>Ga0207050_1123_pt1 | contig 13146 bp, 9 predicted proteins | sample Alteio_BWMinCont_64_FD_153291 | JGI IMG/M metagenome (GOLD analysis project Ga0207050, IMG submission 153291) | Enriched cells from forest soil in Barre Woods Harvard Forest LTER site, Petersham, Massachusetts, United States -... | ecosystem: Environmental > Terrestrial > Soil > Temperate forest >...
AGCGGCTAAGATGACAGCACTTGTTTCTGAAGCCACCTCGCTATCCACTACTGCGAAAGCAGAGACTTCTGGAATGCGACCCATGCAATTAGTCATGGGATATTTATATCGTTCGAGTTCTGCTTCCATACAAGAATATTTAGAAGAAACAGTGGATCAAACCCTTAAAAGCCAAGGCATTAAAAAAAGCTAAAATGAGTGGCAATATTATTTATGTCAATGCAGACAACGTTTTTGATTAAGTGCTGCACAACGCATAGCCTCATTTTGCCCACACTGGACACCAAAAAACTCAGTATCACGGGGCCTTACTTTAGGCGCAATTCATGTAAAGAGACATGATTTTAGTTTTTCTTTAAATGGGCTGTTTTTAAGTCCGCATTACCGTTCCACCATGAGTTTGCACTCGAATACCAGCCAGAAAGTGTCGAGGTTGTATGAGTAAATTGAGGTAAAAAGGATGCTGAAGAACTGGGTGGTTGAACTATAGGTGGAGTTACTGCAGGTGCTGTTGAAAAATCCAAACTTGCTGTAGCATTTTCGGTCTTCAGTTTAGAATCAGCATTCACTCTTGATTTAGGAGATTCATTAGCTGCACTTGCTGATGTGCTTGTGTTTATGTTACTAGAGACCGCACCCGTACCCTCATTAGGGACAGGTTCATTTCTTAAAGCAATTTTTTCAGCGCTTAAATTATCCTCTACATTTTTTGCCGCGGCTGCACCGGTTAAAATGGTATCCCGATGTTTAGTGACTTTGTGAACAACATAGGCACCCGCTCCGACTACGGCAGCGGGAGTACCAACAACTAGGGTTGCTGCAGCTGCTGCTACTTTAACAGTCTCTAACCCCCCCGGAACCACTGCTTCAGCCTTATTTTTAATTGATTGTGCCCCTATTACAACACCTTGTGCAACCATTTCTATACGTTCCGCTGGAGTAGCGCGCTTGATTAGATGCCAATAATGAAATAGTTGTTGCATGGGAACAGATAACTCTATCCTCCGAATAACGGTGGTCTTTGGCTCAGCTACCTTTTGATGCTCCCCCCTGCCTTCCAGAAGGGTTTTCACAATAATACTGTTCATGGGGTGCTGTCCACATATCGATATCGCTCAAATCGTCAAAGTCTTCTGGATCCTGTGGTATAGAATCAGGCCCTAAATCACTCAGATTTTTTTGAACTCGAACCTTCTGCTTATCTTCGTCTTCTATATCGACTAGTAAATAATCAAAGATAATTTGAAATATTTTTTTGGGTATATAACGCACATTCTGCAATATTTCAGCTACCGCGCCAGCATAACCAAAATCTATAATACTCATATTGCCTTCATTTCTCACAAACGTAGCCACTTGCAAATTTAATGCCCTAATATTTATATCATCGGGACTTACTCTAAAAACCTCTATTTCTCCACTTCTTATAGCATTATTTCGCAGATTCTGATTGACTGAATTGTTGTCATTCTCTAGATATACATAGGAATCTTCACCAGAGGGTGTCTCAGGTTTTAGCCTAGGTTCCAATAATGCGCTTACTTCGTGCATTACCAGAAATTTTATCATCTGCTCAATTCTATTATCAGTAAGTTCTTTCAAACAAATTTTTATTATCTCTTGAATGCGTCTTGGAAAAACCAAAGACAATAATGAAACAAAATACTGGCCTCCACTGGCACGTGATTGCTGGAATATTGAAAGAAGGAAAATGAGATTCGTCGCATGTATTTTTAAAAACGCAGTCTCTGCCTCAATCAATTCGTTTTTCATAAGATTATTCCAAAATAAGCTTTCTTGCTCAGTGACTTGCTTTGCATTATTTTCGACAGAAACCACAACTAAACTTTTCTCATCATTCGTATTCGCACTGATATGGGTGTCTACTTTTGTGATTTCCACTCTCTCTTTTTGCTCTTTATCACTTTTTATTAATTTCGATCCTGCTTTTAATTTTCTCTCTATTCTATTTAAATATCTTTCTATAAGTGGATCGAAAAAAATAGGTTGAAAAATTTCAGTAAAACTGATCCCTTTTCTTTCGTCCCAATCTGCGTCTCTGGCCTCAATCTCGATTGCATAGCTTGACACCATAAAAAATTTATACAGGAGACTTGCTATCGCCCAATTAACCGGCAAAGCAAAAATGGAAGCAGTCAAACCCAGCTTAGAATAAAATAAGCTTTGACTAAGATATCCAGCTGAAAAAAAAGCGGCACCTTGTCCAGTGAACCGCCCATGTCTATTCTTTTTAATTCGCTTTTGACGTTCACCTGATAATCCTGTTGTAGCCAATCGACTGGTTCCCAGATCTTTGCCCATAATATAGGACCTGATAGCTAATCCAGCGCCTGTAATAAACCTTGAGCCAATCACCATATCATTAAAGGCAAGTAATCCTAACATTAAGGTATCATTAATTAATGCCTCCGTGCTTGCAAATATTTTTGCTCCAATTATTTTTTTCAAACTCTCTGGCCGCGGATCAAAAAAGAGGCTCTGTGTTCCCTTGTTCGAATCTTCTTTTATCAAAGAATCAAAAATACTCGTCGTAACCAATCTCGAAGCTTTCTCATTAATCACAATACTATTAAGCGTATCTTCATACAAAAAAGCTTTATATTTGGATAACAACCGACCATATCCAAGAAATTTATATATCATAAGCAAATTGAAGGCCGCCAGAAAATAAAAAGCGTTGCCGTAAGAATTGTTTATTTGATTTTCTCCATTGGAGTTACTTAGAAAACGTTTATACAAAGCAGTTAAATATGAAGATGCAAGCACAGGCGAATATAGTGCCACATTATACAAAAGAAAAAAGAGATTCCGAGAAACCCCACGTTTGAAATCTTTCGACAATTCAGGAACCCTAATGCTACTTAAAATTTTTGGCATCCCTGGCTTCAATGAATTGTAAGACTTTAAAGGCAAAAAGGTAGCCGTGACTTCCCAAAAACCAAGACCCAGATCTGTGGCTGCCCCCACTAAATCTTTTCCTTTCTCTGCCAGAAATCCAAAAAGGGCTTGTACTTCATTGATGGCTGTTCTTGGAGTGATTCCAAATTTATTCAACATTTGCGCAACAACTGGGCGACTTTTCTGTAAATTTGCATCTAGATTTGTTGCAACTGAATTCGTCAGGTAAATTATTTTTCCTGAAATATTATTGTATAACGTCATGCATTTTTTCTGCACAAAAGCCCAAATTCTCATAAAAAACCCCTTCCTTAACTTTTCTCATCATCATACATTTTAATGCAACCAATAGTGTAAGCGAGGGCATACCGTTTTGGTATTCCCCCACTTACTTCTAGGGTGTTACTTTATCTTCGGGGTTTTATCGATTTCTTCCCCCTCTTTTATTACTTTTTCAGTCGGTTTCATCAAAGGTGTGTCGGCGGCTGACCAAAGCCATTTTACAGAATTCCAAATACTCCATCCGACAAAAGCGGCGGGTTCGGGAACAGACCCACCTGTAGAAGCAGGTAATGCTGTCATCTCACCTTCTTTACTCTGTTTTTGCCCATTCACGCTAGAATTTATGCTACTCGAAAAACTAGCGCTCGAACTAGAACTAGAGTTATTGTTTAGATTTGAATCTACTTGTGATTTTCTGGCCAAAAGGTCAGGGGTATTACCACTCGGAGAACCTACGAAATAGTTCGACATCACTTGTCGATTAAGATCTTCGTCATGCGCTTTCGTATCTTCTTGTATGTTCTTCTTTGGCGTTAATGCTGCTGCCTTAGCGCGCCCTATCGCCGTCGCAACTGCCGCTGCCGCTCTTACTGCCTCAGCAGCATCCTTTGTAATAGGTGCGACTATTTCTGTTGCCCTATTCGCAGCATCGCGAGCTATTTGAATCTTTGTAGCCGCAATGAGTGGATCTGTTGTGGCATTCGCTTCATCCATCGCCGTTTTTGCAGTGTTTGCTTCTCGCGTAACTTGATCATGTTTTATCTTCGCATCTGACCGTGCCTTTTGCACCGCCGCATTTTCATGAATTACTTCAGCATAATCCTGTTGTGTCTTATCCAGCCCTAACTTCGCTACTGCTATCTCATCTCCCTGCGCTTTCTCTGCCGCTGCCTTTGCACTATTCAATTGTGCCAAAGTATGCGTCGATTGTAAGACTGCTCGATCGTGATGCGCTTTCGTATCCTCTTGCGCTTTCTTTAATTCCTGAGATCTGATAAATTCACCCAGTAGCTTTTTTATCAAATTATCTTGTCTATCATGATGCGATGCATCAAAAATCCCTTGTTGGTGGCGCTGCAGAGGACATACATATTGATAAAACTCATTTATTGTTTTAATGTCTACTGTATCTGTAACTTCTTTAAGCCTCAAATAAATCAGCTCTTTGAGGTTGCTCCAGTATACTACATTACCATATCTTATCGAAGGTAAGGCATCAACATAACACTTAAGTAACGCACTGTTATCGGGCCTTGAACTGCCAACGGGCATCGATGGATGGTCTTTGTCCATCTTTGGATGGTCTTTGTCCATCTCTGGTTTGAATACACGAAGCATTACATCCAAAGTATTAAGTCTCTCCGTTAAAATTCCGCTTCTAATCCAAAAGCGATCCTTATTGTTCATTATTGACTTTCCTTCAAGAGTCGCAGAGTACTTCACAAGATCCTCAACACATTTCCTAAACAACGTATTTTGATCTTTCGGTTCTCGCGATGACCGTTCCAATTTCCTGATCTTCTCCTGAATGTCATGGAATTTATCCACTATTTCTGTAGACCACCACTTCGTTCGCAATGTGAATGTTAATGCCATAATCTTTCTCCTACAATTTAAATTAAAAACAATCGTATCCAAATGGACACTTCTTAAGTTCAATGGCTCCAAACAATACAGTTTTATAACTGCTTTTAATATTGATTGAATCCTTAAACAACCATGTCAGATTATTCAGAGGTTACTGGCCCTGCTAGGAGTAAAAATACACAGGAATACCATTAGGGTAATAAATACCCCACTCTTCTCATGTCATAATCGAATATGAAATGAATTCATTGTGGTAAGATCGTCCCTATCAGATTTTAAATTATTGAGCAATTACTGAGGTGGAAATCTAAATGATATCCAAATTTGAAGATCAACCCGACATAGAAATTAGGAATACAAATTACTATATTGAAATCATTCGTCCCTACGATATTTATTCTAGATTTCTGAGAACAATAAATGGGATCTCATTTACCAGCCGACAAATAGATATCATTGCTGGCACTTTGGCAGGAAGAAACGCGGCGAAAATTGCTTCTTTACTATCCCTCAAACCTAAAGCAATCTCAAATAATATTACCCATATTGCAGAGAAATTAGAGTTTGCGACCTTAGGGAAGGGGACTCTCGACTCTAAAAACGCTAAGACTAAGGAAAATATCATTGACTTCGTAGAAAAATCAAAAGAATTTACCAATGTAAACAATCATTACAGAGGCTTATTAGTTGAAGAGCTTTGCAACCAAACCTTAAAACAAATCTCATCTCAGGTAAATAAAAAAAGACCTACTTGTCTTATTATTTACGATGGTGTATACAAAGACAAGAATTCTTACAAGCGATCCCAGATTTACAGCCTTGGATTCCATTTAAAACTTGCTGGCTTCAGTATATCCATGAAGCCTTGGGAAGCCTATAAAACCCCTACTTCCCCTCTGAATTTAATGACATCACAAGCTTTCGATTATGTTATTTACCAATTATCTTCAGAATTTTTAGAAAAGCTTGAAACTCAGTATGGTACCATAACCTTATCGGTTTTTGATGTGGCAAATACCAATACGCCACACAAAACTATTTTTATTTCATTAGAAATAGATTCTATCACATTCATTCCAAATGAATTGTTTGGGATAGAATATATAGGTTTAGAGAAGCAAAAAAATTATTATTTTTTGGTTTTAGAGATCTTAAGAAAACTTTTACCCACTTCTAATCTTGATAACAATATTTTAGAGTTCAAAAGACAATATAAAACTCTGGTGGGTCCTTCTCCACTTCGAATATTTTTTGGGGAAGATAAATTATCACCAATACAACAGGTAAAAAATGTAGATCACCCTGTTAGCATTGAACGAGGAGTTGAAGATTTTCTTCCCAAGTTAAAATTACAACCAGAAAAAAAAATAACAATAACCAAAGAAAGAAAATGGATAATAGCCACATTATTAGCAGGTGTGTTCCTTTTTGCCACGGTTCATTTTAATCAATATATGCATCCAAAAAATGACCTTCTAAAGTCTCATGTTTCTAAGAGCAAGTTAGAAAATATAACATCGTCAGAATCCTCTCCTCTTCTAGAAAAACTAGACACAAAAAAAATTATCACTTGGAATATACCAAGACAAGATCAGATTTTTATAGGCAGAAAAAAACTTTTAGAAGATCTGGAATTTTCATTGCATGACTTGCAAAAAAGATCGAAAGCCGATAATAAGTATAAAAATAGTGTGATTAACAATAAACGATTAGCAATTAGTGCTTGTGCCGGGATGGGGGGTATTGGTAAAACCCAATTGGTCTTGCAATACATCCATCATAGTCAACATCCCTATACACTTCGTGCCTGGTTTCACGCTGAAAATATAGAACAACTCAAGCAGGAATATTTTAAGTTTGCAAAGAGGTTGGGGTATCCAGAAGAACATTCTACCTTTGAAGAGGTTCTTATTTTTGTTAAAAATTGGTTGGTAAAAAACCCGGGCTGGCTTATCATATATGATAATGTTAATTCTTATAAAGAAATTCAAAATTTTTTACCAGAAAGTGGTGGACATGTCATTATTACAAGCAGAATGCGTTATTGGCCGGATACTTTCCTAGTATTACCTATCGATGTTATGTCAGAAGAAGAGGCTGTTAATTTTCTTAATTCTACCTCCAAGAATATAAATTCTAAGGAAAGCATGGAAGCACGCGAATTGGCTAAAGCTTTAGGATTTCTTCCTTTAGCTTTAGCGCAGGCAAGGGCATACATTTACCAAAACCAGATCAGTATCTCAAAGTATTTAAAGCTTTATAAAACTCATGCGCTTGAATTATTATCTGCTCATCCCATAAGTGAATTAGCATATAATACAAACGTCGTAACCACATGGAATATTAGTTTAGCTAAACTTGCAAAAGAGGTGGTTGAAAATCATGAAGCTTTATATGCTCTTGATCTGATAATGGTTGCTGCCTATTTAGCACCAGAAAATATTTCGCGTGAACTGTTACTGGTATGGTTTAAAGAAGCCTATCCAAATTTGCAGTCTCATGAGCTTATACTTCATAGAATAATCGGTCAGTTATGGAAATACTCACTTATCCATATAGATACTGAGAATAGTATCGGGATCCATCGATTATTACAGTCCGTCTTGCGAATTCAGCATAACGAGATTTTAAAAATCAATGGTCTACAATATCCAGCTCGGACCATACAGTGGTTTGATAATATACTTAAGTCTTTTTCCATGTACTATAAACTTAAGGAACTGGAAGGAGAGCTTCGTGATCAAAATTTATTATCGCATTTACAAATGCTAGAATCACATTCCCAATTTTTAAAACTGGATACCCCAAGATCAAGGTTTGGTATATTCGAAAATCTCATTGGGCAAATGTTTTTTTCTTTAGGCGATTTAAAATCTTCTTTAAGTTATTTTATGCGTTCCCTGAAAATAGGCGAAGACATTGTTCATAACGGAGTTATTGGTTATGCCTGCAATAACATTGGTTTAGTTCTGGATTGGATGGGAGATCCGAAAACTTCCAAAATCCATTTGGAAAGATCTCTTAAAGTGGCCAAGGAATATCCTAACGAATATGATTTCATGGAAGTAACAATGTCAAATTTGGGCCAAGTTTATAGACATTTAGGAGAAACCCGAAAGGCAAAAGAACTTTTAGAAACGTCTTTGAAACTTATCGAAAAACGACAGGACAAAGGATATGGAAAAGCAGGTGTATGGATGGCAATGAATTTATGTCAACTGGCTGAAGTTTACGGAGATTTGGGGGAAAGTACACAAGCAATAGGAGTATTTGAAAAAGCTTTGGAAATTAGAGAGAAATATTTTGGAAAAAATGATAGAAAAGTTGCTGAAACGTTGATTGGCCTTGCGGAGTCTTATATTAATACTGGAAACCCAATAGCTGCAAAAGAAGCGTTAGAAAGATCGCTAGACATATTTGAAAAGGATTACGGTAAAGGACATATATTAAATGCTAAAGTTCTGACTGCGCTTGGCAATGCATACAGAGAATTAGGAAAATCTTGGCTTTCAAAAAAAATTTTAGAAGAGGCATTGAACATAAGGAGACAATATTATGGATCAGAATATCCAGAAGTTATGGAGACTTTTTCTGAATTAGGTAAAACCTATGCAAGACTCGGTGAGTTTCATCAGGCAAAAAACATATTAGAAGAAGTCAGAAGATTCCAGAGTCGATATTATGGGGAAAATCATATTAAGGTGGCGCATGTTTTGTTTAATTTATCGCATGTATATGCGAAGCTTAAAGACGTTAAAATTGCAGAAGAATTCATGCGAAAGAGTCATAAGATTTTTATTCTATCGTATGGCGAATCACATCCTTTAACACAAAAATCGGATATGGATCAAACCCTTAAAAGCCAAGGAATTAAAAAAAGCTAAAATGAGTAGCAATATTATTTATGTCAATCCAGACAACGTAGGTGAATGCAATCCGTTACTGTTCAAGTAAAACGTTTTAGTCGTTGCTTAGCGTAATTCCCCTGTTTTTATTTGGTTCATTTCTGAGTTTCTGTCCCGTTGAAATGTTGCTGCTAGCAGGGACCAACACAATGCTAAGTACCGTTACTTTAAATTTTTGGTGTTTGCCCACTTTGGCTTTGCCTGGATTATTTTATGATAAATCGGGCAGCGTTTTTTGTGTGCTCCTTTTAAAAAACCGATACTCATCAGAAACTCATTCACAATCTCTCCTCCGGTAAAACGGAAAGTTTTTTTGAATAATTTCACCCATTCATCTTTGGTTTTCGGATATTGCTGATTAAGCCATTTTTCAAAAGAACCAAATTCCTTTTGTAACTGCAAGATGGTCTTTGCATTTTCGATCGCAGCATTAATTTTCAGACGGTTGCGAATAATGCTTGGATCAGACAGCAATCGTTTTCGATCAGCTTCTTTATATTCAGCCACTTTTTTAATATTGAAATTGCTATAGGCTTTACGAAAGTTCTCTTGTTTTTTAAGAATAGTTTCCCAGCTCAAGCCTGCTTGATTAATCTCGAGCACCAATCGACAAAAGAGTTCGTTATCATCGTGTATCGGAAAACCGTAATGTTGATCGTGATAAGTTTTATGAAGATTTTTTCTGTCGTCCGTCAAATGATCTAATAAACTACAATAAGACATATTTTGCTCCCCAGTTTACTGATGCTAATATAAATGGCTGCGATACTTTCGTTGCAGAAAGCACACAAGAATTTTGATATGTTCAAATAATGGGAGTCATCCAACTCCTGATCTCTTAAGGAATTGTATCAAAACCAGTGATACAATTCCGTTCCATTGATGATATCTAAAAAGCTGTGTAAAATACGCAATACAAGAAAGTAAAAAACGATTACTTTTCGATGGGATTCCCTTTTTCTTTCCAAGAATTAAAACCGCCCGCCATTTCTTTTACTGGGTAACCGAGCGATGCAAATTTAATGGCTGCATCTTTGGCAAGATTACAAAGTAACTCATAGCAGTAGACATAATTGTAACCATCTTTACGCAATTCCTTAAATTCTGTTTCCGAGCCATGAAAGCCGTTATGTTTTTCATACGGTATGTTAATAGCACCAGGAATATGTCCCTCAGCATAATCTTTGGCGGAACGAACATCCACTATCGTAATATTTTTATCTTGGTTATCAATATTTTCTTTTACCCCATGAGGATTAGTTGTGAAATTTATCTCATCCTGAAAGAACTTAATCGCTCTGCTTGAATCTTGTATAGGCTTAGCCTTTCCATGAGAACTTGGCGGGAGTTCAGCCCCATAAATAGATTGGCTTGATAAGCTTAATATAATCAGCAAAAGTGATGCTGTGTAAACATACAGACGTTTAGAAATATTAACCATTTGAATACCCTCCAGAAATTAGTTACAATTAAAAATACACTATATTCTGGTTTTTTATAATTTTCAATTTAATTATTTTAAACACTATGTTAAGAATAATTAAACAGAGTGTTCCCATGAGGATTTCGGCTATAAGGATTTCAGTCCATGAAAATAGAATTTAACGACTTAGCACTACTAAATGCTATCTACCAGTATGGATCCTTTGCAAAAGCAGCAGAAAAAATCCATCGCAGTCGTTCTGCTGTCAGTCAAAAAATACAGAAACTTGAACATCAACTAGGGTATAAAATATTTGATCGCCAAACCCCAAAACCTCAATTTACTCCGAAAGGACAATTTTTATTAGAGAAGGGTTGGCATATTATCAAACAAATGGAACAGCTCAGTGGCGCTATGGCTCTAATCGAGGAAGGATTTGAAACAGAATTTTCAATTGCTTATGATGATATCTTATCCTGTGATGGAATACTCTCATTGATCAAAGATTTCCAAACTGCGATTAGTTCTTCTATTTCTATAAAATTACATAGAGAAGTATTAAATGGTACTTGGGATGCCTTAGTTCAAAATAGAGCCATGTTGGCGATTGGTGCCGCAGGTGAGCCTCCTCTCAACTTAGCTTGTAAACAGAAAAATTTAGGATCAACTCAATTTGTATTTGCTATGGCCCCCAGCCATCCCTTAGCAATGATAAAAAATCCACTTAGCCAACAAGATATTGCGGCGGCTTGCAGTATTGTCATTTCGGATACATCACAACAATTAACTCAGCGATCAGTGGGCACAATCGCTGGACAGACCATTGTTTGTGTTCCTAATATGGATGCCAAGATTCAAGCCCAGATGCAAGGAATTGGGGTTGGTTATTTGCCAAAGCATCGCATTCTACATCATCTTGCAAATGGGGCTTTAATTGAAGGAAATACACTTTGTGCCAGGTCGAAATCTTATCTTAAAATTGCTTGGCGGTCAGATGTAAATAGTAAAATTTTAACTTGGTTTTTAGAGCACTTGGGGAAAGAAGAAGTACGTGATAGATTATTGATGGCTTGAACTTAAGGCATATAGCATGAAATATACTATTTTTATTACCGGAACGAATCGAGGTATCGGCTTAGAATTTGTTAAACAGTTTGCAGAGAAGGGGCATAAAGTTTTTGCTACTTGCCGTGAACCAAAAAATGCAATCTTTTTGAAGAATTTATCTCAAAAATATCCAAATATCATTATTTTAAAACTGGATCTTCGGTCCATAAAACAAATAGAAAAATTAAGCCGACAGATGAAGGATGTTCCTATAGACATAGTCATTCATAATGCAGGGATTTCAGGTAAAAAAGATCTAACTCTGGACAATGCCACTATTGATGATTTAAATAGGGAATTAACAGAAGTGTTAGCCGTTAATACTATTGCTCCATTATTAGTAACGAAGACTCTGCTTCCCAATCTTAAATTAGGCAAAATAAAAACAGTCGTTGCAATTTCAAGTTTAATTGCTAGCCTAACAAAAAATGTTCCTGGCGAATGGAATTTGTATGCCTATAAAGCCAGTAAAGCAGCACTGAATATGATTATGTCCTGTTTGTCAGTGGAGCCCAATGATTCTGATTTTAGAGTATTGATGATCGATCCCGGGTGGGTCAGAACAGATATGGGTGGGGAAGAGGCTCCGATATCCTCTGCGGAAAGTGTCTTAGGTATGTGCAATATTATTCTAAATAAATCAAAAGCCAAATCAGGGACATTCCTAGATTATCAAGGTCAAATTGTGCCATTTTAATTAATAGAGCTGCTTCCACTTGCCAAATAGGAAACCACTTGTGTTACCAAGTGAATCTAGCGGCTTAAATAAAGGCATCACAGCCATCATTACTCACACAGAGGAACGTGGAAATCTTGGATCGCCTCAAACGTAAGTTGGCATAAGACCAATTTCAGGTGTTGCAATATCAGTTTCTGCTCATTAACTACCAATAAAGTGGATTGAATAAATCTTCTCGCGTAATGACTTGATCAAAATAAAAGCGATTTTGAAGAGCAGCATCGGGCCCCTAAAACTTTTACTTAAAGAAGCTATGCGAAATATTGTTTTCGGCGTAACAAGAATCTTCTTGTCTACATCCGAATATCCTTCACAACGCGTGTGTATTAATTTACCATCTACAACAATGGAGTAGCAACAACCAGGAATGTGATTGTTGCGTATATAATCACTATATAGTTGATCTATTTTTGGAATTGCTTGCTGTATTTTTGTCAATCGGTTCGGATCGGTAAAAACCGGTTGTGAGTATGTTTGCGCTGCAGTCGCATTAGCAATGAGTGGCACAAAACCAAAAAGTGATAAGAGTTTTTTCAGCAAGTCCCCCTCCCTTTCCTGGCAAGGTACCTAAGCTATAAACGATAGTCTTCATACCATTTTATACTGCTCATTAAAGAAAAGCCATCCCTGATCGATGGGTTCCATTCCATTTGATTGCCCTGCTGGCGATACCATTCACTATTGACTATTTTTTATGTATCATAACATATTTTAAGGGATAGAAATCATGCATCAAGTCGGCCATATAGATAAATGTGGATTAAAACCGAATTCTCAAACCCTATATCAATCATTACAACAGCAGTATTATGCTCACATTCCTTTTAATCTTGAGCCTGAATCCATCACTAAAGCCATACAGGCATTCTTCAAATTTTTAGAATTACCTGAAGATATTAAATCTCATATCAATTTTTTCTGCCAAAGCAATAATGTATGGCTTTTGAAATTGCTGCTGATGTGCCTCTCTACTTACCCAGTTCTCATATAAAATAAATCTGCCTGGACAACCCAGATCTTGATGAAGACGATACTCTAAGCAGGTGACTTCATTTCGACTTGGTTCCACCACACTCGTTAATAGCTGTTTTAAAGCTAACTCTTGACCCATTTTAGCTTCCAATGTGACAACGACTACATATTGTTTGGTCATAAAATCGTCCCTCCTTCTTAAAATCATCTTT
>Ga0207050_1124_pt1 | contig 13144 bp, 11 predicted proteins | sample Alteio_BWMinCont_64_FD_153291 | JGI IMG/M metagenome (GOLD analysis project Ga0207050, IMG submission 153291) | Enriched cells from forest soil in Barre Woods Harvard Forest LTER site, Petersham, Massachusetts, United States -... | ecosystem: Environmental > Terrestrial > Soil > Temperate forest >...
TCTTCTATCGAAAATAAAGCAATCGCCTTGCCAAAGACTATTTTCGCTCGGAATTTTTTCTAGATATTTTAAGATTCCGCCTTCTAATTGGTAAACTTCTTCGAAACCCTGTTCTAACAAATAAGCAGAGGCTTTTTCACAACGGATACCGCCTGTACAAAACATCGCAATTTTTTTATGACCCTGTTTTTTGCGCAGGCCTTCTCGTTCAATAAATTCCGGAAAATCACTAAATTTTTGAGTTTGAGGATTGATGGCACCTTGAAAAGTCCCAAGCTCCACTTCGAAATCATTGCGGGTATCAATCAGCAATACTTCTTCTTGTGAGATGAGATCGTTCCAAGCTTCTGGAGAAACAAATTTTCCGGTTTTTTTTCTGGGATTAATATTAGAAATTCTAAAGGTCACAATCTCTTGCTTGATCACGATTTTAATCTTCTTAAAGGGCATCAGGGCTGTTTCTGAATATTTGTATTCCATATTTTCAAAGCAAATATTTGAGTTTAAAAATAAGATTAGGGCTTTTATTCCGGCTTCTGAGCCTGCAACACTGCCATTGATACCCTCTTCAGCCAAAAGAATAGTTCCTAAAATAGAATGCAGTTCACAAATGCTTTTAAGGTCGGTTTGTAATGGTTGAATGTTTTCTATTTCAACAAATTTGTAAAATGCAATCACTCGATATGAAGACATACAAAAAATCCATATTTTCTAACGAAGAATCTACTACTATTACCATGACGACTAAGATTCTACTACTATTACTACTATTACTACTGAGATTCTTCTAAATCTTTGCCCATATGGCATTTCTTATATTTTTTGCCACTACCACAAGGACAAGGGTCATTTCTTCCTACTCTCGGCTCTTCTCTGCGATAGGGTTGTTTTGGCATAGCTGCTAACCGTTCTCGTTCTTCGACCTCATCCTTCTTCTGTTGAATCAAAGCTTGCATTTTGCTCGTGATCGCCTCTGTAGGCACATAAGGATAAGTTGCAATAATGAGTTCTGGAGGTATTTCAGGGATAGCGGGTAGCTCATCCGTAAACCCCTCTAGTCCACTTAAAAAGGTGGAAGGATCAAAAGGCGTTTCGGGGGTATCCTCTATATCCTCATCAAGTATGCCCTCATCAGGATTCTCTTCGGTGGAATCTTCAGAATTTTCGGGTAGTTCTGGTAACTCAGGGAAATCATTTTTGTCTGTCATCGATCCATATCCTATTTATAACAAAGTCAACCAACTTTCTACATTAATATTAGTCTAATTTTTCCTACTTTTATCCTTAATCTAATTTAGTTTTAAATTAGCCTAAACTTAATCCAAATTTTATCACTTAATCTAAATCTACTGTATAATAACGGGTCATCCTTCAACAGGGCAACAAATAAGCTTTTCAACTTATAAAAAGCAAGTATTTGCGTTGACCCCGCCTTACGACAACAAACATCCCTATACAAGATTACCCATACAACATTATAAGCCCATTCAACATTATAAGCATAGCCATTTTAAAAGCTTGATACAATCATTTTGCAATGCGTATTTGAACTTCCTTTAGAATGGATTATAATGTCCTTGTTTAATGCTAAATAGGACTAATTTAGTACTGATTGGAATTTATAGTAGTAGATTATTGAGATTTATTGAAATTTTAGCGCTTAGAGTCTAGTTATTTATACAGCCTATTGTTCATTGATAACTGTTCAAGTATAACGTTTGAGTTTTTGAAAACGTCCAGTTTTAAAGCGAGATTGCCCAAAAATTGGCATTCATGGGGGACCGTGAACGGTTACGTTCATTGTACTCATTGTAATTACATAGGTACCATTCGAGGTAGCATCAGGCAAGATATAGATAAGAAATGAATTTAAGTAGTTGGAAATAATGGCAGTTGATTTGTTATAGCACTTGTAGTAACTGCAGTCATTACAGTTATTGAGTAATTAAAAATGGTAAGAATTTCAAAACTCACAGATTATGCCCTTGTGATTATGGCCTACATTGCGGAAGTTTTCCTCAGCAATCGTAATCCTAGTGATTTGCTGCAGGCACGAGAAATTGCCCAGCATACTCATCTAACTCTACCAACAGTCTCCAAATTATTAAAAATCTTGGCTAAACACAAATTTTTAAACTCTTTACGAGGTGTCAATGGCGGCTACCAATTGGCCATTACACCAGACAATATTTCCATTCTGGATTTGATCCAAGCCTTAGAAGGCCCGATTGCCATAACAGAATGTAATTTAGGACATCAGCATTGTTCTTCAGAAGCGCTTTGCGCCATTCGTAGCCCTTGGTTACATATTAATGAAATGATTACGATGACATTATCCTCCATTAAATTATCAGATTTAATCAAAGAACTTCCTGAAATCCATGTCTCCCAATCTATCCCTTTGGAGGCTCCCAAATCCTATTCAGCATCAAGGATCCGGAATGCAACTCCAGATTTAGACGGATTTGTAGCCAGACATGTAAACAAACATCCAGACACACATGTAAACACATATCTAGACCAACATCTAGATAAACAGGTAGACAGACAGGTAGACAGACAGGTAGACAGACATTTAGGCAACGACACTCAACTCAACTTAAAAGTTCTGCGGGGAGAATCTCATGAACTCTAAATTAGAAGTGAGTAAACTTCTTGATCGGGAATATGCTGCTGGATTTGTCACCGAGATAGAATCAGATGCTTTACCGCCTGGATTAACGGAAGACACCGTGCGGCAAATTTCTTTGAAAAAAAATGAACCCGCTTTTATGTTAGAATGGCGCTTGAAGGCTTTTCAGCATTGGTTAACCCTCAAGGAACCCCATTGGGCTAAAGTCCATTATCCCCCTATCGATTATCAAAAAATTATCTATTACTCTGCTCCAAAATCCCTACCAAAACTGAATAGTTTAGAGGAAGTCGATCCCGTCATTCTTAAAACCTATGAAAAACTCGGTATTCCACTGAATGAACAAAAGCGTCTCAGTGGTGTGGCGATTGATGCGGTATTCGACAGTGTCTCTGTCGCGACCACTTTTAAAGCAAAACTAAGAGAATTAGGTATTATTTTCTGTTCTTTTTCGGAAGCAGTGCAAGAACATCCTGAATTGATCAAACAATATTTGGGTTTGGTAGTTCCTTATACGGATAATTTTTTTGCCTGTTTGAATGCCGCTGTTTTCAGCGATGGATCTTTTTGTTATATCCCTAAGGGAGTTCGTTGTCCCATGGAATTATCCACTTATTTTCGGATTAATGCCGCTTCCACTGGGCAATTCGAAAGAACACTCATTATCGCAGAAGAAAAAAGTCGTGTGAGCTATTTAGAAGGCTGTACGGCACCCATGCGGGATGAAAATCAATTGCATGCTGCGGTGGTAGAATTAATTGCGCTTGAAGAAGCAGAGATTAAATATTCAACCGTACAAAATTGGTACCCAGGGGATAAGGAAGGTCGTGGCGGAATTTATAATTTTGTGACTAAACGCGGTCTTTGTCGTGGCCGAAAATCGGCTATTTCCTGGACTCAAGTGGAAACCGGATCGGCTATTACTTGGAAATATCCCAGCGTTATCTTACAGGGTGAAGGCAGCCGTGGCGAATTCTATTCTATTGCAGTCACGAATCATCATCAACAAGCTGATACCGGTACAAAGATGATCCATATTGGTGCCAATACCAAAAACACTATTTTATCGAAAGGTATTTCAGCCGGTCGAGGACAAAATTCATATCGAGGTTTAGTACAAGTGCATCCAAAAGCTGAAGGGGCACAAAATTACAGCCAATGTGATTCTTTGATCATAGGAGAACAAGGAGGGGCTGGGGCTCACACTTTTCCTAAAATAGAAGTGAAGAATAAAACGGCAAAAATAGAACATGAGGCAACGACCTCTAAAATTAGTGAAGAACAATTATTTTATTGCCGGCAAAGAGGTTTATCGGCCGAAGATGCCATTTCTATGATAGTCAATGGTTTTTGTAAGCAGGTTTTAAATGAATTACCCATGGAATTTGCCGTAGAAGCTCAAAAGCTTTTAGCAGTAAGTTTAGAGGGTTCTATCGGATGATATACTCTTGAAGGAAAAATGATAATGTCGAATGCGAATATGAACATAAACAGGAATGCAAATGTGAATACGAATGTGAATACGAATGTGAATACGAATGCAAATGTGAATATGAACACAAACGCGAATGCGAATGTGATATTAAAAATTCAAGATTTACAGGTGGCAGTGGAAGATAAAGTGATTCTTCAAGACCTCAATCTTAGCATTAAAGCAGGTGAAGTTCACGCGATTATGGGGCCCAATGGCTCGGGCAAAAGTACCCTTGCCAATATTTTGGCCCGTAAAGAGGGCTATCGAGTTCAAAAAGGAACTATCTCTTTCTTAGATCAGGATCTACTCGCCTTATCTCCAGAGGACTGTGCTTGTCTTGGACTTTTCTTGGGTTTCCAATATCCAGTGGCTATCCCAGGTGTTAGCAATATTCATTTTTTAAAATCGTCGTTAAATGCTATCCGCAAAGCCCGTCATTTACCGTTAGTGGATGCCTTGGATTTTCTTAAGATAGTCAAAGAAAAAATGGCCTTATTGAAAATGTCAGAAGAATTACTCTATCGTCCAGTCAATGATGGTTTTTCTGGCGGTGAGAAAAAACGTAATGAAATTTTACAAATGTCTTTATTAGAGCCTAAACTTGCTATTTTAGATGAAACCGACTCGGGACTCGATATTGATGCTTTAAAATTAGTCTCAGAAGGGATCAATTTGCAACGAGGCTCCGATCGGGCAATATTATTAATTACCCATTATCAGCGACTACTGGATTATATTGAACCCGACCATGTGCATGTCTTGTCGGAAGGTAAAATGATATTAAGCGGTGATAAATCACTGGCTCATACTTTAGAAAGTAAAGGCTATTGTTGGTTAGGGGAAGGGGAACCTGCATGACTAGCAAAACCTTTATAACCCCCTCAATAAACCCTAATATTAAATTAGTCGACCCCGACATGAAAAATATTGTCTCAGAGATCCTTAAAATCGACTCTGATCTTAATAATATTGAGAATCTTGTTTCAGAGACTTGTAAAGTTGACCTCGATATTAAGAATATTATTTCAGAAGCCTTTAAAAGAGAAGCTTCTCGTTTTAATTGCGTAGATTTTCAACCTCTCTCAACTGCTAGTCCTAGTAAACCCGAAGGACATATTGCAGAAATACTATTACAAGCAGGTTTATTTCCCTTGCTTGGCTCGGATACAGCTGCAGAATCCTATCAATGGATATTTTATAATGGCCTGCTTTTAAGCAGTCCTTTTGCTTCTGGCTCTGCCTCCGCTTCCGCTTCTGCCTCCGCTTCTGCTTCTGCCTCCACTTCTGCTTCTGCTTCTGCCTCAACCTCTAGCTCGACCTTTGCTTCTGGCTCCGCAGCCTCTGCTTCCACCTCTATCTCTAATTCTATGTTTGCCAGCCAATATCACAACGAGCATTTATCCATCACGGTTCCTTCATTGAATTTTAGTTCACCCTTGATTTATTTAATTCATATTTATCATTCCACGGATACTCCCTATAGCAGTACCCCTAAAATTTCTGTCTTGGCTGAGGAAAACGCTCGAGCAACTATCCTGGAGTGTTATATAACCCTGGGGTCGCATCCTAGTTTTGTGCAAGCAAATACGCAAATCATTTTAAAAAAACAAGCAAAAATTGATCATTACATTTTCTCGCAACATCACAATAGTGAGCCGCAAATATCTCAAGTCAATATTCAACAAGATAGTCAGAGTGAATATAAGGGTTTTTTAATGACTTTAGGTGCTGCTCTATATAAAGCCGATATCTTAATAGAATTGTTGGGCCAGCAGGCCAGCTCTGAATTTAATATTTTAATGACCCCTAAAGAAAATGAATACTCAAAGATTGAGTTAAATATGCATCATGGAGTGGCCAACTGCCAAAGTCGCATGATGACAAGATCCGCACTACAAGATCAATCTTATCTCGATTTTACTGGTAAAATTATGGTTGATAAAAAGGCAGAAGGCACAGACGCCGCTTTAGACAATAAAAATCTATTATTAAGCCCAATGGCCAAAGTCAATACCGAGCCGCAATTAGAAATCTATAACGGCAATATTCAATGCAAACATGGTGCAACCGTGGGACATTTAGATGAAGATGCTCTATTTTATTTGCAAAGCCGTGGCATTGCTCGATCAGAAGCGATTCAGATGCTGATCGGGGCTTTTCTACAACCGATTATTAACCGCATTTCTCAGCAATCTTTCAGAGCCTTTTTAGTGAAACAGATCCATGACTATTGAGATCATAAATAGTAAAACCATCCCAGTAAAACCATCCATATTGAGATCCTGAGTAGTATCATGAACAGTGAAACCCTGAATAGTACATCCCTGAATAGTAAATTCGCAACTAGTCAATCCATGGACACTGCGAGCATTCGTCAACAATTCCCCATTTTGCATAGAACCATTCGAGGTAAGCGCTTAGCCTATTTAGATTCTGCGGCCACCACCCAAAAACCCCAAGTTGTTTTAAACAGTTTGCAACAGTATTATTCCCAAATAAATGCGAATGTACATAGAGGCATCCACTTCTTAAGTGAACAAGCCAGTCAAGCCTATGCAGAAAGCAGAACAACAGTACAAAAATTTTTAAATGCTAAAGAAGCCAGAGAATGTATTTTTGTACGTGGCACAACAGAAGCCATTAATCTAATTGCTCGTTGTTTTGGCGAAGCCTTTGTCGGCCCAAACGATGAAATTTTGATTTCAGAAATGGAACATCATTCTAATATTGTCCCTTGGCAAATGCTGGCCAAACGTAATGGGGCTAAACTTAAATTTATTCCTCTCAATCCAAACGGTGATCTCGATCTCTCAAATCTAGAGGAACTTTTATCTGAACGCACTAAAATTCTGGCTATCACCCATGTTTCTAATGCCATCGGAACCCTGAACCCGATTAAGATGATCATCGATCTTGCCCATACCAAAGGCATTCCAGTACTGGTAGATGGGGCGCAGGCAGCCCCTCACCTAAAAATAGATGTGCAAGCTTTAGACTGTGATTTTTATACTTTTTCCAGCCATAAAACTTATGGTCCTACTGGAGTTGGAGTATTATATGGAAAAGCGCATTGGTTAGAAAAACTCCCCCCCTATCAGGGAGGGGGGGATATGATTTTAAAAGTCACTATGCAAGAAAGTGAATATAATCAACTTCCCCATAAGTTCGAAGCCGGTACTCCGTCTATTGCAGCCGTCATCGCTTTAGGAACAGCCTTAAATTTCTTAATGAATTTGGATAGAGAAGCCATTCGTCAACATGAAGAAAATCTATTGCAGTTGACTGAAAAAATGCTCAGTAACTTTCCTGGTATTCAAATTATTGGCAGTCCTAAACAGCGTCTAGCTTTATTGTCTTTTACAATGAAAGGGATCCACCCCCATGACATTGCGAGCATTGTGGATCAAGAAGGTGTCGCATTACGAGCTGGACATCACTGTGCTATGCCGCTAATGGACTTTTTTGCCGTGAATGGCAGCAGTCGTGTTTCCTTTGGGCTCTATAATAATGAAGAAGATATAGCACAATTAGCCCATGCTTTACAGCAAGTACAAACTCTTTTTAAAGGACGAATTTAAATGGATATTCGAGAGCTTTACCAAGAACTCATTCTGGATCACGGTACCCAACCTAGAAATTTTTGCGCGCTTGAAAATGCCAGTCATTTTGCTGAAGGCTATAACCCTCTTTGCGGAGATAAAATTCAACTTTTTCTTCAAATCAAAAATGAACATATTACCTCTGTCAGCTTCCAGGGATCGGGTTGTGCTATCTCAACGGCTTCTGCCTCTTTAATGACAGAAGCATTATTAGGAAAAACACGGCAAGAGGCTTCTTTATTATTTGAAGCACTACAAGCACTCATGACCCAAGACAACCTTGCAACAGTTTCTTTAGCCGAATTGGGGAAACTGGCTGCTCTATCCGGCGTTCATACTTTCCCAGCAAGGGTCAAATGCGCCACCCTACCCTGGCATACCTTAATTTCTGCTTTAAAGGGCGAAAAAAATAATGTTTCAACCGAGTAAAATAGACAAATCATGGAAAAAATTATGGATATATTAATCAATGATCCCCAAAACAAATCACCCTCAATCAAAGAAAACTCATCCGCCATACAGGATCCCCTGCCAATACCTATGCCAATATCCAGTTCATCTTTGACGACTGCCAAGATGACGACTACCAAGATGACGACTACCAAGATTGCTCCTAATGTGGCGCAGCTCTCCCTCAAAGAAAGAGTAAAAGAAGTGTTACTCGATATTTATGACCCTGAAATTCCTGTGAATATTTATGATCTGGGCTTAATTTATTCCTTAGAAACGAATGAGGAAGGCGAGGTACGCATAGACATGACCCTTACCTCACCCGCTTGCCCTGTGGCACAAACTTTCCCCCAAACCGTTCAAGAACGTGTTTTAACGGTAGCCAATGTCACTTTAGTTTCTGTGAACTTAGTTTGGGAACCTGCCTGGACTCGCGATCGTATGAGTGAAGCTGCAAAATTACAATTAAATATGTTTTAATTAACATTAGCATTAGAACCTCACCTGTTCCTATGGACAGGAGTACTACAGGTGACCTCCTTTTAACCGGGCTAATCCATGCACACCAATGCATTTAGACCCAACATAGACCCAACACTTTGGGGTTTCTACATTAGCACGGCACAACCTGTAGCGGTAAAGAGGACTTGTGTGCATAGGATATGCTTAACCGGGAGAAGGCAAAGCACAAATTAAATACCTAAATTTGCTATGAGTGAATCAAGGAAAAACAGAGGAGTACAATCAATGAGTCAATGGCAAACTATCGCGAATATCCCTGAAATACCTGTTGGGGGGCTAAAGGCCGTTACTATTAAGGGAATTCCCATTGTTTTATTTAATCTTGAAGGGGAATACTATGCCATTGAAAATCGTTGTACACATCAGGACTTCCCACTTTCAGAAGGCCATATCATCGATAATCAAATTACCTGCCCTTTACATGGTGCAAAATTTAATATTAAAACAGGACAAGTAACCGCGCCGCCAGCCTTTATGGATCTGACTACTTTTGCCGTTAGAATTGAGGAAGGGAAAATACAAGTGGAGTTGCCTTAATGTGGCGCCACCGCGCAGTGTTGAGATGTTCTAAAAGACATCAACACCCTTGTGAGCCTGACAGAATTCTATCAAGACGGATGAGGTTAACCTGCAGCCTCTTTTGTTTTGCTTAGTTCTGATTTAGGAACTTCATTGTCAAGTTTTAATGCAAGCTGTGAAGCTTGATTTTCTGAAAATGTTTTCATTTGTTCTACGATGGCTTCATCAATATGTCGTTTTAAATTGCTAAGCTTCCCTTTAATATTAGAATCTTTATATTTCCTTAATATATTTCTCCTCTCCTGTTCATAAATACTATCAAAAGAAAAAGCACTTTGGAAAAGACGCAAGAAAAAATTCAGGATAACTTTGGCATTTTCAACAAATATTTCTCGTGTTTCTAAGGGTTTTTCTCCTGGCATAAAGTTTCTGGGAATAATTTGCTCAATGGTTATATCGATCTCATCGATTTCCTCTTCTAATAAAGAGCGAGTGTGGTCTGGAAAAGGAATCGTTTCTACCCGGAAACGAAGTGTTTCAAATTCCAATCGGATTTGATCTAAAGTAATTTTATATTGGCGAAACCAACGGTTATAAGCAGAGTGACTAAAATATTCTTTCATCCCTAGCGCTCCCCTAGTTTTCTGATATCCCTATATCCCTGTTATCCTCAATCCCTTTTATCCTGGATCCCTGATACCCCTATATCCTTATTATTTCTAGTATCCTCAGTACCCCTACCTAGTGCCTCTAGTACTTCTAGTGCCTTAGTACCTCTAGTGTCTTAGTACCTCTAGTGCCTTAGTACCTCTAAATGTCTCCCAGAGTACAACTTTAAGTAAATTGACCCGATTCAATTGAAATATTTGCCAAGGTCATATAAAATTACCCAGGTTCAATTTATTAATGGTAGCACTGATTAACACTTTAGGATGATATGCGATTATCTCATTTTTTCTTAAATACTTTAAAAGAATCCCCCAATGATGCTGAAATTATAAGTCATAGGCTCATGCTTCGAGCAGGCATGATCCATAAGCTCGCCTCTGGCCTGTACACATGGTTACCTATGGGTCTTCGTGTATTACGCAAAGTGGAAGCCATTGTCCGGGAAGAAATGAATCGTATTCACGCCCAAGAAATCTTAATGCCGGTGGTGCAACCTTCGGAACTATGGCTTGAAACAGAACGCTGGGATCAATTTGGACCGGCGTTATTAAAATTCAAAGATCGCCATCAAAGAGATTTTTGTTTGGGGCCTACCCATGAAGAAGTCGTCACCGATTTAGCCCGTCGAGATATCAAAAGCTATAAACAGTTACCGGTTACGCTTTATCAAATTCAAATCAAATTTCGCGACGAAACTCGTCCTCGTTTTGGGATTATGCGTGCCCGAGAATTTTTAATGAAAGATGCCTATTCTTTTCATCTCGATGCCCAGTCCCTACAAGAAACCTATGAAGCAATGTACCAAGCCTATAGCCGTATTTTTACCCGCTTAGGTCTTAAATTTCGAGCGGTTCTAGCGGATACAGGCAGTATTGGCGGCAGCATGTCTCATGAATTTCATGTTTTAGCAGACAGCGGTGAGGATTTAATCGCTTTTAGCACAGACAGTGAATACGCAGCCAATGTGGAGCAAGCCGTCGCAGTCCCCCCTAAAATACCTAAAGCAAAGGTAGAGGCGACAGTATCCTTTGTGAAAACGCCAGGCATTAAAACGGTCGAAGGTCAAGCTCAATTCCTAGGCATAGAACCTCGTCAAATATTAAAAACATTATTAGTGCATGGGAGACAAAAAGAACATCCAGTAGTCGCATTGCTTGTCAGAGGTGATCATGAGCTAAATCCTCTTAAAGCAGAAAAACATCCTTTGGTGGCAACCCCCTTTGCCATGTTTCCCATTGAAGAACTCGAGAAAATTGCGCATTGTGGGCCCGGATTTGTCGGTCCTAAGGATCTTAATGTTCCTTTGATCGCCGATCATTCTGTTGCTCATATGGTCGATTTTCTTTGTGGTGCTAATCAGGAAGGTACTCATTTTATAGGCTTTAACTGGGGGCGAGATTGTGAAGAACCCATTTGGACAGATTTGCGAAAAGTCATGCAGGGCGATGAAAGCCCCGATGGCCAAGGGACATTAAATTTAGCCCGAGGGATTGAGGTAGGGCATATTTTTCAATTAGGAGAAAAATACAGCCAAGCGATGAATGCGACGGTACTTGATGAATCTGGCCAGTCCCGCATACTTTCCATGGGCTGTTATGGCATTGGTGTCTCTCGTATTGTGGCCGCAGCTATTGAACAAAATTACGATGATAAGGGCATCATTTGGCCTCAGTCGATGGCGCCTTTTCAAGTCGTTCTCATTCCCATTGGCATGCAAAAATCTCTGCTCGTTAAAGAGGCTGCTGAAAAACTTTATCACGAACTCATGCAAGCAGGCATTGAGGTATTATTCGATGATCGAAATGAACGACCAGGTGTTATGTTTGCAGAGGCAGAACTTATTGGCATTCCTCATCGCCTCGTGATGAGCGAAAAAGGATTAGCTACTAATACTGTTGAATATAAAGCCAGATCCGATGGAAACTTACAAATCATTCCTATCGATCAAATCCTGATAAAGTTAAAGGCTTAGAAGCTTAAAGACTTAGAAGTTTAAAAATTTAAGGCTTTAGGGCTCGAGGGTTAGAGTGATTGGGGTCAAACCTTAAATTTAAGATTTTCCCCCTTTATCTATGTCTGACCCTTTCGCTGCTTTGCTCTTCGGATGAACCTTCAGAAATAAAATTTTTGGACCCTGCATTCGTTGTACAATTATTGTAAAATCTGGAAATTCAATTTTCTCTTTGGGGTTAGGCAATCGTTCTAAATGCGCCATTAACAAACCACTAATGGTATGAGCGGGAGTCTTAATTTCAATATTCATGGCTTTTTCTAGTGCATAAATAGGCGTATTGCCTTTCATTAATAAATTGCCCCGTTCGGTTTCGATCCATTCTGGTTTCATTTTATTAAATCCATCTCGAATATTACCAAACAAATTGATTAAAATGTCATCCAGGGTAATGAAACCCACTACATTTTCTCTTTTATTTTTGACCACTGCAAAATGAGCAGGTCCTTCTCGGAGCCTTTCAAATAGTTCACTCGCGAGTTGATCGTTGTAAGCAATGACCAAGGGACGAGCCAGATCTCTCAAGTTAACTTCTTCTAATTGGTTGCTTTGGATCATCACTAATAAATCTTTAATATGCAATAAACCCACCATATTGTCGGATTCCTCTTCCCAAAGGGGGTAGCGACTATAGCGATGTAGCGCAATTAAATCCAAAATGCTTTGAATCGGGGTATCAACGGATAACGAAATCAGCTCTTCCACAGGATTTAACAAGTCCCCTACTTCTACATCGGTAAAATCAATCACTTGTTTTAATATCTCGACTTCTTGATCACTAAATGCTTCTCGCAAGCTGCCGGTTGTTAAAATTAATTTAAATTCTTCTGGAGAATATTCTTTTTCACTCACCATTTCTTCTATTTTAAAACCAAACATTTTCAAAATAAGATTGGCTGAAAAGTTTAACATCCAAATGGCTGGATACATGATTCTATAAAACCCATGTAAAGGAATGGCCGTCCAAAGTGAACTCACCTCAGGCCTACGAATGGCAATCGATTTTGGGACTAATTCCCCCAATACAATATGAAAAATAGCAATGATACAAAAAGCCACGGTAAAGGAAATAATGGTAATGCTGGTCTTTGAAAAAATTTCAAAAAAATGAAAAAATGGGGTTAGGAGTTTAGCGACGGTGGGTTCTCCTATCCAACCCAAGCCTAAAGAGGTGAGTGTAATACCCAATTGGCAAGCGGACAGATAGCTATCAATATTATGATGAATTTTTTCTAAAATTTTCCCTCGAATAGGATGAGATGTCTTGA
>Ga0207050_1063_pt2 | contig 13002 bp, 10 predicted proteins | sample Alteio_BWMinCont_64_FD_153291 | JGI IMG/M metagenome (GOLD analysis project Ga0207050, IMG submission 153291) | Enriched cells from forest soil in Barre Woods Harvard Forest LTER site, Petersham, Massachusetts, United States -... | ecosystem: Environmental > Terrestrial > Soil > Temperate forest >...
TATCCGCCAGTCTGCATCCTGCCACCTTACGTTGGATGAAAGAATACGGGCCGTCCTGAATGATGAGTTCCATCATCGCCAGTAGCGCCTCATTTTCGGTCGGGTCTTCCACTAGAGTTGGAGAATCCCTGGCCACTCGCAGCCCATAGGGAGGCTCTTCGTGGTCGCGCATCGGCTTTGCTGGCTCGCCTTCGGGCACATCTCGCTCCCACTCGGCTGCGGTCAGTCGCCAACCCTCATTTTGAAGTCTTTGAATTTCATCCCACGTAAGGTGGCCGGATGCAGACTGGCGGATACGCTCGGTTCGAGGCATAGGATTCCTCCTTCGCGACGCACAGATGCCCGAAAAAATGCAGGCATGAATTATGCCATTCAGTCGAAAATGTAACTGCTTGTTTTTCAAATGCACCTGTGACTGCGGAGGTCAGAACTCAAGCCAGGAACGTCCGTTTGTGGGATTACGCGTCCGAAATCGATGAAGCGATCGACCTCCTTCCGATGATCGAAACATAACCTCGGCCAAAACCGCCGCTGAGTTCGTGGTCACTTACGGCGCGGCTTGGAGGCCCCACCCTTTCAAACAGGGTACCTCGCTTCCCGAGACCATGAGACCGCAAACAGAAGACAAATTCCAACCAGCATAGCGCTACAGAGCCAACTGCCTTCCGGACCAGCGACTCCTCCAGTCAGCCACTGTGGCCCGGAGAAGCTGGTGTTGAGCAGGTGGCCGGGCGCCACTTGGCCGCTATCCGCTACGCCGTAAAAACAGGTTTCTGCCCAGTCCCAACCCGCGTGCAGACCAATGGGAAGCCAGAGACTCCCGGTTCGCCGGAGGGCGATGCAAGCCATCATTCCCCACCAAAAGACTTGAGTGAGGCCGGCCCAGGTTTCGTTGGGATTGAAATAGTGGGCAAAGGCGAAGAGCGATGACATCAAGATGGCGCTTGGCCAGAATCCTATGCCGGTCGAGAGGGTGAATAGCGTGTAGCCACGAAAAGTAAATTCCTCAGTGAAGCCGACGGCCAGGAATGCAGCTCCCCAAAATGCCGCGTATTTCGGGATGTCCCAGCCATGCACGCCCAAGCCGTCGAAGTGGAAGACTCCCAGTACCTGCAGGCCAAGGAGCAAGAAGCTGACCGCGCTAAATCCAATGACTAAACCTTGCCAGAACTTTGAGCCGAAGGCCGCGCGGGCGGGCAATCCATAGTCGGCGATTGTCCTGCCCTCGATCCTGGCCATAATCCAGCTCACCAGAAGAAATAGTAAGAAGGTGACGGTGTCGGCAAGGAGTATGCCTTTGGCGCTGAACGTGACCTGGGTTGGGACGGGCCTATGGAAGACTTTCGTGAGGATCAGCCTGAGGCTTGCGTTAAACGCTGCGATGATGGCGAAAAACAGCAACAGACGCCATCCGGCGCGCAGACCACCCGCTCCGAAAAACCAGGTTCTGGGTCCATTCCTACGTTCTGGAGCCGCCAGAGGCTGGGAAATCAATGCGGGAGTGCCATCTGTCTCAAGCATATCTGCCATCTCCTTTGCACCCGCACGCAGGATCGCTGTTGCCTCGATACGGGCGTTCTCTTCATATATACGATGCGGGAAAGGAAAAGTTTGGCCTGTTCAGGAATTCTGCTTTGGAGTTCGCAGATTTAGACAGCGGGAACGAGATGCCTCGGCAGAATCGCAGCATCGTTATACGCGCGGCTATTGTGAAGAGGCGAGAGTCCGCGTCACGAGGCTAGTCGAGCCAAGCAACGCGGACTCCCGATTTTCATAGAGCGCACAGTGGAGTCATTGCGCCTTCTCACTGCTCGACAGGACCTTTCGAGCGCAGAACGAACTCGACGTTTCTCTCCCGATTGACATGAACGGTCTGGTAAAGATCCATTGCCTCGAGCGCAACCAGCTTGTGTTCTCCATCCAAGTTCACGCAATGGAGCTGTCCGGCGTCTACCCAATAATCACGCGCCAGCCACGCGGCGCCGCCCTTGAGAACAATGACGGTGGACGTCTGTTCTGTTGGCTGCGGCTCTGGCGAATGCTGTACGAAACTGGCCGGCTGCAAGGTTGCGATGTGCTCCGTCGGAGCTGTCGATACCGGCCGGTAAAGCGCGGACGAAGAAGCGTCGTAGCGGCTCGGCGTAACCCATGGCGGCATGGGAACAGAACTCCTCGCGGTGGACGCTGCCAGTGGAACTTCGATGTCTTCGAGCAGTCGAAGAGTCAACCGGGCTTCACCCTTGAAGGTCGGAAACGGACCGCGGTTAGGCAAGGTGATGAGCTTGACCGGCCAGAAGACGGGAATCGCCCAAAGCGCAGCGTCCCGCTTGGGGTGGCCTTTGCCGTGGACCTTACCTTCGGCATCGACTTTTAGGTGAGGAGCGGAGATGACTTTCGCCGAAAGTGGATAGACCTGCGCACCGGGCAGGATGATGCGATCAAAATCGATCTCGATCCATCCCTTACCCACAAAGTGTCCGGGGTTTTGATAGTCCTGGAGGTGGCCGCTAAGCTCTGCGCCGCGGGGAAATATCGAACGCCCGAAGGCCGAGATGTGGCCAAGATAACAAAGCACGGGATCGCCGACCTGGGCCGTCTTGGACGAGAAGTTGGGTTCGTCTAACGTGCACTGCAGAAGGGTTCCGGCGGGGATCAGTTCATCGCTGGTCACAGCGCGAGCTGCAATACTGGCCGAAACACACAAAACGATGGTTAGAAAGAAGTATCTGTGGGACATACGAGCCTCTCCTTAGAGTGTTCGTTAAGGAGCGCGCCCCACGCCTCCACACCGGCAAAGCGGGGGCATCTTACCACGGAAGGGGTGGTATTACCAAGATTAATGATTCAAGGAACCGCAGGGAATCCGCACTGCTAACCGCTAGTCGGATCTTAACGGTGGCTAAGGTCGTATACCACGGCGAACGAAGAAGCCCCGATGTTGAGCATGGGCGTAATCCGTTCCAGTTGGTGGTGACCAGTTCGGTGAAAATAGTAGCTGAGTCCGATGATGCCCGCGGTCTGGCCAGCGAAATTAGCCGCCAGCCCCGCCGTGCTGCCGCTGAAAATGCGGGTGATCGGGTTAAGTTCTTTCCCGCCATTCTGCAGGTTGGCTCGAGTGACCGCGAAATCGGCGGCACTTAAGGCGGCAACTGCGGCAAAGAGAGCCCGATTTTCGTTGTCCCAGAATCTATGCTGGCTGGGCGCTTCGGGCAGGGTCGTGGCCACAACCGGCGAGACCCCCGCTGGCGCAGCGGTCACAGCGCCAAGGTTCGCTGGACCGGAGTTATCTGATGCGAAGTTAAGCAAGCTATCATTAAGGCTTGCTATAGATACGGTTTGAGCAAGGGCAGTCCCACTGAGCAAGGCCACGGCGAGCAGGCCCTTGGATTTCCGCCAAATCATTGCTGATAAGTGGGTTATGCGCGCCAGTTGTGGATGTGTCGCTCTTGCCGTGGTGGATTTCACAAGGTAATACATCGCAATTGTGCAGCCCATGCCGTAAGACCTCCGGCCGGGACTTACCGGCTCAAATTCAATGATTTAGGGGGCCGAACAGGAATCTGCCAGAAAGATATGTGCAAACTCTTGCACATCAAAGAGTCATTTTCTTGACGGCTGACTAGTTTTGATCCGAGCTGAAATCCGGAGAATCAGGGAATGACGGCCTGCACCTCGTTGGAGTAGACACTCTCTTGGCCGCTCGAATCGACAGAAGTCGTCACGTAATAGTAGGTATTCCCGTTCAAGACGTAAGCGTCCGTGTAGACCATGCTCAGGTTCAGAGCAGAATTAATTCTGCTATAGGGGCCGCCCGACGTGGCGCTGCGATAGATGTTATAGCCAACGACATCTGGCGAGGTGCTGGCGTTCCACGAAAGATCGACCGTGTGCGCAGGTTGGTCTCCGCCGATGCCAGTGAGGTTTTGCGTGGCCAGCGAATTTCCGTCGGTTGCGAAGGTGAGAGTAGCGGACGCATTGCCAGCGGCCGGGGGTGCAAACGTGACTGTGTAATCCTGGCGTCCGCCCGCCGGAATGGTGAAGGGGAATGACAGCCCACTAAGGGTAAACTCCGGACTACTGATAGTTGCGGAAGAAACCGTCACCTGCGAATCCGAGGCGATGAGAGTGCCCATTTGATTTTCGTACGATCCCACCGGCACGGAGCCAAAGTTAATTGTTGCCGGATCAACCGTGAGCAGTCCGTCATCCGTCTTGCCTCTCGCCTGCCCCGGCGACAGCGCCGGTTTCGTACCACCGCTAATGCGCGCGACGGACGAACTACTTGCGTGAGCATTTCCTCCGGATTTCGGCGCGAAGGTACCGTTGATCGCGGATCCATCTCCCCGCGCCAGTATCAAGGGTAGGCCCAGTCCGTTCAACGTCAAGCCGTTTCCCTTAGCCGCTACTTGGAATAACGCAATACCGGACATGCCAAGAAACTTTCGCTGGGAGAGAGCGGACTTGGCAAGACCCAGTTTCTCGGGGGTGAAGATGAAGTTCTTTGTTCCCGCTTGGAGCGAGGCTGGCTTGCCGATGATTTCGTCTCCGGCTAGCGCCTTGGGCATGGATGCGAACAGAATCACGATCACCGCTGGAGAAAGCAGTAATCGATGAAGTGCCCAGGAAGATTGCATAGTACGCGATTGTTAAGATCTCTGGATCATTTGAAAAGGTCTCAGTAGTACATGCGCACTCAAACGCAAACCTGAGGTCTTTCTAAGGTATTTTCTTTCTTCTTGGATCCAGGAAAGAGTAAAGAAACAGATGAGGTTCTGCAAGCGGGAACTCTAGCTTGGCTGGAGGAAAGACCTTCCCCGGAATGGGTTCCGGCGGGGTTTGCCCCGCCGGATATGGAGAAGGGTGATGACCGAGGCCAGGACTACGGCGGAGGAATCACAGCCGAGGTCTGATTGGAGTAGGTGCTTTCCTCGTTATTTGAATTGATCGCTGTAGTTACGTAATAGTAGGTGGTTCCGTCGACTACAGTCGAGTCCGAGTAGAGCGTACTTGCGTCCAGAACCGGATTGATTTTCGAATACGGTCCGCCGGTCTTAACGCCTCGATAAATGTTGTAGCCGATGACTCCCTGCGAGTTGCTCGCGGTCCATGAAAGATTGACCATGTGTTTCGGGGGAGGTGTGCCAGTACCCGTCAAAGATTCGACCGTCGGAGAGTTTGAAGCGTCGCTGGCGAAGGAGATGCTGCCCGATGCCACGCCATTCGCTTGCGGCGTAAAAGTAACGGTGAATTGCGCATGCTGCCCCGCCGGGATCACGACCGGGAAGGACAACCCACTTAAAACAAACGCCGAGCCGGTCACGTTGCCGGCAGTTACTGTGACGGTCTGGCCGCTGGCGGTAAGCGTCCCGGGTAGGCCTGCATTCGTTCCCACGACCACATTGCCAAAGTTCATGGCGGTGGGAGCTACGGCCAACTGCCCCGGCGGCACGGGAACTCCGGTTCCGGTCAGTGGTATGGACAGGTTCCGGTTCGACGCATCCGAGACGATCGAAACACTTCCACTGTCATTTCCGGAGGAGGGCGGCGTAAACGTGACAGTGAAAGTGTAGTGCTGTCCGGGCGTGAGCAGCAGTGGAGGGTTCAACCCACTCATGCTGAACCCGGTGCCGGTGATCCCAGCCTGCGAGATCGTAACGTTCACTCCGCCGGAGTTGGTCAGAGTTTCGGAGAGTTGCTGATTGTTGCCGACCTGAACATTTCCAAAGCCGAGGCTCGAGGGGTTCGGGGTAAGAGCACCCGCTGCCAGCCCGTTCCCGGATAACGAAATGTTGAGGGTGGAATTTGAAGCGTTGCTGATGACCGCCAGATTTCCGTTGCTGCTGCCGGCGGAAGTTGGGGTAAAGGTAACGCTGAAGGGCTGGCTCTGGCCGGCCGCCAGAATCAACGGCAAGCTCAATCCGCTAACGCTGAAGCCGGTACCAGTAACGTTTGCCTGTGTGACCGTGACGCTGGACCCGCCGGAGTTAAGCAGAGTCTCGGACAAAGTTTGCTTGCCACCAACCAGAACACTTCCAAAGTTGAGGCTCGGAGGATTTGCGGTAAGCGCACCGACAGTCTGTCCGGTCCCGGTGAGAGCGACGTTGACCGTGGGAACTGAGCCAGTATTCGCGATGGCCAAGTTTCCGTTCACCGTGCCCGCCGCTTGCGGAGTAAAGATGACACTGAAGGGTTGGCTCTGACCGGCCGCGAGATTCAACGGCAAGCTCAAGCCGCTTACGCTGTAGCCAGTCCCGCTAGGAGTCACCTGGGTCACGGTGACGCTCGATCCGCCAGAGTTAGTCAGAGTCTCCGAAAGGGTTAGATTGTTACCCACCTGAACGCTGCCAAAATTAAGACTCGAAGGACTTGGAGTAACTGTGCCCGGTGTCCCCGCCCCTCCAGCCAGCGGGACGTTGACTGTGGAAGCCACTCCGTTGTTGGCGAATCCTATGTTCCCATTGATAGGGCCCGAGGACTTCGGCGCAAACACCACGGTGAAAGCCTGGGTCTGCCCAGTCGCCAGAATCACCGGAAAACTCAACCCGCTCACACTGAAACCCGCGCCGGTGACGGTCGCCTGGGTCACGGTAAGACTGGACGCGCCGGTGTTGCTCAGGGTGGCAGGCGCGCTCTGGTTGTTCCCAACTTTTACACTGCCGAAGCTAATGCTTACCGGCGTTACTGCGAGCTGGCCCGGCTTCGTTCCGTTCCCCGGCGGTGGAGTCGATGCCTTGTTGCCACTGCTGAGTCCTTGGCATCCCAGCAACGAAGCCAGGGCAAGAACAACAACCAGCGCGTTCCAGCGAGTCCGAAGCTGTTTCATAGTAATTGAGAGAACCGGTTACCGTTCGACACCTGGATGTCGGGTGCGAAGATCTAGTCTGAACTCCGGACGGAGCGTTGGGTAGGTCGCGGAAGGACGTGTCAGGAAACCGCCGAGCGTCGAAAGGTAGGCTGCCTGAATTCACATCCGCGACATCGCAATCGGACACCCGCATCGACTCGCAAGAAGAGTACCGGTTACTGCGAATTTCCCATGAAAGACTGAACGGCGCGAGCGCGAAACGTGGCCTCTCGGGCAGCGTCCTTTCGTGCTCTTTTGGCGCGGGAGCAGCTGGGACTAGCATCGGGACCTGGTCGCGAAAGCAACCAACGCATGGAACAACCTAATAACGTCGCACCGTCATCAGCCCTGCCGGAGCGCAAGTATCGTCGCTTCAGCTTGAAATATCCGGTACGTCTCAAGGTCCATTCCGCTGACTTGATGGTTGAGTTCGAAGGCGTGAGCAGGAATATTAGCATCGGTGGTCTGTTGCTGGAAACCTCTTTCCCGATCCCGCAACACACTCCGGTGAGTTTCGTCGTGACCGTTGAGGGCAGCGAACTTGGTCGCCCCATTCGGTTTGTTGGCGAAGGCAAAGTCGTGAGGGTGGACTCCAAAGCAGAAGAGGAAGCGTTCGTGCTGGCTGTTGAGTGCGCGCGACCGATCACGCAAATCGATCACTATCTCGCGCCGACCGGAAGCTGAAGCCGTCAGGCCGTGCCCTTACCTGCAGTAGCTTAAACGCGACCTTACGTTCGCTCTGGATCTTCCGCCATCTCTGGGCGAACGCCAGAAAAAGTCAACTCAATTTGTTGATGAGAGGCCGGCACTTTCGTAAACTTGCCAGGCTTGACTGTCCTCCGTCAGGAAGGCGTGAGGTCAAGCTTGGTCTAATCACAACTTACCTCGGACTCTCTCCGGCGGACCCGGCGTTTGCCGCCGCAGGGACGACTATAGCCTGGATGTTCTGGCCTGCCATCAGCTTCTGAAAATCGGCCAACTCGGTTTTCTGGAGTTCCGCCCAATGCGCGATGGAAATGTCCGCCTGCTTCTTCAGTTTTTCGAACACTAGATATTCCGCCTCGGTCGGGGCGGAATCGGTTCCCACGCCGACCGCCATCGCTAAACCCGACAGTTTGCTATCCACTCGCTGAGGATAGGCCAAAGAATCTTCATTGGACTTAATATTCATCTGGACCAGATCGTCGCGCACCAGAAGCAAATTCTTATCTAGTTCGGCGGCCGCCGTAAGCATCGGCTTGACGGTGGAGTTGTCCGGCAGTCGCTTTGTCAGTCCGTCCACTTGGGTGCGCACGTCCTGAATCTGGTTCACAGTGTCGTAAACCCGGCTGATTTCATCCCGCATCTGAATGAGCAGATCGAATTGCTTGCGCAGATCGGCCTCTGACACATTGACCCGCGGATCCAGAGCGACTTCGAATGCCGCCGTCTGACTCTTTCCATCCACGGTCAGACGCACCTGATATTTTCCCGGCAACGCCAGCGGACCCCGGCTGCCGTCCTTGTATTCCCAAAGATAGTAATCGGGCACGCGGCTGCTTCCGGTATAGCGTAAGTCCCAAACGAAACGATTGAGCCCAGCCTCCGGCTTGATCTGCTTTTCCGGTTTCTTATCCTCGGGAGTCAGAGGCTCGTCCAGGTCTTCGGTCTTGCTGCTGGAATATTTCCGAATCACGCTGCCCGCGGAGTCGAGAATCTCGATGTTGGTCTCGCCCTTCGGCTTCTCCTTGAGAAAGTAGTAAATGAGCGCGCCCGGTGGAGGATTCTCCCCCACCCGTACCGGCTTGGGAGCGTCCTCGTCGACGCTCGGGTTCTGGAATCGCGTGGCAGTCGCGGGAGCGTAGAGGTGTACGTCCCGCTTGGCGATCTCATCGCTGTACTGGCGCAGCGGCGAAACATCGTCGAGAATCCAGAATGCCCGCCCATGCGTAGCTACCGCGAGATCGTTATTTTTTACCACCAGATCGTGCACCGGCGCCGTCGGCAAATTCAGTTGCAATGAACGCCAGTCCGCCCCGTCGTTAAAAGACACATACACACCAGTTTCGGTGCCCGCATAGAGCAGGCCGCTCTTCTTGGGATCTTCGCGCACCACCCGAACGAATGTGCTTTCCGGAATCCCTTTGCTGATCTTCACCCACGTCTTGCCGTAGTCACTGGTCTTGTAAACGTAGGGATGCATATCGTCCGACTGATGCCGATCGACCGCTACGTAAGCCGTTCCGGCATCATGCGGCGAAGCATCGATCTGGCTGATGCGGCTCCAATCCGGCAAATCTTTGGGTGTGATGTTGGTCCAGTTCTTTCCCCCATCCCGGGTAATGTGGATGAGCCCATCGTCGGTGCCAACCCAGATCAAACCCTTCACCAGTGGCGATTCCGCCACCGCAAAAATAGTGTCGTAATATTCGGTGCCGGAGTCGTCTTTGTCGATGGGACCGCCGGAGACTTGCTGCTTGCTCTTGTCGTTGCGCGTAAGATCGGGACTGATTGCCTCCCAATTCATGCCGCCATCCGTAGTCTTAAACAGACGTTCCCCGGCGTGGTAAAGCGTGTTGGGATCATGCGGCGAGACTAAAATCGGTGCCGTCCACTGGAAACGATGCTCCAGCCTGGCCGCTCCTCCACCATCGCTGATCTCGGGCTGCGCGGAAATGTTCTTGGTTTGTCCGTTGCGTTTGTCGAAGCGGGTGATCACCCCTTCATACTCGCCCGCATAAACAATGTTAGGATCCGGTGGATACGGGGCGATGTAGCCCGCTTCCCCTCCTCCCACCGTGTACCAGTCAGGACGATCAATCGTGCCGTCATCGCTGCGACTGGCAATCGCAACCGAACTCACGTCCTGCTGCGAACCATACAGATAGTAGGGAGTGCGACTGTCGGCGATCACGTGATAAAACTGCCCCGTTGGTTGGTTATCCTGGCGCGTCCAGTTCTTGCCCCCGTCCAGGCTCACCGTCACGCCGCCGTCGTTGGTGACGATCATGCGGTTGGTGTCCTTGGGATCGATCCACATGCTGTGATTGTCCCCGTGCGGCACCTTCACCTTGTTAAAAGTATGCCCACCGTCGCTGGACTTGTAGAAATCCACATTCGCGATGTAAACCACATCCGCAGACTCCGGGTCCGCAAGAATATGCATGTAATACCAGGCTCGCTGCCAGAAGGCGCGATCGTTGTTTAATAGTTGCCAGGTCTCGCCGCTGTCGTCGGAGCGATAAAGACCGCCCTCGGGTGCTTCGATCAGCCCGTATACGCGGTCAGAATTTGCGGCCACGGCGATTCCAATTTTGCCGTAAGGCCCTTTGGGCAGGCCATGCTCCTCCAGCAATTTCCAGGTGCTTCCGCCGTCGTTCGAGCGGTACAGTCCGCTGCCCGGACCACCGCTTGAAAGCCCCCACGGCGTGCGCCGCGCTTCCCACAACGAGGCGAAAAGAATATGAGAATTGCGGGGATCGAACGCTACGTCGATTCCGCCGGTGTTCTCATCCTTGTACAGGACCTTCTCCCAAGTTTTACCTCCGTCGGTGGTGCGGAAGATTCCCCGTTCAGAGTTCGGGCCGAAAGGATGGCCCAGCGCTGCCACAAACGCGACGTCCGCGTTCTTGGGATCGACAATTACTTTGCCAATCGCCCGTGAGTCGCGCAGGCCAACGTTTTTCCAGGTCTTCCCGCCATCCACTGTCCTGTAGATTCCATCACCATGCGAGATGTTGCCGCGAATGCACGCTTCACCGGTACCCACGTACACCACGTTCGGATCCGAAGGAGCAACTGCTAAGCTGCCAATCGAGGAAACGGTTTGTTTGTCGAAAACCGGAACCCAGGTCATCGCACCGTCGGTGGATTTCCACACGCCTCCCCCGGTCGAGCCAAAATAATAGGTATTAGGGTCGCCCGAAATGCCCGACGCCGTCAGCGACCGCCCGCCACGAAACGGCCCGACCAATCGGTATTTCATGCCTTTGAACTGGGGGTCTTCTTTGTCTGGGTCAGTCGAGGCAGTCTTCGGTGCAACCGTCGGCGATTCGGCGGGTTTTCTCTCTCCCGTTTTGCTCTGCGCGAAACTCGTGCTCGCGACCGGCAGAAAGAGAGCACCTGCGATTAACGCAGTTCGACCGACCGTCATCCTGAACAAGTTCATTTAGCTCACCCCGGGGAACAAATTGGATACCTCAGTTTACTGCCTGGACTCGTCTGGCGAAAGGATTCCCTGCGGAACGGAGGTAATGTCATCGAAAATGACATGACCACAAGGCAGATCGGTAAGCAAGTGTTATGTTCAGCTCCCGACTGCAGGCTGACCCTAGGCTTGCTTCTTTCCCTCCAGCCTCGCTCGCGCAGCCCGCAACTGTTTCCGCTCGGGAGCTGAGACCTCCGGATAGGCTAGATTCAAATCTTCCAGCGTCTCCACGATCGCCGCCGCCACGGCTACGCGAGTGAACCATTTGTTGTCCGCTGGCACTACGTACCACGGCGCATGTGCGCTGGCCGTGTGGCAAATCATGTCTTCATAGGCTTTCATGTAGTCGTCCCAGCATTCACGCTCGCGCACATCCGCCGAAGAAAATTTCCAGTTCTTGTCCGGATGATCCAGGCGGTCGAGGAACCGCCGCTTCTGTTCTTTCTTCGAAAGATTGAGAAAGAACTTTCGAGTAATAATTCCATTGCGCCAAAGATAACGCTCGAAGGAGTGGATATCCTGAAAACGCTCCTTCCAAATGTCCTTGGTCAACAGGGATGGAGGAATTCTCGAGTTCTTCAGCAAATCTGGATGAACCCGCACCACCAGCACTTCTTCGTAATAAGACCGGTTGAAGATCCCGATCCGGCCCCGCTCTGGGAGCCGCTGCATCGTCCGCCACAGATAATCGTGATTCATTTCCTCGGTCGACGGCGTCTTGAACGAATGGACCTCACAACCCTGCGGGTTCACCCCAGACATCACATGCTTAATGGCGCCATCCTTGCCGGCCGCGTCCATGGCTTGAAAGATGAGCAACACGCCCCACAGATCCTGGGCATAGAGCTTGCCTTGCAACTCCGCCATGGCTGCGATGCCCTGGGTGAGGAGTTGCTCGGCCTGTTCCTTGGAGTGAATTTCCCCCGTATCCCCAGGATCAAAATCCTTCAACCGGAACTTCGAGCCGTCCTCGATTCGATAAGGCTTTACCAGCTTGCTTGCCCAACTCATCCACAACCTCCATCTCCGCAGCCGTACCGAATCCGCGGAAAGATGCAGTCTACATCACGGATGTCAATGTGGGCATGGGCGTACACGCCCGTTCGTCTCGATTCTTCGTGTGGCCGGCAAAAGCCAGATCTGCGTCACTCCGCTCGTCGGAATGACAGGAGAAAGCGGCCAGCAGCTACGCGCTGGCTTTGTCGGTCAAGGGCAGCATGGGCTCGTCGGTCTCCTGCATCGTTGGGCTGGCGGCTGCCGCTGCATCGAGATCCAGTTGCTCCTGGCCGCTGAGCACAGTTACTCGGCCACGATACGTCTTCAGATGAGTTTGGGCCTTGTCGAAGGCTTCCTGCGCTTTGCTCAAACTCTTGCCGACATTCTCAAACTGGCTCTGGAAGTAGTCGAACGATTTCTGCGCCTTGGACAATTCCAGGCGGCTCTTCTCGAAGCGGCTCGCCACCTCATACCACTTGTGGACCAGCGCGATGGTTTGCAAGGTCATCAGTAAACTGTTGGGAGAAACCGGAAAGACGTGCTGCAGATTGAGCCAGTCGGCGAGTTCGCGGTTGCGGATCACTTCCATGTAAAGCGTCTCGCTTGGCAAATACATCAAGGCGATATCGGTGGTGCCGTTTTCGGGCTGAATGTAAGCCTTGATGCGTTTTGCTTCCGCCTTCATGACGCGGACCAGTGCGACGCGGGCTTCTTCGATCTCGGCTTCGACGTTGCTTTCGAACAGCGCCAGCACGGCCTCCCGTGGAAACTTGGCATCGATGGGCAAGCGGCGGTCGGGGAACTGGATGATCGCATCAGGCCGTCCTCCGCCTTCAGGCAGTTGCGCCTGCATTTCGAACATGTGGGCGGGGAGAAAGTCTGCGAGCAGACGCTCCAGGCTGGCCTCGCCAAAACGGCCGCGCAGGTGCGGCAGCTTAAGCAGATTATTCAAGTCGTTAATGGAGTGTCCGAGAGC
>Ga0207050_1125_pt2 | contig 12981 bp, 16 predicted proteins | sample Alteio_BWMinCont_64_FD_153291 | JGI IMG/M metagenome (GOLD analysis project Ga0207050, IMG submission 153291) | Enriched cells from forest soil in Barre Woods Harvard Forest LTER site, Petersham, Massachusetts, United States -... | ecosystem: Environmental > Terrestrial > Soil > Temperate forest >...
GTTCGTGAGGGACGGTGAACACGACGTGGAAGTAGCCGGTGTCGAGCAGTTCCCGTTGCCGCGCCTGGAGCCAACGTTCGCGGGCTGCTGCCTGGCATTTCGGACAGCTGCGCGACCGGCATGAGTTATAGGAGATGCCCGATTCGTAGCCACAGGCGTGACACACATCGATGTGGCCGCCGAGTGCGGCGGTGCGGCAACGCAGGATGGCCCGGAACGCCTTGAGCTGTTGATAGCTGAAGCTGGAGTAGTAGCGTTCCAGAAATCGATCGCCCTGCGCACGGAGGATGTCGGCCACCTCCATGGCGGGCCGTCTCATGGGTTCTCGGGACGGCGGAAGGCGCGGCGGCTGTCATCGACGCTTGCGAGCGTGAGTTCTTCGAGCGGGTTATGCACCAGTTGCAGGTGCCGTTGCGAGAGATGGAGATACTTGGCGGTGGTCTCCAGATCTTCATGCCCGAGCAGAATCTGAATGGTGCGCAGATCGGTGCCGGCTCCCAGCAGATGTGTGGCCCAGCTATGGCGCAGCGTATGCGGCGTCACCCGCTTGCGAATGCCGGCCTCGCGTGCGGCTTCACTGCACGCGATCCACACCGCCTTGTCCGAGATAGGTTGATGGGGCTCGGTCGAGTGGCGCGAGGGAAACAGATACACCTGCGGCTTGCGCCAGCGCCAGTAGGCGCGCAGCGTCTCCAGCAGTGCCGGGCTCAGAGGCAGATCCCGATCCTTGCCGCCCTTGCCTTCCACCACGCGGATGATCATGCGCTGGCTGTCGATGTCACCCACCTTCAGACGGGCAACTTCGGAACGGCGCATGCCCGTGCCATAGAGCACCATCAGCAGCGTGCGCCGGAACAGGTTCCCGCTCGAGTTGATCAGCTGTGCGACTTCTTCCTTGCTCAAAATGCCCGGGAGCCGCTGACGCTCTCTCGGATACGGCAGGAACTCACGAAACTCCTGGTTCTTCAGCGTGCGCACGAACAAGAAGCGCAGCGCAGCCACATGGTTGACCACGCTTCCGACGGCCAGCTTGCGTTGTTTGAGCAGATAGGCCTGATAGGTTCGAAGATGGTCCAGACCAAGCTTGTCGGGTGACTTGCCGAAGTGACGGGCGAACTCCTCGACCATGTGCAGATAGCGCCGGATCGTTCCGTCGGAGTAATTACGCCGCTGGAGTTCCTCCAGCATGATCTTGCGTAGATGGGTCACGAGCACCTCCTCGTGACCCACACCTTATACCGGCGTAAAAACTACTCGAAGGTCAACACCGTAGCGTCCGCGGCGCCTGCGGCTTCGTTCTGGTCGGCAATACGGACATTTCGACCCGGTTCCTCGAAGCTTCCGGATTGCCGGTCACTCGGGACGAACCGCTGCTTGTTCCTATGGAGCGCAGGACACGTGTGGTGAAGTAGCGGCGCCACAATGCGCTGCAACAACGACGAAGGAACCTCGGCATTCACTGGAGCCGTTCCCGGTTGTGTCCGGCAGTCCTTATTATGTGTGGCAGATGTGGTGGATCATCTGTCCTCAACCACACCAAGAAGGAATTGATCCTCACCGCGCTCCGCAAGGCCGCCGGCAGTTATCCAGACGCGGCCCGCTCCCTCGGCACCCACCCCAAGTATCTGCACCGCCTGGTCCGCAACCTCACCTGAAATCAGACCTGCAGCGGCTAAGTTAATCGTGATTCCCCTTCCCGCCTCCTTGCTTCGCGTGAAGCGCGGCCCAACCTCGTCTACCCACAGAAGTGGGTGCGGCCCATCCTATGCGAATCAAAGGGTGGCGGCCACCGCCCCGACAAAGGGTTTGAGAGGCCAGACCAAAAGATGGCGAAGAAGATGGGTCATCTCCCAAGTGAGTCAACTTGGAATTTCTAAAAATGTTCTCGTTCCTTAGGCAGTTCGACCTTCAGTATCTGCCCCGCTCCCGCTGGTGGCGGCCCGAATCCTACGTTCGACACGTATAAGTTGCCGTCAGGTCCCATGATCATCGCGGTCGGCAGGAAGGGTAGTGTTGTAAGTTTCAAATGCAGACGAGTTTGTCGACGAGAGTCTAGCGTGCGTTCTTAGGCTGGCAACTCGAAAAGGCTGTCGATGAACTGAATCTGTCGAAGAAGATCATCTCCTGCCACCCATCGAGCTTGCCCCTTCCGGATCATGTGGACTGCTTCGTAGCCCTGAATCGTTCGCCGGGCCGCCTGAAATTCTCGGAAGCCTGCTTGGCCCTCACTCGACGTTTGATGGCTCGATGATCTTGTTCGAGAATGTTGTTCAAGTACTGCACCGGTCGGTGTCCACAGCGGTTGCGCAGCGGCCCTTCCTCCTTACTGTCGGGGATCGCGCAACTGTAAATCGGTGCCAGGTCAGTGTTGATCACTCGAGGTTGGGGATGGGATCGATCGCCGAGCGCCTTGCGAAACAGGCGTTTGGCAGCATCAGCGTCACGGAACGCTGACAGCAAGAAATCGATGGTGGCACCCGCGGAATCGATGGCGCGATACAAGTAGCACCAGCGGCCCTTCACCCGGACGTAGGTTTCGTCGACTCGCCAAGACTTGTTGGTCGGCTTGAGATGAAGTCGCAGTCGTTGCTCCAACTCAGGGCCGTAATATTGCACCCAGCGCCAGACCGTTGTGTGGTCGACGCTAAGACCACGCTCCGCCAGCAGTTCCTCAACATCGCGTAGCGAAAGAGAATAGCGAAGATACCACCGGACGGCACAAAGGATGATGCCGGGTTCGGTCTGCCGCCATTTGAAGATCGCCGGTCGGGTTCCCATTCCGCGATTCTTTCACGTCACCAGCCAGCCACCCTGAAAGTTGCAACACATCCGACCTATGCCCGCCTGCACAATCCACGTAGACAACCCATCCTTTTACGGGGCAACGCGCGTAGATTATCCGTTGCCGTTTCTGAGAGTGATGGGTAGTTCCGGACTGTTCGAAGCATGGCGCGTGGTTCGCGCCAGCACGCTCTCATGGTTTTATGACGGCGTCGGTGGCAACTTCGATTACTGGCCAGAGGGGATCGACGGTCCAATGTGGAGCGAACAGTCGCCGTTCGGCAATGTTGCTCTCTGCGCAGATACTGATCGGATATATCACCGCATCGGTTCAATCGGAGATGGTAATGTCGAATTGCCACAGATGTCAGCCGCAGCAGAGATCCACCCAGATGGCGAGGGTAACTGGATCATTCTGGAGAATGGGGAAGTCCGGGCCAGTTACCCGAGCCACTTCATCCGGTTCTCCGTGCTGTGGAAGGCTGAAGTTCGGGCTACAGAGTCGAGGCCCGGCAATCTAACTCTTGACCGCATCATGGCGATTTTCACATCGGACCTCCGCCATCGGAGAGTGGATTTCGAGATACCCTCCAATCCATCGACCGACACTGCATGGATTCTTCTGCTGCAGCGGATTTATGCTCCTCCAGCCGTGACGCTGGACAGATGACCGGACATGCGGAAACTTTCGGTCTCAGCTGTTGACTCCAGGCCAAAGCGCTCATTGAACCTGCTTTACGCAGGGGCGATTGAATAAGTTCTGTTAAACGATAGGACCCTATCAGGGCTGCCCCGGCTAGCCATAGGCGGGGCCAGGCCGTAATGTTTCGGGGCAGTTTTGATAGGGCCGTTTAAAGGAAGCCGCTGGCGCGGCGGATGCTGTCTGAGCGCGATTGATCTCCATAACGCTATCGGTTCCAGCTGGAGTTCGACCGTGTCCGCAAGTTGCATTGAAATCCTATGCCGGACGGATTCTGCTTCCCTTCTACCCACGTGATGAATATCAGCTTGTCGAATATATTTAATAGTCCCTGTGTATCCTTGGCACAGACTCCGCCCGGCACGACAATCTTGGTGACGACTACATCGAATTCCTTTTTGAATTCCGGAGATTGATTCCCCTGTTGATTCCCGAGTTGATTGGCTTGTGGTGTCTTAGTGAATTGCCCCGCTAACGTTTGTTTGAGAGGGTTTTTCACCATCGGATTTGCCGGTGCCAGCTTAGCCCCGGTGTCTCCGCCGCCCAATGCATTCATGATCGCACCCAATCCCGCTCCGATGGTCTCTTTGATTTGCGAAACATATGCGTCGTTTATGGCGTCGATCGCCCTTTCGCACATGGCCGGCAAGTCCGGAATCTTAGTCAGGTTCGTCATGGGCCAACTGACGCCTTCGTCGAATAGTATGACTTCAACAATACGCCGCAAGTGTCGTGGATTCTCGCCTGTGGCTCCGCTCACCTGTAGCAGCGCCTTCTTTAAGTGCGGCTTGACGTCTCCTGGAGTCTTTCCTGATGTCGCTTTGAGCTGGATTGCCTTTCCCGGATAGCTGTCGTCTCCGGAAACCCATATGTCAGCGCGCCGCTCCTGGCGGGATGCCGACTTGATGTGTGCCTGTTTCTGCTTACTTAAATATTTAATCCATAGCAAACAATCTGCAAACTGGCCGAATACGGCACCCTTCACCGCGTTCGTTTTGTCTCGTGTCGAACTTATAAGTTCCTGACAGTAGGGGTTATCACTGTGTTGGGATGCGAAGGTCAGAGCATCGATTACCAAATTGAGATAGTTGATGATTTGTTTCAATTCCCCGCTCAGCTTATTGACGTCCGCACTCACCCGTTCTTGAATCAGCTGAGCACTTTGCAGGCTGTTGTTTTGATTCATGAGTTGCAGCGCGACCGGTGATTGCAAAAACCTTTCTATCTCCATATCGCTCCTTTTGAATCCCTCTCTGTATCTGTTGCCAATGTAAGTCCGTACCGGATGACCCGCTCGGGACCGCATGCCCCCGGCAGGCTATCTTCCCCGTCGCGCGCAAAGCCCAGTTTCTCCAGCACCCGGATAGATCGTGTATTCCACGTAAAGCATCTGGCGGCGAGTTCACGCACATGAGAGTCCGAGAGCAATTGGCGGAACAACGCGGTCAGTGCTTGGGTCATAATGCCCTGGCCTTCATGGCGTCTGCTGGTGGCGTAGCTTAGTTCCGCTCTTTGCGGATCCACCGAATCAAGCGATACTGCGATCCATCCTGCGGGCATTTCACCGCGCAGAATAATCCATGTGAATTTGGCTGCATGACCCAGATAAAGATCAATGGCCGTCGCAGCTGATAATTCACGTGCAATTTCTTTTGTTGATCGATCGAAAAGGCGAAGAGTGGTGGAGGTGCGGCTGTCTCTTCTCCACGCCTGGATCATTCGCGCGTCACGGGGATAAGCCGGACGTAGCGCCAGGATCTGATTCAATGAATCTGAGAAACTTCTGGCCAAAGGCAAGAGCACACTCATCCTCTCAGACTTAGCCGTTCCGCAGATTTTGGGGGTAATGATTAAAAGGCCGTTATCAGGCCTGAATAATTCCTTGGCGCTATTATCGCTCAGTCTTCTCTGAAAAACGTGCTGTGAAATTTACCGCATAGTCCTTGACCTGCCCCCTGGTTCCGTACAGGTGATCCTGTAAATCTACCTTGTCTGAAGCGCCCCGGATTTCTGTACCAGTTGGAACTAGAGATTTTGGCAGTCAAGGCTCTCCCGAGCTTGATTGACGGGCCTGAAACGCACTCCAGAGACTCAATAACGAATCTCTAGAGTGAGCGATTTCGAAAAGCGCTTCGCCCCGATAGTGGAGATTTTCTGGCAAGCGAGGAACTGGGTCAAGGGCGGCGTTCTTTGCCGGCGAAGCGAACCCTTGACGCGGTCCGGAGCTTGCCGTATTCGTGCAGGTCGGGGTGAAGCGCTCCGCTGCAGCTGCATAGTTGCTGGCGAAGGAGGCAGGCGTGCGATCCGCTAATGCGCTGTGCGGACGTTGCTGATTGTAGTGATTCCGCCATCGAGCAAGATTGTCTCGTGCATCGCGTAGCGAACTGAACCACTCTACGTTCAGACACTCATCGCGCAACCGTCCATTGAAGCTTTCGATGAACCCGTTTTCGACTGGCCTTCCAGGGCGTATGAAGCATAGTTGCACCCCGTGTTGGATCGCCCAGACTTCGAGCGCTCGGCCCGTGAACTCGCTGCCATTGTCCACAGTGATGCTGCGTGGCGCTGTACCGCGTTCCTCGATGGCGCATTTCAGTGCAGCCACCACATGAGTACCGTGAAGAGAGCGATCAGCTTCCAGAGCAATACACTCCCGTGTGAACTGATCGACGACTGTCAAGATGCGGTAGGAGCGCCCGTCGGCCAGCTTGTCACTGACGAAATCGGCGGACCGGCACTGATTCGGCCCGCTGGCTGGGCCCTGCATCACTCGCTGTCTTCGGCCGATCTTTTTCCGTTCCACGCTGCGCACCCTCAGGTTCTCTTCGTCGTAGAGACGATACACACGCTTGGCGTTCACCGCCCAACCTTCCCGGCGAAGCAACACCGTCAATCGCCGGTATCCGTAACGCACGTGGGTTGCTGCCAACTCACGCAATCGAGAGCGGAGCGCCTCCTGCAACGGCCTACAGCTCGTGTAGCGCAACGTGGTCCATGCCATGCCCACGATTCGCGCTGAACGCCTCTCCGAAATCTGATACGTCTCCTGCGCCCACCTCGCCCTCCGACGCCGATGGCGAGGCTTTACAGCTTTTTGACACAATCTCCTGCAGGATCTGCCGGTCCAGCGTCAGATCGGCGACGATCCGCTTCAGCCGTCCGTTTTCCTCGCGAAGCGATCGCAACTCGCGCAGTTCCTGCACCCCTAGCCCCGCGTACTGCCGTTTCCACATGTAAAACGTTGCCTGGCTGATCCCCAGCTTGCGGCAAATATCGGCCGTCTTGCCTCCGGCCTCATATTGCTTGAGCGCCGCGATGATCTGTTCTTCCGTGTGCTGCTTCTTCGGCATATTGATCCTCCTCGTTGCTTTGCTTCCCCGAGGGCTTCAACTGCCAATCTATCTAGTTGCACCTGGTACAGTTTTTGGGGTTTGGGTCAGTGATTGCGTACTCCATGAACAAATCGTCATCCTATTCTCTTCTTGCAAAGTGCGACCAAAAGAACAACGGTCTCGTCTCATAGAGTAGCCGTTGTATTGAGAATACGGAGCCTGTTCTCTCAAATAGTCGACTGTTGCCGGATCGTCGTCTCTTCGTGATCCAGTTTCCCCAACACATACGCGACATTCTAATCCCTATAACCCGGGCTGAGGCCCCATTGCACTTGACTACGGCTCACCTGAACCGCATCGCCACTGCAGTACCAGAGCACGATGTGCATGACACCTTCGTCGTCTTCGCAGAGAAGATGCTCGCCGACCCGCGGCTACGCACGGCCTTCCGCCGCATGGTGAGCCGCGCCGACATCGCGCATCGCTATTCGTTCCTCGATCCGCAGAAAGGTTCCGGCCAATTCTCGCCGCATGACGCGCATGAGTTTTATCGGCTAGGCAACTTTCCCAACACGGCGCGACGTATGGAGCTGTTTGAGCAGAACGCACCAGTGCTGATGAGGAAGGCCGTGGACCGGCTTGCGCTCAATGAGAAGGAACGCTCCGGTATTACGCATGTGCTGGTGACCTGTTGCACGGGACTCTATGCGCCGGGGCTGGACTTTGAGATCGTCGACCACCTCGGGCTTTCGGCGGGCGTGGAGCGTACGATGGTCGGATTCATGGGATGCTATGCCGCGATCAATGCGCTGAAGCTGGCGCGGCACATTGTGCGCTCAGATCCGAAGGCGGGTGTTCTGATGGTCAACCTGGAGCTGTGCACGCTGCACTTACAGGAGACGCAGGAGCTGGAGCAGGTGCTCTCCTTCCTGGTCTTCGCCGATGGCGCGGCGGCGAGCCTGATTACCGCGTGCGAGCAGGGTTTTGCGCTGGACAGCTTCAAGGCGGTGATGGTGCCCGGGACGAGGGGGCTGATTACGTGGAAGATCCGCGATCTCGGGTTCGACATGCTGCTCTCAGGACGGGTGCCGGGAGAGCTGGGCCGCGCTCTGCATGAGTGCGAGCTGATGGCCGAGCGCGATGGCATTGACCTGTGGCCCGTGCATCCCGGCGGGCGGTCGATCCTGGATGCGGTAGAGAAGGGACTGGAGTTGTCAGCCGATGCGTTGGCGGCGTCCCGCGAGGTGTTGTCGTCCTTCGGCAACATGTCTTCGGCGACGGTAATGTTTGTGTTGCAGCGAATAATGCAGCAAGCGCGCCCGGGGCAGCGTGGGTGTGCAATATCGTTTGGGCCGGGCCTAACAGCGGAGACGATGCGCTTCCATGCGGTCTAGTGCACAGATCGACTTCAGTCGGCGGGTCTCTCCGCGTGAGTTGCCGGAGCTGATGGATGGTGACTGTAGTTATGAGGATTTCCGTGACTGCCTGCGCAGTCTGGAAACAGTCAATCGCTGGCTGCTGGGTTATCGGCCGACGCTGGTTTGGCTGAAGCGGTTGTTACATGGATTGAGTGATCCGGTACACATCGTCGATGTGGGCTGTGGCGGCGGCGATCTATTGCGGCAGATTGCAGGCTGGGCACGGAGACGGGGCATTGCTGTGCAGTTAACAGGGATCGACTTGAATCCTTATGCGGCCCGTGCAGCAGCGGAGTCCACGCCAAAGGAGCTCGGAATCACGTGGGTGACCGGCGATGCCATGGTGTATCGGCCGGAGAGGCCGATGGATATCGTCGTTAGTTCGCTGATGGCACATCATCTGGAGGACGAGGAGATCGTCGCGCTGCTGAGGTGGATGGAAGCGACCGTGCAGGTAGGTTGGTTTATCAATGATTTGGAGCGGGCGGAGTGGAGTAGTCGGATGTTTGGGTGGGTGCGGTGGCACTGGCTTGTGCGGCATGATGGGCCGGTGTCGTTCCGGCGGGCCTTCCGGAAGGAGGATTGGGTGAGCCTGCTGGCTGCGGCTGAGGTTCCGCGAGAGGCGGTGATGGTGGAGAAGTGGCGGCCGGGACGGTTGTGCGTGGGGCGGTGGAAGTGAGGTCGGTGATTCTGAAGCGTCTCGTTAGACTAAGAGATATTAAGCCTTTCGCCCCCGTTGGCCTCATGGCGCACCTCGTCAAGCCTAACCATCTGAGAAGCGAATAATGCCAATTTCCACTCTGCTAGCGCCCACCTCCGCCAGTTCCAGATTCAAGACTATTCTCTGGGTTTTGCTTGGTCTCATCGTACTTTTCGTCTTCATTACCTCAGAGCTGCTCCTCATCACCGACTATCCGATGTACCACGCCTATCGTCTGCAGGTCATTGCCGACCGCCATCTCCTCATCCCGCATACACTCGCCGGAATCTTCGCTCTTTTGATCGGCCCCATCAATTTCTCCTCGCGGATTCGCCAGCGTCACCTCCAACTCCATCGCATCCTCGGCCGCATCTACGTCATCTCCGTGTTTGTTGGTTCCCTCACGGGCATCGCTCTCGCAGCCGGCCGCCCAGGTCTTCCCGGAACCTCCATGCAGGCCGCCGCCTGGATGGTCTGCACCACCGCCGCCTTCATCACTGCGCGCAACCGCCAAATCACACAGCACCGCCAATGGATGGCACGCTCCTATGCTGTTACCTTTACCTTCGTCTCCAGCCGCGTGCTCAACCTCTGGCCGCGTTACTGGAGCCACCTGGGCGACGTCTTATCCGCCGTCGGCGTGATTGCGTTCACACTTGCCTCGCTGCTGATCGTGGACCTCGGCCTCAACTGGCACGAGCTCACCACGCGCCTACAAAATGACGATTCAAACCGTTTTTCTGGACGTCTATCAGGTTAGATACAAGTAGAGAATCCCGCTACGAATTGATTGAACATCCAGTGAATTAGGAGCAATGCTTTGCAAGACGAAGTTCTCATCCTCGGTGGTGGAGTGGCAGGCTGTGCCGCTTCGATCGCGCTCGCCCGCAAGGGACGAAGCATCACGCTGATTGAACGCGAGCCCACACCTCGCCATAAGGTTTGCGGAGAATTTCTAAGCGGTGAGGCCCTTGAAGACCTGCACACACTTGGTATCGACGTGGCCTCTCTTGGCGCGGTGCCCATCGATTATGTTCGCCTTGCCGCAGCCAGACGCGCCGCGGAGGCTCCGCTGCCTTTTCCCGCGGCCTCGCTCACGCGAAAAGCGCTGGATACAGCGCTCACCGCCGCAGCTATCGCCGCCGGAGTCCGCGTTAAGCGTGGTCGCAGTGTGCAGTCGCTCAGCCGCGCGACCGGCAACCTCTGGAAAGCTACACTCGACGACGGCGCCACATACGAAGCTCCAACCGCCTTTCTCGCTACGGGCAAGCACGATCTGCGCGGCCACGGTCGCCCGAAGGACCCTCACCAATGGGTCGCCTTCAAGATGTATTACCGACTGTCTGCCGCCCAGACCGCTGAGCTGGCGGACGGCTCCGAGTTGACGTTCTATTCCGGAGGCTACGGCGGCATCCAACCGGTGGAAGACGGCATTACGAATTTCTGCTGTGTGGTGCAACGGCGGTATTTTGCACGTGCGGGTCTTCGCTGGGAGGGCCTCCTTGCGAAGATGCAGCAGGACTGTCCCCACCTCGCGATGCGGCTTGACGGTGCGGAGCCGCTGCTCGGCAAACCGATCACCATCACTCATATCCCGTACGGTTACATCCGCCGCGCAACCGAGGATGGGCTCTACTGTATCGGCGATCAGGCAGCCGTAATCCCCTCGTTCACCGGCGATGGCATATCCATCGCCCTGCATACTGCCCGCCGTGCCGCCGCTGCCTATCTTGTCGCAGAGCCGGCGCCGGTCTTTCAGCCAAAACTGCGCTCCGCAATGCTGCCCCAGATGCGTCTTGCCGAGGTCGCCGCCGACGGCTTGAACAACGCACTCGCGCGCGCTGTACTGCCGTTCTGCCTCAGGGTCTGGCCCGGCGCGATGCGCGTAACGGCTAGACTCACGCGTGTCACCCAGCCCGCCGCTGTTGCTCCACAGACGTTCGCCAACTGAAATCGAGCCCCGCCAAAACAACTCTCGACAGTTAAACCTTTTAGGGGATGTGATGCAATGAAATCCTTCGCAGTCGTAGCCCTCGCGCTCATATTCGCTCCAGCCGCACTCGCCCAGCATCAGACCTTCGCCGTCAACCCCGATGCCAGCGACGTCAAGATGAAGCTCAACACGACCCACGAGGTCGTCAACGGCACGTTCCACGTACAGTCCGGATCGATCAATTTCCACCGCACCGCTTCCCATATATCGGGGATAGTCATCGTCGCAGCGGGCAGCGGCAAGACGGGAAAACGACAGCCGCGATAAAAAGATGAACAAAGACATTCTCAAGGTGGACCAGTTCGCCACCGTCTCTTTCGCGCCTAAAACGTACAACGGAACGATTGCTGCTTCAGGCGACTCGACCATTCAGGTGAGCGGAGTGTTCACTCTGCTCGGCACTGCTCACGACCTGACGATTGCGATGCAGATCCACATCGATGGCTCGAAGGCAACGGCGAAGGGGCAATTCATCGTTCCCTATGTTCAGTGGGGTCTCAAAAACCCGAGCTTCATGATCTGGAAAGCCGACAATGACGTTGCGATTGATCTTAATCTCGTTGGCCAGGTGTCTACTAACTGACCATCCTGTTTGCCCGCGGTAATAGGACCATTCCGTTCTAACTTCACTCGCTTTCATTGAACTCAATCGGAGCTACAAAGAACTATGCCCAATTCCGAGCCGGGGCGTCTTGTCTCCGCAGCTTGAGCCGCGCTCGAAGCCAAGCTCTGATAAAACGAACGATAGCCTCGTGCTTCCGAAGACATCGTCTCATTGATCACCGTTGGAAACGCAACGAATTCTGCTGTAGTGCGTTGCGTGCACCTTCAGATGACGAGAAGCGGTAGTGTCCAGAGTTTTTCGCACATTCGATCTTAGTTAGCAGACAGGAAGGTTGTTGGGTTGGTTGATTTGTTCTGGTCCCCATGGGGACCAGAGCAAGGGGTCAGGCGATGGCCACGACGTCGGCCAGCCGGTTCATCTGCAGATAGCGCTTCGTACCCCACCTGGTAGCAGCGACATATCGTAGGCGAGCGGCCACCAGCATCAGTGCCGACTTGCCATCCGGGAAGGCGCCCACCACACGCGTTCGTCGTCGAATCTCCCGCATCAGCCGCTCCAGCGGGTTGTTGGTCTTGATCGAGCGCCAGTGCTCCGACGGCATCGCGTAGTAGCTCAACGTTTCTTCCACGCCGGCTGCGACCATCCGCGGCCCGCGCCAACTTCGTCGCCTTCAGCTTCTCCACCACCTGTGCGGCCTTTTCTCGCGCCGCCTGTGCGTCTTCCTGCGCGTGCACTGCCTTCAGCATCGCCGCCACTTCTTTCACCTTGCCGGTGGGCACCGCCGTCCACACGTTTCTATAAAAATGAACCACGCAGCGTTGCCAGGAGGCTTCCGGATAAAACTCGGCCAGGTTCTCCACCAACCCCAGGCACTTATCAGAAACGAACAACTTCACGCCCTTGAGCCCGCGCTCCTTCAGCTCGCGCAGAAACCGAGTCCAGCTGGTCTTGTCTTCCTGGCCCCTTCGCTTACCGCCAGGATCTGACGGTAGCCGGTCTGCGCCACGCCAATCGCCACCAGCACGGAGACGTTCTTCACCTCACCACCCCAGCTCCGCTTCAGCCAAAGGCCATCCAGGAAAACATACGGAAACTCGCCCACCAGCGGCTGCTGGCGCCACTCCTCGATCTGCTGGTAGATCTTTTGGTTCAGATCGCTCACCGTCGAGGCCGACACCCGCGTGCCCCACAGCGCCTGCGTGATGTCTTCCACACGACGCACACTAACACCGGCCAGGTACATCTCCACCAGCGCCTCTTCCACCGAAGACTCACGCCGCCGGTAGCGCTCGATGATCGCGGTCTCAAACGGCAGGCTCCGCAGCTTCGGCACCTTCAGGCTGACTTCGCCGGCCTTGGTCTGCAACTGCCGCTCATAGCTGCCCGCCCGTGTATCCTTGCGCCCTTCGGCCCGCTCGTACTTCCGAGCACCGCATAACTGATCGGCTTCCGCATCCAGCAGAGCGTTCAGCGTCTCTTCCACCGTTGACCG
>Ga0207050_1114_pt2 | contig 12903 bp, 18 predicted proteins | sample Alteio_BWMinCont_64_FD_153291 | JGI IMG/M metagenome (GOLD analysis project Ga0207050, IMG submission 153291) | Enriched cells from forest soil in Barre Woods Harvard Forest LTER site, Petersham, Massachusetts, United States -... | ecosystem: Environmental > Terrestrial > Soil > Temperate forest >...
AGGCTACAGAGTGTATTTTGGCCGCGATGGCGAAAGGCTGATTATCTTGCTGGCAGGGGGGACTAAGAAACGTCAATCACAGGATATAAAAACTGCGGAAGCCTACTGGTTAGATTATAAACAACGCAAGCATCGGGAAGGTTAATATGGTTCTTACCCATTCTTTCAAGGAAACTGTTCAGGAGCGCGTCAAGCGGGATCCGCAATTCAGGAAAGAATTACTGCGCGGAGCTTTTGAGTGCATGCTGGAAGGGGATATCGATACCGGAAAACTTATTTTACGGGATTATATCAACGCCACAATCGGTTTCGAAAAACTTGGCAAAGCGGTGGAAACATCACCTAAAAGTCTGATGAGGATGTTCAGTCCTAAAGGCAATCCACAAACTAAGAATCTTTTTACCGTGCTTCATCACTTGCAGAAGCACGGTAAGTTTAGATTAGAGTTGTTTGTTCGGGAATAAGATCACTTCTTGACTTTGACCTTGTCGGCGTCAGCGGCGACTTCGGCCTTGACGATCTTGGTGGGGTCGGTCACGGCGCCGTTATTTTGCTGCGTGCCCATTTTCACTTTATCGACCGCTTCCATGCCGGAAACAACCTGGCCGAACACGGTGTATTTGTGATCGAGGAAGGATGAGGTGGCGAAGCAGATGAAGAATTGACTGTCGGCTGAATCTGGATCGCTCGCGCGGGCCATGGAGACCGTGCCGCGGACATGTGGAGCGTCGGAGAATTCGGCCTTCAGATGCTTGCCGGAGCCGCCGGTGCCGTTGCCGAGCGGATCGCCGGTCTGGGCCATGAAACCGGGAATGACGCGGTGAAAGGCGAGGCCGTTATAGAAACCCTGGCGCACCAGCTCCTTGAAACGCGCGACGGTGTTGGGTGCTACATCAGGGCGCAGTTGGATCACGACGCGTCCGGCGGGCAGGTCTAGATAGACGGTATTTTCGGGATCGAGCACGGGTTTCTGTTCGGCGGCGGCTTGGGGCATGGGTAGAACTCCTAATACAAATGCCAGAATGAGCAGGGCTACGCGTTTCATGATGGAACCTTTGGCTGGAAGTTGCGGCACTTGGCGGGTACTATAATGAAAAGAAACTCATAGGAATAGCCATAATGAAACGCCGGGGATTACTACTCGACCGCGACGGGGTGATCAATATCGACCGCGGTTATGTGGGCAAGCGCGAGCAATTCGAGTTCATGCCGGGCTTGTTTGATTTTCTGCGCCGGGCGCAGGATTTGGGCTACCGCCTTGCCATCCTCACCAACCAGTCGGGCGTCGCGCGGGGGATGTATACGGTCGCGGATTACGAAAAGCTGACCGGATGGATGCTGGGCGAGTTGGCCAAGGAGGGGATTGCGATCGATCTTGTGCTCGCCTGTTTCGAACATCCGGAAGGAACGGTGCCTGAGTTTACGCGCGAAAGCTTCTGGTGCAAGCCGAACCCGGGCATGGTGCTGGAGGCGGTGCAGCGATTGAACCTCGACCCTACGCGGTCAGTGTTTATTGGTGATCAAGAGCGGGATATGGTGGCGGCGAGGGGTGGGGGGATTGGTTTATGCGTGCAGTTTGGGAAGGATGTTAAGGCTGGTGATTTTTCTAGTGTGCTGGGGAAATTAAAATGAAGATACGCGCTGCAACCATAGACGATGCCGAAGTCTTTGCTCAAGTGGGCAAAGAGACATTTGCGCTCGCCACGCCGCCGGGAACGTTGCAAAAGGATATCGATAGTTATGTTCAAGCCGAGCTTAGCCGGGAGAAATTTGCTGAATCTATCCAATCGCCTGATAAAACGTTTTTTGCCGCTGAGGTTGATGAAAAAGTTGTCGGCTACCTGATGCTATCGCGCGGTGAGGGATTGGATGGCGTCAAAGGCAAAAATCCGCTCGAAGTGCAGCGTATTTATGTTTTGCAGCACTATCACGGCAAGGGCGTTGCGAAAGCATTTATGGAGCAAGCCATCGCTTATGCAGTAGCGAATAATCACGACACGATTTGGCTCGGCGTGTCGAAGCATAATCCTCGCGGACTTGCCTTTTATGGAAAGCACGGATTTATCCAAGTTGGTGAAACGACCTTTCGGGTCGGCGACGATATTCACGAAGATTTGGTATTGGAAAGAGCGGCTGGCTAAAGCCTCCGCACCTGCATCTTGATCGGTTCGTCGGCGCGGCTATCAGCACCGTTTTACATCCGTTTCCGAGAAATCGTCGCCTTTGAACAGTAGCGGGGCATCGAGCGATTTGGCGAGCGCGTAGCTGGCGCAATCGCCGAAATTGAGGCCGGCCTTGTGAACGCCTTTGCCGTATTTAACCAATGCCTGTTTGGCAAGCGATAAATTATCTTCCGTAAAAGTCCTTATTCTTAAATTCACTTCCTGCAAAACACCTTGCAGCCTGTCCAGGCCGTCCTGCTTATGGCGTCTGAATGCAACTGAGTAACATTCCAACATGGTAACAGTCGATATAGCGACATCCGGGGCTTTGACGAGTGTGGAGAGAAACTGATCGGCTTCTTTTTCCCATTCAAGAATGGCGATGATGGCAGAGGTATCGACAACGATCATTCAAGTGTGCCGTCATTTTTATAACCAAGAATTTCATCCATGCTGCGACTGTCGTAAAGTGGCAACGCGCGATAGGCATCAATGTGAGCTTTTGCTCTTGCATAGCTTGCCTTGTTTTCTTCCGGTGTGTGCTCGTCGAATAGGCCATGTTTATTGTAGCCAAGGATTTCATCCATGCTGCGATTGTCTTGCCGTTGCAACTTTTCCCGCACGGCCAAGCCAATAGCTTCCTCCACGGAAATACCGTATTTGGCGGCTAATTCTTCCGCCTGCTTACCAATTGCCGGGTCTTTAATGGTGATGCCCATAATTTTCCTCCGCGATGTTATTTTATCTTATTTGAGGATGAGATTCTATTAAGACAAAAAATTTCAGTTTTTATAACAACTTACAACCTTCTCACCTGCATCTTAATCGGCCCTTCCGCTCGGCCGTGGATGAATTGGTCTACGTAGGGGTTGCCGGAATGGTCGATGTCACGTTTCGGGCCCTGCCAGATGATGCGGCCTTCGTGGAGCATGGCGATGCGGTCGGCGATTTTGCGGGCGCTGGCCATATCGTGCGTGATTGAGAGCGCGGTGGCGCCGACTTCGCGCACGCATTTGATGATCAGCTCATTGATGACATCGGCCATGATGGGGTCGAGGCCGGTTGTCGGTTCGTCGAAGAAGATGATTTCCGGCTTAGCGGCAATGGCGCGGGCGAGTGCCACGCGCTTTTGCATGCCGCCCGATAATTCTGCCGGATAAAGATTGCCGACGTCAGCGTTGAGGCCGACGGAGGCGAGCGTTTGGATTGCGCGCTCTTTGGCTTCCTTACGGGAAATTTTCGTGACGCGCATCAGCTTGAACGCAACATTGTACCAAACGGGCAAACTGTCAAAGAGAGCGGCGCCCTGGAACAACATGCCGAATTTGGCGAGATATTCGTCGCGCACGCGGCCGCGGAGCTTAATGGTTTCCTCGCCATCGACCTGGATCATGCCGGCATCGGGCTTGAGAATGCCGAGAATGCATTTCAGCGCCACCGATTTGCCGGTGCCGGAGCCGCCGATGATAACGACGGATTCCGCCTTGCCCACGGTGAGATCGAGGCCGCGCAGCACATGCTTATCGCCGAAGGATTTTTTAACGCCGCTGAGTTTGATTTTGGGGATATCGGCCATGCGATTAACAGTGTTACCGCAATATCCATTGACCGTTGGCCTTAATCTCGTCATGCATCGCATCAGGAGCGATATCGAGTTCGCCGGGCCAAGTTACCACACCGTCATCAACATAAGCTTGTGCAAAGAAAGATGGATCTCTTAAAGCTTCGAACACTCCCTTTAAATGGCTCGGTTCGAAGTGTACTTTTCCGTTTACACCGTCAACGAACTTGACGTGTAAAGTTAGGGGTGGTTCCACTTTTACTTCGACAACATCCCATTCCATTTTTTCCCCCTTAATCCAAAGGATCAATTTTCTTAGGCGTTTTTTGGGCTTTACAGAGCTCCCAATCATGCATCAATTCGTCTTTGTGCTGCTGCGCCCATTCTTTCACCAAAGCTTGCGCCTTAGGTGGCAGCTTTCCGCGTATTATATCCAAGGTTTCGATGGCGATCACGGCTTTATATTCATTGTATTTAACATGAAAGTGCGCCGGTTCGTGATCATCGAAAAACATCCGGATAAAGATACCATAAAACATGCTGATCGTTGGCATTTATCATTGCTCCTTCATTTCCCCGAGAAGAAGATACCGGTCATGAGATAGTCGCTGACCAAGATCAGAATAGAGGCGGTGACGACGGCGTTCGTGGTCGCGGCGCCGACGCCTTGCGCTCCGCCTTTGGAATTAAAGCCGTTGTAGCAGCCCATCAAAGCCACGATGAAGCCGAAGACGGAGGCTTTTATGAGTCCTGAAGTCACGTCGCGGGTTTCCAGATGCTCCCAGCTACTGGATATATAGTCGGCGGCGTTGAATTGAAGTTTGTAGACGCTGACGAGGAATCCGCCGAAAACGCCGATCACGTCGCCCACCAACACCAGGATAGGCAGGGCGATTGTTGCAGCCAGAATTCTCGGCACGATCAGGTATTTGAAGGGATTCGTTGAGAGTGTCGTTAACGCATCGATCTGTTCTGTCACACGCATCGTGCCGAGTTCGGCGGCCATGGCGGCGCCGATGCGGCCAGCCACCATTAACCCTGCCATCACGGGACCTAGTTCGCGGGTAACGGAGAGCACGACGACGGTGGCAATGGCGCCTTCAGCCTCAAAACGCGCGAAACCGGTATAGCTTTGCAGCGCCAGCACCATGCCGGTGAAAAGCGAGGTTAGCCCCACGACCGGCAGAGAGAAATAGCCGATATCGACCATCTGGCGAGAGAATTGACGGAAAAAGAAAGGCGGCCTGATGAGGTGGCTAACCGAGCGGATGGCAAAGAAAGCCAGCCGGCCGCAGGAAGCGAGCACTTCGAGAAATGTATGGCCGATGAGGCGAAGCGGATTCATGCGCCCTCTGCTCCGCTATAAGTGCGTTGCAGACGCGAGCCGAGGCAGGTGAGAATTTCATAGCCTGTGGTGCCGGCTTCGGCGGCGACACTATCGACCGGGCGATGTTTGCCGATCACGGTTGCGAAGGCGCCGACATGGGCCTCGCTTTCCGGAATACCGGTAACATCGACAGTGGTGAGATCCATGGAAATGCGTCCGACGATGGGGGCGAGAAATTGGCCGATCTTCACCTGCCCTTTGCCGCTCAACGCACGGAGATAACCGTCGGCATAGCCCAAGGCAAGCGTCGCGATGCAGCCCTTGCGGGCAACGCGATGCGTGGCACCGTATCCAACGGTCATGGGGCTGTCAACGTGGCGGATTTGAAGGATCGGCGCTTTTAATTCAATCACATCCTGCATCGGATTCGGCTTGCCGGGCGTGGGGTTTACGCCATACAGCGCAACGCCGGGACGGGTAAGATCGAACAGATAATCCTTGCCCCAGAAGATGCCTGACGAATTGCAGATGCTGGCTGGCGCCTTGGGCAGGCGCGCGAGCTGTTTTTTGAATAGGTCGCGCTGTTGTGTGGTCATGGGATTACCGAATTCGTCGGAGCAGGCGTAGTGGCTGATCCAGGCTTTAACCGTGATGCCGTCGAGCAGGGCAGGGTTGGCGATGAGTTTTTCCTGCTCGTCCGGCGGCAGGCCTAGGCGGTTCATGCCGGTGTCGAGATGTACATGGGCGGCGAGATTTTTGTTTTGCGATTTTGCGAACCGTGACCAGCTTTCAATTTCGCCGAGCGAATTCAGAACCGGGGTGATGTTACGGGCAAGCATATCGGGATATTGTTCGGGTGCGAGACTGTGCAGCGGCGCAACCGTTACATCGGTCAACGCTTCGCGAAGTTGCGCGGCTTCGCTGGCATAGGCGGTGAAAAAAGTGCGGCATCCGGCCTTATGCAGCGCATGAACGGTCGGGATCATGCCGAGGCCATAGCCATTGGCCTTGACGGCCGCTCCGGTTTCGGCCGGCGAGGCCTTATCGCGCAGCAGGCGGTAATTCGCCTGGATTGCCGCAAGATTTATGGTTAGTTGGGGGATTGGGAGCATGTGGGACGGTATCGGACGTCCCAAGGCCGTGTCAACGCGGCTTATATCTATTCCCCGCTACCAATCTTCGCCAGAGGTATTGAAGCTTCTTGCGCCGGCGCACTGCCGCGATGGATTTTAAAAATGACCGCATAATTGGCCTTGTTCTCATAAATTTTGTCGGGAACCTGCAAAACGGCGCGTTGAGAGATTTCATTTCCTTCGACGGCATAGCCGCGGCCGAGGGACTGTTCATTGGTAACGGCAAATGAGTCTTTATCGGTAAAGTAATAGGTCATTTCGAGCTGGTTCAAACCTGGGGTATCTATCAGCGGCGCGCTGTTGGGTTCGGACCGTTTATCGTCGCAAGTATTTGCGATCTGAATAATCACGGAAAGCGAAACCGGGTTTTTACCGGGCATATGTTCCGTGCCAAAATAAAAAGGCGCGTCGGCAGTGGCGACAAATTTGGCTTTTATGGTATCGACGTGAAAACAATCACCGGAATAAGCGGTTGCAGGAAGCTTTTTGTGAGGTGTACCAGTAGAAAAATAGCCCTCAGGAAATGTGAGCGTCAAAGGATCCCGCTTTGTAACTGTGCCATAGGCGTAGGTATCGAAGCTTGTTATCTGGAAGACGAGTACGGCGGGAGGTGCCTCCAGCGTTTGGGTAAAGATGCCCAATTCAGTTTTGGAGTCATGCGCGGCAATCTGGGTATGACTGTTTTGGACTTCCTGCGCCAAAGGGAAATTGTCCGCGCCTAAAAGCTGGAACTTCGAGAAGTAGGAAACCATTTTATTGCAGGAGTTTTTAAGCACCGCCGCCACGCGCAGCGAATTTTCGACGAACTTTGTCTTGATGTCGCCGATTTGGATGCAATTACTTATATCTTTTCTGGCTTCAGGGTTTTGGAGATTTTTTGCGTTCTGATTGATCATCTCGGTCAGATGTTCCGGCGGTTCGCCGGGAGTCCATGTCTTGGCGCCCATATTGTCTAGCGCTTTATCGACGGGACTAGGTTCTCGCGGGTTAATGACATGTATGCTTACCCCTGAAGAATCGTCAGCCGCCGCCACCTGAAGACAGGCGGTCGACAAAACCAAAGCAATCAAAAATATCCGGAGAAACATCCTCATCAGATACCAAGGCGGGAGGGTGCGAAGCGTTGTAGTGATTAGGCTAAGCGAAGTAATTGTCAAGCAGCGTCACGAAGTATGCCTGCACCCATCCAGAAATAGCCTGACCGTATTCGTCGCCCAGGTGTCCAGCTCCCTTGGCGTCATTGGTTTGCCCAGGCCCATGGCGCGGCGTTGGGGGACGGAGACTATCATTTGCAGGAATTGCTCGGCGGCAAAGACGGTATCGGCCGGTTTGATGTTGAGGTTTTTAAGGCGGGTTTCCTGTTCGAGCAGGCCGGCAATGCGGGTAACAGCTTCTTCGCGCGCGCCGACATGGGCCATGACTTCGTTTAATTCCGGAAATCGCATGGCCTCGGCGATGATCAGGCGGTGCAGGGCAATGGCTTGCGGATTGAGCGCGGCATGCAGGATGGTTTGGGCGATATGGTGCAGGATTTCGGGGCCGGTGCCGCGGAAGATCTGCTCGGTATTCGCTGGCCGCAGGGTTTCGATGACGTGATGCACGACGGCTTCGAAGAGTTCGGCCTTGTCGCGGAAGCGGGAATAGAGGGTGCGCTTGGCGATGCGGGCGCGGCTGGCGATGGCCTCAATGCTGGCGGCGCCATAGCCGTCGGTAAAAAACACATCGGCGGCGGCATCGAGGATTTTATCCTTGAGCTTTGCCGCCTGGGCAGTGGAAGGCCGGCCGCCACGGCGGCGGCCGGCTTTCACAGGCGCAATGTTTTTCGTCTTAGTAACCCGCATATCCAGCCGGTACCCCATAGTAAGGCGCCGGATAAGCATAGGCTTGGGGTGGGGCCGCGTAAACTACGCGGGGTTGATAGTAGGCGGGTGGGTAGTAAGGCGCAGGGGCCGGGGCTGCTACGACATTACCAGCGAAAACGAAAGGTGCCGTGGCGACTGCAGCGGCTGCGCCGACAACGGCGGCGCCAAAACCGAAAAGGCCCCAGCCATCATGATCGCGATGACCTTCATGGCCCCATCCACCACCGTGTTCCCAATGACCTCCGCCATGTTCCCAATGACCTTCTCCACGGCCACCGCCGTGATGATCCCATTCGCGGGCCGATGCAGAAGCGAGTGGGGCGGCTGTAAGTGCAAGGGCGGTAACCAGACTGATTGCTGCGGTTGAGAGTTTCATGATGCGCCTCCTTTGAAGACGGTAAAGTCTGATCTCACCAGACGACTCAACCATACCATATCTAAAAATGAAACGCAACGGTCTCGTTTTATTATAAACGATATATATCAGGTATTTACACTTATGTTTTATCTATGGCTAGACTACGCGGAACGTTTCAAAATTTTGCCTTAATCAGCAGATAAAAATTGCATTAAGTGAGCTTAAATTGGCGCAAATTCTACGCTAATATATAGGGGATCTCGACATGAAGAAACTGGCGCTTATTGCTTTGGCTTTCGTGACCGCCTTGGGCGTTTCCTTTCCGCCCGCCGCAGAGGCGCGCGACCATATCGGCATTTATGCTAACTTTGGCTGCTGCGGCGGATATGGTGGTGGCTATGGCGGCTATTATCCCTACGGACCCTATCCCGCCTATTACTATCCCTATTACGTAGCGCCGCCGCCGGTTGTGTATGAAGTGCCGCCGCCTTCGCCCGTGGTTTATGCGGCCCCGCCTGCGCCTCCAGCCTATGCGGTAGCTCCAGCCGCTGCAGCACCCGTGGCTGCAAACCCGACCTCGCCGACTTATATCGACGGACAAGGCCGCACCTGCCGCCAGTTCCAGTCGACCAGCGGCGGCCAGCCTTTCGGAACGGCCTGTTTGCAATCGGATGGAAGTTGGAGAGCGGTGCAGTAAGCTTAAGCTGCACGGCGTTAACCAATCTAAGAAATTAATAGGATGGTTGCCTGGCATGCCCGGGGCAGGCTAATTTTGCATCTATTCACCGCATACATCCCTATTAAGCCTATATTTTGAAAAGTTAGGATACTTTATGAGTGATAATCCGGATGAATTGGGCGGTTCAATGGGACCGCGTGAGCCGTTGTATGCGGCGGAACCTTTGCCTGTTACTGAACATACCGATCCGATCGAGCGTGCCGAAATTATCGTAAGCACTTTTGGAGACTTAAAGCCCGCCGAGCAAAGAAATCTACGCGATTTTTACAGGTATGTCAGTGCAAAACTGGCGGCCATGAAAAATAAAAATCCTTCCTTTGAATTTACGACGGATGATTATCATAAGCTAACTGGCATATATGCTCAGTCTTATGATGTGATTCAATTTCGTAGAGGAAAATGGGCCGGAATCACTTTGTCCAGTGCGGTGTCATATAATGTTTTAGTGGGATTGTTTTATCACGACGTATTTAAAAATACGCCTTTTACAGAAGCTGTTCACAATTACCCTATAACAATATCATTGATCGGTTCTGCTGCGTTTGTAATTACTGCTGGTTTTAATGCTGCGAAATTATGGTCGTCTCGCCGTATTCACCGCAGGCAAACTGTTTACGGATATCTCGCGACATCGGCGCCATATGATCCGAAGGTTGCACGTAGGAATGACAGGGAACTGCCTGGTGCGCTGAGCAAATTACAGGCCAGTAAGGCACTAGCCCTGACGAACCAATAAAGTCTACTTCAAATAATCATGAATCACGCGCCCGTAAGGCAGCGTGATGTCGGCGATGAAGTGGCTGCCGCCGATGATTTTACGCACGGGGAAATCGGCGACCGGCGCGTTGACATGCGGCACCAAATGTAGGCGCGCGTGGCCTGACCAGGCGCCTTTGATTTCTTCCACCTGCATATTGTAGGCAACGAGCTGGGCGATCGACATTTTGCCGTCGACGCCGGGGATGAGCTTTAAATTTACCTGTGTTTTGCCCAGACGCTTGGCGATTTCATTCGGGTCGCGCATTTTGGCGTGATCGGGGTTGGGCTGCATGAGATTTTCTGGCTTGTATTGCATCGTGCCCAGAGCAACGATCTCATCGTCATATTTCAGCGTGCCGGTGAGCGTGTCGCGTACGACCTTAAGCTCCGGCTCGCCGTATTTCTTGGGAAAGCCCCATATCTCGCGCCCGCCTGTCAGTGGTGGTTCGTCATTCAGGAACATCATGCAGGTGAAATTGACCGGCTGCTTGCCGAACAGGCAGGGTATCACCACGCCGCTTTCCTGATAATCACCGAAACCGCTGCTGTCCGGCATTTTGATGAATTCATAGGCTATGAGATTACCGGGCGCAGGTTTCAATGGTTCCGGTAACGCAGCGCGGATGGCGGCGGCATCAGTTTGATAAGTGATGATGAGATATTCGCGATTGACGAAGCGGTACGGGCCCTTGGGATAGCTCGGGGCCTGTGCCGGCATGCCTGCGGTGGCGAGGATGTCTTTTTTGTTCATGCGGGGTGGATTAGAGCATAGGCGGCGGGGAATGGGAATGCGGCAAATGTGTATAAATTACATGTTATATCAATTAGATAGATATACTGCATAACGCTAGACAGTTGACAAAACTACTGCTAAGCAGTATCTTATGCAAGATGATGAGTTTGAATGGGACGATGATAAGGCTGCCAGTAATTGGCGTGATCATGGTGTACGTTTTGAAACGGCACGCGATGTTTTTAAAGATATCTTCGCCATCCAATGGGTGGACGATGGCCACGGCGACGCAGAACATCGGTTTATAACGGTTGGTATGGTGGAAAATCGGTTGCTGTTTGTCTGTTCTACCCTGAGAAGAGAGAGAATTCGCATTATCTCGGCGCGTGAAGCCGAACCTAAAGAGCGACGGAGGTATCATAATGAAAACAGGGAAACATGACTGGAGCCGCCTTGATGCGATGACCGGAGAACAGCGCCATGCTGCCGCGCTCGCCGATCCTGACGCTCAACCGCTTACCGATGCTGACATGGATCGCATGAAGCGGGTTCCGCGCATGCAAATCATCCGCCGTGCGCTCGGCTTGACCCAGGAAGAATTTGCGGCGCGGTTTCAGATACCGGTCGGAACGCTGCGGGATTGGGAGCAAGGGGCGAAGGAACCGGATCAAGCGGCGCGCGCTTATCTTCGCGCCATTGCCGGCGATGCGGCGGCAGTGCAGCGGGCGCTGGAAAACGGTCCTCGCCGGACGGATTAATTGTTTATCTTTCCGCCGTCACTTCATGTACCGACATATTCGACGTAATGAAGGTGTGATACGGCAGTTTGGCGACGTACCGCGTCAGTATAACCGCCGCCAGCACAAACGTCACGAAAGCCGAGACGAAATAGCCGAAGCCGTAATAGGCGAAGCCGGCCTGGATGCTGCCCCAGGTGAAGGCGGCGTTGGTGACGAGGAAGAAAATCTGGATCGTCAGGCACGCCTTGCGGTTATCGAAATAGGTCAGCAGCACAAGCAGGAACAGCGTCAAAATCTGAAAGAACGCGCCGAGCAGGCCGTAGCGCAGCATACCGACCTGCAGGTAATTGCCCTTGATCGCGCCGATGATTTCGGGGGCCATCAGGGTTCCCAAAAACGCGATGCTGCCCTGAAGCACGAAGAAATTGCCGGCGCTGCCGAAAATGCTGCGCATGACGGCGAGGTGGTTCTTCTGGATCTTGGCGAAGCTCGCCTTGCCCTCGATGTCGCGATAGAAGCGCGTGTAATGCTCGAAGAAATGGGTTTCGGTGTTGAACAGGAAGAGGGCCATCGCCGGAACCGTGGTCAGATAGGCGATGAACATGGTGCTGTCATAAAAGGGGTAGATCAGCAGTTTGTTCTTCATCATGGTGGCTTCGGGGGCGAACCACATCATCCATTTATCGATCCAGATCGCCATGTTGTAGACGAAACCGGAGGCCGCGATCTGCCAGTATTTGCGGAAATAGGGCAGGAAGGCGAAGATGTTGCGGATGGGATAGGGATATTCTGCCATCACATTGCCGAGCAGCACGGCTACGATCACGGCCAGGCCAATCGAAAAGCCGTTGAGCAGGCCGGTGGCTTCGTAGTTTTTCGCCAGCGCCATGGCTGCCAGCACGGCGATCATCATGCCGCCAAGAAAGCTGCGGGTAATGAGCTTGTAATTGCGCAAGGCCGAAATAAAAATGCCGACCAGCCACACGGCGCTGAGCAGAAGGAAATTAACGACTGCGCTGACGGCGAGCGGAAAGCTCAGATCGGCGTAACCGAAATAGAAGGCTCCGGCGATCACCAGCTCGATCGCCCACATCAGAATGAGTGAACCGAGCAGCATGCCTGGGGCATTGCTGACATCGCGCTTATAGATGCTGTCTGACAGATAGCGCGTCGCAATCATGAATACCGGTCCTGAGATGACCAGCGAGAAGGAAAAATTGTAAATCAGGATGACGCGGAAATCGAACAGCACGTCGGTGCCGACAATGGCCTTGCCCAGTGCCGCGATGGCGCCGAGCGCCAGAACCGTGAACAGCCAAGGGCCTGCAGATGCAAACGCCGAATGCAGCGATGCACTGACCATGCCGGAAAGATTATCCTGCCGGTAGAGTTTGCGAAGTACGAAACCAATGCCTGCCATACTATGTTCAGCCGTTTATGCGGCTGCCTTTTGCTTTGGGGTTTTATGCTCCGCGATGGCTTCATCGGGCGCATGTATGTATTTCTCATAAAGATCGGCATAGGCCTGA
>Ga0207050_1126_pt1 | contig 12834 bp, 15 predicted proteins | sample Alteio_BWMinCont_64_FD_153291 | JGI IMG/M metagenome (GOLD analysis project Ga0207050, IMG submission 153291) | Enriched cells from forest soil in Barre Woods Harvard Forest LTER site, Petersham, Massachusetts, United States -... | ecosystem: Environmental > Terrestrial > Soil > Temperate forest >...
TTCAACTTCTGTCGGTCTATAATGTAGTTCAATGCAGAACTGCATATTGACAGGTAAACTTTGATAAATTTTATATAAATTACTATCTAATCTAATTATATCCGCATTTTTTAAATTTTTTTCAACATTTTTAAAAAAAGTAATTGTTATATAAGTTATTAATGCAAGTTGATCTTTTTTTAAATTTGCTAATTTCTTTTTTGATCTATCGCTAATTATATATTCATATTTATAATCATTTATAAAAGGGGTGATTATAATTTTGTTATAGTCTTTGTCAATAATGACGTATTTACCGTTTTTTTCAAACTCATCAGGTTGATAAGTAGCATCTAAAAAAACATTTCCTTTGTCCCAAGATTTATTGCGGTCACCTTGCCAGATAGCTGGCATAAGGCATAATGGATCTTGTTTGTCAATCCAAGCAAGATTTTCAGATATCAAATTGTTTTTAAAATTTAAAGATGGATCATCATTAATATTTTCTTCTTGCGCAACTTTTGTTTCAGTTTCCTTTTTTTTATCTTTCTCTGTTTTAAATAAGATGTTCATTTTTGGAGTAATTTTAGGATCTAAAGTTAATTCCGGTAAAGAAGGTGGATTTAATAGAGTTAGTAATTTTATTTTATTTGGTCTATCTGATGAAATTATAAATTCATAAATAAATATGTTATTTATGATTAAATAAAAGAAAAAAATTTTTTTTGAAAATCTCATTTTTTTATAATAAAAAAAGAGGTCCAAATTGGAGCCTCTTTTTCATTAAGAACATATCTTAAAAAAATAAATGGAAAGATCTAAATAAAATTCCTGTCATCCTGCCGTGTCCGGCGTAGCCTTGGCGAAGTCGGAAGTGCGTCTCCGCTAGGGGACCTATCGAAGGATTATTTTTCTTCATCTGTATCTTCATCTTCATCAGCAAACGGTGCGCCACCGGGTGCTTGGAAGCTTACTGGTTTGGTTACTTCTTCTTGCGCTTCTTCAAATTCTTGGGTTGCAACCGGTTCTGCTTTTTTTATTTCTTTTTTTGGAGCTGGCTTTGCTGCCGCTTTTTTTGATTTTTCCAAAATATAGAAATGTTCAGGTGAAGCAGAACTCCATGTCATTGGTAATTTTACTTCTTTAATTTTTCTGAATCCGAATTTTTCATGATCAGGCAATTCTTTTAATGTGACAACTCGTAAGCCTTCTTTTTGTTTAGAAAGCAGCTCTACCAATTTATCCATTAATTCATCCGGATAGCATGTTGAACCAAGATAAACTAATGTAGCATCAGAGATATCGCTTTCTAGCATATTTTCATTTCTGAAATCTATTTCTTTATCTTTAGGTAATTTATTATCACTTTCAAGTTTGTTTTTTATAGTAACGGCATGATGATGTCTTGTTGGTGATAATTCAATGCCAACGGCTTTGACAATATTGCCTACATTTAAACCTTCATCCATTAATACTTTTTTGAATGATTCAGGTATGATTTCACCATAAACCGGACTTCCTTTGCCGCGTGTGACCATTTCTCTTTCGGCATCAGGAATTTCTGCTCTAATATCTTTAAAATATTCTTCAATCGTTTTTACGGCTTCATCAGGGTTTTTAGGGTCATGTAAAACCGCATGTAGAGGTAATTTTCCTAATCCTGAGCCTAAATCATAAAAGACTTCGCCTTTTTTTGTTGGCGCAGGCTTTTTTTGTTTTAATTTATTGAGTTCATTTTCAAGATCAAACAGCTCATTCTTTTTTTTGACAATCTCTTTTTCTAATTGTTGAATTTTTTTCTCAACATTAGTAGTTGTTTCTTTTTTTTGCGTTTTTTGCGGAGTTACTTTTTTCTCGGCTTTGGCATTTAAAAACGCGGGTATAAGTAACAGGGCTAAAAGTTTAATTTTACTTTTAGATAAAAACATAGTTATCTCCTTAACAAACATTTAACTTATAAACGACTATCGATTTTAAAAATTATTCTTCAGATTTTTCTTCAGTTTTTGTTTCCTGTGTTTTAATTTTTTTCTTGTTTGATTTATTTAATCTATATATATGTACAGGGGAACCTGAGCTCCATGTCATAGGTAATTTTAATTCTTTAAGTTTAGTAAATCCGAATTTTTCAGGTTCAGGTAGCTCTTTTAAACTAAGTATTAGCAAGCCATCTTTAAGTTTTGATAATTTTTCAACCAATTCTTCCATGAGTACATCAGGAAAACATGTTGAACATGTAAATATAACATCAGCATCATTCATATCAGCTTCTGTAATATTTTCATTTTTTAATTCAAATACTTTTTCACAAGGGATCTGATTATTTTCTTTTAGTTTACTTTGTATTGTCACTGCATGGTGATGTCTTGTAGGTGATAATTCTATGCCTACTACTTTTTTGAAAGGTTTTATATTGAGATCTTTATCTTCTAAAATTTGTTGGAAAGAATCCGGTAAAATTTCGCCATAAACCGGGCTTCCTTTTTTGCGTGTAATCATTTCACGTTCAGGATCAGGAATTTCTCCCCTGATATCTTTATAATAATCTGCTAAAATATCTTTTGCTTTTTGTGGATCTTTAGGATCATATAATAATGCATGTACTGTAACTTTGCCTGTGCCGGAACCTAAATCATAAAAAACATCTGTTGCTGCTATAGCTTTAGGTTTTATTTGTTTTTTTAAATTTTTAAGTTCTTCTTCTAAAGCACTTATTTCTTTTTTCTTTTTTTCAATCGCTTTTTCTAGTTGCTGAATTTTATTTTGGGAACCGGATTCAATTTCTTTTTTTTGAGGTTTTGCTTTTTTAAATTCTATTGAATCTTTGCAATATATTATTGATGTAATACATAATAATGCAATTAAAAATTTACTTTTGGTTGCAGTAAAATACATTCTGATCTCCTGAAATCCTTTAAATATAAAAACTTAGATTAAAATTGACTTTTGAATAATTTTAGACTTTTTAAAAGATAATTCAACAAAACTTTAATTATCACATTTAAATCGATTAATATATCTTCAAACTATGCAATTTACTTGCAAAAATTAATTTATGAGTTTTACTCCAAGAATTAGAAAAGGCTTCTAATTCATTTTGATTTAGATTTTTTATATACTCATATAACGCATTACTTGCATGCCTGACATCAATAGTTTTTCCGCGAATAACTATGCAAACACCTGGCATATTTTCTATTTTATGGCGCCATTCTATAAGGCATGAATTATTTGCTTCTGATAATGCTTCTATTGTTTTTAATGCTCCAAGTTTTTTTCCATATTTCTCGAACCAATCCAGTATAAATTTATCATGTGAATCTGATCTTTTTAACCAGTCTGATAAACAATGCTCTAATTCTGTAATTAATGTTTCAATATTTTCTTTTAGTTTTTTGTTTTGATTAAGTTGATTGTCAATTGAATCGAATAATTCAGTAGCCAATGTAACAATTGGACAAGTGTGTAAATTAAATTTACTATCAGCTGCAAAGTTATGATAGATGATATCAAAAATATTAGTTATATCAGAAATCGATAATTTTTCTTGAGTGCATTTTTTAAGCCATTCAAAGAAAAATTTTTGAAATTCAGGTGTGATAATTTTGCTTTCCATTTGAATTTTTGACGGCTCGCATGTTTTAATTTTTTGATATTGTATTGTCAGCGAAAATATTAAAATTAAATAGTTTAAATAATTATTCATATAATCCCTCTGAGTTAAAAGAATACATTTTCGTAATTATAGCATTTATTAAAAATTTTCAAAAAAAATATTCAGTTAGTGGATTATTATTTATTCTTGATATTTAATTATTAATTTATAGATAATTCTATAAAAAGGAGAGTTGATGCGTACTACTGCAGTATGGAAAGGTGCAATTTCTTTTGGATTGGTAAATATATATATTGAATTATATACAGCAATTAAGGCACATTCACTTGGTTTTAATTTATTACATGCAAAATGCCATACACCAATTAATTATCGCAGATGGTGCCCGCATTGTGATAAAGAAGTTTCTTGGGATGAAATAGTAAAAGGGATGAAATTAGAAAATGGAACCTATTTTATCATTACAAAAGAGACTTTGGAAAAACTAAGGCCGGAAAAAACCGACTTTATAAATATTGTTGAATTTATAGATGTTAACGCCTTGCAACCGATTTATTTTGATCAGCATTATTATATTGCGCCTGCAAAAGAAACAGATAAAGCATTCTTTTTATTTTTGGCTGCACTAAAAGAATTAGATAAAATTGCCATAGGTCAATTCGTTTTGCGCGATAAACAATATGTTTGCTCAATTCAACCATATGAAAATGCATTACTTTTGACGACCCTCAATTATGAGTATGAAATTAAGCATGTAAAAAAGGTTGAAGAATTGAAGGTACCTAAAATTGAAAAAGCAGAATTAAGGTTGGCTCAACAGCTTATAGATAAATTATCTTCCAAGAAATTTGATATGTCCAAATTTAAAGATACCTTTGCCGCACAACTACAGAAAAGAATTAAAGAAGCTTCCAAGAGTAAACTAAAAAAAGTAAAAGAATCAAAAAAACCACAAAAAAGGGAAAAGGGTGTATCTTTAATTGAAGTTTTACAAGCGAGTTTAAAAAAATCCAAACATCCTGTGCAACCAATAGCAAGAGCAAAAAGTAGATAGTTGAATTGCCAATTGTGAATTATTTGTTAGACTTATTAAATTTATTCTAGGTTTTATGTGTAATTAGTTAGAAATTTAATTAAAAGCCGTTCGTCCCGAAGGAGTGAGCAAAGCGAACGCGTTGAGGGATTGAACGCTAATAAAAAAAATTGTTTGAATTACCCCTCAAATCGCTCGTTACACTCGCTGCTTCGGGGCGAACGGGTGGTGGTATTTGTTTGCAGTTTGAATTAATATTTCAATTAATTTCGATGTAATAAAATTAATTTAATTACCCCCCTTTGACAAACTATTCAATTTGGTTTTTAATTAGTAGGGTAATTGGCCAAATTACAATTTTAAAGTGGTAACTAAATTTTAAAGTAAAGGGTTCTAAAATGATTACATTCAAAAAAAGTTTCTCATTGTTGTTATTGGCAAGCATGTTAGCAAGTTCAGTTAATGCTGGAAATACATTATTCAATATTCTTAATCACTCAAATATTGGAATGCCAATTTTAACCGGCTTATCATTTGCTGGTTATAGAGCTGGTTTAGGTTCTGATCTTACTTCTACATCTGCATCATCTATTGCTATGGCTGCAATGCAAGCAAAAGCAGAATATGTAAAAGGCACAGAGTTGACAAAAGCAGCTGTTGAAGTTGTTAAAGAAGGTGTTAAGCCTTGGATCGGCCACGTAACAGCTCAATATGGTTTACCAGCAGTTGTTGCAGGTTTGAGATACTTAGGCGCTTCTGAAAGCGTAATTCCTGATGTTAGAGTATCACCAAAAGTAGCTAACTTAGTTATTCTTACTTATGTAGCAACAATGAAAGCTACCGGTCAATTATCAGAAAAATAAAAGTTATTAATAAATAACTTTTTATAATTATTAAGAATATCTTAAAAAAGTCTAAATAACTTTTTTAAGATATTCTTTTTTTTTGCTTGCCTTTTAAAATTAGTTAAATTACTTTTACTTGTGTCCCCTTGAATTAACCATTATCCAAAAGGGAGATAAATGAAAAAGGTCCAAGTTATAGTTAAGCTGGTTTTAATCCTATCTATAAATTTATATGCACCTTCTTTAAGGCATCTTAAGCATAAAGGTCTACTTCCAAAAGTTGTCGATAAAAAATTAGATTTATCAAAGTTTAGTATTACGGATATTGAAGGGATTGAAACTTATGATGATATCGATCAAGTTGAAGAATTGAATTTCGATGATAATAATATCAAAAATATTGAAGCTTTGCGTAACATCAAAGAAAATAAAATAAAAGTTTTTTCAATCATCAGTAATTATGTGAAAGATTTATTACCAATATTATGTTGTTCGGGATTAAAAAGGCTGTATGTACATGGCAATAAATTTGATAGCGATGGTTTATCTACTTTAAAAAGTAGCTTATCTAATCTGGAATATGTTGATGTTGATGATGATGAAATAAAGAAAACAGTTGCCGATCAAAAAGCTGCAATGGAAAAAGAACAGGAAGAAGATGAGAAAATTTCTAATGAGCAAAGTTCAAACCAAGATAGTGATAGTTATAAGGAAGAAGTGAATTGTACTATTTGTATGAGTCCAGGCCCCAAAACGGCAACTCCTTGTATGCACTTATTTCATCTTGCATGTTTAATGAAATGGTTAAAAACAGATAAAGAAAGAAATCAAAAAGAAAGTTGCCCCAATTGTAAAACTGATTTAAAAGATTTTATGGAACGTTTAGGGGATTAAAATTAATTATTAATAAATGATATTAATAATTATGTTAGGCACCTTACCATCTTTTATTAATTTCAACCAAATAAACTGTACACAATTCCTTTGCTGAAAAAGGATTTTGAATTTGTCCTATTGCAATACCCGGCAATGTAGATTTAGGTTTGCAATTAATTGCCATGCCGATTTGAAGATTCATTGGTTTTTTATAATTACCTGTTCCGGTTATTCTTTGCCAGATATCCTTGGTTCCATAAAAACCTTTATCAATCTGAAATCTGGGTAATTGTTCTGTTTTTATTTTAACGAATCCAACTACAATAATTAAAAATATTATTTTTTTCATTATTATCTTTCTCTCTTGTACAATATAATTTTTTGAAAATTAATTTCATTATGTATAGATAAGTTTTGATCTATACATAATGAAAAGTTTTAACTATTATTTAACTTCAAGATATACAGGCTTAGGCTCGATTCTATAAAGAGTGCAATGTTGACCAATTCCACCTGCAATTTGAGATTTTCCTGCGCCAGCAACCCCAGAAATTTTTGATGATTTGTAGTACGGGTTTTCAAAGTGTATGATAGTTTCTTCATCAGATTCAGGGCGTAATGCTTGACATTTAATTTTTGCTTCAAATATTTTTTTTCCTTCAATTAAATCATTCCAATCTGATTCTGAAATTTGTTCACCTGCACTTGGTTTAGCTTGACTAACTCCAAGTAAGATTATAATACATAATAGTTTTTTCATTTTTTCTCCTTTTGTTATGGAAATACATTACTCTTAGTAATATTTTAGCAAAATTGACTACTTCAAGTAAATAGTTTTGAAAATTACTTTGTTTTCAATGAGAAAATGTCAGATTAAACCTGGAATTGTCGGGTTAGCTTAGAAATCTCCCAAAAGATTATTTTTGATATTTCTAATTATCTATTGAATTGAGTAATTTATATTTTATATACTAATAGTAAAGTGTAATTATAAGGATTTAATTAAGGAGATTTTTATGAAAAAAGTGATATTAATTACTTTATTGGGCTTGTTCGGGTTAAATTGCTTGGCAGATACTTGGCAAGGTTTATGCGAATTAAAAAAATTAGTCGGTACCCATAAAAATGATTGGATGCAATTTACAAAAGATGATCATGCTGCAAAATTTGATCTATTAATTAGGCAGCAAACTGATTGGGTAAATTTAGGGGTTGATAACTGTAATGATTTAAGAAAATTAAATTTACAAAATAGTGAGAATATTGCAAGGCAGGAATTATCTAAGGCATTTAAGTTATATTCAATTGATCACAAAGCTCAATGGATTGATTATGCCAAAAAATCTCAAAATAAAATGATTGATTTAAAAAAGAAGCATGATCAACAATTAAAAGATTTTGCCAATAAATATTTAACTTTTGAAAAGCAAAACTTAGTTGCTAAATAATAAGCTCCATTAAAAAAAAATCAAAAAATGCTTTATGTATGGATACATGTTTTTTGATGTCTTTTTAAATCATTTGATTGGGTATAAGCATTACCACACGCGCATTTATATGGCCTTTCGCCTGTATGAGTGCGTAAGTGTCTGGTAAGATTAGCTTTTTGTGTAAAAGCTTTGCGACAATTTTTATAATGACATTTAAAGGGTCTTTCTCCTGTATGAATATATTTATGGCTTAATAAAGTTCTTGAATCTGTAAAGCGACTTGGGCATTGATCACAAAAAAATTTATGAGGTTTTTTTGTCACTCTTTCAAATTTTATTTTTTTATTTTTTTCATATGTTTGAAATTCTTCATATTCACCATCTATATCATCTTGATAATTTTCATCATCATCATCATTGCCAGAATCTTCGTAAGCTGAACCTTCATCTTCACTTTTATATGATCCAGTTGAAGAATCATCTTTGTCAGATTCATTATCATTTTCTGATTCTGTTTTTTTTAAATTTTCAAGTTTTTGAATGCATAGCTTAGCGCTAGCACGTTGTTGTCTTTGTTCATTATTTGTTTTTTCTTCTTGTTCATTTGCATTATTTAATTGCTCATGTAATGAAGCGGCTTTTCTTTTTATGCCACGTCTATTTTTTGATTGAGTTGATTCTGCAGTTGTTGAAGTTGTTGTTAATTGATTATATGAACTTGAAGAAGAACTTGATAAAGAAGAATATTGTGTTTGAAATTGTGCGTCAGTATTTAATTTTTGTTGATGGTCTGTTTCATTGGAAGCACTTGGTTCAACTGTAGTTTGCGCAGCTTGTGCGGCTAACGTAGTTTGTCTGGCTTGCGCTGCAATAATTGCTAGGGCTTTTAATCTTTCTAATTCCGCCTGTTGTTGTCTAATAGCAGGAAGCTCCGCTTGAAGCGCATATACTTGATCAAAAAAAGTTCCAGAAGAATCCATTGCTAATGTACTGTGCAAAATATTTATTAAAATTAAAAAAATAATAACTTTTTCAAATTTTCTTTTATTCATTATGGTATCTTTTTTTATGGACATTTAGATTACTTTTTTGATTAAAAGCCTTAAGGCAATTTGAGTAATCACATATAAAAGGTTTTTCTCCAGTATGCTTGCGAATATGATTAACAAGATCACATTGTTGATAAAATGATTTATTGCAATTTTCAAAGGGACATTTATAATGAATTTTTTTATGTGATCTGAAAGCATCCAGTCCTAAAAAAGATTGATTGCATATTGTACAATTAAATAATTTTTCCTGTAAAGAATCAGCTTTTCTTTTTTTACCACGTCTATTTTTTGATTGAGTTGATTTTACAGCGCTTGTTGATGTTGTTGTTAATTGATTGTATGAACTTGAAGAACTTGATGAAGATGAATATTGTGTTTGAGCTTGTGTATCAGTATTTAATTTTTGTTGAGAATCATTTAAAGGTTCGGTTTGCGGTGAAACATTGGGTGCAGTTGGAACAACTTTAGCTTGTGCAGCTAACGCTGCTAGTATTGTTATTTCTTTTAATCTTTCATATTCCAAATTCTTTTGTTTATCTTTGGCAATTTCTGTTTCACTTGCACACGATTCACCAAAAAAATTTTTTGGAAAATCATTAAAAAAAGCTTGATCATCAAAATTCATAAGTAAATCGTTACCCTCACATTCAGTTTTATGAGAAGCTGAATCGGTTTGATCAGTTTGATCTAGAAATGAATAATCTGGGTTGATTGGAGAAAGTTGGGGGACATCAGAGCAATATAGTGAATTAAAAATTAGTTGCATAAATATGAGAAAAAATAACTTTTTGTTTAAATTAATTAGCATATTAATTTGCCTTTATGATTTAAGTGAAACCCGTCATAATATGTATAATTGTAATTAATTCTTATTGTTTTGTCAATTTTATTTTAATTTTAATTCCCAGGTTTATTTGTGTCGTTTTTTGTGTACTTTTAAATTGCTTTTTATTGAAAAACGTCTTTTGCATATGTCACATTCAAATGGTTTTTCTCCGGTGTGAGTTAGCATATGATTAGCTAAATCACGTTTTCTATAAGAAGCTTTTCCGCATTCTTCACATTTATGTTTCTTTGCCAATTTTCTTTTCTTATTTGCTTGTTCTTCATAATCATCATCACTGTCTTTGTTTTTATCGCTATCATAATCATAATCATTATCTTCGTCCTCATAATCACTATCGTCTTCTTCTTGGGATTGATCATTTTTTTTTCTTTTAGTGCCATGCTTTTCTTGTTGCAATTTTAAAACTATTGAAGTAGCGGTGGCTGTTGCCGATGCCATTAATTGAGTTTGATCATGCGATAAAGAACTAGAGCTAGAGCTGGAAGTAGAGATTGAATTTGAAGTAGTAGATGGATTGCTTGAATTAATTAATGAAGATTCTGTGCCTGATTCTGTTTGATGTTCGCTTGTTGATTGTTGTTGAGTTCCTGTTTGAGTGGGTGGCTTTTGTGTTTGAGTATTTTGATCCCTGTCTGAGCGCTGTAAATCTTTGAACTGTTCAGAATAATCATAATTTAGCCTTACACCATCTAATTGCAAACCATTGTTAACTGCGTCTATCTTGTCTTTTTCATTTAAATCTTCCAATTCATCGTAAATAGGATCTTTTGTAGTGTTATCTGATGGGAAAATAAAATTGCTTATATTGAATAGTGCCAGTATTAGAAGGCATTGTTTAAAACTTACAAGTCTTTTAACATCAGTAGACATTATTTGACCTAGATTTTGATCACATATATTTATCGCATAATGCAAATTGTAATTGATGTATAATTTTAGTCAATTTGTTTTTAATATAGCTGGAGATAAAGACCCTAAAGGGATCTGAATTGAGTGTAAAGTTGGTTATTGAAAGTAATAAAGTTGTTAACATTCTGAACCCTGGTTATGTGTGTTTATATGATTTGTCGCAACCCGGATGATCACATTTGTAAGGTGTTTCACCTGTATGAGTTCTTTCGTGTATAATCTGCATAAAAGCAATTGAGATTAGTATAAAATCATTCTTTAATTCAGATGATTTTTAGAGTCCAATTATTTTAGACATTTATCTTTATGATTTTTTAAACCACTTGGGTATCTATATTTTTTACCACATTCACATTGATATTTATTTTCACCTGAATGCTTTGGAATATGACGAGTTAAATTACTCTCTAAAGCAAATGTTTTACCACAATATTGGCAACTAAAAGGTTTTTCTCCGGTATGAATACGCATATGACGAATTAATTCTGCAGGTGTTCGAAAATTTCTATTGCATACTGTGCAAGTTTTTTTTGCAATATCGTCATCAGCTTTTCTTTTTGTACCACGTTTGCGAATTTTTGATTTACTAGGCTCAACTTCTTTTTTAGATTTTTCTTCTAAATCATTATTTTTTTCTACATGTGTATGTGCGGCTGCAATACTTAAGAGTGGTGGATTTGGTTCTTTAAAGAGATTTGTTTCAATTTGTTGAGCTTCTTGTTCTGTTATAGTTTGTTCTTTGGGCTTTTCAACGGACAATTCGCCTAATTCATCCCAAAAAGAATCAGGAATTGGTTTATCTGATGATAAAATAATAATATTTATATTTAATAGTGACAATATAAGAAAATATTTTTTTAAATTTATATTCATTTTAAACCTATTTTTTTCTGCATGATTTTTGATGTCTTATTAGATGATATTCATTAGAATCTACATTTCCTGAATAAATAAAACTAATTAAAAAAGATAAAATCAATAGAAATTTTTTAAAATTTTGTAACATCTTTAATCCTCTGAATTAATTTTATCAGGATGTTTTGTATGCATATGCGATTTAAGATGACCCGATTGACTAAACTTTTTTTTGCAATAGTTGCAGCTATGGGGTTTTTCGCCGGTATGTGTTCTTTCATGTCTTTTTAAATTAGTACTAGTAGTAAAAGATTTATTGCAATCTTCATAGGGACATTCAAATGGTTTTTTGCCAGTATGAATTCTTTCATGCGTTTTTAAATTAGATTTATCTGAAAAAGGCTTATCGCAATATTCGCAACTATAAGGTTTTTCACCGGTATGTTGTCTTTCATGTTTTTTTAAATCATAATGTTTTGAAAAAGACTTATCGCAATATTCACAGCTATAAGGTTTTTCGCCAGTATGAGTTCTTTCATGACTTTTTAAATGATTTTTATTAAAAAAATTACCACACGTATCGCATTTAACTTTGACTTTTTCACCACCATTTTCCATCTTTCTTTTTTTAGCTTGATTTTCATTGTCTTGAAAATCTTCTGAATCGTTATCACAATCATCTTTTTTTCTTTTATTGCTATGCGTTCGGTTTAATTTTAATACTGCTATTGTTGCCGCATTATTTAAAACATTACTTGAAGAACTTGCACTTGTAGTATTATTTGCAATATCTGGCAATGGTAAGCCCAATAATGTAAAATCTCTATTATTTGAATCTACAATAGCTGAGGAGTTAGTAGCAGTATTACTTGTAGTAGTAACATTATTATTTGATTGAGGCTTTGAAACATCTGAAGATTGAGCTTGAGCTGAAGTTGATGAAATTAATGATTGCCAAGAAGAATTTAAATCTAATGAAAGAGTTGGTTGATCATTAAGATTTGGTAAATCAATTAAATCTTCTAATTCTAATTCATTAGAATCTACATTTCCTGAATAAATAAAACTAATTAAAAATGATAAAATCAATAGAAATTTTTTAAAATTTTGTAACATCTTTAATCCTCTGAATTAATTTTATCAGGATGTTTTGTGCGCATATGCGCTTTACAATTACCCGATTGACTAAACTTTTGTTTGCAATAGTTGCAGCTATAAGGTTTTTCACCGGTATGTATTCTTTCATGAGTTTTGAAATTAGATTGATCTGAAAAAGACTTATCACAATATTTGCAGCTATAAGGTTTTTCACCGGTATGTTTTCTTTCATGAGTTTTTAAATGATTTTTCTCTGAAAAAGACTTATCGCAATATTTGCAGCTATAAGGTTTT
>Ga0207050_1128_pt1 | contig 12720 bp, 7 predicted proteins | sample Alteio_BWMinCont_64_FD_153291 | JGI IMG/M metagenome (GOLD analysis project Ga0207050, IMG submission 153291) | Enriched cells from forest soil in Barre Woods Harvard Forest LTER site, Petersham, Massachusetts, United States -... | ecosystem: Environmental > Terrestrial > Soil > Temperate forest >...
GCATCATCGTATTTGATCAAGGCAAAATTGTAAAAGATGGCACCCATACAGAATTGCTGAACAACAATGGCGTATGTAAAAAGCTATGGGATGCGCAGGTGGGTGGGGTTCTTGCCAGATAATAAGAACAGATAACAAGGATGAGGATTAACATTTGGATTTATTTCTCATGACCCTAAATTACAATAGAGGTGCTAAAAAGATGTTCAAAGAAATTTTTGGAGGCGGAAATACATATTGGGCCCTTAGATTTTTGGTATATTCTTTTTGAGAAAAATCTTTTATGGACCCACTATGTCATTGTTGTAACTTAATATTTGATCCCCTGGTTTCTTTGACTGTGGTAGCCGAAGCCAGCCTCAGATAAAAGGAGTCGTGTAAAAATAACTTGTCTTTCTTAAAGCAACAAGTTATCATTAAAACCAACAAAATAGTTTTCAAAAGAAAGACATGTTATTTTTACACGACTCCTAAGTATAAAACTGTCGATTATAATGTAAATATGGAGATTACCATGCAAAATGCTGACAAAACGATATCACAACTTAAACAGGCTCAAGAAAACACTACGATCGTACAGAGTGATACCAAAAAAGATCTTGATAATAAAAAAAACCTGGATGTTAAAAATAAGGTCGAACTGTTCAAAGCGAAAATCCCCTTACCAATTAATAAAAATAGTGGTTGGATTATAAAAACAGGTGATTTAGCTTTACTAGATCTTAATCAATCTGAAATCATTATTTATGAAAAAAAAGTAGAGGGCGAGATTGCCGAACAGAATGCTGCCTTAAAGGAAATTAGTGATAAGCACAATCAAGAATCACTAGCAACACAACTAACGCATGTTGCTGTTAGCAATTTAAAAACTGTAAGTCATAATCCAGTCTCTTGTCTTCAAGAAGTCTGTGGCATTTCTGCGTTTTACCTGATCTTGGTTTTTAAAGGTGATCCTAAAGAAATAAAAGCAAATAGTGCATTGTGTAATGAAGTGTTTGTTAAACATCGCTGGATGACAGCATTCTTTACAATGGACGATAAGTCTGTGAGCGAGAGATTGCTTGGTGTATCACCCTCATTAATTGGGAAGTTATTATATCTTCCGATTGGATATTTTCGTGAAAAATTTGCAAATGAATTATTTGATTTTTTAATTCAAAAAGACATTTTTTCTCCACTTGAAGCAAACTATTTTAAAGAAATATGCAGCCCTTATCAATCTATTTCTAGATTTGAACAAGAAACTATGGAAGCCATTTCAAAGGCACTAAAGGCTCGCTCTTTTGATAAAGTTATTAAGGATATAAAAGATATTCACGCGAATGCTATTGAAAAAAGTAAGGGAGAAAAGGCTTTTTTAAATGTTGTGGGGCATGTTGCTCCTAAGCTGACCTATTTTGACCAAGCTGAGGCAGCTTTTGTTTTCGGAGAAAAACTATTGAATTTATCGCTAAAGCATGCCTTACAAGCTTTTGATGTTATAGAAGAAGGTTCTCCCTATTTTTTAAAAAAACTGGAAATAGTAGTCAATTTTTGTCTGGTTCGAAAGCAAGAGCTCTATAGTTTGGATCCAAATACTCGTCGTAGTCTTATTCAATTTCTAGCAAACAATTTGGATGCATCAGCATTATCCGAGGAGGACGAGTTTGTAAAAACAATCAATTTGATATTTAATTTTCTTGAGCAACAAGTAGGCTATCAGTCTAGTCAGGAAGCTCAACCTTTTTTATTGAAAGTATCAGATATCAATGGGAGTGGTAAAATTTTTTCTGGCAATATATTATCTCTTGCCGATCGATTGTATGATTTTAACTCTGTGAAAGATGACCAAGCTAAAAGTCAAAAAGAGAATCATGATGTAGTCATTCAGAAGCCAGGTTCAACACAGGAAACGCTCAAAACGCTTAAGTCTTCTGCGGAAACTTCGACGTTACCCTCTACAACTGCCACTACAAAGACTCTATCAGAAACTAGCAAGGTCATATCTGAAGCCGGAGCAATTGCGAAGATTAGCTTGGATCCTGCCCCTACCCATTCTTCTTCTAGTTCTTCCAGTTCAATTCATTCAACCGTTATTTTGTCAGACCCTAAAACAGCCAATGATAAAAGTGACCTGGAACAAAATTTTGTTCTCAAGCCTCCCAATAATTGGACAATCACTCATGGGGATCGGAAAAAATTTGAAGAGGATAAGAGCGATATAGAATTTATTCGATTGGAAAGAAAAATATTGGCTGAACAAAGTAAGACTCAGATCAAGGTAGTTGATTCCTCAGGGAAAGAGAGAAATGATTCCCTAGTTTTTTCTACCATGGTTGTTGCGCGATTAAAAATAATGACTTTTAATAAAAAAACCTTTAAGAACGACTTCTTGCGTAAGGGAATCGTTTTAGTATTGATTGCTTCTGATCCGAGCATGAGCAAGGGCTCAATAGGACCTATCCCTCCTTCTTTGATAGAAAAATTGTACGAACAAGATGAAGATTTTGATTTCTTGGATGAATTCGAGTCATACTATAATGTCAAAAAAGATGAACCTATGTTTTCGGCCTCCGCAGAACAGGTTGGTGGTTCTAGAATGTTATGTTATGAAATTTCTGATATGCGCGAATATTCTTGCGATCTATTATTCAATATGCTATCGAATGCCCAGATGATTTCTCTGGATGAGGCCTGTGCAATCAAGGAACTGATTAAACCTTGGATCAAGATGCCATCCCAACAAGAACTTCAGCTTTTACAAAAAATGGACTCAAATGTCACGAAAGCCAAAGCATTGCATCAGGATTTAATTAGAATTCAACAAAACACAAAAACCACAGAAAATGAAAAGGTTAAACAAGATAAAAATGCATTAGCTCTTATCAAAGCTGACATGCATAAAGCTTTAGATACCGCAATAGAAATTGCTGCTGATATCCATCGCTTGACTGTTGAAGAAAATCGATCGCAAGGCTTGTATACAAGAAATGATGCAACGATACCTTTGATAGACTCTGATGTAGGACTAAAACTTGGAAAAGATATTCTGTTGTTATCAGCTGCTCATGCATTCAGAGCATTTGAATTGATTACAGAAGAATCTGACTTTTCTTCTCAGGCTTCAGGGTATATAGCTTCCACCGGGATTGATTTAGCATGTAATTCAACTAGCGAAAAGGAGCGAAGAACGTATCGGGCAAGTGCCTTAAAGGCATTATCGGGAGTAAATGAGCATATTGATATGTTTCTTAAATTTTTGGAGGTACATGCAGGGTATGAAAATTTAGGTGGAAAAGGATTGTTTTCAAACCTCAAAGCTCAAGCATTGAAAAAAACTTCAGTAAATTTTTTTATTCAAATACTGTTAATTTTATGTGATCAATTATCCGAATTAAATAAATTAAGTAAAAAAAATCGACCACTTAAAGAAGCAGAACAAACAAATTTAAGCTTGCCAACGAATATGCCTTCAGCAGATATGAAAGCTTTTATAGCCGCCTTATCGACGAGTACTTCGTCCTCATCTTCGAGTAGCTCTAAAACGACATTGACGACTTCAGTGGCTTCAGTGGCTTCAGTGGCTACTGAGGCTACGGCTACTCCAATCACTTTTCTTGCTACAGCGGTGGCTACCAAAAAAACATCAACAGTTTTTAGCAGCTCTGGTCATAGTTCTGCTAACTCCAGTAGTAATTCTAGTAGTTCTAGCAGCAGCTTTAGCAGCAAAACTGCAAGAAGTTTAGAAGATTGCTCAGACGAGGAAGAAGATAGCAAATATCACAACTGCCTTTAAATATGGATCTTAACAATTATGAATTTTGGACGGAAAATTATCGTGACACCTCGGATCATCGTATTTTTTCAGAATTGGCATCGACCATTATTGGAGGAGAACTGGCCACGGCACAAGTAGAGTTTATTAAAAGTAAAAAATTAAAACAACTTATCGATCATAATCAGAAAAAGGACTTGAAAAGTTATCTTAACATGACAGTAATGCAATATTTAAGAGCTGTCCAAAAACGTGATTTACTTGCAAAACAGGTATTCGAAATTTTAGAGAGGTTTGATGCCCTTGTTTCACCATCATTTGTTACCGAAGCCGTGAAAATCAATGCCAACTTATTGCAAATACCATCTCACAAACGTGACCATTACAGTGTGCTCGGAGCTCTTTTCGGTGTACCTGCATTGACGATGCCTATGGGATTTGGAAAACAGAATTTACCGCTTGGAATTTCTATTATTGGAAATCTATTTGATGAAAACACATTATTACAAATTGGAATGCTGTTTCAGAGAGACACTGAATGGCATCTTATGCATCCTTATGAGTAGAAGAATGAGATGAGCAAAAGAATGAGTAAAAGAATGAGTAAAAGAAAATTTTTGTAACCTTTCAGCATAAGCTTGGTTGACACATGTCGTAGAAGATGGGGAAAATCTACAAGTCCGGTTTTGAGGAGTGGCCCAACAGGGGGAACTTGACAGAGCTACTTGTACGTTGAGTCCTGGTTCTAGATGGGTTAAAATTCTTTTGGGATTTGGTCTATCAAAAATTGAATTAAATTCTTTAATGGTGGGGTGCAAGGTATTTAAAAATTATTAGAAAAGGGGTATGTTGATCAAAAATCTTCTTAACAACAACATAATTTTTGGGATCTAAATAGCCTGATATAAAATCTGATCTCCCTCAGAATAGATTAAATATCTTTGCCAGTTGTTAAATGTCGACCTCAGATAAACCCGTAGCGGTGGCAATCGTTTGAATCGCTACTTTTTGAGCTAGGAGTTTTTTAGCTATTTCTATTGTTTTTTTCGCTTCCCCTTTCAATTCAGCAGCTTGAAGTACAGCACGATCTGCTGCTTGCTTCATATCAACTGAATCATAGGCTCTTCTTTCTTCCACCGTCCAGGAAAAACGATTAAGCTCATCATAAGCTTTTTGAAGAATAGTATCCATTCCAACAATCAAAGGGAGATCCTTTTCATCTGTGGTATCGGCTTTTTTAAAAAAATAAGCCCACTTTTCTGTCATAGTAGTAAGCTGATCTTTGGTTTTTTTAAATTTAGGCAATTCTAAAAAGGAAAATGAAAAATCCTTTAAATTTCGTTCAAAGGTTTGTTTATCTAACACAACATGATGAGAAAGATATTCTTTCTTTTCTGGGAAAAGACTAAAATCTGTAATCGCTAAAAAAGTGATTTCTTTCAAATCTGCAAACTCAATCCCTTGTCCTCGTTGCTCAGTATAAGCTTTAGCTGCGTAATACTGTGCACGCTTTTCAAACCCCTTTTCATTATTTATTTGCATTTCAACAATAAAACGATTACCTTCTGCATCTTTACATAGAACATCAACAATACTGACACGCAGGGCAGCTATTTCTGGATCTTGAGATAGTTTTAAAAAAGTAACCTCTTCAATGGGATTGGTTGTTCGGCCAAAGATGTCATTCAAAAAATGAATAAGAATATCCTTGTTCCTCTCGGCACCAAATATTCGTTTGAAGGCTAAGTCATTTTTAGGGTTCAAAAATTTTGATAACATACCCGTTAACTCCCGCTAATTTCCAACAGTACAGTAGTTTGACTACATTATATGAGAAAATTTACCCCTATAAAAGAGCTAAACAAAAATCAGTTCATTAACTGATGATTCATCCAGCTTGAAACAGAGTCATTCCTTATAGGTTCAGTGCAGATCCACCTTTTTTATTGGTTGCACAGCCTTAAATCTCAGGAGCATCATATTTATATACACCTAAGTGAGCATAAAGGGTACTGCCCATCTCTCAAAATCGACATTTGTTGATTTTGCGAGGTGAGGAGACGAGATGAGCGTGTTTCGATAGGCGGAGGAGAGCTGCTAACCAACGGCTAGATACGTGTATATAATCTTTCGATGTTACAGTGTCTTATTCTAGAGATATCTTTTTACCTGAAATATCTTCTACTGAGATATCTTTTTACTTGTGTTTTTTGTCTCTAAAGTATATACTTTCTGGTATATACTTAAATATAGAGGATTGAAACATGAAAACAGCAAAACTCTTTCAAAATGGACAAAGTCAAGCAATTCGTTTACCAAAAGAATTTCGCTTTCCAGGTTCCAAAGTTTTTATTAATAAAATGGGGGGCGCTACTATATTAATTCCTATTGATAATCCCTGGGAACCCCTTTTTGAAAGCATAGATAAATTTTCTCCAGATTTTATGGAAAGCCGAGATCAGCCCGATCATCAAGAGAGGGACCTATTTTAGGAGTCTATGATGAAATTTTTATTGGATACGAATATCTGTATTTATATCATAAAAAATAATCCACCATCGGTGTTTAACAAGTTTAAAAAATTGTCCCCGAATGATATCGCTATCTCTTCTGTGACACTTGCTGAATTAAGATATGGTGTAGAAAAAAGTCTTCATAAAGAAAAAAATCGTCATGCACTGGAGGAATTTATATTACCACTCGAAATATTACCTTTTGATGAATCCACTACTCATTATTATGGTATCCTTAGAGCTCAGTTAGAAAAAAAAGGGACTTTGATTGGACCTTTAGATATGATGATTGCAAGCCATGCTCAAAGTCTTGAACTAACCCTTGTTACGAACAATACCCGAGAATTTTCACGCATTCCTAAACTTCATATAGAAGATTGGACAAAATGAAAATTGATTATTGTTAGGAAGGAAATAAGGGAAAAATTAGATCCCATGCCCTAAGCCCCAAATATACGGGTTGAACTTATCACTGGCTTATTAGAAGCAAAGACAGTTGTGGGGTCAAGTCGCAATAAATAACTTTAAAACCTACATTCCGCACATAGTTTTTAAAATATTAAAAATAAAGACCTATGACAATCTTTTGTTGATTTTAACATGACGATATGTCTAGAAACATTCAGCGCAAGTCAATATAGGTCTGTAATGAATTGACTTATTTTTAGTATATGCGGAATGTAGGTTAAAATAGAGAAAGTTTTGTTAATGTTATTTGTTGCGACTTGACCCCACTTCCTCCTGCAAAATAGTTTGATATTTCTCAACCCAGGCCAAACATTTCTTTGACCAATTCACAGCGGCCTTCCATTCTAATAACCCCTTGTCGACATTTCCTTGGCAATTGATGACGTTTTCCTTTTGTTGCTTCATTATTTCTGTAATCACTATACTTCTATCAATGAGTCCATAACTATCACACATTAATTTAAGGCATCTTCCTCGTTCTTTAGCATCCTTATCTTCTTCGCCTAAGTTACACCACATCCAAAGCGCATAAGCAAAATCAGAAATACTAGTCCCTGGGATTGCAGCATCGAAATCAATGAGAGCGATAGGCACATTATTTTGAAAAACAAAATTACAGGGAGAAAGATCATGGTGACAGACAACTTCACTTTCCCCTGCTAGGGCTGAACCTCGAGTAGTATTATGAAATCGCCGAATTAACTGTGCGGCTTGTCTTAATTGCTCATCGGACCATTCAGCTAAATCTAGGGGAACTAAGCCTGGAATATAGGTTAATATTTCTCTTCCAGCCGAATCGATTCCTAAGAAATGGGGCGCAGCATTGAAGCCTGTATTTTCCAGGTATTTAAGTAAAGAATGAATGAATGGACTGTGAGGACCTACTGGTCGACGAATAGTGTTCGCTATGCGAACAATATTAGAGGTGACTCGACCCCCAGTGATTTTTTCTTCAAAATCCTTGTCTTTTTCGAATATCATGCCCACTAAACGAATGGGAGATTCTGTTCCATCAACAATTTTTATTGGAAACGCCAAAGTATATGCCCCTATTGGAGGTAATTCTTTTGCATTGGCAATATTTTCAACAATATATTTACCTGCGCCTAATATGGTCTTGTGTACTGGAAATCCAGAATCCGGTAGATCAGGTGATAATGTATCAATCCCGAGACCGACAATATTCCTTTCTAAAAGAAATTCCGCGGCATCATTGGAAATTGTTGGAAAAACAAGATTATTCCGATATTCCAGAGCATTGTCCCAAAAACGATCCCATCCTGTATACACAATGACAAAACTATTTTCTGAAATCCTACCATATTTCTCTTCAAAAGCACGAACGTCATCAACACTAAGTTTGAAATTTTTATGAGATTTGGCTGAAACGTTAATTACAAAACAACAAGCAGCTAATTGTTCTAATGGGATATCATCAATCGTTAATCCACCAGGAATGCAATGTGAGGGAGCATCTAAATGCGTACCGATACCAGCATGAAGCTTGAATTGCTGCACGCGGAATTTTACCTCTCCTTCACAATAATGATAATCTAATTTTATTTCATTTTCAAAACCACAGCTTCCATTCCAAGTGGGCGTATTCTTTGACAATTTATGTGTTAAATCGATAAGTTTAAATGGCTGCATTTACCATTATCCTTTGTTTGTGTCAGGCTTGTATTGAGACCCAATTAACAAGATACCCCTTTAACGAATGGGTGTTCGTTTTCATCATTGACATCGTTTTCTACCTCAAAAGCATACCCTGCTATGGTGGATGACGTTTTTTCTTGTGTTAACTCTTTGTTTCGCGCCATCTCCATTTCGTTCTTACAAGAAAAAGCACTAAACATAAATAAACAATTTCGCAGCTTGTTACTCGCTGCAAATAACCGAACATGCTTGTCATAAGCATATTCTGAAATAATGCTTGTGATTTCTGGAATGCTGATTTCTCTTTTATATATTGCAAAAAAATTCGTTAAAGTGTCCTTCAGCGGCTCAAAAATTTCTGTTCCATTACATAATTTTTGATGAATAATATTATCGGGGTCATCTTCATCTATGTTCCCTTCTTTATCCCCAAAGTCATTGTCGCGAGCAATTTTATAATTGGCGCACATAAGAGCAGGGCTTCGAGGAACACCGATTCCTTTTTCATACAAATATCCCAAATGAAATTGAGCCATTTCTGATCCTTCTTTTGCAGCGGATTGTATTAGTTTAACGGCTGCATTCAGAGTATCTATTTCTTGGTTTCTTTTTGTTATAAGGCCTAGTTCAGGATAACGCTCTGACGCCAGTCTATGATAAAGACAAAAGGCCAGGTTATAACGTGCATGTGGTTGAGAAACGCTGGCTGGTAAATGAACATTGACATCAGATTGTAATATAATTCGAAAGTCTGGCACTTGATTTAAAAAAGACTCCACTATCGTTTCCATGGCCTCTTTGGTGTTTTTCGGATCCTTCTCATAACAGTTTTTTAATTCCAATAAACCTCTTCTATCGCCGGTGTCTGCTGCGCGTTGATAGTATGCGATAGCTTGAGACACATCGGGAGCAACACCCCCTCGACCCATTTGGGAGAAGTGACCCAACAAATACCATGCTGCTCCACAGTCCTGTTTTGCCGATTTCCACATCCAAGATAGCCCATCTTCTGTATTTTTCTCTTCAAATAGCCAACAAGCTAATAAAAATTGGGCCATCGCATCTCCCCTTTCTGCAGCAATGCGAGCTAATGCCATTGCTTGATTTGTATCTTGTTCTACGTAGCCTTCTATTCCTTCTCTATATAACTGGGCTAACAGGTAATACATTGTGAGAGAGCCCCCCTCGACAACTTCCTGTATTAATCGCAGATACTCCTTAGGATTGTTAGGAATAGTATTGCCATTATTATATTCAAATGCTAACATCACCTGCGCCAGTTCTGTTCTTTTTTGAACTGCTATGTTATACAGTTTCAAACCTGCACAGACATCCTTTTTTACACCTGATCCATATATATAACTGTACCCTACCAAGGTGGTGCCCAACATTAATCCAAGATCATGTGCCTTTTTGTAATATCTATAGGCTTCCTCTATATTCTTCTCCACTCCAAGGCCCTCTGAATAACAGTATCCCAACATAAATATTGCATCACGGTCAATCGGGTTTTCTTGAACCAGCTTTTGAAGTGCGTGAAAATTGTTGACAACAGCGCTTCCTTCTTTTTTTAAAATAATATCTATTATTTGAGTGATAATGGCGTTATTTTCTTTTATATAATGCTCACGAAACAATCTGAGCAGCAAGGAAACATGGATATGTAATTTCATACTCATCCTCTTTGGTTTAATTAAATTTAAGTATTTCTAATTTTCAACTTTGAATAAAAATAGGCTGTAAAAACAACAGATCCAACCTGCCAAGAATTGAGAACTCATTTTATTTTTCATTAATTTTCAGCGACTAATTCATGGTGGTGCAGTCCTGGATACTATGAATATAAAGTGTTAATGATTATGACATGGATTTTTTTTTAAAAAAAGGGTAAAAATACCCTTGCTCAAGACTATGATATAGTGATAAGTGAGGGTGGTCTTAACCCATTGATTGACGGGAATATGGTAAATCCATTATTTATCGGGTAAAAGAATTGGCGACAATATCTGGCTTGGTAACTGTTCAAGATCAATCCATGAACGCCCATCAATAGAGGCAATGGTTTCCACACAATAAAATCTTTGATACGCCTTTTATATCTTTCTAAGTCATCAAACTGCATTTTGTCGTGCAGGTCTTGATCTTCAGGCTAAGAGTGATTTGCAAACCGTAACAAGTCTCTTGGAAACAGGCAACATTTTCAGGTGCTATTTTAGAAAGTATTCCAGGGCCGTAGCCTTTTATATTTTTTTATCTATATTTCATACGGAACCCCGTGTTTTTACGGAGACCTTTTTGTTTCTTTCTCATTATATAATTAAAAGCTTTCTAGTTGATTTAATTTTGTATTGAAAAAAAATTGATTTTTTAAAAAAAGTTGAGAAAAAGAGAAGTAAGTTTTGAATTTAATATAGTGGGGTTTTTATGATTAATGCAAATGGCGCGAATAATCTACTCAATATTACTACTGTAATCGATCCAACCATTAATCGTATTTCTGAAACTACAACACCTGCAATAGCAGCAATACCTGTAGTAGTACCAGGTTTTACTAGTTTTACCCAACAAACAATGGAGGGAACAAAGACTTATGCTGATAATGCTGTTGGCGGAAATTTATTAGGTGCAACACCGGATTCTATACAGTCTCAGTTATCGACTTCTTCAGAGGATTTTTTACGGAGCCGTTTAGCCTTGCTAAAAGAATATGTTAATCAAACGATTCAAAAAGAACATGCAAATGCAATGGAAATGGAAAATAAAATTGTCGTTCATCGAAATACAATAGAAAATAGCTTGACGCTTGAAATTACCAAAACAACAAAACAATCTCCACCCATTCGTTATCAAAAAACGATATTTTTAACCCCGGAAGGTAAATTCGATCTTCATAAAACTAAGAAGGCTCCAACAGATCTTATCAGTACTCTAATAGAGGATGCTGCCTTGATCAAATTACCGGGCATAGAAGGCGATCTTATTGTGAAATCTGATGGATCAATTATTCTAGGAAAAATCAGCGCTCTATCCCATCTAAGCATTACAACCGCTAGTAATATTATAACGACTGGGCCTATTGAGGCCTTGAAACTCAGCCTAGATGCAAGAGATATTACGGTTCACAGTGCTATCAAGACAGCGGGTCCAATAGTTTTACAGGCAGAAGGACTCCTAAAAAATTTCCATTCTATACAAGGTCAAGATCTGAAGATTTTAGGAACAGGGCGTTTACATAACTTAGGATACCTTAAGTCGACAGAGAATCTGTATTTAGAGATAAACGCCATCGATAACCAGGGAACAATGATTGCGGATGCCGTCAGAGTAAAATCTATTCATTCAAAAAAGATGATGACTGAAAAAGGGAATAGTATACAAGCTAAATATTTTAACAATACTGGTACAGTATTAGGTGTGAAAAAATTAATTTTTGAAGATAGCGGTGAAGTCAATAATCAAGAAAAGGGTGAATTATTATCTTATGGCGATATCAGGATAGTCACTCAAACTCGTTTTAGTAATATATCGAACATGATTGCTAAAGGAAAAATATTCATCAAATGTCATGATAATAGGGCTAATAGGATTTTCAATTCTGGCATTATATCTGCAGACAAAGAGGTTGGATTGGCATCTGATGGCTTGATATACAATTCTGGCATGATAAAAACCCAAAAACTTATCGATATAAATTGCCAGAAAAACTTTACCAATGCGAGCACTGGTAAAGTTTTCTCAGAAAATATTAAAATTAGAAATGGAGAAGAATTTCAAAATTCAGGTTTAATCGCTGCGATAAGAACAGCTGTTCTTCAGTCTAGTGGTCCGATGATCAATGCTGCAACCGGTAAAATTTTATCCAATGAAGATATAGAAATGCTTGGATTAGGATTGCTTCACAATTTAGGTGAAATCACCGGTTATCATAGCGTTTCAACGACTACTATAGGGGAAACGCTGAATGCGCTATTAGCAAAAATTAATGGAAATAACTTAAATTTTTCGACTGTTCAAGTATTTAGAAACAATGGCGATGCGGTAGCTGAACAATTTTTAACCGTCCAGGCCGGTTCTATTTATGTCGCTGAAAATGCCAATCTAGGATCAAAAGGGACTGCCAGTATTAATAGTCAATCATCCGCCGATAATTATGGCCATTTGTTTGCAAAGAATCTGACGATTCAGGCCAGATCTTTGTTTAATCACATTCGTACAGGAAATATTATATCGTTCGATAAATTAACGGTTGAAATTCAGCAACAGTTAGATAATGCCAATAAAATTTATGCGGCCGGTGATTTGAAAATTGCGACTGAATTGTTGAATAAC
>Ga0207050_1129_pt1 | contig 12692 bp, 7 predicted proteins | sample Alteio_BWMinCont_64_FD_153291 | JGI IMG/M metagenome (GOLD analysis project Ga0207050, IMG submission 153291) | Enriched cells from forest soil in Barre Woods Harvard Forest LTER site, Petersham, Massachusetts, United States -... | ecosystem: Environmental > Terrestrial > Soil > Temperate forest >...
AATAACTACTCGTAAAATCTAATAACCACGAGTTTACCATGCAACCTATAACCATAAAAAATAATACTCCAATAAGAGAAATCGTTTCAAAGCGGTCTCTTAATTGAAAAATTTGTTTTCCTAAAAAATAAAATATGAGTACCAAACTAAGAATGCCTGAAATACCATGTTCAAAAAAAGTTAGTAAATATTGATTATGTGGGTTGCTAACTACTATGCCATTTTTCATACGTTCGGGATATTTAGCATTATATATAGCTGTAAATGAGCCGGTCCCATAGCCTGCTATTGGTTTCTCAAAACATAATTTCAAGGTACGAGCATAAAGTTCCAAACGAATACTAGAATCCTCGCCCATGGGAGGAGATGCGTTCTTATATTGATACCAATTTAAAAAATAATCTCTACTTTTCCTATATACTTCTTTAAACCTGAAGTATGTTGGCGGACTTGCAATTCTCTCGCTCACCATTAATTTGACCACTTCTTTATTTTGCTTAACTAATTTTGCAACTGGTGAATATAATATAGGCCCAATGGCAATTCCTAGAAATAATGTTATTATAAGTCCATAGAGCATGCTCTTTTTTAGGCTTTTATAAACCATGATTGTAAATAATATTAGAAAAATGATTTGTCCTATGCGACCTGAATTAATAAATATTAAATATGAAAAACACATGATTATAATAATAGCAAGCATTATTTTCTTCAATTTAGAAAATTGTTTTTCGACAATAAATAAAGTTAATAAGAAAATCTCAAAAGCCACAAAAGAACTTGTATAAATTCTATCTTTCATTGTCAATTCTGCATCAGAATTGATAAAATTATAATACCCCAACAAAACCAATAATAATATTGCGCCAATTAGAGCCAAAAATCCTCTACTTTGCCAAGTTTTATCTTTAAAAACAGGCAACAACAAAGGAAAAAGCAAAAGTCTAATTGATTTTTTCAGAGCAATATAAATATCCGCTGTTGGAGCACTAGTATAAAAAATACCAATGATATTAATAAATACAAAATAGAGCAATGACAAAGTAATGGGCGATCGAAAAAATCGAAAAACTTCCTTAAATTTACCCGAAATCAGTAAAAACAAGACATATATGACGGAAAAAATACTTGTTAAAGACGTGGAAGTGGGAACGAAAAATATTAAAGAAACTGCAATCCAACCTAGGCAATTCTCTAAAAAAGCTTTTTGTTTTAAATTTGAATTTAGCTTAATATATAAAACATTTACCATCAGTTATGCTCAGTCACATCTAGAAAAATATAAAGTTTTGAAAAATTTCACATTAAACTTGTGCAGAACAACTAAAAAAATCTTATGTTACAAGAATCCGTTTATTCCACAAATGATTATTATGTTCAACTATTTGTGTTCTTACCCCGGTTCTCAGAGATCTTTCAGCCGCCTCTAAAACTTGCAATACTCTTAGCCCTTCATATCCATTCGTACGTGGTTCCTCACAGTTTTTTATACAATTTAAAAAATGCTGACATTCAATTTTGAGCGGCTCCTTGGCTTCCACTAAAAGATATTGACCATCAACTTTTGTGGAACTGGGTATCCCGTTAATCCATTTTACTTGATGTAAAAATAGTTCAAGTTTTTTATCCCATGTTTGTCCATCATCAAAAACAACCATACCTTTATCCCCAACGACAATCAATTTTTGTTCTTTAAACGGGTGCAACCATGAAACAAAAACATGAGCATAAATCCCATTATTAAAAGACAAATATGTCGTTGTTACATCTTCAATATGCGGATTGAGATAACAAGCTCCTGTAGCATATATCGATTCCGGCACATCAGCTACTAAACTTAGTATCATTGAAATATCATGAGGCGCAAAACTCCAGAGAGCATTTTCTTCAATTCTAAACTTCCCAATGTTTAAGCGATTGGAATAAATATATTGAATTTTTCCAATCATCCCATTACAAACGATTTGTTTTAATTTTATAAAAGCTGGATGATATTGCAATAGATGTCCTACCATAAGATGGCAACCAAACTCTTCAGACAATTCACATAATTTTAATGCATCTTTTACTTTTAATGCGATAGGTTTTTCAACAAACACATGTTTTCCAGATTTTAATGCCGCCTCTGCAACAGCAGCATGCTGTGCGGGGGGTGTAGCTACAACAACACCGAGGACATCCTTGTTTTCCCATATTTGCTTCAAAGAAAGAAAAGGAGCATTATATTTCAAAGATAGTTTTTGAGCTTTTTCAATGTCAACGTCATGAATCGCAGCCAAAGCTCCCAATTCAGAAAAATTGCGTATCAAATTTTCACCCCAAGCACCACATCCAATAACTGCAATTTTTATACCAAGAGACATATTGATGATCCTTATGAAATTTTATTAAACCGATCTAAAATTTTGGGTAACTAATGCTTTAGTTTACTACAGTAAATTACTAGGAACATAATTTATTTTTTAGCGAAAGCCCTCTCGCTTTTTGTTGGTCTATTAACTTTCTTTTTCCAGAAAAAAATGGCTATTAAGATAAAAAAACGTCAGTTTATTTGCTTTAGCTTAAGTTGTTTAAAGGTGAAAAATAACCACAAATCTTCAGCTGCTCCTTCTCAAAAATATAAATTCCTTTAAAAACCATATTGTTAATGACACTAAGTTGGGCGATAAAGATGATTAAAATATTTATGCAAATCAAGAAATTACAATTCAACGGGAGCGGTTGACAAACATTAGTTATTTAGAAAATTGATTAGCGACAACTAGAACTACTTACTGTTATGCTATCATACGGCAGAATATCGGATGGGGGGCTCAATACTGAGTATTATTCTTTTTCTTTTATTAACATAGTCACGCTTTGGTTAGAAAAGTGTCAATCTTTATTGAAGGATCCCTAAATGTATTTTTCAAACATATCAAAGCTGTATTTCCCAATTTGGATATCCTCCCGAAGGAAGGCTATCGTTATTTTGCATGATATTTGCATTATCCCTATCGCTTGGTTTGCTGCCTTTTTCTTAAGATTCAATCTAGACGGTATGCCAGTGGAAACGATGAATACGGCCATTATTTTTCTTCTTCCCGTATTAGTCATTCAAATGAGCGCTTATTGGAGCGCAGGATTATACCGAGGTGTTTGGCGATTTGCCTCTCTTCCCGATCTGTTGCGAATTACTAAAGCGGTGTTCTTGGGCTCTTTTTTTTCTTTTTGCTCATTGTATGTGCTGGCACAATTTACACATTTAATCGGTCTTCCTCGTTCTGTTTTACCTATTTATAGTATGCTAATGATAATGTTATTAGGTGGGTCACGTTTTGGAGTACGTTGTCTTAAAGAATATAGACGACATTCGTTAGGTGAGCGAGTGCTTATAATCGGGGCGGGAAGAGCAGGCGAGGGATTGGCACGCAATTTATTATGCAATACCGATCCGAAATATAATCCAGTGGCTTTTCTCGATGATCGCAAAAGTAAGCAAGGGCAAGAAATCCATGGGATCCGGGTGGTTGGCTATTGTGCGGATATTCCACGGATTGTCAAAGAATATAATATTCAATTGATCATGATTGCCGTACCGAGTGCGCGATCGGAAGAAATGCGTTTAATTATGGAATATTGTCATGGAACAGGTTGCCTAGTCCGAACCCTGCCAAGCATCAATGATTTAGTTTCCGGTCGGGTAAGCACTGATTTATTACGCGAGGTTTCCTTGGAGGATTTGCTAGGGCGTGACCCCGTATCTTTAGACTGGACTGCTATTCGTTCCTCCATTGCAGATCAAGTTGTGATGGTGACTGGGGGCGGTGGCTCCATTGGTTCTGAATTATGCCGGCAGATTGCTCGCTGGCAACCTCAACGATTGCTGGTGATTGAGAGATCAGAATTTAATCTATTTTCCCTAGAACAAGAGTTATTACTCACTTTCCCTAAGCTAAATTTAAGTTGCCATCTGTTAGATCTACTTGATCGCCCAGCCATTGCACAAATACTTTCTCATGCTCGCCCCAGCATTGTCTTTCATGCAGCAGCCTATAAACATGTTCCCATGTTAGAAAGTCAACCCCGGGAGGCTATTTTAAACAATATTTTAGGTACAAGAGTCATTGCCGATTTAGCAGTAAAAAATAAAGTAAGTAATTTTATTTTAGTGTCGACAGATAAAGCAGTCAATCCCACTAATATTATGGGTGCCACTAAACGGGTAACAGAAATGATTTGCCATGACTATGGCAGCCGAGGCAAAACTCAATTTATTACCGTGCGCTTTGGCAATGTTTTAGGTTCAGCTGGCAGTGTAATCCCTATTTTTAAACAGCAATTAGAGAGAGGTGGGCCTATTACAGTAACTCATCCTGATATTACGCGTTTTTTTATGACTATCCCAGAAGCCTCTCAATTGATTTTACAAGCATTAGCGATTGGTCGAGGAGGAGAAATCTTTGTTTTAGATATGGGCGAGCCGGTTAAAATCCAAATTCTCGCCGAACAACTGATTCGTTTAGCTGGGAAAAAACCAGGAATCGATATTGAAATTTGTTATACTGGTTTGCGTCCAGGTGAAAAATTATTTGAAGAATTATTTCATCCAAGCGAAGCTTTAGCCATCACAGCTCATGAAAAAATCTTTCAAGCAAAGGCACGAGCTTTCAATTCACTGTGGTTTAATAGCGTTTTAAATGCCATGGAAAAAGCCTGTGAGGCTTATAAGCTAGAGGAGCTTCGTACCCTACTACAGGAATTAGTACCGGAACTTGAAATGAAGCTTGAGACTAAGCTACAGTCTCGGGCTGAAATGAAGGATGCTGCGAATGCAGATACCAATTTGACTGCGAAGTTGGTTTCGAATCTAGTATCAAATGTAGTTTCCAAACCTACTGATTTGCTGTCCAAACCCGTTGAGAGTCTTTCCATTTAACCTGCTAGCATCAATAGCATCCAAGCATGAGTCGAATCTCGAATTAATATTCATCCAAAGGGCATGAATTGTGAGTGTGACACGAAGCATCTGATGAGGAAAAAATGAGTTTTCATATCAATATCGTTTCTTTAAATATTGAATTCAATCGAAATTTTGATCGGTTCCTGCCTTTTTTAAAAAGGCAAAAACCTGAAGTCGTGTTATTGCAAGAAGTGTTAGATAAAGATATCCCCTACCTTGAACAAGCCTTAGGCATGCAATCTACCTTTGCGCCAATAGCTCGTTTGTGTCGAGGTGATATAGATTGCAATTTTGGAATGGCAACTTTTTCAAGCTTACCGATTGTTGAAGTGAGGACTGAATATTACAGAGGAAGACAGGATAGTCTCCCTATCTTAAGCTCTGAAACAGCTGACACAATACCTAGAGCATTACTGATCACTAAAATTATCAAAGAAAAAGAACCCTATTGTTTTATTAATACACATTTTACTTGGACTCCAGATGCCAAGCCTAATCAATATCAGCAGCAAGATCTAGAAATAATGCTCCAACTTTTACAAAAAATGTCGGCTTTTGTTCTTTGTGGAGATTTTAATGCACCTAGAGGAATGATAATTTTCGATACCTTGGCCGCAAAATATAAGGACAATATTCCTTCGCAAATAACAACCACTATTGATAAAAATTTACATAAGGCAGGAGATCTCAACCTGGTGGTTGATGGTTTATTTACTACCCCTGGGTATGAAGTTGATTCTCTTGAAATTCTGGATGGCCTCAGCGACCATTGCGCTGTTGTTACAAAGATTCGAAAAATATAACTAAACACTCATGAAGAAAGCTTTCGGAAACGTTTCGTTTAGAGAAGCCACCTACGCCGCTGTTTGAAAGAAACTTTTAAAGCAGTCTGAATGTGGTTATGGTTTTTGCTAGAGGTTTACGAGTATATAACGTTTGAATTTTCGAAAACGTCCAGTTTTAAAGCAACCTTGTCCAAAAATGGGCGTTCATGAATAGATCGTGAACGGTTACGTTTACGAGAATTTGTTGATTCATATGATCCTTACTATAATGACTATCATGATTGATAAGCCATTGACTTCGACGTCTGGATTTTAGTCATCATTAATTTAGCCATCATCCATCATTAAGAATTGTATCCAGCCTATCACTTGAATAGGGGTTAAAGGAATTATATGCATATTTCAAATTGTATTTCAAATCAAATTCCAAAATGCATTTCGACGCTATTAACATTCCTAGCCTTCGCTGTCAGTTTTGCCGCGATTGCTGAAGAAAATAATGCGAAGAATACAGGCAGTGCAAGTAGTACAAATATTGCAAATACTACAAGCAATACAAGCAGTACAAGCAGTACAAGCAGTACAAGCAGTGCAAGCAATGCAAGTAATGCAAGGAATAAAACAAATCTCAGCCTCACCATTTATAGCACTGCCAATGTTGGCAGCATCACACCAGAGCTTTATCGTTCTAACGCATATGCTAGCCCCTATGCTAGCCCATATGCTGGTCAAAATGGAGATGGCTACAATATTCCCATTCCTGGTTATGCAATCGTCCGCGAACAAAGAGAAATCGAACTTAAGCAAGGCAAAAATGCTATCAGTTTTACCAATATCTCTGCTTTTATTGATCCCACGACAGTGACCTTTAGATCGTTAACAGACCCCCTCGGCACTCGAATAGTAGAACAAAATTATAACTTTGATCTCGTCAACAAGAAAAAACTATTAGAACGATATCTGGGACAAGATATTACTGTAGAGCAAAATCATGGCGATCAAATTGCCACCTTTAATGGCAAATTGTTAAGTGCTAGTACTAGTGTTAATGCTAGTGCTATGGATGCATTGATTCTGCAAGATAAGGCGGGACAATATATTAGCATTAACGATTATTCCAACCTCCGCTTTTCTGAATTACCTGGTGGTTTAACCATGAAACCAACCTTAGCATGGAGCATCAACAGTTCTAAGGCTGGCAATCATAAAATTGAAACCAGTTACCAAACCAGTGGTTTGACTTGGTGGACAGATTATAATGCTATCTATGAAGAAGGCCATGATGCTAATAGTGGTTTCCTAACTTTAAGTGCTTGGATCAGCATCATTAACAAATCTGGGATGAGCTATGAAAATGCCAACCTGAAGTTAATCGCTGGAAATGTCAATCAAGTCCAAAGATCCCGTGTAATGCCAATGGCATTGATGGCCGGAAAAGTGGCGGTTAGTGGTAATAATGAAAATGAGATGAATATTTCTGAACAGCCATTTTTTGAATACTATCTTTATAATGTGGCCAACGACACGACAATTATAGATAATGCCACTAAACAAATAGAATTATTTTCGGCTATTCCCAAAATACCCGTCATTCAAGAATATTTTTATAAAGGCTTCAATGCTGGTTATTATGGTTCTAACATTAACACGGCCAGAGAACTGCCCGGTCAAAAAAATAATAAAATCGATGTTTATTTGAAATTTAAGAATGAAAAAGAACAGGGTTTAGGAATTCCTTTACCTGCCGGTCGTATTAGAATATCTAAAACTGACAAGCAAACCGGAATAACCGAATTTATCGGTGAAAATCTAATCAATCACAGCAGCAAGGATGAAACCATATCCCTTAAAATCGGCAGCGCCTTTGATCTGGTGGGAGAAAGAAAACAAATTAATTTTACCCTCGATAATAATCGTCATATTATGACGGAAACTTTTGAAATCAGCATTCGCAATCATAAAAAACAAGCGGTGAACCTAGTGGTAACTGAATCCCTATATCGTGGTGATAATTGGAAAATTTTGGATAATAGTAGTCCCTATAAAAAAATGGATGCGCATACCATTGAATTTCCAATGAGCGTTAATCCAGATGGCGAAACCAAGGTAAAATATACCGTGGAATACACTTGGTGATGGAAAAATCTGGATACAATAATGAGAATCAAAATCAAAATCAGAGAATCAATTTCGAAAATTTTCTGAAGTTTTTATTGCGTCCATTTGTGCATCCGTTTTTTATCCTATATTCTTCATTGATTATATAATAGATAATATTCTTATGAATGATCAGAAACCTTTACCAAATGCGCCTCACTTGAATGACAAATTCAATACTGTCAATTCTGCTACTGCCCCTGCTCCCGTTCCTGCTTCCACTATCGCCGTTGGAGCAGATGATATTCCACTGATCCAATTCCTAAACAATTTATTACTGGATGCCGTACAAAAAGGGATCTCTGATTTACACTTCGAACCCTATGAAAATTACTATCGGCTGCGGGCCAGACAAGATGGCATTCTTTATGAAACAGCCATGCTACCCGTCAAACTTGGTCCACAGTTATCTTCTCGTTTAAAGATTCTATCCAATCTCGATATTTCCGAGCGGCGATTACCGCAGGATGGTCGTTTTAAAATTTCTGAATTTTCAAGCAAAAATATCAGAGGTAATATTAGCAATAATACCAAATATAATCCAAGCAATACTACGAATAATACTATGAGCAATACTACGAATAATACTATGGGCAATACTGCGAGCAATATCAACAATACCCGCGGCGGTAACGCCAACCATAATATCGGCAATACTACCCGCAATAACGCCAACAATCCTATCAACCAAAACATCAATAAAAATTCCGCCAGTGATTTATCCCAAGTTGATTTTCGAATGAGTAGTTGCCCTACCCTGTTCGGCGAGAAAATAGTTATACGAATTTTAGATCCCAAGCAAACTCAATTTGATATCGATAGCCTAGGAATGGAACCCTTTCAAAAAGAATTATTACTCAACCATTTATCAAAACCCCAAGGCATGATCTTAGTCACGGGCCCTACTGGCAGCGGCAAAACTTTCTCGCTCTATACTGCGCTTCATCTCCTCAATACTCCGCAACGCAATATTTTAAGTTGCGAAGATCCGGTCGAAATTTATTTACCTGGCATTAATCAAGTGAATATTAATTTAAAGGCGGGGCTGTTTTTCGCCAATACTTTACGGGCCTTCCTTCGGCAAGATCCTGATATTATCATGTTGGGTGAAATTAGAGATTTAGAAACCGCAGAGATTGCCATTAAAGCAGCTCAAACAGGTCATTTAGTTTTATCAACGCTCCATACCAATTCTGCAGCAGAAACCATTAACCGCCTCATGCATATGGGTATCGCCAACTTTAATCTTGCTTCTTCTCTTTCTCTGATGATTGCGCAAAGATTGGCCAGACGGCTCTGTCAATATTGTAAGGTTCCACAAGAACTCCCAGCCTCTGTGCTCATTACTATGGGTTTTTTGCCCGAGGAAATAGCCGAGATATCACTCTTTGCCCCTAAGGGTTGTGATAACTGCAAAAATGGCTATCGAGGTCGAGTCGGCATTTATGAACTCTTATGCATCAGTCCTACTATACAGATGGCCATATTGAATGGGGCTCATGCTATTGAATTGCAGAATAAAGCAGAACTAGAAGGTATGTGGACTCTCAAAAAAGCTGCTTTAAATAAGGTCAAACAAGGGGTGACGAGCTTGGAAGAAATACAACGGGTTATTATGGCTTAGGTATACTCTTCGCGAATGAATTCCTAGATGTTATTGCGCAGCCCCGCTCGCAATGATCATGTAGATTTGGGAACGAAGCTTGCTCGGGGGGGATGCGCGCCTACCCTACGAAATCATTCGCTTTGAGTATATAGGAACATGCACGAAATAATTTTAACATTTGTCTCTATTCTGGGGTAAAGTAGAGATAAAGTATGTTTGGTTTGGTGTATCGGATGTTAAAGTTATTTCGTGCACGCTCCATAACTTTATAAATAACCAAAATGAATGAACCTGAATGAGCCAGAATGATGAAAAAAATCAAGAAAGGAATAAAGAAAGGAATCAAAACGGCTGATCTCACTCTCTTCACCAGAAAATTGGCCACTTTAGTGTCTGCAGGAATACCTCTAGCACAAGCAATTCAGGTTATTTCACAAAGCTCTCCTAGAGGGTCGCTGTATTCCTTGTTACAACACATCAAAAAAGAACTTGAACGAGGGCAGGCATTTTCTTGGGCCCTTAAAAAACACCCTCAATATTTCAACAAACTGTATTGTGGGCTCATTGAAATTGGAGAGCTCTCCGGTAACCTGGATACGATCCTCAATCGTCTCGCTACCAACCAAGAAAAATCTGAAGCCCTTAAAAGAAAATTAAAAACCGCTCTCATTTATCCCATCCTTATTTTTTGCGTTGCCCTAAGCATCACAACGTTCTTACTCATCAGTATTGTCCCCATTTATAAAGAAATGTTTCAAAGCTTCCGACTAGAGCTCCCCCTAGCGACTAAAATTCTGCTGCAGCTATCCGATATATGCCGAAATGATGGTTGCTGGCTACTGCCAGGATTAACCCTTTGCTTCTTTCTTAGCCTAAAACTTTATCGAACAAACAAAAAAATTCAACAATCTATACAATATCACTCCCTGCGATTACCATTATTAGGCCCGCTCATCATTAAAAGCGAAGTAGCCGCCATTACTCGTATCTTAGCCACAACGGAAGCCGCTGGAGTGCCTTTAACGAAAGCGCTAGAAACCCTTGTTTCCATAACGCCTAATATTGTTTTTGTCCAAGCCATTAACCATATCCGACTACTGTTGGGGCGAGGATATCGACTACAAGCCGCCATGCAAGAAACCCCAGTGTTTCCTTCCTTAGTACAGCAAATGATCGGGATAGGGGAAGAATCTGGGACATTAGATAGCATTTTGGAAAAACTCAGCGCCATTTTAGATGCAGAGCTTGAAGCTGAATTAGGACAATTAACCACTTTAGTGGAACCGCTCATGATGATATTGTTAGGGTTATTGGTGGGAGGATTAGTCCTCGCATTATACTTGCCTATTTTTAATATGGGCTCTTTATTTTAAGTGAATCTGCGCGAGTGAATTTGCATGTCTGCCATATTTTTATATTTCGTTCAACAGTAAGATCAACAGAAAATCTGAGTGAGTGAATCTGCGCGAGTGAATTTTCATGAATAAATCTGCATGAGTGAATCTGTATGTCTGCCATATTTTTGTATTTCGTTCAACAGCAAGATCAACTTTTGCATCTCTTTTTCTTGCTACTGCTGAGCTGTATAGCCATTGCGATAGGGAGCTTTCTTAATGTTGTTATTGTTAGACTTCCTGAGTTAATACAAAATAAAAATGCTAATGATCCAAGCAGCAATGTTAATGATCCAAGTAGTGATGCAAGTAGTGACGCAAGTAGTGACGCAAGCAACAATTCAATAGACTCAAGCAAAACTCCAACGGATTCGCGCAGAACTTCAATAGACCCAAACAGAACGTCAACCAACTCAAGCAAACATTCAACAAACCCAAATAAAGATTCAATCAAAAACCCAAGTAAAGATTCAAGTAAAGATTCAAGTAAAGACTCAAGTAAAGACTCAAGCAAAAACCCAAACAAAAATTCAAGTAAAGCTTCAAGTAAACCCTCAAGTAAACCCTCAAGCAAAAATTCAAGTAAAGCTTCAAAAAAAATCACTTCTCATACAATATTTCGCCATTATTTAACGATAATAAAATCGCTCTGCTTCCCACCCTCTCATTGTCTACATTGTAAACAAAGGCTAGCTATTTATGATCTCATCCCTATTATCAGTTATTATCAACTCGCCGCTCAATGCCGTTCTTGCAAAACAGCTATTTCCTTTCGTTATCCACTCGTAGAAATCCTAACTCTATTATTATCTATTCTGGCGGTTATTCGCTTTGAATTCAGCCTGCAACTTGCCCCTGCCCTGTTGTTAATTTGGGCATTAATTGTCCTTGCTTTTATTGATATTGAACGATTGATTCTTCCTAATTGTATCACGCTACCCTTTGCCGGCTTGGGGCTTATCATCAATTTTCTGAATATTTTACTCCCTTTTCAGGAAGCATTACTAGGAATGATCTTTGGTTATACTTTTCTTTGGTTCATCTATTACGGTTACAAAATCTTAACAACTAAAGATGCTCTGGGTTTTGGGGATATCAAATTGTTGGCTATGCTAGGCGCTTGGTTGGGATGGAAAATCCTACCCTGGATGATACTGCTTGCTTCGATTGTGGGGGTGACTTGGGGTTGTATTCTGATGATTCAAGGTCGCGCCAATAAAGATACACCGCTACCGTTTGGAGCCTGCCTGGCCTTTGCGGGTATTATTGCCCTATTGTTCTCATAGCAGATTTATGAATTCATTTATTTCTTTAATTATTTAATTATTTCATCCTCTAATCATTTAATCATTTAATTATTTAATCCTCTAATCATTTAATTATTTCATAACTTTTCATTTTTAAAATGGATCCGCTATCTTGCGGAATGATTCTACCTTAGATTTTCTGTATCCTTGTCAATATGAAATATACCGAGATTACAAGGAACGGGAATGGCAATCATTGATCCTACAAGCAGGACAAAAACCAGAAACAGAGCCAGAACCAAAGCCAAAACCAGCACCAGGATTAAAACTAAAAAACTCAAAAATGATTTCGACAATCCCTGGCAAAAAATTTTAAATGTCTATTTTAAAGATTTTATGGCTCTTTGTTTGCCTGACAAGTATAAAGAAATCGATTGGAAGAGAGGGTATCAATTCCTAGACAAACAACTGGAAAAAATTTCTAAAGATGCTCCCATAGGTAAACGTAGCGTCGATAAATTGTTGCAGGTTCATCTGAAGAATAATGCAATAACGTTGATT
>Ga0207050_1130_pt1 | contig 12665 bp, 19 predicted proteins | sample Alteio_BWMinCont_64_FD_153291 | JGI IMG/M metagenome (GOLD analysis project Ga0207050, IMG submission 153291) | Enriched cells from forest soil in Barre Woods Harvard Forest LTER site, Petersham, Massachusetts, United States -... | ecosystem: Environmental > Terrestrial > Soil > Temperate forest >...
TTTAAATGAGATCAATATATGAAAAATAATAAACACGGGAAAATAATTTTAATTAATGGAACATCTTCTTCAGGTAAATCCGCAATTTTAAAAGAATTTCAAAAATTAAAAAAAGATTATACTATTTTAAAAATTGATGATTTCTTTCCACCAGTTTTAAATAAAAAAGCTAAAGAATTAGGTTGGAATGAAAATTCAGGTCAAGACCCTTGGTTATTTTTATATGAATATTTATTTAAAAAAACCGGTAAATATTATTATAATATAGAAGCCAGACAAATATTATTTAATGATTCACCAACATTTGTGCAAATAATGCAAAAAGCCAAAGAACTTTCATTAAATAATAAAAATGTGATAATCGATAACGTTCTTGAATTTGAAGAAGAATATAAATTATTTGATGACTTCTTTAAAAATTTAAAGCCCATAAAAATCTTAGTCTATTGCCCATTAAATATTTTGCTTGAGCGTGTGCAACAAAGAAATAATTCTGGCATACCTGAAGAAAGGCGAACAGCAATTCAATCATTTGAACAGTTTCCCGCAATTTGTTGTTTCTGCGATTCAATGCGGTCTCTTTTTAAAATTCTTTTTTCTAATTCTTGTAAATTACATTTTAATCTGAATAGATAAATTGGCATATTGAATTTTGAAAAATGATCTAAATATTTTTCATATAATTCAGCCATTTGCGGCGTAAAAGTTACAACAAAATTTTTATAATCTGATTCCACATTGAACGTAATCATTTTTGAAATGGATTCAAATATTTTGTCGACATCAATTTCATTGGACCAGCAAAAGGGGACTTTACTGGCAAACCAGTCGCAATCTAAAAACACAATATTGTTAATTTTTTTGAGAAGCTCCCAGCTTGTATCTGTTTTTCCTGAACCTGTTGAACCTGTTAAAATAATTATCATTTAACCCTGCTTTATTTAATATTTGTAATAAAAATTGATTTATTATTCAGTTTTGATATAATTATACAATAGATATTAATATTTTTAAATGTAGGTTAAAAAAATGTTGTTAAATAAAAAAATCTTATTTTTATTGATTAGTTATTCCTTTGCTGTTTACCCGGTAAGTTATTCAGACGTTATTGAATATATAACAGGCTTAAATAATACTAATCCACGTACTGGTTTTGATCAATATACTGTATCAGGTGCGCAAAATTTAATTGAAGTGTTTCTTAAAGAAGGGGGGGATATTAATGCTAATTTTTCATCTGGATTGACTTTTTTAATGTTGGCTGTACGGGCAGGGCGTGTAAATTCTTCCTTAATAAATTATTTAATAGAAAAAAATGCCAATGTAAATATGCAAGATGAATATGAAACTACAGCATTAATATTTGCAGCACGATCACATAGTGAATCTATTGGAACTGTCATGACCTTAATAAGAAATGGGGCGGATTATTCAATAGAAAAGTATGGTATGAATGCGTTAGAATGGTGCGAAGCAAATGGAGGAGGCGGAGATAATAAAATTTTGGATGATGTTGAACAGCGAATTGAATATTTATGGTGGATACATATTGATTATAGAAATTTTATATATAATGAAAATAAAAAATATAGAAATTTAATCAATGATAGTATTGCATCTATGCCTAATGAAATTTCAAGTCTTATAGCGGGTTATTCAGTACCAACTTATAACGAATATTTTGAAATAAAAAAAAGATTAAATTTTTTCAAATAATCAACCGACAATTTTTTTTGCTATAACTTTAAAAGAATGTTCAATAATATTATTGCCCGTTCCACTCAAGCCTTTTTCATAAACTTCTTCAAATTTTTCAATTTTAAAATCTTTAAATAAGTTATGTATTTGTTGTTTTGTTAAAAAAGTCATTTTACTCATTTCTTTTTGCGAAAATCCTTGATATTTGGTACCAAAAAAGTGTCCCGCAAATCTTCCATTAATATTCAGTTTATTTATTAAATTTTTCCATAAATTATCAAAATCTTTTGGATTACAAAAAGGCAAAGAGTATGATGCAACTATAAGATTTACATTTGGCAATAGATTCCAATTTATATCTTCAAATTTCCAAACAATAGTTTTTAAATTTGCTAAATTTTCTTTAATATCTTTTCTGTCCAAAAGAGTTTTAATTGCCATGTTTTGCGAATCTATGGCCCATACTTTCCAGCCATTTTTTAAAAGTAGTGCTGTTTCATTTCCCACGCCTGAACCTAAATCAATAGCTTTATCAGGTTTTATGTTTTCTTTTTTAAATAAATCTAAAGCTTCTATAATGATATCACGTGCTGGTTGATACAATTTATTTGTATAATATTTTTTCCATTTATTAATTTGAAAAACATAAATAGATAGAACAGATATTAGTCCTATTGTTATAAGAATTAGAATAGATTTTTTATATTTTTTGATTTTAAGCATTTTATTAAAATTAATCAAAAATTAATTTACCAATTGAAAGATATGAGATTAATCCAGGTAATAATAAAGTATAATCTAGGTTATCTCGAGGTTCATTAACAATCATATGACCTAGAAAAATAGCAAAAATAATCTCATTTAAAGTGATAATTTTGTCAGAAATTTTGGATTGCCCGGGTTGCTTTTTGAATAAAATATAAGCTATTGCAAACCTACTTAAAGTAGCATATGAAATTATGAAAATTTCCTTTAATTTTTCCTGTTTTTCTTTTTCACTTTTAATTTTTTTATATTTTAAAATATCATTAACAGTTATACATGTGCCAACAAGACCAAGGCCAGTTTGCCCCAACACTAATCCGGCTTGAGACCACTGAGAAATTTCCGGATTCATAGCATTAATATTTAAGGAAAAGGAAATATAGGTTAAAATTAATAAAAAATATTTTTTTATAGAGATTTTTGATACAATCATTGGTTGGATGGTCAATATCCTTACATTTTAAAAAAGTATAAATTATTTTGATTAATTTAGGAAGATTAAATATTATTAGCAATAACCATGTACAAATTAGATCAGAAAAAAGAAAAAAAATTATAAATCGATATATTGTTAAAGCTGGAAGCTGTTAAAGGTGCAATGAAAAGTAATAATGCAGATAAAAAAATAAATTAAAATATCCGTTCGTCCCGACGGAAGGCCCATAGGCCTGAGTTGAGGGATGCGAACACAAATATACTTTTAATTATGCTAGACTAGTAAAATTTTTAGGGTACTACTAATAATTATGAAATTAAAAAATATAATTATTACAATATTCTTTATAACGGTTGGCTTTATAAAAAGTGAACTTTTAAATTTGGTAAAAATCAACAGCAAGTTTGCTTTAGATAAAGATCAAATTAGATTTGAAGATCAAAGAAATAAAGTTATAAATTACTATGAAACAGGCGACTTTGAAAAACAGGTAACAATAATTTGCCACAAAGCATTAAAAGAATTATTAATAGTTAAAAAAGATAATTGTGTTATAATTTTTGATATAGATGAAACTGCATTATCTAATTATCCATTTTTTAAAGAAAAAAACTATATATGGTCACTCAATGAAGAAGTAGTTGTGTTTCGTCAAAAAATGGTTTGCCCAGTAATTCAACCGGTTTTAGAATTTTATAGTGAACTTATTAAAGCTGGATTTAAAATTATTTTTTTGAGTTCTCGTCGGGATTCTTTGTACCAAGCCACATTAAAAAATCTTCATAATGCAGGCTTTGCCAAATTTGAAGAATTGATTTTATTACCAATGGATCTTTTGAATGCTGGGGTAAAACATGGACTATGGAAAGCACAAAAAAGAGAAGAATTAAGTAAAAGATATAATATTGTTGGTTCAATTAGCGATAGCCCTAAAGACTTCATTGGTGGCAACACTGGCTATAACATATTGTTCCCAAACTATCTTTATTGATAATAATTTTTTTATCAAATTAAGCCATTCTAATCAAATTCTAATAATACGGGCGAGTGATCTGATACTTCATGCTTTAGTAGTTCAAAATTTTTAATATCAACGTCATAAGAGGTTAAAACATAATCCGCAAATTTTTCTTGTTTTGGATATAAACTTGTGCGTGTCGAAGTTATATTATAAGTTTGAATTAGGTTATTCATTCCATTTGCTATAATTTTTATACTTTCAGTATCTGGTCTTAAGTTAAAATCACCGCATAGAATTTTTGGTGTATTAATTGAATCCATGAATTTTGTAATATTGCAAGATTGCATAATGCGTTCGGGAGAGTCAGTTTTGCCCATGCCATTCCAAAGGCCATGCACATTCATAATCGTATAAATTTTATTAATAAAGCGACATTGCAGCCATTGTAAATTTCTGGAATGCGTTGGACCTATGCCTCGATAATTGGGATTGTTATAAATATTGATTTCTCCCTCTTGCAAAACATCTATTTCTTTTTTTACAAACATGCCAATACCGTAAGAATTATTTACAACTGGTTTGAAGAATGCATAATGATTTGGAAGTAAGCTATGTAATTCTGAAAAGATATTGAGATTAACATATCTGTCCTCATCAGAGACTCTATTTTTAGCATTATGGTAAACCTCTTGAAGACAAAAAATATCTATTTCTTGGTGCGATTTGATAAATTCTAATAATGGTCCATGTACATGTCCGCCCCATATATTAAGCGTAATAAGCTTCATTTTTTTTCCATTTTAAAATGATGATAGAATGAAAAGTTTATATACAATAATTTAATAAAAAGGTTAATGAAATCTTCTATTTTTGTCCAAAAAAAATTTCATTATTTCGTAATGTTCTAACGGAGATTTAATATTATTTAGTGCCTATTTTAATGATTTTAAATAGTAAGAGAGCGCAATACTTGAAAGTCCAAAAAAGCAAAAAGTTAAACCCTTTTTAATTTGAATATTTTTTTGTTCAATGCGCATTTGATCTTCTTTCTTTTCAAATTCTTCAAGTTTTATTCCCATATTGCCATCCCACTGACTATCAAAATTATTACCGGCATCATCTATTTTATATAATCCATATAAAGTAACTAGAATCCCACCATAAAAAGTACAAATGGTTGGATCAGTGATTTTAGTTTTTAAATCTTTTAATTGATATGTTAATGACAATTGTGAACAAAATAGTAAACACAATAAAAATTTAAGTTTCATATTAAACTTTCTTTATAAATAAAATTACTTAAAATAGAATCTCATTTTATAAATTTTTTTCAATAACTTTTTTTGCGTTATTAAAATCATTGGCAACAGTGCGTTTATGTAATATCCAATTTATTGTATTAATACCTTGCCATTTTTTTGCTATGTGAGTGACAAGAGTATTATGTTCATCCAATGGAACGATTTGTGTTATTGATAACTCATTTCCTATTTGCAGCTTAATTAATCCATGATTAATATCTTTGATTAATATCATATTATAAGTATGTCCAAATTGATCATTTACTTCATATTGATTATCTTGTTTTAAAGATATTTCTTTTATCCAATATGGATATAGCTTTTTGTAATTTAATGGATCAGATAATTGTTCCCAAACTTGATTATATGATTTATGAATAGTAATTGAATAAACATGATAGGGTAACAATAATTTTTTTAATTGAATAATGAGCAATGTTGCGGTAATAATTAATAATAAAAAAATAAAAATTTTCATATGTTATTGTTTGACTTTGTCAGTCTTTGCTTTAAAAGCTAAATTTTCTTCATCTAATTTGTCTTGATCACCTTTAATTTTTAAAATATTAGCCAACAAACTTAATAAACTAGTTGTATCTGATTGATCAGTTTCATTTAAAGCTTTTAATACCTTGAAAGCTTTTTTGCTTTGTAAACAAAGATTGTGGTACAATCTTATTTCTTCAGCTAAATCATCACCTTTGCTTAGAGCGTACTTATGTAAAGTTTTTAACTCTTTTGTAATTTCACTCAGTAATTTAATGTCATGATCATTGGGGCCAAAATCTTTTTTTGCCCGACTTATTAAATTAGTAAATATTTCTACGATAACTGCCCCCGAAACATCATAACTGGCTTCAGAACAATTAGCAAATTGAACAAATAGATTGACGGCTAAAAGTAGTAAAAATTTAATTTTCATGAATGACCTTTCAAATAAATTTTATTTTGAATAATATGTTTTGTAAAGATAATAACCGCTAACAGCTAACGTAATTAATGATACACCATCAATTGAATTGAATGCTAAATCTTTTGCGCGTATATTTGTTTGATTTATATTTTTACCGATTTTTCGGATATTTTTTTGTATTATGAATGCACTTGTGAAAATAGTGCCCCAAAGAATAAATCCTTTAGTTTGTGGAGTAATAGCTTTTGTCTGGAAATTTGTAATTAGGCCAAATGCCATAACTATGAATATTATTTTTTTATAAAAGTTCATCGTATATTTATCTTAAGTTAAATTGCTAATAACATATTTTAATTATACTAGATGGTTAAAGTGATGTAAAATGGTCATATAGTTTAGTTAGATTGGTTTCTTAAGGGAGAAGCATCTTGTTATAAAGAAGGAATAATGACAAAAAAATTATCGATTTACAATTTACAGGTTGAAAATTGCAAATATTGACTTTTTGTAAAATAATTTATTTGATTAATCAATAATAGTATCACCATCTTTTGGTGATGATAAAACTATTTGTGTTAAACTTCTGATTACTCCTAATTTTGATTTCAATGATTCAGTAATGAATGACTCAAGTTCTTTAGTGTTTTTTACCCGTATTTTTAATAAATAAGAATATTCTCCGGTTATATGATGACATTCCATTACTTCTTCATGCTTGATTATTTCTTTTAAAAAATTTTTGGTGTTTGTCGGTGTATCAATTAAAACATACATAAATGCGCAAAGAGATTTTTCAATAGCGGCTGCCTGAATAAAGGCTGCAATTTTTTTAATAACGCCATTTGTTTGTAATTTGCGAATCCGTTCATTTGTAGCCGATGGTGATAAATCAATTGCCTTGGCAATTTCATTACTTGTTAAAGTAGCGTTTTTTTGTAAGATCGCGATAATTTTTTTGTCTATATTGTCAATTTCAATATTTTCTGTTGACATATGTCTATTTCTCCGTTAAATTAACTTATATGTTAATATATTTCAATAAATAATACTGTTAATTATTGAAAGTGTCAATATTTATATTGAAAAAGGATTAATTTTATGTGTTTTATTTTAAAGGGGATTGCTGTGGGTTTTTCCATTGCGGCGCCTGTTGGAGCCATAGGCTTTCTTTGTATTCAACAAACTTTAAGAGGGGGCATTCCTTTAGGATTGGCTTCCGGTTTGGGTGCTGCCACTGCCGATATGATGTATGGAATTTTGGTTGCATTTGGTTTAACTGCAAGTCAATTTATTTTATTAAGTTATAAAACTCCATTAACTATTATTGGCGGTCTTTTTCTTTGTTACCTTGGGATTAAAAAATTTTTTGCTGCGCCAGCGATTGATAATTCTAAATCATTAAATGATGGTTTGTTGAGAGCGTATGTGATAACTTTTTTTCTTACCTTAACCAACCCCGGGACTATTTTGGACTTTATGGCGCTTTTTACCGGTTTGAATATTAGTGTTTCAGGTTATGCAGAATCTTTAAGTTTTATTGGCGGAGTATTTGTAGGTTCTGCTTTATGGTGGTTCATCTTATGTTTTTCAGTTGGTTTATTTAGAAAAAAAGTATCTTTGAAGATGTTAAAATTTATTAACTATTTGGCTGGGGCGGCAATTTTTTCTTTTGGTATTTATGCATTGAGCAAGTTGTACAAATTTTAAATTTAATAGTTAAGAAATTTTTTCAAAGTTAATTATGGCTTCATTAATTAGCTTTGGAGCCTCAATTAAAATTGATAAATGCTTCAAATCTGGAATAATTTTTGCAATATTAATATTAGATTTAGTGGCATAATTCTTATATTCAATAACTTTTTCCGGTATAAATTGTTCATCCTTTTGTCCAATATAAATTGCAAAAGGAATGTTAATATTTTCAAATGCCAATTTTGGGTTATAGGGCGATGTGGCTTTTGACATTGCGGTTGTATAATATTTTAAAATAAGCGGATCCGATTTTAACAATTCATCAGGATAGTTAAAGAAAATAGCCGGTGTATGATTAAATAATAATCCTTTGGAAATATGATTAATTATGTACACCCAAATTCTGGCTTTTTTAATAAAACTTTCTTTAGGATTTTTGTGTTCTTTGTTGGCTCCTGAATTAGGTCCTAAAAAGGGTGCCAAGAAAATATAACCTTTAATTGATTTATTTAATCCATATCTTAATTTCCAGGAATTATAGTTTAAAAGAAGTCCCGCGCCGGATGAGTGTCCGCAAAGATATATAGGTTTATCAGGAAATTTTGTTTTAACATAATCAATGATAGTGTCTATATCACAAAAAACTGATTCAGTTTTTGGAGCATCTCCTCTTTTGCCTTGCGAATTTCCATGTCCTCTGATGTCCATCATAAAGGAACCAATATTATATTTTTCTTGTAATTCTTTTGCTACCCATTGATAGGTTTTGTTTATATACATGCCACCGCCATGATAAAAAATAATAATGGCTTTAGGGCATTCCGGTAGAAACGTATAATATGCTAAATTTATTCCGTCGTGTGTCTTTATAATTTCAGGCTTTTTGATTGTATAATTATTTATATTTTTAATTTCTTCAAAAGAAAAAGGCTGTGACATTTTTTTATTTCTTTCATATAACTCTTGAAATTTTCATATTTTTAATATTAATTTTAACCTTAATGTATAAAAATTAATACTAGATAAGGAGATTCTATATGTTTGATACAGTTATATTATTTTTAATTCTTGCAATTGTTGCAGGATTTTTAGGCTTCTCCGGTGTTGAAATTATTTCAATACAAATTGCCAAAATATTGTTTGTTGTATTTTTGGTATTATTTGTAATTTCATTTTTAATAAGAACTTTAACTGGTAATCGTCCACCAAATCCATAAAGTTTAATTTAAAAACATTTAACCTTATTTTTTATAACTATTTTACCCTTGAGAGCTCCGGATTTACGTAATGTGTAAAAATATCCATAATTAGCATTTCAAAAATAAATAGTTACAGGCTTGACAGGCTTGAATTGAAGTTTGAATTGTTTGCTATAGTTGAGCTGAATTTTTAGTGAGCGTATCTTAATAGTCCGCCAAATCCATAAATTATTTTTTATTAAGAAATGACACAAGGACTATCTTTGCTTTGGAGTGCGGGTTGGTTTTTGAAATCTTTTCTTAATTGTTTATACGTTTTATCTAGTTCCGCTGCCTGTTTTTTTCTTAAGCATACATTATAAAGCGCTAATGCATTACAAGCATTTTCACGTCTTGCTAATGCATTAGCTTTTTTCATTAATTTATCATTATATTCTATTATTTGCTCTTTAGTTAATGAAGGATCCGTTAACCGAGCCATGGTAGATTCAACCATACTTGTATCAACTTGTGCCTCACATCTATGTTGAGCCAAAGCTAAGATTCTATCAGAATTATCTTGAAATTTAGGATCTTCAAATGCTGCTTGGCAAGCTTTATCTAATAAATAGCTTGGTGCTTTTCTTGGATCTAATTTGTCTTTTAATGGATCTTCATCATTAACTGGTTTTTCAGCTGAGAATGTTAACTGATTTATAATTAATATTGTAATTAATAAAAATTGTTTCATTTTAAAAACCTTTAAATTTTTTAATTTTACTAATCTATTATAACAAAATATACGAAGTGTTTCAATCAGTATATTTATTGTAATGTTTTAAATTATAAGTTATAATAATAAGTATATTATATTTTTTTGAAAAGGTTTTATATGCAACGGGTAATACGTTTATTTGTCTTATTAATTATTTTTAACATTTCTTTAGCAGAAAATAACATTGATTTGATGGAAACAATTCGTAATGAATATGATAAAATTTTTGTTACTTCTGATATGTCGAAAATGGGTCCACTAGAAAAAACAATATCGAGTATATTATCAAAATCAGTCAATTTTGCAAAATTAGATGCTATTTTTGTAAACAATAGTTATAATCCAACTTTATTTAATTTAATAAAAGAAACTTGTAATGAAATGCAAATTAATTTACCTAAAGAAATTGTGATTTTTAAAGGGGATGAAAAAAGTAAAAAAAACTCTGAAATTTGGGGTTATGATTTTAGATTAAATGCATTTGTTAATAATTCAATGGCAATGTTTATCGGTGAAGAATTACTAAATAACTTAACTTATGATGAGTTAAGGGCAATAGTAGCTCATGAATTAGCGCATGTTAAATTAATGCATCCTAAAAAGAAGTTTGAAAAGAATATTATTAATAATTGTATGCTTCTATTTGGCGGTTCATTGTTAGGTCAATTGCTAAGAAAAAATAATGTAGATTTTATAAAAACATTGGGCATTAGTTTGGCTTTTGGAACTATATCATCAACTATATCAATCTATAATTTAATGAAATACTCAAGACAATGTGAACATGAAGCTGATCAAGAAGCATTAAAAATAATAAAAGATAAAAATATTTTGATTTCTGCCCTTGGTAAATTGGAAAAATTAATTAACGATAATTTCAAAAAAAGTAAATTAAATAAATTTCTTAATAAGTTTAGTACACATCCTTTATTAGAAGATCGAGATGCTCATTTGGCTAAGGTGGTTTTAAAATGAATTATAAAGTTTTTTTATTAGTAATTTTAACATCAGTAAATTTTAATTTTATAAATTGTTCTGAGCAAAAATCAAATGTCGATAAAAATGCTAAACAAACTTTTTATATTCGACACAAATTTGATCTTAAAAATTATGATCCGGAAATAGATTTTTGTATTTTAGAAAATCCAATTTCAAGTCCAAATAGTAGTTGTTGTAGTGGAGTAGTAAATGATGATGACCTTCTGATTGAACTTTATACATGGGGTCATATTGATAGTAAAAGTGGAATTTATGCATATGAGAAAAAGGGATTTTTTTTTAAATATCCATTAAAATTATTTAGAAATATAGATGGTTCTTTTAAAAAAAATAGAACTGCATTTATTTTTTATTTAGATGGTAAAGAGGTTGAGTTAATAATTGATGATAAAAAGTTTTACCAATGGGTGGAAGCTTATTATAATGATTATTTAACAAGATTTTGTTGTTGCTCTAAAAATTGCCTTTCAATACTTTCTAAAAACTGTATTTCAAATATTTCAAAATGCAAAGATTCCTGTACAATATTATAATAAGATTTAAATATTGTATAAGAATAAAAAATAGCTACACATCAATAGGGGCCAAACAGAAAAAGTTATCATGAAACGTTTTGCATTAGTTGATTGTAATAATTTTTTTGTTTCCTGTGAGCGTGTATTTAATCCAAAGTTAATTGGTAAACCTGTTGTGGTTCTTTCCAGTAATGATGCTTGTGTGATCGCCAGATCCAATGAAGCAAAAGCATTGGGCATAAAAATGGGTGTTCCGGCATTTCAATGTAAAGATATTTTTAAAAAATATAATGTAATTGTAATGTCATCAAATTTTGCTTTATATGGTGATATGTCTTCCCGAGTAATGCAAGTTGTTTGTGATTATTCTATGGATTTTGAAATTTATTCAGTCGATGAAGCATTTTTTTCCTTCAACTTCGCTCAAGATAGGTCGGAAGGCCGATCCTTCGACTGTGCTCAGGATGTGTTTAATGATTATGCACAATTTGTAAGAAAAAAAGTTAAACAAAAAACAGGAATTCCTGTCTCAATTGGTATTGGGCCCACCAAGACTTTGGCAAAAGTTGCAAATAAAATTGCAAAAAAAAATAAACAATATGATGGTGTTTTTGATATTACTGATCAAAATATTGATGATATTCTTGAAAAAATTCCGGTTGGAGATATTTGGGGAATTGGTTACAGATATGCAAAAAAATTGGAGAGTGTAAGAATTTTAAATGCCAAAGATTTTAAATATGCAAATGATGTATGGGTAAAAAAGAATTTAACTGTTTTTGGTTTGCGTACTATGTATGAATTGCGCGGAATTCCTTGTCTGGAAATTGATGAAATATCAGAGCCAAAAAAATCAATAACAGTCTCACGTATGTTTGGCCGCAATGTAACTGATATTGAAGAATTAAAAGAAGCGGTTGCCTCTTATGTTTCATGTGCGGCGGAAAAATTACGCGCACAAAATTCTATTGCATCAACTATTACAGTTTTTGTTGCTATGACTAAATATCATGATTTTCATAGATTTTATAATTCATCAACATATTCATTTGATATAGCAACTTCTTATACGCCGGATTTAATTAAAGCGGCGCATAATTGTTTGCAGAATTTATATAAACCAGGGCTTATTTACAAAAAAGCAGGTGTAATTATAACTAATATTATTCCTGCTGATTTTATTCAAATGAATTTATATAAGCCCCTAGGTAATACAAAAAAACAAAAACAAATTTCACAAATAATGGATAATGTAAATGAAAAATGGGGAAGAAATATGCTCAGATATGCTGCTGTCGGTACAAATCAATCTTGGAAAATGAAGCAATTAAAAAAATCACAATGCTATACCACCAGCTGGCATGAAATCTTAACTATTAAAATATAACCCTTCGATAGGTCCCTATGGGGGGATTCTCTTACGCCAAGCCCT
>Ga0207050_1068_pt2 | contig 12510 bp, 10 predicted proteins | sample Alteio_BWMinCont_64_FD_153291 | JGI IMG/M metagenome (GOLD analysis project Ga0207050, IMG submission 153291) | Enriched cells from forest soil in Barre Woods Harvard Forest LTER site, Petersham, Massachusetts, United States -... | ecosystem: Environmental > Terrestrial > Soil > Temperate forest >...
CATTTTTCCCTTGACGCCCTCCCGCCCCAAAGCGCATATTGACACCTACGCGGACTTGCGTCCGGAGCGTAACCCCTAAAAATCAGTGTTTTTCGATGGTGTCGTTCAGGCTTGTGATGGGCTTGGCGCCGAGAGCGACTGCGCCTTGGTCGAACCACTTATTCGACTCTTTGGAATAAAGCATAAGATAGGCGGCGATTTTTGGCGCTAACGCCAACAGAAGCCCGGCAAGCCCTAAAAGAAAACGTGCGAATCCCGGCATTTCGGGATTCGAATACGCCGAAAGCATATTGACTAATGGTAAGAGGGACGTGAACAGGATCAACCCCAAAAGGGCGAAAACGCCCATATATATCAGGTAGTTTATCCGCGCCGTCATTTTGCCGTCTGCAATCTGATGGATGAAATACAATGGAAAGATGAGGCCAAAGGCAATTGTGTAAACGGAAAAGTACTGGGAAGAGATGCTGTGCAGCGTTCCCCAAACCGCATCTGCCGCAAGAATAATCACCGCCCAAGACACGATGCGCGGCCTATCTTGGAAGAAGGTGGCGAAATTGATCATGGAAGCCAGTCTACCCAAGCTTGGTAAACAAAGTTTGATTGCCGCTGGCCGGAGCCATTAACCATAACAAGAAAACGGCCGTGGGAACAAACCTTTGATTCAATAGGTATAAACGTCACCGCTTCACGTGAGGCATTTTTGCAGGGGTGGTGGGTTAGAGGTAGGGGCAAACAGAGCCTAGAGAAAAGAGCCAAGAGCCTAGAGAAAAGAGCCTAGAGAAAAGAGCCAGGGGAATAGAGTTTTTAGCTATCTCTAGACTCTATTGCCAACCCTAGTTTGCTTTAACGTCAACTCTGTCGGCGTCTCCACTGGGGACGTTCGCCCCAAGCGCGCGCACGTCGATGCGGGCGCTGGAGATGCTCTTGTTGGTGAGATAATCGCGCACTGCCAAGGCCCGGGCCAACGACAGGCGGCGGGCTTCACGTGGCGAGGAATTGGCGTCAAGTGCAGCATAGGCCGTCAGGGTCACGCGCACCCCGCCATGGTTTTGCAGGATACCGGCCAGCTTATCCAGCGCCGGCACTTCCTCATTGCCGATATTTTCCGAGCCGTGGTTAAATGGCAGGCTCGCAACATCGTCCGGCAGGTTGAAACGGTTGCCCGGGATGACAGCGCCATCGGCATCGATAACCGGCGGCTTCAAAGCTGGCGAAGGTTTAATCGTATCGCGCACCGGCGGCGGCTCGAGAGGGGCCGTATTATCCTGCGGGAATTCCGGTGCCGCTTGCGGCGCTGTGAGCGGCGGGCTGATTGAGCTTGCCGAGGCAAACGGCGCAGTCGATCCCTGCGGCCGCGCGCCGAAATTCGCGCCAGAAGGCGGCATTGAGCCTGTCTGCAAGGGCGGCAGCGGTCCCGAAGGCAGCTTCGGCGTCACGAGAACCGATTTCACCGGCGCAGATGGCGATGCTTTCGGTGTCGGCGCTTCGTTCGAAACTATAGCGTCCGCCGCAGGCGGCGAACCGGGCGAAGTGAGATCGACATCGTCAGGTGCCACGGGCGGCGAATTGACCGGCGTCACGAGCGACGGCAATCCTCCCCCGCCGCTGGTGGCGAGAGGAGCAACGCAGCCCACAGCCCCGCCGCCATTGGTGCCGGAGCAGCTCCAGGTCCACGGACCCTTGCCGCTCACGGCGCTGGAAATACCGGCCGAGCATAATCCGCTCTGCGGTGTCGTAAGTGTAGGAATGCCGTTGATCGCGCCGCACGCGCCGGTGACGGGTGCCGGAGGCATCAAGGGCGCCGTGCAGCTGACGGTCATGCCGCTGTTGCTGCCGAGGCAGTTCCAGTTCCACGGACCCTGACCCACGACGCCGGTCACGGTGCCTGCGGAGCAAAGGCCTTCGGCGGGTTGCGAACCGGCGGCGACGCCGTTGGCAGCGCCACAAAGTCCGTTAACCGCAGGTCCCGGAGGAGCCGGACCCTGAGGAATAGTTTTTCTAGCCGTACAGGAGCTTGCAATGCCGCCATTAATGCCTGAACACGTCCAGGTCCAGGGCCCATCGCCATATACGTTGCTCGGATTGCCACTGTCGCAAAGATTAACCGCGGGTTTTTCCGTCGCCGCATTGGATGCCACGCCGCATGATCCATCGACGCGCGTCTGTGCCTGTGATGAAGCCGAACAGCTGGCTGAAGCGCCGCCGCCGGCACCGACACAACTCCACAGCCAAGGGCCGTTGCCCGCAACATCCGTCGGCGAACCTGTCACGCAAAGGCCGTGCTCGGGCGCGGTTTTCTGGATGGAACCATTGGCGGAACCGCAGCGGGCATCGATTTGCCGCGGCGCTTCGCATGCGGTTTTGTCTTTGCCCTTAATGCAGGTCCAATGCCACGGCCCCTTGCCTTTGACGATCGTGGCCTTGCCCACATCGCAAAGATCTTTGGAAGGCGTCGATAACGCGCCGCGTCCGGCAGATGCGCCGCAAATTGCGGATGAAGTTATGGTTTCGGTAACCGCAGAAGCCGGGGACGCAGCCGCGCCATTAGGCGCAGCCGTCGCAGCCGCCGCCTTTATATGCGGAGAGGAACAGGAAACGGCCGATCCGCCTTCCGCGCCCCCGCAGATCCAGACCCAATTGCCGTTCTGCAGGCTGACTTTGCCGGATTTGCCCGCGGCGCAGAGATTTTCGCCGGGCTTGGCGCCGATGGGTACATTCGCCGCCGTGCCGCAGAGGCCTGCCACTGAGGAAGATGTCATGCAAACAACCGAATGCCCGGAATCGTCCGAACAACTCCAGCGCCAGGGCCCAATACCCTCGCCACCGATAGCGCTCGCTGTGCCAGATGCGCAAAGATTATCGGAGGGCGCTTGTGATGGGGATGTATTGGCCGCGACGCCGCAAGAAACGGCTGATGCTTCGGTTTCGGCTTTGGCGACCGGTGCCGTGCAGCTTTGCGTATCGCCACCGTCGGTGCCGCCGCAATTCCATGTCCATGGCCCCGCGCCCGACACACGTGAAGCTTTACCGGCACTGCAAAGCTCATCAAGCGGCGCTTTGGCGACGCCCACGCCATTGGCGGAACCGCAAGCGCCGCTCACGCTGACGGCGGCATTGCAGGTGACGGAGGCGCCATTATTCATGCCGCCGCAATTCCAGCTCCACGGTCCCTGTCCCATGACTTCGGAGGCAGAGCCGACGGCGCAAAGATTATCCGAAGGAGTTTCGTGATGACCTTTAAGAGAAGCATTGCCGCAAACCGCATCGCGTTTCGGTTCGGCCGCGCAGGTTGCTGCCGTGCCGCCATAAAGGCCGGAGCATGTCCAGTTCCACGGGCCATTGCCAGTCACAGCGCTGGCGAAGCCGGAAGTGCAAAGTCCGCTGGTCGGCATGATGCTGCCCCCGGCAGTGCCGGCAACGCCGCAAGCGCCATCGATTTTCTTCTGCGCCATGCAGGCAGCAGCCTGTCCGCCATTGGAACCGGAGCAAGCCCAGGTCCAGGGGCCCCCGCCATTTACGCGGCTGGCCACGCCTTTGGCGCAAAGATTATCGCCTGGCGCTTCCATGACACCCGCGCCGTTGGACGAGCCGCATTTACCATCCTCAGGTACCGACGCGGAGGTTTGAACGATACCGCTGGCAGATGATGAGGCAGCCGATGGAGAAATCGAGGAAACAGGCGCCGCGCAGCTGACGGTTATGCCGCCGTTCGATCCGCTGCAATCCCAGCGCCACGGCCCATCGCCGGAAACAGATGACGGCATGCCAGCAGCGCATAGATCGGCCATCGGTGCGGCGTTGGCGGCAAGTCCGTTCGCGGCGCCGCAATTCGCATTCACGGTTGCGGAAGCCATCGCAGGCGCAGGCGCAGAAGCTTCAACTGCGGAAACCTGAGTTGCACGTGGCGGAGCTGCAGGGGTTGGAGCAGGAGACGAAACTGGGGCAGCAACAGCAGCCGCAACTTCAGGTTCATCTTCATCCGACGGCGGCGCTACGCCGCGCGGGCGAGGTGGCGGTGTTACCGCTGCCATAGGCCGTATAGAAGAAATAGTATTGGTATCGGTGGAAACCTGCGGGACAGCGGCAACAGCCGGCGCAGAGGCTGGTGCTGCTGCAGGAGCAGTTGAAGGCACAGATGGAGCGGCATTGGCACTGTCACCCGAAGGTGTGCAGGAGTTTTCCATCCACACATCCTGCAGATCGCCAGCGGGGCAAACGGTACGCGTTTCACCGGTGATTTTGCCGACGTAGCTTTCTGGATATCCGGCCTGGGCGCAGGTTTTACTCCAGGTTTCGACATGCGGATTGCAATTTGATGTGCCGGCCGAAGCGGTCTGCGGCGATGGCGGCGGCGCGGATTCAGATGGCGCAGCCGCTGGTTGCGCCATGCGCGATTTCGGCTGGCGCGGCGACATATTGCCATGCATGGCGGCGGCAAAATTCGCTTCGCCGCCTTCGGGAGGTGAAGAAGATTCAGGCGCTGCGGAAGTTGTTGCACTTTCCGAAGATGCCGTGCTTGCCGCCTGCGTCTCATCAAGTGGCGGCGGCGCTTGTTCGATGTCGGTTGCCTTTGGCACCTCGCCATTGTCCGAAGCGCTTGTGCCTGTCGTGCCAAGATCTTTCGGTGCTTGGCCCGGCTGATATTGCGGCGTGGCCGGTGCGGTCGCCATGACGGAATTCGATGCCGGCTGCAGCGCAGGCGCTATGCCGCTTTGCATTTTCGGCGCCTTAAGGCGAGGTGCTGCATTGCCGGTCCCGGGTTCCTGCAAGACATTTTGCATGCCTTGCATCAGCATGACGTTTTCGGAACTTGCCTTAGATGTCGGCGCCAGCAAGGGCGCGGATGCGGACACTTGCGATGATGGCGGTTGCTTCTGTTTCGGATGCGCTTCGAGCACATCCTTCAGCGTCATTTGTCCGGCCTGAAGCGGGGAATTCCACGGCACACCGGATGGCGGCTGGGCATCGCCGTAGGTCTGGACCTGCGCGCTATCGTCCGCCCATGCCGCGGCATGGAAGAAAAAGACTGTCAGGGCCAGGGCCGCCCATCGGGCAAAGCCAAGCGTTTTCGATCGAACCGGCACAGGCATAATCTGAACAAGACCCGTATCATGGGGTTTTGCTACGAATCGTAGCCTGCCTGTTCTACCGGGAGTGAACCGTATAGTCGATAGGTATCAATAAGATGAGATGGATTCGAGAGATTCCGGCTCTACCCTGCGGCGGTATTGCAACGGGTATGGGCGATCTAGTTGATTTAGCTGTTAATGTGGAACTGGAAGACCAGTAATTAAAAGGTTTGTACGAGTGTTCCAACCTTGTCGAGTTGGCTCTTTCGATCTACGCGCCTCTGCGAGCTCAGCCAATCCAATTAGAATCGACAGTTTTTTACTCATGTCTCACACTACCCTACACCATAACGCCGTGATTTGAAGGGATAATGCGGGGGAACGTACAAGGAGAGAAGAAAAAGGTTCAGGCCGCGGAGGAAAGCGGAGCGGGCGGAGAAGCCGTGGTTTTTTTTCGCGTGGGGTTTTTACGGGAACCGGTTTGGAGCTTGTTCTGGTTTTTTGAGGCGGCAAGAGTAGCGGCGGCGGCCATGCTGGCGATGGCGAACATCTTTTCCAAGCGGTCAGCGTGACGCAAGTGGGTGCTTTCGATGTCGAAGCCTTTGGTTTTAAGACAGGCGAAACAAAGCTCAATCGCCCAACGTTGGCGATAGGTTTCCAGCGGATCGGCGCCGGGCTTCAGACTGAAACTCACGACGGCTAGCAAGTTCTTGTCCGGCAACCGCTTCAACGATAACGCGCACGGCACACCGTCCAGATCGGCATCTTTCCAGTGACGCGGTTTCTGGTTGGCCAGGTCTTTGGCCAACATCGATATTTTGATGCGCTTGCCGCCGGCCAAGGTCACGAACTGATTGTTGCGCACGCGAATGGCATAAGGAATGCGGCGTTTCTGCAAGGCTTTGAACCATGCGCTGCCGATAAACTCGCGGTCGGCCAGAAACACCGTAATCTGCGATGCTGGAACGATCTTCAGAAACCGTTCCAACAGATCGATGCGCTCTCCCGTTTTGCTGTTGCCCTTCTTGCCGAGCTGCGTCCACACAACCGGAACCCCGATGCCGCAGACCACGACGCTTATGACCAGAAAGTTTATGGCCGTGCTGCCAAAGTCCCAGTTCGTGCGGTCCACGGCGACGGTAAACTTTTTCTGTCCCGCAACCCCGGCTATCCGCAACATCAGGCGTCCGATGACGATCCAGTCAAAATCCTGTTCGGCAAGAAATCGCCTGATCCGCTGCGCGTGGCTCTCAAACTGAACCCTGCCGCCCATCCGCGCCGCCAAGCGCGCCGTGTTGATGCTTTGCGATGTCAAAATCCCCCGCAGCATCTCCGTCAAACACGCTATCCGCGCTTCGTTCCAGCTCGCCCCGAGCGCACCCCACACCATGTTCGTCAACACCACAAAATCCATTGTAGCCTCCTGTTCGAATCAGCCGGCTCCAACAGAATCTTTTTTCCTTATCAAACGATTAATACGCCTTTAGGTGTAGGGTAGCGTGCTCATGTCTACAACAGCAGTTTCAGGATCGTCTCTGGCGCCTTTCAAAGCGTGAACAAAACTATCTTCGCCTTCTTTCCTTATGTTAATTGGCTTTAGGAAGCTTCTAATTCCAAATTCTTCTAGAATAGAATGCGCATCTGGATCTGCGGTAGTAATTACTGCTGGTATACCGTTATGCGTAAGCTCGGTAACGAACGCTATATCTGGAGGCCAAAGGATCGTTTTTCCGTGCATAATGCGCACATCTACGATTGCTAGGGCGGGTTTTGGCGAGCTCCCATCGAGCATACTATCAACATCGACACTAAAATTACCTGGCTTGAGCATGGGTTCGATTATGTCATAGCCGTCATCAGAAAGTTCTTCTGAAAATAAGCCACGAACCGCACGATCATCCTCGACATATAGGATTGGAATACTGTTGCTGATCATGATCGGCCCTTAAAATTATTTTTCTAGTTAAAAATATTCAATCTCTAAACAGTGATTTGTGGAAATGAAATTTAATCAAAAATCTCGAGTCCAAAATAATAACCAACGGCAGTAACTATACCGTCACAGAAAACCATGCTGCAATGCAGGAATTACTTTCATTTCGATACTAGTTAACGGCAGGCGAAATGATTAAGCATTCCGCAGAAGCTTAACGAATTCATCGTGGATTTTTGCATTGCTGGCGATTATGCCGCCTTCGTCCAGCAGGCTTTGTTTGGGATCGAAAGGGGTTACGAAGCCTCCGGCCTCTTTAACCAAAACGGCACCGGCAGCGATATCCCAAACGTTAATACTGTTTTCCCAATAGGCGTCATAGCGTCCAGCGGCAACGTAAGCCATGTCGAGGGCAGCGGCGCCGAGGCGGCGAATGCCCGCAACTTTGGGCATGATGACGTTCATGTTGGCAGTGAAAACCGGCGCTTCTTTCATATTGCCCTTAAAGGGAATGCCAGTCGCGATCAAACAATCGGCGAAATCTCCACGCGCGGAAACGCGGAGGCGTTGGCTGTTAACGTATGCTCCGAGACCCTTTTCGGCCCAGAATGTTTCGTCCTTGATGGGATCGAGAATGACGCCGGCAATGATTTCCTTGCCGCGCGCGGCAGCGATGGAAATGCACCAATGCGGCAGGCCATGAAGAAAATTGGTGGTGCCGTCGAGCGGATCGACGATCCAGCGTTCGTTTTTGCTTGATGTATCGGCGGCATTGTCTTCCTCTTCCATAATGAAGCCGAAAGATGGCCGTGCTTTGCCGAGTTCTTCGCGGAGAATTTTTTGCGCGCCGAGATCGGCGGTGCTGACGAAATCGGACGGGCCTTTGCGTGAAACCTGAAGACGTTCGACCTCAAAGAAATCGCGCTTAAGCCCCTTGGCCGCCTTTTCGGCAGCTTTGATCATGACGTTGATGAGGGCGGAACGTGTTGGCATGCGCTAATCGCGCGCGCGTTCGACGTAGCTGCTATCGCTCGTGTTGACGACAACGCGCGTTCCGGCATCGATAAATGGCGGCACCATGATTTTGACGCCGTTCGAAAGCTTGGCCGGTTTATAGGACGACGAAGCAGTCTGGCCTTTGACGACCGGATCGGCTTCGGTGATTTCGAGAATGACGGTTGCGGGCAATTCGACGGAAAGCGCGGCGCCTTCGTAGGTCTGCACGTTGCAGATCATGCCTTCCTGCAGATAGACAACGGGGTCACCGATGATGTCCTTGGGAATGCTGAGCTGCTCGAAATTTTCCTGGTTCATGAACGTGTATTCGTCGCCCGAGGAAAAGAGAAATTGCATGTCGTGATCATGCAGTTGCACGCGCTCGACGGTTTCCTGCGTGCGCCAGCGCACGTTGGTTTTGATGCCGGTGCGCACATCGCGCATTTCGACCTGCACGACAGAGGCACCCTTGCCGGGAGTCATGATTTCGCTCTTGAGCACGGACCAGAGCTTGTTGTTGTAATCGATGACGTGGCCCTTGCGGATGGTATTGGCATCAACCTGCATGTTTCACTCGTGTAAATATCGTTTAAGTTGTTGAACAGAATAACTGTTCTTATGGCCGCTAAACTAACTTATGAGCCGCCAATGGCGCTGTTTTCGGCGTTTTACAGCTTTTTGTCAACCAAATGCTGCTTATCGAGCAATGGCTGCAGCATATTTTCGAGGTCCTGTTCCTTGACCGGCGTGCGACTGGCGGGAATTTGGCTATTCAGCACCCCTTGACTGTCGACGATGTAGGTGACGGGCAACGCATCAGGCCAGCCGAAATCGTTGGATGTTATATCGCCGATCATGGCGGCGGGATAACTGAAGGACTTCATAATTTTGATCACATCGTCCCTATGGCGGCTTTTATCGGTAGTAATGCCGATAATCATGAGGTCTTTTTTGTGATGCTTGTAGACGGAATCGAAGGCCGGCATTTCCTCGCGGCATGGCGCGCACCAATGTGCCCAGAAATTGACGATCACGACTTTGCCGCGAAGCGCGGAAAGATCGAACGGCTTGCCGCCAAGCAGTTTTCCGGTAAGCGCCGGCGCCGGCTGGCCGATGACGGGATTGGCACAAGCGGGGACACTGAATGAAAGCAGTAGGACAACAAGCAGAATGGTCTTAACACGCATTACATCACCTTGGATCAGAAACTATAGCCGACGATAAATTTTGCATAGACGGGAGCAACAATTTGGTTGCCGTTCACGCGTTGATAGATCGGCAGTTCGACATCAGCATACAATTTTATGGCGTCGATGTCATATTCTATACCGGGTGAAATCATCAGGCGTTCATAACCGCTATTGCCGGGATTGGCGGCGGAGCCAGTATCGTGCACACGATAGGAACCGATCAGCTGCAGCAATGGCGCGATTTTGCTGGTCTTGCCGATTTCAAAGCCATTGTAATAGCTGCCGAGCGCTGCATCGATTTCATCGCCGGGACGATAGCCGCCTTGCGTGAGAAAGGCATGATCCCACTGGCCGTTGGCGAACCAGTTGAACTGCTTATTGATGACGCCCATGTGATAGGCGCCGATCAAAAGATCGGTGCTACCGGTGCCGATGGAGGTATCGCGATCGAAACCAGAATAGGTGAAATCGCCGCTCGGCAGTTTGAGGCCGAATGTCACGCCGGTCGACATGTCATCGGAAAAGCCGGAATAGACACCTTGCAGATGGATGTCGCCGAAGGCGCTGTGCTGGTGATGCAGGATATCGCCGGTATCGTCGTTCGTCGTTTTGAAATAACGATCCGTGAATGGCACTTCGCCCTGCACGCCCCAGCTGCGGTTGAACATATACTGGCCGCCGAACTGAAAGAAATTGCTGCGCAGAAGCTTGTCGCCGTTGTTTGCCTTGGGCGCTTCGGAAGCATCGTGCCAGTTGGTCTGCTGGTTCATGAAATCATACTCGAACCAGACATTGCCGCCCTCATCAGTCGGCATCATGGTGCCGGTGCCGACATCAAACACGCCGCAACCGCAGGCGCAGGCAAGCGCGAAGCCAGGATTTGTAATTACCAGAATGGCGATTGCCGCCATAAGGCGGAGTGAACGTTTCATTTTTATCTCCCAAGGATGAAGCGCCGCATGCGCCCGAAGACGAGGCGGCAGAAAATTTCCGGTTTTACTTCAGGCCGGAAACGGCGGCGCGCGGGGAGATGCGTTGATGTGGCGGCGCTGCAACGCAAAGATAAACGCGGCGAAAGAAACCACAGCAATAAGGACATAGGTTGGAGCGGCGAAAACCGGCACAGCATGAGCGAATGCGAAAACTGCGTTAACGCTGAAGGGACATGGTGTTGAATTGGTTGGTTTGTTATTGGCTCTATCTTTAACCGGCGCATCGTTATCAGCGGACCCTTCGTCCATATCCATGGACGACATATCCATACCATTGCACATGGCCATATGCAGAAGATGTTTGGCCGCCGACGAAATATCCGGCATATAGCCGAGCGGGATGAGGCCGTGGAAAGCGAGCGCGGCAATGATAATCCAGCCGAGTATGGTGCGGCTGGTTCTTTGCGAAGAAAAGATGTGCGAAATGATCATTTGCGAAAGCAGCCCGATGCCTGCACATTCATGATACGCAACAATTTTATTGTCAACCGGCCCATGGTACAATAAACCACGCAAAAATCGGAGCCAAATAAAACACATGACCGACACGGCCGTACCTGAAGATGAAGCGCTTTATATCGGCGAGCAAACGCTCAACGCGAATATCAGGAAATATCTGGTCCATCTTGCCGCGCTGGCCAAATCGCCGATCGTGCTGAGCGTCCACGGAAGGTCTCAGGGGATATCGGCAGATATTCATAATGCGCTTTCGGTGCGAGAACAGAAGCTGATGCCGCGTAAAGAGGAAATCGCCGCGCATGAGATGACCGACCCGCATAATATGGCTTCAATCGCTTTGGGAAGACAGGAACTGTCAGACATTATCGCCGCTATCGCGGTGCCGCTAGCAAACTACACATGGGCGAATGAGATTAATATCGATCTGCAGATCGGCCATGGCCTGCCCTCACCCTATGCGCCGAACGGAATGGCCGTATGCATGGTGTTCGACTGCAAGCATGGAACCATGCGCCAGCGTTTCGCATTTCATAAGGAAGAAGAACCGCCAAACACGGAAAGCGAAGTATTGCTCGGAATGACCGTCGTGTGCCGCCCAGGAAAAATCGGCACGCATCAGATACACGACGAAAGCGACCGCTCACAATTGTTGAGTTTGCTACAAAGCGACGCGGCGCTGTTTCAATGGACGCTCTATACCCTGCTCATCATCGCCTATATCCAGCAGGATGCGGAAATCCGGATGGGCGAGGAGATGCGGGCCCAATTCAACGAGGTGCGGAGCACATTGCAGGCAATTAGGCTGGCGATCCGCATGAAGCTCGATCAGGATGCCGCGATTGCCGTAGCCGCGTCCGATCAACAAACCGCACCGGTTACGATACCGGCGCTGGATCAGGTACGGCAGTCATTGCAAGCAATAAGCCGCGTATCACCGCGGCTTGCGGTGGCCATCGTCAGGCTCGAACAAACGCTGCAGCGTTTAATTCCTGCCGTACAGGCGCATGCCGCCACGCATAACCAAATTGCCGCCGCGGAACATGCAGCAGCAAGTGAAACTATGCGCGAGAAACATCCGGTGCATCATACGCCATCGCTTCCGCATGCGCCTGGCCCGGCGCCGGAAGAACATTAATTTACCAGTTCCCGCACATGCCGGGCGATGACGGCTTCTTCATCGGTTGGGATGAGGTGAATTTCGACGGCACTTTGCGGAGTTGAAATTTGATTGCCGTACCGCGCTCGCCTATGCCGCCGGTGAAGACAAATGCATCGATGCCGCCCATGAGGCTGATAAGGCCGCCAGCTTCGCGGGCGATACGGAGACAAAATAAATCCACGGCTTCGCGGGCGGCGGGGTCTTTGCTGGCAAGCAGCGTTTTCATGTCGGAGCTGATGCATGAGACGCCGAGCAAGCCTGAATCGTGGTAAAGCATGTGTTCAATGGATTTTTCGTTTAGCTTCGCGTGCTGCATGAAATAAAGCATCACGCCGGGATCAAGCGATCCCGGGCGGGTACCCATGATAAGGCCTTCGAGCGCGGAGAAGCCCATCGTTGTGTCGAAACTCTGGCCGTTTTTGAGGGCACAGAGGCTGGCGCCGTTGCCGAGATGGGCGATAATTGTTCGACCTTGATAGGCTTTCGGTGAAATCTCGCGCAGGCGGCCGGAAATATATTCGTAAGAGATTCCGTGAAAGCCATAACGCTTCACGCCCTCATCGTGCCATTTGCGCGGGATGGCGAAGCGGCGGTGAAGAGGCGGCATCGTAGCATGAAAGGATGTATCGAAACATGCGACTTGCGGAACATCCGGGTGAGCTTTGGCGATGAGATCGATGGCTTCTAGATTGAATGGCTGATGCAGTGG
>Ga0207050_1132_pt1 | contig 12451 bp, 9 predicted proteins | sample Alteio_BWMinCont_64_FD_153291 | JGI IMG/M metagenome (GOLD analysis project Ga0207050, IMG submission 153291) | Enriched cells from forest soil in Barre Woods Harvard Forest LTER site, Petersham, Massachusetts, United States -... | ecosystem: Environmental > Terrestrial > Soil > Temperate forest >...
TAGACACTTTTTTACGAAATAGATTTACGCAGAAACAAAGCAGTAACCACCAAAACGCAGATCCTAAAAATACACCTGCAACAAAATGAAGAGCTTGGCTATAACCTGAAACATCGATGCTTAGTCCAGTAAAAAGAGCCATGAAATCTAAAATGGTTGCAGGATTGGTTAACGTTAAAAAGAATGTAACAATGTATGTTTTAAGAATTGAACCTTTGGAAATGTTGGCTGCTTGCAGTGCAGGTTTTGCAAAAAACTTCTTAATGCCCAAGTAGCACAGAAACAAACCACCTAGCAGCGTTAAGATTGGGCGATAGGCAAGTAAAAAAGTGGAAACTGTGCGCATGCCAAGTGCCACTAAAATGCCATACATCATGTCAGCAGTTGCAGCACCTAGGCCTGATGCAAGTCCCAATCTGATGCCACCAGACAAGGTGTTTTGAATGCATAGCAGCCCAATTGCTCCAACCGGTGCTGCTATAGAAAATCCAACGGCAATTCCTTGCAACAAAAGAGAAAATGTCATACGAAGCTCCTCAGCTGATTTGTTTCTTGGTACATTTATAATTTCATAAACTCTTTAATTTGCTGCGCAATTGTTTCTGCTGAGTCTTTGCCTGAATTGACTTCAAAATCATATTTCAAATTCCAATGCACGGTGTCATAATGACTACGAGCGTGACCCTTTGGAGAAGTTGCGCGCGCAATTTCACGCTCTTCAAGCGTGCTCAATGGAATAGATACCTTGACGAAGCAAGTTTTTATGCCTTTAAGCTTGTGCTGTAAATCATCAATCCATTCTTTTTTGTACGCAATGTAATCAACGATAATGTTACATCCATTTTGTGCGTACGCAGCAATTGCGCTGTTCATACCGTAAGCAACTTTATCCCCTTGATCACCAGCAAAAAGCGTCATGACTGCATGGTCATCTTTATCTTTGCTCATGGTAACCCAGCGAATTGGGTTTGGTTGTTGCCAAAATGCCATATTTTCTAAGGTGATATCAGGCATAGGCTTATCAAAAAGAGTGTCGATGCCAAGCTTGATCCACAGGTTGGGCATCATAAGATGCTGAAATTTTGTTTGAATGGAACTTTTGCCAGCGGCAGATGGTCCGTTAAGGATGATGACCGTGCCCGTTGGTTGCCTTGGGTATTTAAAATACAATGAGCATATTGCTACCGTGGTTATTATTGCAAGTACAATGAGTAATGGTTCTTTATTCATAAAAATCCTTCATATGAAAGTTATTTTTTAGAGGATTTAGTTTTACTAGATATTGGTTTCAGTTCAATTTGAATAGGAATATCGAGATATTTTCCATGATATTCGACTTTAAATCGTTTACAACCTAAGCCTTTTAAGACTTTTAAGAAAACAGTCAAGCTGTAATCTTTTTGGGTTCCTGATCGCATTGCTTGAATGATAGTAGGAGATACACCAGCTATTTTTGCAAGTTGCCTAACTGAAGTTTTATCTTGTTCCATGATTGCAAGTAACATTTCTGACAATGCAAATTCTTTATATTCTTCTTCATATTTTTGACGTTGCTTTGGAGTCATTGATTGCATTAAGCGTTCAACTGTTGTCATTGAAGCAGAGTCTAATGATTGAGAAGTTGGTGTTTTACGCTTTGGAGGTGTTTTTTTGATGGTTATAAATTCATTTTTATTTGCCACTCTTTATCCATTTTTATAGAAAAATAATTTTCTACAGCGTACCATGATCAACATACAAGAGCTATGTTTTTCACCAAATTTCAAGGGTCTGTTTATAAAAATTCGTTATTTTTTTGTAAGTGCTGGTAGCGCAACATTAATATTTTTTATCTTAAGGTCTTTCTGATTTTTCCTGTTGGGCATGATAGACCAATAAATCTTCAAGATAAGTTGGTTGATCACAGATTTTTATAATTTCTAGCAAATCATTTGCACTCATTTTGTGCGCTAAATATTCTTGACTGGAAATTGTGACTATGGTCTGTATACATTTTTTTAAGGTAACAGATTCTGATTGAACTTTTTTGTCTAGTTTATTAAGATTTTCGATGATTTCTGGTGTTTTCATTAATGTTATAAAAAAATCAGGTGTTGCTTGCTCTAGTTCTTTTAGTATTTTTTTAATTTGGAACAGGTATGAATAAGCGGTTGTAGAACATAATGCATGAGCATTCTGTTTAGATTGTATACCGCTATGAATATCTGCTCTTTTTTCTACCAATAAAATATAATCCTCTACCACTTTTTTATCAATTTCTCCTTTTGCTGCCCCAACATTTAACTGATAAGAATATGGACTATCATGCGACACCAAATGTCCAATTTCGTGTTCCAAAATAGCAGTTATTTCTTGATCTGAGCATTCAAGAATTCTTTCAAATATAATAAGCGATCGGCCAACGGTTACTGCCAAAAATTTTCCATGATTAAGTTTTTTTTCAGCTTCAGATGCAATAAAATAGAGAGGTATTGTTGTAGAATTAATACCATGTTGTTTGAGCAGTATCTTAACTTTCTTTGTAATTTTTACTTTTCGCTGTTCATGTTCAGGAGAAAATTCTATAGAAGATGCTTGAACTATTAGTTTTAAACAACGTTTATCTATCAGTTGTTCAGTTTTTTCTAAATCTGATAGTGGAACCTCCGGAAGCCCAAATCGTTTACGAAATTGTTCAATATCTTGATTTGCTTGAATCCAGATTGGATTTTTCTCTTGTCCTGGAAGCAAATATAGAGGCAACGTTGCTCTAAGCAAATTTAGTCGAGTAGCTTTAAATGCACCAGATCCAGCCGAAGCTCGCATAGGTATTAATTCTTGAGTAGTCCAGAGAGGTTCTTTTGGCGTCACGACCTCTGCTGAAATTTTTCTCAATAAAGCTTGATTTACCCTTGCTTGCAGCATTAACTGCTGTGCTACCAAAGCTTTTGAGTTAGTTTGCACATCCTGTCCTCGGAATTGAGCCAAATTAACACCAGGAGCTCTCATCATACTCCAAATCGGCAAGTACATGATTCCTGCACAACAAAATGCATACACAAAAACTTTATTAAAATCCATAATCTAGCCCCCCTTGACACTTACATATTTCATTTTTATAGCTTACAACCAGGGCATTTTTTAACAACAATTTTTAAGACGACTGTTATTAGATAGATCGTTCTAATTTGGTAAAATATATTTTGGCCGTATAGTATGATTGAATTTCAAATACGACAGAATCTACTTTCCCTTGAGGATTGATGTTAAATGTTGTCAATACTTTTTCACCAACATGTGGTGATGCATGAATCAATCGAAATACATTATAATGCCAATGAGTTAAACGCCCCTTGAAGGTTGCAGAATCAACCATGAGCTCATCATCTTTACAATAAATTTTTATCTTACCGTACAAATCATGTTCATACTCTCCTACATATTCAGATAATGATAATTCTGGAGTTGTATTTGGTATACGATCAAGTTTATAATAATCGCTTGTCATATCACCGCAATATCGATCGATAATCATATTTTTTGTTGCATTTACAAAATCTGCTGCATATTTATTTGCTATGACCACAAATCCTAAATCAAGCTCCGGCACCAAGACAATTGCAGAAAGACCTCCGCTACAATATCCGCCCATTTGTATAATTTTTTGTCCTTTGTATGTACAAGTAACCCAACCCAGACTAAATGCCCAATCAAAAGAATTTTTAGGGAAAAAACTTTCCCACCCAGGATGTTGTTTTTTTCTCATAACAACCTGAGGTTCATGCATTTGGGTAATAACATCTGATGATAATATTATTTTACCATCAAAGTGACCTTGATTTAAATTGAGCAAAACAAGCTGTAAAAGATCTTTAACGGAAGCATTTATACCAATACTAGGCTTTATATTGTCATAATTAAGTCGCTCATGTTGTACGAGCTTTCCATCTATTTCAGCGTGACAATAAGAAATGTTTGCTTCTTGTGTAAGTCCTTGGTTGTCGGGATAACTTGACTTCATATGCAACGGATCAAAAACATATTTTTGTACTAATGCTTCCCAAGATAAACCACTTTTAGCTTCAAGGATTTTTGCTAAAATTAGTCCTCCAAAATTACTATATTGAGCATGTGAACGAAAGCTTTTTTCCAGCTTTAAGCCTTTAAGCTGCTTCATTAATTGATCAGAATTATAATCAGACAAAAACCATACTAAATCAGTGCGTTCAAATCCTGCAGCATGTGACAACAAATCTCGGATCGTCAAATTACGCGTTGCATATACGTCTTCAACTTCAAAATAAGGTAAATGCGAAATAATGGTATCATCCCAAGACAATAATCCTTGATCTACAAATTGTGCAACAACTGTTGCTAAAAAAACTTTGGTTATAGATGCAATGGGAAAAATAGAATCCATATCAATAGGCTGTTGAGTTTCTATCGATGACACTCCATAACCTTGAGCATGCACAACAACATTTTTATGAATCACTCCAACCACAACACCAGGAATATTCCAGTGATGCATCCCTTTTGTTATAGTTTCATCAAAATGTGTATCTAAATCTTTTAAACAAATAGAATCAGTTTTAGATTCTTGGCTCATTAAATGACCAAGATTGCATAGAGCAACACCTATGAAAAACCAAAGCTTGTGATGCATTTTTATGTTCTTTCCTACAGGGATGTTTTAGATATTTTAATCATAGCAGCTCTATAGTTTGGTGCAACTGTGCATCATGAAATGGAGTAATTCTTGATTTTAAATTGACTGGCTCATTAATTGAAATTATTGACTGTTAGATAAACCTTCAAGAAATAATGTAAATTTATTTTTTAAATTGAAAAAGACTTATCATTTTTTCATACCATGTAAGTTCAGAAACAACTTTTTTTGGTTCAGATTCTAACCTATCCCTTGAAACTGATTCTGATTCTACTTGTTGGGCATGATAGACCAATAAATCATCAAGATAAGTTGGTTGATCACAGATTTTTATAATTTCTTGCAATTCATCTGAATTAATTTTGCCTATTTCATATTCTTGATTTGCAATTTTTTTGATGACATGTATCGCTTTTTTTGTAGCAACTGCTGCTGGTAATGGTTCATTAAGATCTACAAATTCAGGTGTTGCAATTAACATTTTTAAAAAAATTGGCATTGTCATTGCAAGATTTCTAACTATATTTTCAAATTTAAATGATGGTGCATAATCACTCTTAGAGCATAGTCCTTTAACGTTGCGTGTAGATTGTATACCGCTATGAATATCTGCTCTTTTTTCTGTCAATAGCGTGTACCGAGGGATCATACAGCTATCTATCTGTCCTTTGTCTGCTAAACGATTTAATATTTTGAGATATGCGGAATCATGTGATACTAAGTGTCCAATTTCATGTTCAAGCAAAGCAGTCATTTCTTGGGGAGAACATTCCAATCCCCTTTCGAATATAATTAATGATCGACCAATAACTCCCGCCCAAGCATTTACAAAATGCAGTTCTTTTTCTGCTTTAGATGAAATAAAATAAACTGGTATTGTTTTCGGATGAATGCCATGCTTTTCAAGCAACATTTTTATTTCTTGTTCGATTTGAATTTTACGTTGGTATTGTTCTTGGGTAAATTGTAGCTGTAGGAATGGATGTATTTGTTTTGAAAATATTTCATCTGCTGCTAGTTCTATTTCTGTTAATTCTTCAATTGTTGCCTTTGGAAATCCATGTAACTTGCGAAAATCTTCCACATCTTGATTTGCCTGAATCCACATTGGATTTTTCTCTTGTCCTGGTTGTAAATATAAAGGCGGTGTCGCTCTAAACAAATTTAGTCGAGTAGCTTTAAATGCACCAGATCCCGTTGGAGCTTGCATAGGCATTAATTTTTGCGTGGCCCACATCGATTCTTCTGGTGTCATAACTTCTTCTTGAGCTTGTCTAAGTAGCTCTGGATTTAACGTTGCTTGCGGTACTAACTGCTGCCTTGTCACAACAGTTGGTGCAGCTTGCATGCTCTCTGGCAAGTATTTCGCCAGATTAGCTCGAGGAGCTCTCATCATACTCCAGATCGACGAATGAATAATAATTAAAAAACAGAATGTGTACATAAAAACTTTTTTAAAATCCATGACCTAGCCCCCTTGATACTCACCTATTTCATTTTTAATAACTTAAGGCAAAGATGGTTGTTGAATCAATGCTTTTTTGCTTTTAATATTTTTTGAACGACCAAGTTGTAGTTATTAAATAATTGTGTTAAATGTTGCAAGTGATTATTTTTTATAATTTTTCTTAAAAGAAGGAAGAAAAATGAATCCTCGTAAATTATTGTTATTTTGTGCATTAACAACTATGAGTCTGCCAGCATTTATATCAGCAAATGTGCTCTTTCCTACACCAGAAGAACAGCTTGCAAATGAACAAGAAGCAATTGATAGAAAAGAAGCAAGAATTAAAGCATCAAAAGCAAAATTAAACGCTGAAAAACAACAAACTCGTGCTGAAAGAAAAGCCGCAAAAAAAGCCAAAGCAAAAAAAGAAAAAGCTCGTCAAAAAGATGAGGCACGGCGCGATAAAGAAGCAGAAAAAAGATCAATGCGTAGCTACTAAAAGTAGTATCAAAATAATGATTTTGTAAGCGCCAGAACCTGTTTTCATGAGAGCCTGTCATGAATTTTGTGTAAATGCATGACAGGCTCAACGAACGTTTACAACAAGCGTTTATTAAATTGGTGCAAGTAATGATACATAATTTTTTTAAACTCTTTTTCATTAAATTTTTTTCTATCAACCGTGGTATCATGGATAATTCTTTTACGTAAATTTTTATCTAAAGCACGGTCCAATGTTTCTTCTATAAATACAACAAGCTCAGCTCTTTTATCAATTGGATATGATTCTACATACCCTTGCAAAAATGATAGGCAATGCTGTAGATACAAAGGCCAACGAATAGCATTATTCTTCGTAAGATATCGAAGCATAACCATGCTTGTTAAAATTGTTTTTAGATCTCGGCCGATAGAGCCTTCTTCCATTGTTTCATTATCAATGAAATCAACTTTGCTCGTTGCAGGATTAAACAAAATATTTTTGATACCAAAATCTCCATGACATACTGTTTGCCACATGCGTGGATCTTGAGAATCATGATAATTCATAAATAGTTGCTGAAAGGTTGCCAGGGCTTTTCCTATGGCGTAAGCAGCTTTTTTTATGTCGTGTGCATTTTCAGAGTCTAATATACTTTGTATTAATTGCCCTTGTGCAGAGGGAGTAACTTCAATAGTTTTTTGTGCCCCAGTTTTATTTTTATAAACAAGAATCAGTGCAAGCCAAATAATATTGGGAAGATCTTTTTTGGATATTGCCAAAGAATTTGTATGAGAATTAATAAATTCTGTAAATTTTTGCCCAATAGGACCTTCTTGAATTTTTATTAGATTTTCAGTTGATTTAGATTTTTTACTGATTTTCAGAAAGAATAAAGGTTCTTTTTTACCATTTTTTTTAGTGGTTACAACGTACATTCTTTCACTGTAATGTCCACCAGCTATTTTTTTAATAGAAATTTTACTTTGATTAAGTTCGTTGAAATATTGAGCAGCAATCAAAGATTTAAGAGCGCTTTTTTTGGGATATCCTAGATTATCACATTCTATTTCAACTTGTTTGGATATTACTTTTAAATCTTTTTCAACCGTATAAAGATTAAAAACCATGAAGCTTAATAGTATAATTATTCTAGTATCCATAAAACACCCTCTCCTCAATTTTTACAAGCCTTTTTTATGCCTGCCACGTCTACCCATGCTTCCGACTTCACCTTACTACGCGTTACTGCGTAACTAGCTTCGTAACGCTTCGCCGAGGCTTCTTCAGACTGACGTCGGGCTGCGCGGCCTACTTTTTCAGGCTAACATCTGCTTGTTGCATCAAGATTTGCATGCTTTTGGTTATTTGATAACCCGCCGTTTTTGCTAGAGCTGGTTCAGCCTTACATACTTTATCTTTTGCAAGAGCAACTAAAATATTATCCGTGGTTTCCATAGTTATCATGTCACCAGAACTTATCAAAGCGCTTTGCAAATCTTCAAGAGTTTTCACTGTTTTACCATTCACCGTTTTAATAATAGACCCAGCAAGCCGCAAACGCGCTTTAAATGCTGGAGAATCTGGCAAAACATATGAAATGATCAGCGCAGGATCAGATTGATTTTTTTCTTCTGCAAACTTAGTAAGACCTGGTGCTACAGGTATCAAATGAGGTAAATGACCAAGCATCAAGGGCATCACTACAAACCCACCAAAAATTTCATACGGTATCTCTTCATATTCAGCGTACACATGACGAATCGGTGCGAACTTTTTACGTTCAAAGGTGCATTCAAAATGCATTTTTTTACCTTTTCGATAGACCGTCATCGAAACTTTTTGACCAGTTTTAATTCGTGAAATATATTCCGCGGTCGTCACTTTATCTTCACTCCATGGTACTGACATCTCACCATACAGATCAACAGGGGTTCCGTTAATATCATAAATCATATCACCCGGCAATAGTTCTCCCAAAAGCGGACTATCACACATCACTTCTACGACATACGTACCACCTGGCAATGGATTACCCAAAGATTTTACCAAATCTTCAGTTGCCATAGCTTGATAGATTCCCAAATAAGGCTTACGCACCAGACCACCAGCGCGCAGCAAATCTAAAAAGTTTTTTAAATCATTGATTGCTATGATATACCCAACGTTTTGCGCAGAATGAACACTTGCTGAATTAATACCGATCACTTCACCCTTACAGTTAACCGATGGTCCTCCTGAACTTCCTGGATTAATAGGAGCACTCATCTGAATCATCCCCAATTCTCGACCACTGATCACACCAGTCGTACTTTTGAGTGCTTGTTGCCCGAGAGGATAACCAAGTGCAAGGATCTCCTGTGAACGAACAACATTGTCTGAATCACCCAATGCCAATTTTGGCATTTTACCTAAATTGTTGATGATCATTTCAATATCATCAGGTCTTAACTTGACGAGCGCAATATCTTTTTCTGGCATGATACCAACCAGATCAACTTCAAACTGATGCTTACCAAATGCTGGCATTTGTATCACAATCGACGTTGATCCATCAACTACGTGAGCATTGGTCACAATTTCACCCTCATCACTGATAATAAAACCAGACCCCATGCACTGACCAACTTTAGGAACTTTGTATGGTTGTAAAATATTTTTTTCTGCACTACAAACATGCAACTGCACCACGGTGTTTTGTAATTTCTTTTGTAATTTTTCCCATAGCTGTGATGATACTGCAGTATCACAAGATGCTTGCTCTGGGCGAGCCGTTGATGGATGACTTGGATCTGATGATTGATGAGAAAGCTGCTGCTGCAAAGAATCGATCGATGCTTGAATCATAGAAAAATGAGACGAAGTTTTATACACAAAAAAAAGCAAAAACTATCGCAAAAAACACTAAACTCGCTGCTATAAAATAATTCTGAATCTTCATTGTTTCCTTTCTTGACGTTACACAACTGGTATCAATTCTATCGAGAAACGAAAAAATGAACAATCAAGTTTTGCCTATCTTTTTACACGTTTTGTCTATTTAAGATCCCAAGCCCTTGGTAACCGCACTAAGTCCTCTAAAAATCGCTCCTAATCCTGCGTGTACTCTCTGCCGAGCAGATACATGTACTGCAGCTTTAGGAACCGGAGCGGCTACCGGTCCAACAGCAGGACTATCGGAAATATCTTCAATAACTGCTATTGGTCTTGCTGCTGCAAGTTGCATTGCGCGCAACTCTGCATCAATTCGTTGCAATTCAGTTTGCTCTAAACGATCAATTTTATTTTGCATTTCACTAACAAATTTTCCTAATTGAACTTGAAACTCAGCATAAGAACTTTCACTCATTTTTTTGGGTAAGGCACGAAGTTCTGTAATATTTTGAGTCATACGATTTTTTGAATTCAACAACCCAGACCTTCTGCCTGTCAATTCTGACAACCTACTTGCAATCATTGTTACTTCAACAGCTACAAGCGTCAAACATGATCCATACAAAACATGTTGAACCATCGATCGCCCAGAAAAAGGGGAACTGTAAAGCACAACGAGTGGAAGAGCCGTGATAGCCGTGGTAACCAAACCACCCTTAATTTTGGTTCGTTGCTGAGCCTCATCAACACGAGCAAGTCCTGCTTCAACCTCTTGACGCTTCTCATCTTCTGCTTGTTGCATTTTATGGTTCAAATCGACATAATATTGTTCCACTTCATTTTTTCGATGCATTAAAACACGGCTCATCAATGGAACCAAGCGCTGCTGCAACCACTGTACATACAAATCTAATATTTCCCTGTTTTCACATCGAACTTTAAAGAATTGATCCAACATATCTGCAGTTATCTCACCAGCTAAAACAATGGTCTCATGAAATACCCGATGTAATCTTTCAATGGTTACATGTTCTGGTGCTATCACCGCTACAGGCTCTGGCATTGCAACAATGTTTGGTAGAACATTAAGAAGCTGTTCATTCGACATTGAGTGTAACATTGCAACCAGCTCACTGGTCACAACACGTTGACCACCTTCAACTACAACAACAGCATCTGCACGCTCCGGTGTAAATAACTGAGCCATTTGTAATGCTTCTGGGGATAATGATCGCTTATTTCCAGAAGCTACAACCAAAGCTCCTTGATTATCATCTTCCCGTTCATCATTTTCATCTCCACCGACAACATCTGAATGAAACGTTACACGGCGGCCTTGAGTTGATTTGCGAGGCTGAGCTGATTCCTTACGCAGAATATAGTCTCTTCCTGCATCATTAATTCTTCCAAACTGATCAAAATATTTTATTCGGTCCATGTTATATTGAGTGCCGTTTGGTCGCTGAATTATAATAATACCTTGAGGAACATCATCTCCTACCAAATCATACTCAAACTGTGCTGCACTGGCTTGTTGATCATACGTAAACCCCATCATCAACAAAACGATTAACCCATAACAAAATTTTTTCATCGTAATTCACTCCACATAAAAACCCACAATCATCAGTAAACAGCATCAGCTCTATACAATAACTTTATATCGTCTTCTTTTTTAATATCATCTTCTTCATCTTTAATATCATCTTCTTCATCAGATTCGTTAAATCCAGACGGCATTTCCGCCTCCAAATCTTCTAAAATTTTTTGACCAGCCTCATTTAAAAGATGCGATGTTTTATCAAAATATCGATCCGGAATCTCCCAAATATGACCATATTGATCTTGCCAGTGACGCGTAAATAACCAAACACCACGAGGGTTTTCAGAATTTTGTACGTATTTCGGTTCAACTTTAAGTACTTGACCCAATGGCCCTGACACATATAAATTATTAAATGATTCTATAAAACGCCTGAGCCAATCACGCCCCTTTTCAGTTAAAATTAACGTTTTCTCATTATTCCATTTTGAGTGATCAAATACCCAACCTGGATGCACTGTAAAACTATGTCCATTTCTATCAGCCCATTGCCATTCCCTCGCAACAGAGCTCCAAATTAACGTACCAAGCTCTGGATCATAAAATCTACCAATTCTTTCCTGATCTCTTTTTCCTTCGAGCCGCTGATTCAACACAGCCTGACGCTCCTGCTCAAGCAACAAATCAAGATCTTCTGTTATCACAGATGCATATTGACCTGGACCTACAGCTTTATTGTTCCGAATTTCATCGGTATTTTTTGGAAGACCCTTCCAGCCTCGACCATACTCTTCAACATTTTCAGGACGATTACCCTTAGGTTGTAGGGCAACAGATTTAGGTTGATACACCTCATGAACAACAGTTGGCTTTATCGCATCATAATCAACCCGTGGTTCATAAGATAAAATAATTGGTAACTCTTCCAATACTCGCTCTTCAGCAGAACGACCAAATTTCGTTTCAACAATGCCACCACTATCAATATCTTTAAACTTAACGCGCTTGTCACGATTGGTTGGTTCATACTTTGCTTCAGGATCGGTATTTTTCCAAATTTTAGGCGCAGGTTGCGGTGCATTACCCTCCGAAGCTTCTACCATACTGGTTGCTTCTTTGCAAAACCATTCAAGTTCCATCTGTTCAAATTCACGCATTCTAAATAAAAACTGTTTAGGGGTGATTTCGTTTCTGAATGCTTTTCCGATCTGTGCAACGCCAAACGGAAGCTTGGTTCTGCTGGTTGACCAGATGTTTTTGAACTGCACAAAGATGGTTTGTGCGGTTTCAGGGCGTAGGTATGCTTTTGCACTATCGTCAGCGACTGCTCCAAGCTGTGTTTGAAACATCAGGTTAAAGTCACGAATGTCAGTCCATGATTTGATACCGCATGATGGACAAGGTTTTTCGAGGTTGATGTTGTCATCATCGGTTCTGAACCGTTTTTTGCAGTTCATA
>Ga0207050_1106_pt1 | contig 12159 bp, 10 predicted proteins | sample Alteio_BWMinCont_64_FD_153291 | JGI IMG/M metagenome (GOLD analysis project Ga0207050, IMG submission 153291) | Enriched cells from forest soil in Barre Woods Harvard Forest LTER site, Petersham, Massachusetts, United States -... | ecosystem: Environmental > Terrestrial > Soil > Temperate forest >...
CGGAAATTCACTTCTCGGAAGCTCACGATGGAGGATCTGGTCGCCCAATGGTTCATCAGTGCAAAATCTGCTGAGCTGCTCCAGGATGCCGTCCAGCGGGGTGACAACACTCTTATTTCTGGTGGCACTGGCACTGGAAAGACCACATTGGCCAACATCCTCGCCAATTCGATTCCTGACGAGGACCGGATTCTAATTATTGAGGACACCGCGGAGCTCGCCATCCGCAAGCCACACGTCATCTCAGCCGAGGCTCAGTTGGATACCCACAAGAGCAGGATAACTTTCGACGATCTCCTCAAAGCCATCCTCCGTCACCGTCCAGACCGCATTATTATCGGCGAGGTGCGAGGAGCGGAAGCCCGCACCCTTGTAGACGCTCTCAATACCGGACATAGGGGAATGCTGGCTACAATCCACGCCAGCAGTGGGGGTGGAGCGTTTCGCCGTCTTGCGAACTTGGCTCTTCGCGGCTCAGCCCAGCAGGACGAGACCCAAATTGAGAGAGAAATTCACTCTGGCATAAATCAGGTGGTTCATCTTAGCCGCGAAGGTGGGCGCCGGCACGTGCAGGAGATTCTTGAATGTCCATCTGCGAAATGGGGCGTGGCCCTCCATGCCCTGTAATAGTTAGTGCCCGGCAATTGAAGGTCTGTGGGGCGGGCAAAAGAGGCTCCGAGTCTACCTGCTTTCAATCATACGAGCTCGTTCCTCAGAGAACACTTCCCGTGCGATCCGCAGGAGATTCCGAACCAGCGGGCTGCGGATCTGCCGACGATACACAATTCCGGTGTCCACGGTAGGCATTCCCGGAATCGATTTCGTCACAATCTTCGTTGAACCGAACCGCCCTAAGTTCCTTCTTAGTGCGCCTACCACTACGCCCGTCTCCACGAAACCCAAGGCTTGCACCAGACTCATCACGTGAAATACTTTCTCTGGCCGGTAGCCCCAATCTCGAATTCCAATGAGAATTTTGTCATGGGCTAGATCAGCCTGGTCCGAGAGCAGCACGAGAGGGCGTTGGACCAGTTCCTCCGGGACGACAGTTTTGCGTGAAGCAAGGCTGTCATCACGGGAGACGGCCAGTGCAATCGATTCCCGAAGCACACTTAGAATCGCTAGGCCACGGTATCGCATCGGTAGCTCGACCAGCCCGGCATGAAGATCACTACGCATTATGGATTCTGCTTGGTCACGAGCAAAACCGGAAACATATTGCAACTGAACATCGCCGTGCCTCCTCTCGAAGGCGTTCCTTAGCCGGAAAAACAGGTCAAGATTAACAGACGGAGAAACGCCCAGAAACAACTTCCCGTGCTGCCCGAGGTTGGCGGCTCGCGCCGCCGAAGCAGCGCGCTCCGCATAGAGGAGAGCCTGTTTTGCGTTCTCAATAAAAGCTCGCCCTGGCTCGGTGATTTCTACTTTCTTGCGAGTGCGCCTGAACAATTCCAAGCCCAGCTCTTGCTCCACGTTGCGGATCTGTTTGCTGAGGGAGGGTTGTGCAACCCGGACAATTTCCGCCGCCCGGCTAAAATGCAGTTCATCTCCAACGGCGACGATATACCGCATGGTGCGAAGTTCTATCCCCGGATACATAAAAAGCACTCACTCCAACTCGGCGTAGCGTTTATATAGAGGCTAGTTGTTTTCGACTTTCGAATTACCCCTTCATCGTCAGCGATACCCGTCATGCGCGCAACGGCGCGTTGGTCTGGAGATTGACGGGAATATCCTGGGCCGAAGCCGGCCGGCATTCTTGAGGGAGGAATTCGATGGCACGAGGCGACGCCGTGGAGAGGGCCACCAAGTCCCGGAATGCGATTTCGGTCGGACGGTCAAGTCGGAATCCTCCGATACTTATATGAGGCCGCGAATCGTGAAAAGCTCAAGCAAGAAAGAGCCTGACAGATTCCAAAATCTGAACAGGGATTCGGAAGACAATTTCGCGCATGATGGCGATGTACTTGCGGATAACAGTGGTAATCTGCTGGAGGATGAGGGCGCTAACCCCAGCCGGTTATTGGAGTAGTTCTACTGCCTTCTTGACTTGGGCGTCGTCTCCGTAAGCGAGTCTGTCTGGATCAATGTCGACAGGTACGTCCGGTAGCACACCTGAACCTTCTGCGCAGTTTCCACTGGGACTGTACCAGCCAAATATCGGCAAATAGAGCTGGTACCCGTTCCCAACGTTAAACATGGTCGACCCAAGGACATTGCCCCCGGTCTGTATGCCTACGACAGTTGCGAGTTTGGTGTCCTTCGCGAACTGAGCAGCCATTTCCCCAGCGCTATTGGTCCATTCGTTCACCAGCACCACCACGCGACCGTGGAAGGGCTGTTTACCTAGACCTTGTGTGAGCAGTATCAAAGATTTGTCCTGGACCGAAAAGCGCGTAAGACAAAATAGAAGCGCGAGCTTACTATTGGGCATTGGAACTCGCGGCAATTGCGCGACGGTGTACCCTCGTTCCAGTCGTTTTCGGGTGATATCGAAGCCGATAGGAATTCGATCAGGACACAGGTAGCTCACAAGGCGGGCAAAGCCGAGACTCCCGCCAAGACATCCCCGTAAATCAATGATGAGACGGTCGCAACCTTGTGCTTTGAGTGACTCAACCGTAGAGTCGAGAAGTCTTGAGAAGCGAATTCCAAACGCCCCCGGAAAGAATGAAATCTTCAATATTCCAATGTTCCGTAACATGCGGTAACTGATGCTTTTCGGCTCTACGAGCGGCAGTCGTCGCCCTTTTGGCGTCCTGGGTGGAACAGTCACGACGACGTTCTTGGTTTCCTTCTCGGGGAGCTCTACAGTCAAATGGTGTTCTTGGCCAAAGCGAAATACCGGAAAGCTTGGGGGAACGGCGGGCGTCCCGTTTACCGCCAGAAGGAGATGTCCCGGACTGATGCCGGCACATGCGGCAGGACTATCGTCAAATACGTCCAAGAACATCCACCGTGGAGCGCCGATGCGCAGCACCGAACGTAGGGTAGCGCCAATGACATGTTGTGGCATGGTTGAATTCGTATCGGAACGGTAAAAGTTCGTATGGCTGGACTTAAGCTGGGACAAAAGATTACGTATGCCTTCCTCGAAAGCGTCGTCATCTGCTGTTAGAAGAGTGGGGGTCTGCTCGTCGACTGCTCTGGACCAATCCGCGTGATTGATATTGCTAATGTTGAAGTGGTGCTTGACCGTGATGGTCTTCACACGAGAAATGACTTTGAGGCGAACTGCGGATTCGAGCATTGGACCTCAGTGTTTAATTGGAGGTTCAGCTACTCCCTCAACGGTAAACCCTGCCCAGTAGTACGGAGCCGCTTTTGCACCAAACGTCTTCAGCATTTTCAGTTTGGCGGCTGCCAACGCGTCTGGAACTCGTTTTTTGCGATTCAACTCGGCATAAAAGATCTTCATTAAATACAGCGTTGTTTCGTCTTGTACAGACCACAGGGTTGATACGACGGTGCGAGCGCCGGCCAGCAGGAAGGCTCGGGAAAGTGTCGAGATTCCCTCTTGTCCTTCGAGCGGTCCAACTGCCGTGTCGCACGCTGAAAGGACGACCAGGTCTGCATTTAATGGGAGCTGCACTATCTCAGAAGCTTGCAGGAATCCATCTTCGTCGTGCGCTGGATCGCTGAGCAGTACAAGAGCGGCGCGCTCCGGTTGTGTCTCGTCCGCAATAGCATGCACCGCCAGGTGAATGACTCGGTGATTGCTCGCTTTCTTAAACGCGCTTTCAGTTGCACTGTCGCCAAGCAGCAACATCCTCGACCGACTCGGGAACGCAGCTGCAGCGACAAGCGCTTCCTCCCGCGAGCCCGGGAGGTTTGATAGCGCCGTTGAGCTGTAGCCACGAGTTACAGCGGATTGTGTCAAATTGCTGCGGTCGTATGGAACGCCTCCAACGGCCAGAACTGTTTGCGCGGAGTGTTTAGGCTGAGCTGTCGTGCGCAGTAAGAAAAAGCTGGTTGCGGAGGGGGAGTAAACGACTGTCCGTGATTCAACAAGGTAATGGTTATCATGGTCGAGCAGCGCATCGAAAGGAACAAGGTGAAGCTGTCCATCGCGAATGATCACGAGCTGTTCTTTGTCCTGCGCTTCGGGGATTGAATCCAGCAGGACATTATACAAACGACGAGCCTGATCTTGAGCAGAGTGTTTAGCCTTTACTTCGCTCAAGTAAGCATTCACAAGAGGTGAAATTACCTGCTTTCCGGGCAATTTCACTGTACGCGCGTTTTCGCGAGTGATAACGACACAATAAGACGCGGTCTCATCAATCACGTATTCGAGAACAGCCTCTGAAGACGAGAGGCTGGCCTCGAGTTCTTTCAATGTGATGGCCCGGTGCACGTTTGACTTTAGAATGCTGATTTCAGGAGTAATCGATCTGGATTGTTCGGCTAAGAAGATCTCGTCGCGGAGCTCTCGAATATCGCGATCCGAGCGCGCGGCCATCAGCTTAAGACGCAAGTGCGAGATTTTCTTTTCGGCTTCGAGAGATTCAGGCGAGGTGTTGACTCCAGCCACGAGGAGATCTGTCATCACGCGTCCACGAACTTGCTCGATGATCGCAAAAGCCTTTTGGGTATCACCGAGATGCTCTGCGACTAATGCGAAGTGCTTTGCGTACAAGTCGCTCGCTGCCTTAATGAGAGCGGTTTTTCCGAGGGTGCTGTCGGCATTCCCAATCATCATGTCCTGAATCATAGCCGCCCGGTCATATGTACGGTCGGCTTCCACGTACTTGTCCTGGCTAATCTGCACCTGGGCCAATGCCTGAAGGGCTGGGGGTACGCGAGGGATGTATCCCGAAGCCTGAGCAGACTCGGCAGCAGTGCGAGCAAGCTCTTCGGCTTTTGACAGGTTTCCGTCTAGCCTATATAGGTCCGAGAGATCGCTCTGGATCGCTGAGGTTGGATTTCCGTATCCCGCCTCCGCGTACCGGAGGGCTTCGTTGAGATAGGCAATGGCGCCGGGGATGTCCTTCTGCATTCGAGAGATTAATGATGCTGTCGAGTAAATGTCGGCAATTTGGTAACGGTCGTTCTGAGCTTTAGCGCGGACCAGCAAGCTGTTCAACTCTGTTCGTGCCCCCTCAATGCGGCCTGCTTGAAGCATTGCGAGTAATCTCGCGTGCTGCGCGAGCACAGGGTACCCTGCGTCCGGATTCACTTCGGCGATCGTGATAGCCCGTTCAGCGTAGATGATCGCTTGATCGTTCATCTGCTGGCTCAAGAGGCCGTTTGCGGTCGCTGATAAATAGAAGATCTGAGCACCGACATCTCCAGTGTTCGTTGCTGCGATTAGCGCCGCTCCGACATTCCGCTGAGCAGCTGCAAGATCACCGTCATGAAAATCGGCAAAACCTAATTGCCCTTGTGCTCGATACTGCCACTTCGCATTCCCCAGCTCGCTCGCAAGGGCTGCTACCTCGGTCCAATCGCGCCGCATTGCCGGCACATCGATTTCTCCGTCGAAATCCCCTTTCACGATAAGGCAGAACATGCGGAGTTCTTTGTCGGATTGCAGAATTGGATTCGTAGCAAGTTCCTGCGCAAGCCGGTACGAGAGCTCCGTTATTGGTGCCGGATCTGCTCCGGCTCTGATCGCACCAAAGTGCGCGTATAATGCGTTCCTTTTGTCGCCGGCAGCCTCGAACAATTGCTGAGCCTTGGTGAAGTACGGGCGAGAAGCGTGCCAGTTGTACAAATCGGCGAAATGGAGCGCTCGCTGCAGAGGAGTTTCGGCCTCATCATTGGCCGACGCGGCGGCCTGCTTCAGCAAAGGATCAGGTTCATGCGCCGACTTCGATTCCTGCGCAGCGGCAGTTGCGCAGAGAATCCCAAAGATCATCACGCCAAATGAAAATCGAGTGATTCCCATGACTATTGGATCCTTCCAGACGAAGCGCTCTTCACAAGGACGGGTACAGTGAGGCGGAACCCCTTTGAAACAACCACCAGATCGTAGTTTCCAGCCGGAACATGACTGAAGTCGCTGTGCATGTGCAGAAGCATTTGACCATTCTCCAGATGCCCTTGTGCCAAGCCCGACCAGACTACATCTCGGTTGGAACTCAGCCTCACTGAGTACCGCCTCTCCTCGCTCCCAAGGGGCAAGAGCAGATTCAAATTTATGAGTGGACTTGAAGGAATTACTTGCGGCGAAGGACTGGCTTCACCCTTGTCGAGTCCGCGTACTGGGGAGGCATTACTCAGATCGAGCAGCACTGGAACGTACATGGCAGTCGCTGGCACTCTAGCGGGAGTCGTAGGTTTGCCAACTGGCTCCGGTGTGCGGGATGCGACAGTAGGCTCGATGTGTCGCCTGTTGAAGAAGACATAAAAGGCGATCATCAATATAGCGAGAGTGCCAGCGGTAACGAGAGAACGCCTGATCAGCGCGGCTCGGCGAATGTTATGTGACTCAACCAGTTCGGCTCTTCCCTGTGCGAGGTGAGCCCTGTACGCGTTGAAGCATGGCGAACAGCACGTCAAATGATTACTTATCGATTTGTCGCTCTTCGTCGGCCAGCTTGCCAAAATCCTGAGCGCATCATCCGGTGGGCAGCCTTTACGCTCGGGATTCGGAAAAGCGTCAGAGAGATAGATACGGGCAAACTCAAGGAGGCCCTGTTCTCTCTCGAAGACTCGACTTTTCCTCGCGCCGGTTGCCATACTAAGAACCCTCGCCGACCATTGCCGGCTTATTTCAGACCAAGCTTGCTCCTGACCTTCTGAAGTGCCTGGCTGAACTTAGACTCCGCGGCATGACTCGATATGCGATATGCCTGGCCGACCTCTCTCCATGAATAACCCTCCATGCGCCGACAAAGCACGTCACGTATTGCTGGATCACAATGCATCAGTAATTCGTCTATAAGAATTTTCATTTCGAGCGCTTTCCTGGGATCCCACGAAACGCGCGGAAGAAAAGCTTGGAGTTCAACCGCTTTCCCTAAGAACGATTGCCGTTTCTTGGCTCTATTTAGGCGTCTGAGGAATGCACGAAAGAGGTATGATTCGAGATCTCGTACAGAATCCTCACTGGCGTTCTTCACCTTTAGGGCCCGGGAGACCGTTGCTGCTGCCTCTTCGAGCAGGTTGGCCGCGATTGCCGGATCAAAGAACAGCCTTTCGGCATGCAGGATTGCGCGACGACTGACTTCTTCAGCCGCGCGGAGCACAGGAGGGCTGATTAGCCGCCCGTGTCGATCCATCGGGCTGACACGTAATGCACCGTTCTGACCTGTCTGGCCGGTCATACTAATTCCCGACGGGACACACATTCGCTGACCCTCGGCTAAGCCTTCCGGGCGGCCTCAGTAGAGTTCAATATGGCAGAGCACCGTCGCAAGAAAAACCTCAATTTGTTCTTGCGTTTGTTCCACAATTCGGACTTCTCTATTAGAAAGCGCCAACGCAACCGTTGTCGTGTGATTCGAAACGCCCATTTTGCTTTTCACGGTTTACACCCCACGCAAGCGGATACTGCGTCACTCATTGGTCATTGGACTGTGCTTCCGGGAGACACCGACTTAGAGTTGCTCCAGCAAAGAGCAATAGAATAGTCATAACGTAGTCAATTTGAACTGGCCTGGGCCGTTCGTTGCTACGGTCATACCGGACGTGCAGCTAGGCGCAAAAAGGGTGTCATTTCGTCGATGACAACCCTTTCGTCGCGGTCAGGGCGCTAGGACAAACAAGGGGAAAACTCTTGGAGGAGATCAAACCCCTCGCCGCTTCCCGGTCAAGCTCCTCACTTGTCACTTAGTACCAGACACACGGGTGAATTCCTAATCAATTCTGTTTACTTTGGTGCTAAATAAATATTTCATTGTCCCCAACTTAACAGCAAAGCTATAGCTAGTGCTCGTGTTCTTTTCTTGGTCGCGCGTGAGGATGATCGGCATTGGGAGCCTTGAATAATCGCTCCGATAGGGCAGAGCAGGTGATTCGCCCGAAACTGTTTCAATCTGGTACAAAAAACATCACAAAGGCGAGCGGTTGGCTGTCGCTTCCGTGAGCATGAATCCAGTGACCTGCAATTGTCTTTGGAATTCGTAAAAAATGGGAACTCGAATGTACCGTACCCAAGATGCATTGCACAATCGCGATTGTTGAATAGGGTGTTGCTCGTGCAGCGCACGGTTTGTCGGTGTGCGGTACGGCCGCAGCTCAATCGAGCATCCGACGAAAAAGGTCGAGAGGCTCGTGTCATGGGCCCATGGATGGCTTTGGGAGTCTTCTTACTTGGGGCTGCCGTCGGATCGCTCGCTAGCGCAAGCCGGACCACATGAAAGAGCAAGCCTGGCGCCTGTTCTGACGTTCCTCCTACATCCCATCCATCTTGTCTCTCCGCTAAGTGAGCAGAGTTCTACTCACAGTCACGGCGACGGGCTGCGACGGAATAAACGTTCCCTGTCGATGCATTGCTGATGCGCACGAACGGATAGTTACTCGCCATTTGGGCATGGTCCGCACAGTTAACCCTGGTCTCAGATGCTCTGACGACGAATGGTCGGCGGGCCAGCAGGACTTGCAAACTAAACTATTTGCAATTATCGAACCTGAACGCCATTACCCGCGTACTCCAATCTGCGCTTGTGCCGCCCCCGTGCTCCGTAAGGGCCGGCACAGCACTGATATCCAAGCTTGATGTTGCAACCTACTCCTCATAACAGGCTCTCCTTACTAGGTCTCTTTTTTCAAAATAGCCCCCTTCAAGCGCCCGGTATTTTTTTCTCGTCGATGTCGACCGGTTTTCGCAAAGCTGTGACTCGACTGGGTTCAGAAATTGACATGCCCCGCCGGCCACTTCTTACTTCGCACAATACCAGTCGCGCAAGTCAATTGTTTGTAACTACCGTTAAACCGGACCGCATGAAACAGCAAGTCTGGCGCGGTCTCTAGTTAGTAAAGGGCGCGTCTACTCATAAAACGCTTCCCTGCAGTTCGTGGGTCCAACCGCTGTGAACGCCCTTCACTTAGAAGAGACCACTCCGTTGCGGAACGGCCGTAAAACCCATAGAAGTACAACTACTGGCACATGGCGCTGTCTTCATGCTGGAAGCTGTACCACCCGTGGAGAGTGGTGCTCTTGGGTGCGCCCCAGTATGGCATCCACACCATGTCCTGCAAGTGATAAGTGAACTTGTGCAGAGTGTACGGATAGTCATGCAGCACCAGCGGGTCGCCGACTTCGAGGTAACCGCAGGGCGTGTTATTGCCGCCGTTGATGAGCGGATCGTCCATCCACTCGCCAACCTCGTGAGACAAAGCGGCCGTGTCCTGAGAGAAAACGCCGCTGCCCTGGTCAACCGTGGTGGTGTAGCTATAGGTCTGACCTTGTACGTTGCCGCCGTCCGCACTGTGGTAACCACCAATGCAGCACCCGCCCGAGGTCAGGTACACGTCATAGGTGAGGAAAACTGGCAGAGTGTCAGGTGTAATTCCCAACTTCTTGAAAAGAGGTTGCAAGAACGCGTCCATGTTGTTGATGTCGGCCACGCCCACGGTTTTGCCGAACTGGTTTTGGATGGCGCAGTCGCTCGTGTTGCAGTTATACGTCTGCTCTGGAAGGATTTTCGGCGTGCCCAACAGCACGTGATACTTCTTGTTTTTCGAGACGTGTTTTCCCCAGAAATTACCGCGTTGGAATGCATCGATGTATTGCGTGGTCCCAAGGTCGGTGCCACCTTGGTTGAAGTCAACGCCAGAAGCGAAAATAGGCGAGGTCGCGATAGTCGTGGTTACAGAAACATTGGTGCCAGAAAACTTCTGCTTATTCGGATTGAATGTCTTGTTGCCGTGATTCTTGTCATACACCATCTTGATCGGGATGATGTAGGAGGGCACCGTCGTGGTGCCGTTGTTTTTCGAGGGATCGGTACCAACCATGTTGAAGTTGTATTTGGTGCCGTTGAATGTAAAGCTGCCATTCCACGTCGTTAGGCTCTTGCCAGCCGGCGCTTGGATCGTGGCCTTATGGGGCGGCAGAACCACGAAACGTGGCTGAGAGACGGAGTAATTGCTGTCCTGAGCTACTGCGCTAGCGGCAACGCCAGGGCAGGCGAGCAGACACGCAAGCAAAGCGAAGTGTTTCTTCATTTGTATCCTCCTCAAGATTACGGTCTTCTGCTGAAGTCATGAAATACGGCGAAGAGTCTGTCCATGCACCAGTTGGGTCGTTCCAATTGAGGGCACGTCCTTCTTGCGAAAGCACCCTACCTCGGTCGGCGGTCATTGCACGTTCACCGCGACCGGCTGCGAGGGAATACCGTTGGCAACGACGACCAACTTGCTTCCGCCCGTCTCCATATCGGGTGGCACATCGAAATGGCTAGATACTTTCTTTTTTCCCGTCGCTACACCCATGCTGCTATGGTCGTGTGTTCGAGCGTAGAAAACGTGGCCGGTCGAGGTATTGGTGATGCGTACCAGCGGGTAGTTCGTCGCCATTTGGGCGTCGTCCCCGTAGTTCGCCCCGGCCGTTAGACCATTGAACTGCGTCCCCGAAATGGGGTAGGTCTGCCCACGAATCACTGTGCTTGGGGCCGAAGTAACGGTTGGCGCCCACGAGCTCTTGTACGTGCCTTTGGCAGTGTAGAGCTCGACATCGAAGGTGTCGGACTGGATGAACAGGATCTGACCAGTCGGAAGCACGAGCATGTGTCCCGCAGTGGGATTAAAACCGCCGGGCGGCGCGGCCGCCTTGACGAACTTACTCCCATCAAAAATGTAAAAGTGGAGGGGGAACCCACCATTCCGGAAGGTGTCGCAGAGTACATTACCGTCCGGCAGCACAGCCGCAGGCATATCCCCCATACCGTTCCCGTCCGGGAAATCTGGACCCGCTTTCCATTTACCCCGCTGGGTGAACTGGGCTGGCGGCGTATAGATCGCTGTGTGCGATGACGCCCCCATGTAGAACGTCGTGCCATCCGGTCGCAGCAACCCCGGTCCGATCTCTGAGTAAGTGTCCACCAACGGCTGGGGCGTCTGGCCAGCGCTGATCCATTTATCCAGACTGGGAATGTACCGTTCGGCGTAGGGAACCTTCCCAGTGTCCACTACCAGGACCGTCCCATCAGGCAGCAAGTTGAAACCTTCCTCATTAGAGTAGTCTTGCTTGCCAGTGCCTTTGAGCGTCCAGGTTAACGCCTTCGCATTGAAGAAGGCGGTGGCGGCGCTGGACCGCTGACCCAACATGAAAGTCCCGTCGGACAGAACAACCGCCGGGGAATCGCCAATCTCGCTCCACCCGCTAGGAGGATTAACATTCGTCCAGGTGTTGGTAGTCGGATCGTAAATCGCGCCCAGGGGCGTCTCATTATTCCCACCAAGGTTATGTTCTCCACCCTCGACGAGGGCCCGGCCATCGGCGAGCACCGCCGAAGCGAAATCGTTTGGACCGTAATCTGGCGGCATCGAAGCCAACGGGGACCATGTACCGTTGAGATAGCTGCCTGTGTTGTCGGGGGTTAGCCGCCACCAGTTTGGACTCAGGTCTTCGTGCATCATCACGGTGCCGTCGGTGAGCAGCAGGGCAGTATCAGTTAGGAAAATCGGCTGTCTATTCAGGGGTGCCCACTCTTGTGAGCTCACAATACCCGAGAAAACCAACAACGCGGCGAGGAAAATGCTCGGCGCTCTGAGCAGCTTCATGGTATTCTCCTTCGAGGATGAGTGCTATTTTGAATGACCATGTCCATCTTGTTTTCTACAGCTTTGCTTGAGCTGCGCTCAGACTTAATATCTCAGCGATGCTTTTTCCCCGCTCACTTGATTTCTGTGAATCATCCACGAGGGCTGGGTTTTCCGAAAGGGACAAGCAAGTCAGGACCTTTCTCAGGACATCAAACTGATCTGCTCGTCCCGTACCACCTCGGTTCCTATCGCTAGGCCTACTAAATTCAGCCGGGCCATTTCGCTCGTACCATTCGCGACTAAGGGGTCAGCTTAAACACCGTACCGCAGTTGTTGGCACCGCCGGAACTCGTCGGGCCATAAAGCCTGCCCACCTTGTCCCGGTACAAGCCCACCCAGGGGGCGCCTCCATCCGTCCCACCGGTAAAGCTGTACAGCACCGTCTCCTTGCCGCTCGGATCCACCTTGAACACCGTCCCGCAGCCGCTCCCCCCGCAGCCGGTT
>Ga0207050_1134_pt1 | contig 12119 bp, 7 predicted proteins | sample Alteio_BWMinCont_64_FD_153291 | JGI IMG/M metagenome (GOLD analysis project Ga0207050, IMG submission 153291) | Enriched cells from forest soil in Barre Woods Harvard Forest LTER site, Petersham, Massachusetts, United States -... | ecosystem: Environmental > Terrestrial > Soil > Temperate forest >...
TGTATGTTTACATACGGAGTCTTCCCTCTATTATTTATTGTATTGTCACTATTTTTAATGGTGATCTCTGCTGCAACCATCCCCATAGCCTTAGGCTTCTCGTCTTTGTCGTTGTCCGGATCTAGAAGGGCAATAACAAGGGCTGGGGTGAGGGTAAAACTGCTTAAAAATAAATGTTATGGGTAAAAAATTCCTTAACTTAGTGCCATTAGTGTATATTCTATGAACTAATAAAAACTTCAAGTGTCAAAGTAAAATACGTGAGAAAAATTTTAGCATTAGGTTTATTATATTATAGATATTATAGGAGATCATTTTATGCCAACATCAAAATCAGAAAAACCCTGGTATAAACGGGCCTTTGAGTACGTTACTGATAAGTGGACAAAATTTAACAAAAAGGTTTGGAAGGGAGCCTCACCATGGTATAACCCACTTAACATTGTTAGAGCGGCTGTTTCATTAGTTTCAACGGCGGTCCTTGGTGCTGCGGGTTTCGTAATAGGCGCAGCTACTTGTATAGCTGGGTTCCTCAAAGGAGTATTTAAAGAAATATTGTGGGAAGGTGTAGTCAAAGGTTTTTTTATAGGGTGTCTTTTTGGTAAGCTGGAAATAAACGGTAAACCAGTCAGTAGAGTAGAGGCTCTTATACATACTATAGGGTCTATTGTGAAGGGTGGCCTTCGAGCTGCTCTTAATATCTTAGGTCTTGTCGGTCTTGGAGCCGGGGTCGTTGCTGTTGCCGGCGTTACTGTCGGTACGGGAGGATTAGCCCCATTAATTGCAGTACCACTCATAGGACTTGGTGTGTTGGGAGTTAATGAAACACATACAGAAGTTGATAACCTTTTTTCAAAAAATAAACAACCAGATTATCCAAAAAAAGACAACCAAAGAAGTCAATCAGTAACTAATGCTTCTACGCCAAAACCGCCTGCTAGGGCTCAACAGCAACCTAATCCTCTACAACCAAAACCTCCTCAACGATCAAGACCTGGAGACGCAGGCGCAGGCCCTACTCGAAGAATGCAGCCATCACCAGGTTTTCAACAACCCCGACCTCCTCATGCAGCTCAGCACCAGCAACGTCACCAGCCACCGCAACAGCAACAACAATTTCAGATGCCACCACAGCATCAAACACATGCCCAACAACACCAGCAATCTTATCAACAACCACAACCTTACCAACAATCGCAGCAACAATTTCAACAAGTACTACCATATCAACCACTACATCAAGCACCACAGTATGTGTATGCGCAACAGCCAATTCAACCACAATATCACCAACAACAGCCACAACCACCTTACCCATATTACCAAGCAGCGCCTCAGCAGCAACCACATCTCCAGTATCATACAAGATACCCATACCCACTGCCGCCGTATCAACAACCATTATCTCAGCAGATGCCACCACTATCGCAACCACCATATTATTACCAACCGCAACAACAGCCAGGACGTGCAAATGCCACCTATAATACTCCAGATCTTGCATCCCAGCTGCAGGGACTTAATAAATCATTTTCCGCCCAGGCAGCTCATCATAGAGGTTCGGGCCAATTGACACCTGGGCATGATCGACATAGTCAAGAAGCTAATGCTGCCTTCAGCAAGACCAGACATGCAGGAACACAAGAAGCGGCGGATGCACAACACCATACAAATCCAAATGCCTCTCCCCCTCCGTCTCAACGTCGCCCTCACAGGCCTAGCCCTGGAAGAGACAATGATTGATGCAAGTCAAACCCATTCATGCATAAGCTATTTATGACAATTTCAGGATCATTCTTATTTTACGATTGAGGTAAATGCATTAACTGTTGTTTCTGTTGTTTGCTCTTTCTTCTTATTTAATTATTTAAGATTTATTATGTTTATTGCTATTTATTCCAACGCAAGTCCTCAATTTTAATTTGGCGATAAGGCAGAACACTTGAAACTATATTCCTCTTTTCTGTTTTGCCATTGGCGGTGGTATCTGCCAATACTATTTCCAAATCTTTAATCAATGACTCTGCCTTCTCTAGGCTTAAATCTAATCTTTCCTGCTGAGCGACATATTCGCAAATTAATTCCAAGGCTTGCTCCATCTGAGACGCTGACAGTAATTTTTCAAACAATATTTCAAAATCGTCGCCCATTGTTTTTATCACACAAGGCACCTGCCGTATGAGTATAGAAGTTGGCCCAATTTGCGACCAGGAAAAGCCTAATTGCGCAAAATTTATCTTATGATTCTCCAAATAATGATTTTTTTCTAGATTTTTTAGTTCCAGTCGGAGAGGCATCAATAATGGCCTGGATTGAACGGGGATGTCTTGGGGGTCCTCTAAAAACTCTGTCAATATTTTTCGAGTTCTGGCCTTAATAACCGCAGAGATATCCACTAGCACTAAGCCAGATGGATTTTCAGCCAGCAATAATTCATTCCCTAGAATGCTTAGAATTTTATGAATGAGTTTATCTGATCTTGGTGGTGTTTGTCTTGGTGGTTTTTGCTCAAGCATTTGCATAGAGCCTGGCAATGCTAATAATGCTAACCCAGGTTCAACATTACCATTCCTATCTAGGAACTCCGTATCTACTAACTCTGACAATTCTGTTCGTCCCGTCAGTTCCTCCAGCTCTCTCAGTTCTCTCAACTCCCTCAGTTTCGTTAGTTTCGTTAGTTCCGTTAGTTCTGTTGATTCGGTTCGTTCTGTCAATAAAGGCGAGGGCCCAAGTCCAAGTGAAGTGGAACCAAGCGTTTGCGTAAGCCTCTGTTCTACGATCGATTGGATCGGTTGTATCGCCGCGTCATTATTGTTCGTCATCTGTATTGGCATCGGCATCTGTATTTGCCTCGGTATTTGCCTCGGCATTTGCATCGACATTGGCATCGCTATCGTCATCGATTGAGTTAAAGCTTGACGAACACTATAAATTAAAAAAGCAGTGATAGCTCTTACTTCACGAAAACGAACCTCATGTTTGGTGGGATGCACATTGACATCCACTGCCTCGGGATCCAATTCAAAAAATAATACATAGGCTGGGTAACGCCCTGGCACTTGATATTCTTGATAAGCTTGACGTAATGCATAGCTCACCACTTTATCTCGCACGCTTCGGCCATTGACATAAAAATACTGCAAATCAGCCTGAGTTCGCCATTGCTCTGCCGATCCCAACCAACCCTTTATTTTTAAACCATTATTTTCCATCTCAATATAATGAGCCGTTTTCATGAAATTTAAGCTGCAAAGCTCTGCAACTCGTCTACTTTCTGCTTCTAAGGTTTTACAAGCTACCCATCTTTTTAATGGTTTTGCATCGATCTTTAAAGTAAAACTAACCCTGGGTTGACTTAACGCTATCCGTTTAAAGCATTCTTCAATATATAAACTTTCAGTTTTTTCCGATCGTAAAAATTTCCGTCTGGCTGGCGTATTATAAAAGATATCTCTTGCTTCAACGCTGGTTCCTAGAACTGGTGGACTGACCGATAAACGAACATTACCATGACGGCCTTCTTTCTGAATAGAAAAGCCCGAGGTTTGCCCCAGAACACAAGAACTTAAGCTTAAGCGAGAAACGGCAGAAATACTGGCTAAAGCTTCTCCTCGAAAACCAAAAGAAGCCACGCCTTCTAAATCCGCAAAGCTCAGAATTTTACTGGTTGCATGTTGAGATAGAGCGAGTTCTAGATCTTCTTTACAAATACCATGTCCATTGTCCTGCACTTTAATAAGACCTAAACCACCTCTTTCTATACTGACATCAATTTGGCTACTGCCTGCATCTAAACTATTTTCTAATAATTCTTTCAATATCGAGGCCGGACGTTCAACCACTTCACCCGCTGCAATTTGATTCGCTAATTCTGGCGTTAATTGATAGATACGGCTCTGCCCATTCATATTAATGGGGTTAATGGGGTCTTTTACTGGCATATTGGCGTATACCTCCCATAATGGCAGCGGCGATTTTCTTTTGATGAACCGCTGTTTTTAATTTACGCTCGGTTGCTGGATGAGAAATAAATCCAGTTTCCACTAACATAGAAGGGACATCGGGCGCCTTCAGCACAGCAAAACCTGCTTGCTCTACTTGCCCTCGATGTAGTGAGCCCACTTTGGCTAAAGACCCTAAAATATGCTTTGCCGCCTTTAACCCTTCTTCTTTACTGGCACTTTGCGTTAAATCCAATAACACTGATGCCAAGACTTTATTTTTATTCGCTAATTTCACACCCCCTATTAAATCGGAACGATTTTCACGATCGGCTATCCATTGAGCCGCGGTGGAACTTGCACCATGTTCCGACAAGGTAAACACGGAGGCTCCTTCAGCACGTTTATCATGAAAGGCATCGGCATGAATTGAAACAAATAAATCCGCTTTATGTTTTCTGGCACGGCTCATACGATCTTTCAAACCCACATAATAATCCCCGGAGCGAATTAAAATCGCTTTCATCCCGGGTTCTTGATCAATCATGGCTTTTAAGTGTTTAGAAATGGCCAATACCACATCTTTTTCTCGCGTACCTTGACGCCCTATGGCGCCTGGATCTTCTCCTCCATGACCAGGGTCAATGGCCACAATAAAAACTTGTTTCTGGTTTGTTAAGGTTTTGACAGCTGGAGAATTCGGCGTTTGAGCGACGCCGACGCCCAGGACTTTTGAATTAGATCTTGGATAAACGGCAGGAGCAACGGCAGGACCTACTACGGGACCTACTACGGGACCCACTGCAGGACCCGCTGCAGGACCAATTGCAGGATTAACGACAGGACCAACAGCAGGATTAACAGCAGGACCCACGACCGAATGAACGACCGAAGGAACGATTGCAGGAACGACTGCAGGCATGACTGAATGTACAAGAGGATCCAGTGCTGGCACCACATTTACTGCCGTTTTTTGCAGCACTGGAGTCACTCTCTTTGTGTTTACCGGTTGGAATTTTCCCACTTGAGTTTTTTGAAATTTCCCCACTTGAGTTTTGACGGTCTGGTTTTTTGACCCTTGGGTGTTGATCATTTGAATTTTGCTGACTTGGGTTTTGCTGATTTGGGTTTTTGCTTTCGCCGCTGCTTCCTGCAGGGCGCCTTTGTCCTCTAGATCAATCACCAAACGATGACCATATTCTTGATTTGGCGGCAAGCTAAAACTATTGGGTTTTAGCGGTTTTTCTAATTCCAACACAAGTCTTAATTGATCTTTATTTTGTAAATGACTTTTGATATTTTTGATACGTGAATTTTTAAGTACACACTGAGATAAATCGGTTTTTAAAAAAGCATTCTTGATTAAAATAATGACTCGTTTCTGCCCTTCTGGACCTTTTTCTTCTTTTTGCTCGTATTGCACCGGGCCATTTAAATCTATCACCACTCTGGTGCTTTCAGGAGAAGGCCAGATCCGTAATCCTTTAATTTCTGTTTCTTGACTGAACCCAACCGAAGGTATTGCTAGGAGGGATAGCGTGAATATTGACAGGAATATCAATATTCCAACTGGATAAATCCAGTGATTATTCTGCATCATTATCATTCTCTATACCAATCCTACGCATAATCAATCCTACGATATCTCTCTCTTATTTTTTTAAATAATTGTTCAAACTATACTCAAAGCGAAATTATTTGCGAAGAATATACTCAAAACGAATGATTTCCTAGGTTAGGCGCACATCTCCCCAAGCAAGCTTCGTTCCCAAATCTACATAAGCAGCGAGCTGGGCTGCGCAACAACACCTAAAATTCATTTGGGAAGAGTATATCCATTAAATGTTTACCCCGACTCGAAAAAGCCTCTATCGATACTTGTCTACTATTACCTTTATTCGCTTCTGATCTTTCTATCGTTTCCCTTCTTTCCCTTGGTTCTTTTGGTTCTCTTGTTTCCCTTGTTTCCCTTGTTTCCCTTGGTTCCCTTGTTTCCCTTGTTTCCCTTGTTTCCCTTGGTTCCCTTGGTTCCCTTGGTTCCCTTGGTTCCTTTGGTTCTCTTGGTTCTTTTGTTTCCCTTAGTCCTTTTATTTCCCTTAGTTCTATCATATCGATCATCTCGCTTGTATCGATCATCTCGCTCGTATCTATCATTTTGAAATATAAAAGGAGATCGGGTTCCTTCAGTACGCCTTCGCCTCTTTCCGGCCATTCTACAAGCACCACAGCTGTTTCTGCAAAATATTCCCGAATTCCAATAAACTCTAGCTCAGCGGGATGCGCTAGGCGATAAAGGTCAAAATGATATACTGGGCCCCAGGCAAAATCATACTCCTCAACCAAGGTAAAGGTAGGACTCTTAACAGAGCCAAAAAAATTTAAGCCCCTTAACAAATAACGGACAAAAGTGGTTTTACCACTGCCTAGCTCCCCTTTTAGAAAAATGACCAAGCCGCCAGGAGGGCTGTGGGATGCGCGCGAACCAGGAGAGTCGGAAGCACCGGGAGAGTCAGAAGAATCAAAGGAATCAGAGGAATCGGGAGAATCGAGGAAAAAGGGAGAATCGGAGAGCTGCGCAGCAGTAGCACTAGAAACACCAGGGGGGTGGGCGCTAGCGGAATCGGAGGAACTAGGGGAAAAAACACTAGAGGCTAAAGCACTAGAAGCGAAAGCAGTAGCTAGAGCTTGGGCTAGGCCTTCTGTAGCTTTTTCATTTGATAGAGTTAGGGTAATTGTAGTTAACATACATTGTTAAACCTAGGTATGAAGTCGTAGATTATTCAATATTACCTTAACAGAAAACAAGAATGAGGAATGAGAAAATTAATAAGTCTCAATTTAACCCTGTTAAAGTTTTCAAGTTTTAAAGTTTCAATGATACAGCTTAAAGCTTTTCAGGTAAGATAATTAACTTTATACAAAGTGGGTCTCAAATGAGATACCCAATACCACTTTTGCAGAATGCCTTTACAGAATGCTTGTACGGAAAATGGTTTTTTTGTCAGAATCATGATATAAAAAACTAAACTGATATCCAGATGGTTATCTTGAAAAATTAGAAAGTTAAAATTTAAGTTTATTGTGAGCTTAACTTAAAGTTTCAGTTTAACTTTAAGTTTAACTTTAAGTTTAACTTTAAGTTTAACTTTAAGTTTAACTTTAAGTTTGAGTTTAAGTTTAAGTTTGAGTTTGAGTTTGAGTTTAAGTTTGAGTTTTTTAATGCAAAGGGTAAGGGGCAATTTTCAGAATGACTAGTCATCATCAAGGTAATTTAAAAAGCTTAAATTTAGAAGAAACCTTAAGCTATCTCCCAGTCCGTGCTCGAGATACCCATAAAGGACAGCTGGGACATGTCCTCGTCATTGGTGGAGATTATGGCATGGGTGGAGCCATTCGTTTAGCCGGTGAAGCCGCCTTAAGAACCGGAGCAGGTCGAGTTTCTGTTGCTACCCGTTTAGAACATTCTTTTAGCATGATAGGATCTTGCCCAGAATTAATGTGTCATGGCATACAGGAGGCAGCAGAATTAGCGCCCCTACTGCAACGCGCAACTGTCATTGTGTTAGGTCCTGGCTTAGGGCAATCGGCTTGGGGTAAAGGTTTATTCGAGCTAGTATTAGAAAGCCATTTGCCTTTGGTTATAGATGCAGACGCCCTCAATATTTTGGCAGATAAGAAATTTAAACGTGATCATTGGATTTTAACGCCTCATCCTGGCGAGGCTGCGCGTTTGTTAAATAAAACCCCTCAAGAGATCCAGCACAATCGTCTGGCCAGTATCCAAGACATTCAAAATCGTTTTGGTGGTGTGATTGTTTTAAAAGGTGCTGATAGTTTAGTGTTGGGAAGAAGAGTTTTGGGGAGTGGCTCTGTCACTAAGGCTGAAGTTAAAACTGAAGCAGGATCTACTGAAGCTAGATCTACTGAAACTAGATCTACTGAAGCTGGCTCTGAAGTTAAAGCAACGGCTACAGCAGCAGTTAAAGCTAAAGCTGAGATTAAGCCTGAAGTTTGTCATTTAGGCAACCCTGGCATGGCAACCGCTGGTATGGGTGATGTACTATCGGGAATTCTGGGCGCATTAATTGCACAAGGGCTTTCTCTAGAAGAAGCCGCAAAACTAGGTGTTTGTCTTCATGCCACAGCAGGCGATAAAGTGGCTATGTATGCTGGAGAACGTGGGATGAAAGCCAGTGATTTATTTTCAATGATCCAAATTTGTTTAAATCCGACTACTTAGGTACTCGATACCATACCAGACTGTTTTTTAGATTCGTAACTGTTCAGTATAACGTTTGAATTTGCGAAAACGTCCAGTTTTGAGGCAAAATCGCCTTAAAAATTTAACAAAAAAGCGGAGTTTACATTAGTAAATGAGTAATTTTTGTTAAATTTTTAAGGCGATTTTGCCAAAATGTGGGCGTTCATGAATAAATCGTGAACGGTTACCTAGATTCAAGTGAACCTTAACAAAGCTAAAGGTAACGGTATGGTGGGAATGCTATCTATTAAACCTGCTATTTTACTTTTTGAATAAATAATTCCATTACGATACTTCAAGATCTGTTTTAAATCTTTACTGCGTAATTGGTTAGTCCATTTTACTTCAATCGGCCAAAATTGTTCATCTTTGATATAAGCAACATCCACTTCAGCTTCTGCACTAATGTAATAAGTTGGATAGTATCGGCGGCAGTGTGACGTGACTAGCGCTTCAACCAATTTAGAACAAAGTTCATTATCGTTTATAGCAGCCATAATTTGGTTCTTATAAGGATTACTATCAGGCCAAAGCCAACTTCGAAGAGCATGAAAAATAAAAGGATCAGTAAAAACTAATTTTTTCCCTTTTTTTGGTGCAGCGGCTAATTTATCTTCTATCAAAGCCGATTGAATAAAAAGAGCATCCATAGATTCCAACAGTTGAGCATAGTCTGCAACCGTTTTAGGGTGATCGATAGAGAGATCTTTTGCAAGCGCATTCCAAGAAACTTGGCTATTATATCGTTTAATGATCGAAGTTAAAATTTCACGTAAATAATGTTCTTGCTTATGCCGTTTTAATACATCCCCACGGATCCAATCTGAATAAGTGGTTAATGTAGCCTTAGAAATATTTCCATGTGCAGCGAGATCATTAATGGCTGTTAAATATCCACCATGTTGAAGGTATTCCAAAAATTCATTGAATAAGCCATCCATTTCATTTTCAGAGGGTACATACGTGAAGCTAGATAGTTTTTCTAGGTTTGGAATGCGTTTTTTAAGGATCACCACTTCTTGGAAAGAGAGTGGATATAGATGAAAATTAATGATATCCGACTGTCCACGTCTTCCTGGAAAACGCATGCGTGCTTCCTGGATTAATGTTAGATCCGATCCGGTTAACATTAAAACAATATTTTCTAGTAATCCTGCGTCAGCCAAATATTTAACCGTTTTATCCCAATCTTTAATATAGGTAACTTCGTCCAATAAAATATATCGTGTTTTATCTTGAGGCATCGTATTAAATAAATCTTGGAAAATATTTAATAGTGCATGGTGATCGTTAATGAGTTCACCACTCAGAAATACAATGGTATTGGGGTCAACTCTACGAGTGAGGAGTTCCAACATCCATTGTTTTAATAAGGTTGATTTTCCAATTTGACGCCCCCCTCCTAGCGTATAAATACCTGGGGCATCAGGAAGCTGACTAATCAGCTTCGAATGAAAAACATAAATTTGCCGGTTCAATAGACGCAATTGGGGATCCTGCTCTGCAAATAGAGCAGCGTTTTCTAAATGTACATTATGAGGCGCAAATCTGGGATCCATAATGTTAAGTATTAGCCATTGACTAAATTTAGTCAATGGCCATTGACTAAATTTACCCATGAGTCATTGACTAAATTTAGTCAATGACTCATGGGTAAATTTTTGATTATAATCAAAAGGTTATGAAATTGAATAGAAATAGACTGGCTAATTCATTCATTCTTTATCTGCGATTAAGAAAAAATTATTTCGGTAATGCTGTAGTTCTGCAATGGATTCTTTAATATCATCCATGGCTAAATGGGCCGATTTCTTTTTAAATTGTTTTGCAATGCTGGGAGCCCAATGTTTGGCTAGTTCTTTTACTGTGCTCACATCCAAATTTCGATAATGAAAATATTGTTCTAATTTTGGCATCGATCGAAACATAAATCGACGATCCTGACAAATACTATTTCCACACATGGGAGACCGATTAGGTGGTACTAAACGCATTACAAAATCTAAGGTAATGGCCTCTGCTTCTCTAACATCTAAAACACTGTTACGTACTCGTTCCACCAGTCCGCTACGAGCATGTTGTTTGGTATTCCAATCATCCATCCCTTGTAGGATTGAATCCTCCTGGTGAATGGCTAGGACGGGACCTTCAGCAATGATATTTAAATGCCGATCGGTTACGACAGTGGCAATTTCGATAATCTGATCTTTATCAGGGTTAAGGCCGGTCATTTCAAGATCGACCCAAATAAGGTGATTTGGATTTGGTTTCATAGAATAGGTTCACTCACAGTATATTCATGTTCACTGACAATAGGTTTATGTTCACTACAATAAGTTCTTTTTTCAAATTTCAAATTTCAAATAATAGGATATTACTATTTTAGAAGGTTGAACAACTAACTTCTGTAGCTATCTGAAAGAAAAACGGCCACACCTCTACAAAAACTACAAATACTATCAATGCTACTGAGCCTTCTTGCTACTAAGGCTTCTTGCTACTGAGCCTTCTTGCTACTGAGCCTTCTTGCTACTAAGGCTTCTTTCTACCGAGGCTATCGAGACCTCTCGCTACCGAAGCTTTTTGTCAGAGGCTCCAGTATTTTCTAATCATCAAATGAGGCTGAACGGGAAAAGTTACCCAACTGAAGCCTGTTCATCTCTCGATTGCTTCAAACTACTGTATAAACCCATGCTGGACTACTGCTTAAACCCCATTTAAAGAGCTTCTTATAAGCCCTACATATCGATTATATTATACCCTTTCATTCACTATCTTTTCAAAAATTTTTTTAAAATTATTGTATTTGTAAACTAATAACCGCTGTGTGCAGGGTGTTAACAAGCTCGTGGTAAACTTGTTGGGCAATTGTGAATTGCTTTGTCAATAGATTTTCTTTAATGTTCGACGCCTGGAGCAATTCACAATTGCCCAATGGGTTTTCCATCAGTTTGTTAATGCCCTGTGCACAGCTCATTATCAACAAGCTTCTTTTTGCTTATGAATGGCTTGAAATAATTTATCCTTGGCATCCTGCATTTGCTTTGCAGACACGATATCACTCATTTGTTTTTCTATCGCATCAAGCGTTTCAAATGTCAGATTTTCTCGCAAGTATTGCTTCGCGTCTGGCAAGGATTTTAATTTTTCATAAGGCGTCATTACTCCCTCATAAGGATATTTTTTTCGTTGCTTGCCTTTATCATCCGTCTCGACCTCCGCAAAAAGACAAGGCCTGTGGTAATTAATGTACGGATTTAAATACGTTTTATGAAATTCGTTTACCTTTTCTGCCCAAGGTTGTGGAATATGCATATATCCAAGAATTTTTCGAATAATAGCACCATTCTTGCTTTCTGCTAAAGCGTTGTCGTTCGAATGTCTCGGTCTTGACTTTGTAAACTCAATATGCAGTTTGTCTAGTAACGCAACCACATGTTTATTAATGTATTCAGAGCCATTGTCCGAATGAAATCCTAAAATTACAAACGGGAAAGTATTTAATAGCTGTTCTAATACAGGGATTAAATATTGTTCACTGATCTTTTCAACTGCACAAACCACTTCAAATTGCGTTACCTCATCAACAGCGTTAATGTGATATACGCCCTTTTCTCCATCCAGGTCACCCTGGTGCACTGTATCAATTCGAATATATCCCGGCTTTCCATTCGGCCTTGGTTTTCGTCTCTCGCCAATCGATGATTTTTTTGATTTTGTATTATCATATAACCATCGTTTCATTTTATATGCTTTTAACTTACGTAAATTATAAATATGAGCCACAGAGATCCTTGATAACCTTTCATACTTGGCTTCACCGAAAACATGATAAGCACGTGCAAAAAGTTTCTTGGTGGCAGCTCCGTTTAAAGTCTCATGAACTTCATCCAACTCTGCTAGTAAATGAATATCCA
>Ga0207050_1138_pt1 | contig 11997 bp, 14 predicted proteins | sample Alteio_BWMinCont_64_FD_153291 | JGI IMG/M metagenome (GOLD analysis project Ga0207050, IMG submission 153291) | Enriched cells from forest soil in Barre Woods Harvard Forest LTER site, Petersham, Massachusetts, United States -... | ecosystem: Environmental > Terrestrial > Soil > Temperate forest >...
ATACGTTTTATATCGAGCCCGTAATTTCATAGTCACTTTTTATGAAGAGTCCCGCACCCTGAGGTAGTGGATCGCGTTCATTTTAGGACAAAGTGAGACTTTATCAGGCCAAAACGCTGCCCTGAAAGGAACGGTTAACCGTCAAGCCGATAGGTGAAATACATGCGTATTTCATTCGTCGTGCCTCAAGGTGCTTTCTTGTTCGGATTTATTGGTCCCGCCACGGTTTTTACGTGGGCCAACAAACTTCTTGGCGATGCGGGTACCTATGAGACACAAATTATTTCGGCCAGTGATAGTGCGAGCATTATAAGTGCAACCGGGCTACGGCTACAGGCTGACCGCATAATCAATGAAGCTTCGGGGGCGATGGATACCTTGATCGTAACGGGATCGGTTGACCTCGACTACCTGAATGCCAATCAAAATCTGGTTTCCTGGGTCAAAAAGCATGCATCCTCGGTGCGCCGCTGCGCTTCGGTTTGCACAGGCGCATTTATCCTCGCCGCCGCGGGTTTGCTGGACGGCTTGCATGCCACAACGCAAAGGGAATTCGCCAAAACTCTGGCTGAAAAATTTCCGGCGGTGCAGATTGATGCGGGCCAGATATTCACTCACGAGGGAAAAATCTGGACTTCGGCCGGCATGTCGGCCGGCATCGATATGGCGCTTGCCATGGTCGCGGAAGATCATGGGCAAAAGCTGGCGAAGGATATCGCAAGAGAAATGAATTTCAAGCCGCGCCCGGACGAAAGCGAGGTTACCAACATCATGCCGATTGGCGTGCGTGGTTCGGGCAGGGTGGGGATTCAGGACATTCAGGTTTGGGTCAAAGAGAATGTATCCGCCGATCTTTCGGTTAAAAGCCTGGCAGATCATGCGCGCATGAGCGTGCGAAACTTCACCCGCGTGTTTCAGGCCGAATGCGGCATAACGCCAGCGCGATTCGTGGATACGGTACGCGTCGATGCCGCGCGGCAGATGCTGGAAAATTCGCGGATGCCGTTAAAACGCATTGCGACGGCCTGCGGCTTTGTCACCATCGGCCGCATGCGCCGCGCCTTCCGCCGCCATATGAGCATGACTCCGCAGGATTACCGGGTGCAGCTGCAGACCATGCTGGATGAGCGGGAGCGGCAGGTGGGGAAGAAGTAGGTGGCTAGTGGCTAGTGGTTGGGATATTGGAGTCTAGAGAATAGAGTCTAGAGAAAAGAAAAGTAGTCTACAGTTTTTAATTCTCTAGACTCTATTCTCTAGACTCTATTCTCTAGACTCTATTCTCTTTTCCCCAACCACCAACCCCTAGCCACCAGCCACCCCTTTTTGCTATCGTCTGCCAGATGGATCGCATCCTTATTCTCGATTTCGGGTCGCAGGTAACCCAGTTGATTGCCCGGCGCGTGCGCGAAGCAGGGGTTTACTGCGAAATCCATCCTTACAATATTACAAACGAAGAAATATGGGGCTACGAGCCGAAAGGCATCATCCTGTCCGGCGGTCCGGCTTCCACGCTCGATGTCGACAGCCCGCGCGCGCCCGGCGCTGTTTGGGAAATGGGCGTTCCGATTTTAGCGATCTGCTATGGCCAGCAGACCATGTGCGTGCAGTTGGGCGGCAAAGTCGAAGGCGGCCATAACCGCGAATTCGGCAAGGCGATGCTGGAAATTCATGAGGATACCGAACTTTATAAGGATATCTGGCCCAAAGGCTCGAAACAGCAAGTATGGATGAGCCATGGCGACCGCGTCACGCAATTGCCGCCCGGGTTTCACGTGACTGCCGTCAGCGAAGGCGCGCCTTTTGCCTTTATCGCCGACGACAAGCGCCATTTTTACGGCACCATGTTCCATCCGGAAGTGGTGCATACGCATTTGGGCAACAAGCTGCTGGCGAATTTTGTGCACAAGATTTGCCGGTGCAGCGGCGATTGGAACATGCGCGCCTTCCGTAAATCGGAAATCGATAAAATCCGGGCGCAGGTCGGCAAGGGCAAAGTGATTTGCGGCCTGTCGGGCGGCGTCGATAGTGCGGTGGCTGCGGTTCTTATTCACGAGGCTGTCGGCGAGCAGCTGACATGCATTTTCGTCGATCCGGGTTTGATGCGGCAAGGCGAGGCGGATGAAGTCGTCAGCCTGTTCCGCTCGCATTACAACATTCCGTTGATTTCGGTGGATGCCGGGAAGCAATTTCTCGGCGCGCTGGCGGGCGTGAGCGATCCGGAGCAAAAGCGCAAAACCATCGGCAAATTATTCATCGATGTGTTCGAGGCAGAGGCCAAAAAAATCGGCAATGCGGGGTTTCTGGCGCAAGGCACGCTTTACCCCGACGTGATCGAAAGCGTTTCTTTCACCGGCGGACCGAGCGTGACGATCAAATCGCATCACAATGTCGGCGGATTGCCGGAGCGGATGAACCTCAAGCTTATCGAACCCTTACGCGAATTATTCAAAGACGAAGTCCGTGCCTTGGGCCGCGAATTGGGATTGCCGCCGGGTTTTGTCGGTCGCCATCCGTTTCCGGGGCCGGGGCTTGCGATCCGTATTCCGGGCGATATCACGGAAGAGAAGCTTGCGATATTGCGGAAGGCCGACGCTATTTATCTTGATGAAATCCGCAAGGCCGGGCTCTATGACCAAATCTGGCAGGCTTTTGCCGTGCTGCTGCCAGTCCGGACGGTGGGGGTTATGGGGGATGGGAGGTCGTATGACAGCGTTTTGGCGTTGCGAGCGGTGACCTCAGTTGATGGCATGACGGCGGAATCTTACGCCTTCGATCATGCCTTCCTGGCCCGGGCGGCGACCAGACTTATCAATGAGGTAAAGGGCATTAACCGTGTTGTGTACGACGTCACTAGCAAGCCTCCCGGCACGATTGAGTGGGAATAGTTTCAGGTTTTTCTGGTAGATTAAGGCATAGATTTACTCGGGATTAACTTTCGGCAATGATACTGCAGGTCATGCATATGAAATCTCTCCGCGTTTTTCTCCTCGGCATTATTGTTTTGTTGCCAGCGCCGGCCTTTGCCGCGCGGCTTTGTTATCTGCCGGCTGAAAGCAATGCCGAGCAGGTTTTGCGTTTGCATTCGGAACTTATGGTGACCGCGATCACGTGCCGCGCGGGTTCGCGCGGGCAGGATCTGGTGCGCGCCTATACCGCTTTCACGCACGATAATATCGATATGCTGCAGAATGCCGAACATACGATGATTGGTTATTACAAAGAACGTTTCGGCGGCGACGGCATTTCGCATCTTGACGTACTGCGCACGCAGTTGGGCAATGAAGCAGGGCAGGATGTCGCTGACGATAGCGCGCCGCTTTATTGCCGGCAGTTTCGCGACCGTGTGGTGACCCTCTATTACGACAATCCTGCGCAGGTGCAAAAAGAAGTACACAAACTGGCCGAGACCAGAAAGCCACAGAACAGCCTTTGCCGCCGGGTTGCATCTGCCAATATTGGCAAGCAAACTCCTTAAACCGATTTCTTGCCGCAAAACAGACTCTCACTTAGAGTGAGAGGATGGACTATTTCCTCCAACAATTCATCAATGGCCTTACGCTCGGCGCCGTGTATGGGCTAATCGCTATCGGCTATACGATGGTTTACGGCATCATTGGCATGATCAATTTCGCGCATGGCGAAATTTATATGATTGGCGCATTCGTTACCGTGATCAGCTTTGTTGTCGTGGGATTGGCAGGTGTGGGCGGAGGCGCAATAGCACTCATGATCGTGCTGATCGCCAGCATTTCCATTACCAGCCTTTACGGCTGGACGGTGGAGCGGGTGGCGTATAGGCCTTTGCGCCGCGCGCCGCGGCTGGCGCCGCTGATTTCGGCCATCGGCATGTCGGTTCTGCTGCAGAATTATGTTCAGCTGTTGCAAGGTGCCCGCGTAAAGACCATGCAGCCTATTTTGCAGGGCGGATTTGAATTAAGCCATCGGGCGGACGGTTTCGTAGTTTCAATTTCCTATCTGCAGATCATGATTATCGGCATCACGACGGCGCTGATGATCGGCGTGAGCCTGGTCATCAACAGCACGCCGCTGGGCCGCGCGCAACGCGCGTGCCAGCAGGACAGAACTATGGCGGCGCTGGTCGGCATTAATGTCGACCGTACGATATCGACGACTTTCGTCATTGGCGCAGCGCTGGCTGCCATCGCCGGATTTATGGTGACGCTTTATTACGGCGTGGTGGATTTTTTCATGGGATTTCTTGCCGGAATGAAGGCCTTTACCGCCGCCGTGCTGGGTGGCATCGGATCGTTGCCGGGGGCGATGCTGGGCGGCGTGCTGATTGGCCTCGTCGAAAGTTTCTGGGCGGGTTATGTGAATGCGCAATATAAGGATGTTGCCGTCTTCGGCATTCTCATGCTGGTGCTGATGGTAAGGCCGAATGGTTTGTTTGGAAGGCCGGAGATTGAGAAGGTATGACGGCCGCGCGCATCAAGAGTGCCTTCTTCGCCGCCTTTGTCGCATTCATCCTGGCGTTGCCGTTGGCCGGTGCGCGGACGGTAGATGGCATCGATGGGTTGACGGTTGAGTGGCATATTTATGATGTTGCCATTGCCGCCGGCATGATTTTCTTTGGCCGGTTGCTGTTGGATTTGATCGATGATGGTTATGGGGCGATTATTGCGCCGCTGGCTTTGATCGGTGGAGTTCTGTTGGGATATCTGCCGCTGCCGTCGCATTTTCTAAAGATTGTTGCGGTGTTGGGCGGGGCTGTTATTGCGGCGAAAGCCGTATTCTCCCTATTTCGTCATTCCGGCGAAAGCCGGAATCCAGCGCGAGCGGCAGCAAGCATAAAAAGCACCAGTGTCTCCGGCGGGAAAGCCCGTTGGCTTATATGGCGCGCCGACGCGCGCCACTGGATTCCGGCTTTCGCCGGAATGACGAGCAGGGTGCAGCGGATAACAAAAAATCTCAACGTGATTTTCTTTATCCTCATTCTCTTCATGCTCGTGCTGCCGTTCACGCCGTTGGCTACGCGTTATACGGTTGATGTCGCGATTATGGTGCTGACTTATGTGATGTTGGCTTGGGGGTTGAATATTACGGTGGGCTATGCCGGGTTGCTTGATCTTGGTTATGTCGGGTTTTATGCGTTGGGTGCTTATTGTTATGCGCTGCTGGCGCAATTTGGCGGGATTGGGTTTTGGCTGGCATTGCCTATCGCGGGATTATTGGCGGCGGGAACGGCGTTTCTGCTTGGCTTTCCGGTGCTGCGGCTGCGCGGGGATTATTATGCCATCGTGACGCTGGGGTTCGGCGAGATTGTGCGGCTGGTGCTGATCAACTGGACGTCTCTTACCAATGGGCCCAACGGGGTTTCCGATATTCCGCGACCGACTTTGTTTGGCCTTGAGTTTACGCGCAGCGCCAGCGAAGGCCATACTTCGTTCAATGATTTCTTCGGTATCGCATTCGATCCGCTGCAGCGGGTGATTTTTCTTTATTATATTATTCTGGTTCTGGCGCTGCTGGTTGGTTTTCTCAGCTCGCGCGTGCGGCGGTTGCCGTTGGGCCGCGCCTGGGAAGCGTTCCGCGAAGATGAAATCGCCTGCGCCGCGCTCGGCGTGAATCGCACGTGTATCAAGATCGCGGCATATAGCATGGGCGCTACGGTGGCGGGATTGGCGGGCGCGTTTTTCGCCGCGCGGCAAGGTTTCGTCAGCCCCGAAAGCTTCACCTTCACCGAAACCGCGACCATTCTGGCGATTGTGATTTTGGGCGGCGTGGGGCATCCGATCGGCATTGTCCTCGCCGCCGTTTTCATCATCGGCATGCCGGAACTGTTCCGCGAGCTTGAGCAATACCGCATGCTGGCCTTCGGCGCCGGCATGGTGTGCATCATGATCTGGCGGCCGGGTGGGTTGACTTCGGTTAGGGAGCCGACAGCCAGGATTCAGGAATCAGGATTCAGGATTCAGGATTCAAAAACTTAAAAATCTGTTTGAATATTACCTATACTCGATTACTTTTTGTCCCTGAATCCTGATTCCTGAATCCTGACCCCTATGCTCCAAGTCACATACATCCTCCGCGACGGCACTCGCCGTGAAATCGAAGCCCAGCCGGGTGAAAACCTGATGCAGCTTGCGGTCAATAACGGCCTCGATGTCGAGGGGGCGTGCGGCGGGGCGATGGCTTGCTCGACCTGCCATGTGATTGTCGATAAGGATTGGTTTGGCAAACTGCCACCTGCGACTGAGGACGAAACCGATATGCTCGACTTGGCGCAAGGTCTGACGCGAACATCGCGGTTGGGGTGCCAGATTAAGATGACCGAGGCTTTGAACGGGCTTACCGTCAAGTTGCCGCAGAGCACAAAAAGCCTTTTGTAGGAGGATTCAGGGATCAGGATTCATGAATATCGCGTTAAATCAATAACTCCCTGAATCCTGACTCCTGAATCCTGATCCCTAAATTTCCTTGACCCACCCGCCATAATCCTTCAAAAAACCCTTGTTTATAACCGCTTAGCCCCCATAGGCCGCATGCCCAGTTTACGCGACCTCAAGAACCGTATCGTCAGCGTGAAATCCACGCGCAAAATTACGTCGGCCATGAAGATGGTGGCGGCCAGCAAATTGCGCCGCGCGCAGGACAGCGCCGAGGCCGCTCGCCCCTATGGCCAGCGCATGGTGCGGATGATCGCTTCGCTTTCGGGCAATCTGGTGGTGACGGCCTCCACGCCGCGGCTGATTTCGGGTACCGGCAAGGAGGAGACGGTTTTACTGGTCGTGGTGACCTCCGACCGTGGCCTTTGCGGGGCATTCAACGGCACCATTGTGCGCGAGGCGCGCCGCACCATCCGTTCTCTGGAAGCTGAGGACAAGAAGGTGAAGTTATTATGCGTGGGCCGCAAGGGCAGGGACCTGTTGCGCCGCGATCATGGCGACAAGATCTTGGCAGGTTCCGAAGATATCGGCCGCCATCGCATCGGCTTCGCCGATGCAGACCAGGTTACCGCGCGCATCATCGAATTGTTCGAGGCGGGTGAATTCGATATCTGCCGCATCGTCTATAACCGGTTTAAGTCAGCAATCGCGCAGATCGTGACGGTGAAGCAGCTGGTGCCGGTGGCGTTGGAAGCCGACCGTCATCCCGGCGAAAGCCGGGATCCAGCTGCGAGCGGCAGCGAGCAAAAAGAGTCTTTGGCGCGTAGACACGTGCCGCTGGATTCCGACTTGCGTCGGAATGACGGTGAGGAGAAACCGCAGGCCGTATACGAATTCGAGCCGGACGAGGAAACCATTCTCGAACAGCTTCTGCCGCGCAATCTCGCCATGCAGGTTTACGGCGCCATGCTGGAAAGCGCCGCGGGCGAGCAGGGCGCGCGCATGACCGCGATGGACAACGCCACCCGCAATGCCGGCGACATGATCAACAAGCTCACGCTCAATTATAACCGCAGCAGACAGGCATATATTACGAAGGAACTCATCGAAATTATCTCGGGGGCGGAGGCGGTGTAGCGTCTATACTTATTGTACGTCGGGTCTGTTTCTGGTATGTTTATCGCAAATGTAGAGGTTCTGCATGCCCCAACTTACACTCGACAATCTGCCTCAGGACATTATTCGCCGGGCTGAAGCACAAGTTGCATCAGGACGCTTTGCGACTATTGAAGATGTTATCTGCGCCGGTGTTGAAGCATTGGATATCTATGAAGAAACTGCGGACGAATGGCTGAATTATTTGCGGCAGCAATTTATCGAAGGAGAAGCGGATATTGAGCGAGGACATTATGTAACTGGCACTCCTGCCGAGCTCATGGCGGAGATTCAAGCCGAAGTTACCCGATTGGCCGAAAAACAGGGACAATAGTTTGTACGAGGTCGTTCTTTCGGAGCGTGCGCGAAAGCAGCTTATTAAAACCCTTCTTTATACTCAAAAGCAATTCGGCGCGCATAAACGCGAAGAATATGTAGGATTGATCGAAGAAGCCTTGACAATCTTATCGGTTAATCCGCAATCCGGCAAAAAGCGGCCCGACATCCATTAGAACGCATGGACTTATCATATTCAACGTCCAAACCGTAAGGCGCGTCATTTGCTGCTATACAGTATCAAGCAAAATGCTGTCCGGGTCGACCATTTCCTTTATGACGGCATGGATTTACGAAGCCGATGGCGTGCAGACAAGTATAAAACAAAATAGACAAAAGTTTATAACATGGCTATTTATTGGCAACCGAATGCCGTCTTTGCATCAGGAGGAGCGGCGACATGATCAACAAACTCACGCTGAATTATAACAGAAGCCGTCAGGCGTATATTACGAAGGAATTGATTGAAATTATTTCAGGCGCGGAGGCGGTGTAATTATGTCAGCGCGAGCATATCATCCTATACGTAAAGCTGCACCAAACGATAAGCTTTTGGATAGATTGCTGCCTGACGATCGGGAAAGCGTGGTTGCTTCTTACATCGCTTTAGCCGTCGTCGCGCGGCATGAAATATGCGCTCGTGCAAAAAGGATGGCGACGGACAAAGAAGCTGCGATTGATCTGCTGGTTCAACACGCCGAAGGCGTGATTAACAACCATATGGCTATTCATATTGCGGGCCAAAAGCCGGCTGTTCAGGTCGACGGAAGACTTTTTCCAGAAATACCTTTCGGCGTGGCTTTTATTGAAATCAACCCACGGAATGATTTGCCGAGTGCTGTAGCCGATGCGTTATCAGAAAGTTACCAGGATTTGGCCATTTCGCTGAAGATGTATTCTACCGCTCGCGAGCTTGAGGCAACAAATGGTAGGATGTTACCAACTCAAACATTGGGAGCATTGTTTGAGGCGATGAATACAGTAAGCAGACCTTGGCCAAGCACCATTCAAGCTGCTGCCGAGCTAATTTCTTAATTATTTAGAACCCGGAGCTTATCTAATGCCATCCACCTCCCAAGGCCACATCACCCAAATCACCGGCGCTGTTGTCGACGTTCAGTTCGAGGGCGAGCTGCCATCCATTCTCAATGCGCTTTACACCGAGAATGAAGGCAAGCGCCTGGTTCTGGAAGTGGCGCAGCATTTGGGCGAAAGCACTGTGCGGGCGGTGGCGATGGATTCAACCGATGGCCTGGTGCGTGGGGCGAAGGTTAGCGATACAGGTGCTCCGATCATGATGCCGGTTGGGCCGGAAACGCTGGGGCGCATTCTCAATGTCATCGGTGAGCCGGTGGATGAACGCGGGCCCATCAAAACCAAGAAGATGCTGCCCATTCACCGCGAAGCGCCGCCCTTTACCGAACAATCGACCGAGCAGCAGGTGCTGGTCACCGGCATCAAAGTTGTCGATCTGTTGGCGCCTTATTCTCGCGGCGGCAAGATCGGCCTTTTCGGCGGCGCGGGCGTGGGGAAGACGGTGCTGATCATGGAGCTGATCAACAACGTGGCCAAGGCGCATGGCGGTTTTTCCGTTTTCGCCGGAGTGGGCGAACGTACCCGCGAGGGCAATGATCTCTATCACGAAATGATGGAATCCGGCGTTATCAAGATTGATGGCCCAGGCTCCAAGGCTGCTCTGGTTTACGGCCAGATGAACGAGCCGCCTGGTGCGCGCGCGCGTGTGGCGCTCAGCGGCCTGACGCTCGCTGAATACTTCCGCGATGAAGAGGGGCAGGACGTTCTGTTCTTCGTTGATAACATTTTCCGTTTCACACAGGCGGGTTCGGAAGTTTCGGCGCTGTTGGGCCGCATTCCGTCAGCCGTGGGTTATCAGCCGACATTGGCCACCGATATGGGCGCGCTGCAGGAACGCATCACCACCACGACCAAGGGTTCGATCACCTCGGTGCAGGCGATTTATGTTCCGGCGGACGATCTCACTGATCCGGCGCCGGCCACCAGCTTCGCGCATTTGGATGCGACCACGGTGCTGTCGCGTCAGATTGCCGAACTCGGCATTTATCCGGCCGTGGATCCCCTGGATTCCACCAGCCGCATTCTCGACCCGCGCGTGGTGGGGCAGGAGCATTACGACATCGCCCGCGCGGTGCAGAAGGTGCTGCAAACCTACAAATCGCTGCAGGACATCATCGCGATTTTGGGCATGGACGAGCTTTCGGAAGAGGACAAGCTTACCGTGGCGCGTGCGCGTAAGATTCAGCGCTTCCTGTCGCAGCCGTTCCATGTTGCCGAAGTGTTTACCGGCTCCCCTGGCGTGTTCGTGAAGCTGGAAGATACCATCAAGGGCTTCAAGGGCATCGTCTCAGGCGAATACGACCATCTGCCGGAAGCGGCGTTCTATATGGTCGGTACCATAGAAGAAGCCACCGCCAAGGCGCGGAAGATGGCGGCTGAGGCGGCTTAAAGACAATTCGGTTCAGCTTTCGGCCGAAAGTAATTGTATTAGTTGATTAATACGCTGGTTTGGCTGATAATCACTCTGCTGCATTGCAGCAACACCGCTGGAATATATAAATTTTCGATAGGAATTTGATTGCGCGATTCGGAGCGGATTTTTACGTTTAAAAAATGATGTTCACCTAAGGCTAGGGAATTTATTGGGAATTATGCTTTTTCTTACTCACGATCATGACCGTGCATTCGATCTTTTCGGCAGGCGGCCTAAGCTAGAAATACCCGATCGTCTCTCTGCAGATGCGGTTAGGCGGGTTATGGGCACAATGGATCAGATGGCTGAGGCATCTGGTTTTCCGCATCGTACAACCGATAATGGTCAACTGGGTTACTTTGTGGCTCGAGCCAACGCACTTATCGGCCGGAAGCATCGGAGTGGCTTCACTGGATTTGCACGATTTAAAAAAACTGGAGATGAGCCCTCTAAAATCATAACGGTTACCCATATGCCTGATGCCGATCAGATAGACCAATTTGCCGTCCGTGTGTTAGATACTTTAGCATTACTTGCTTCCCGTGTTCCCCTCGATCAGCTTATACATGGGAAACAGAAAGATGAATTGTTCGGGACCATTTTCGGAAGATTCAACAGGAATAAAGTTTTGAGAGCTATTCCCGATAACACTGATAAAAGGGCGAGAGTTGGCCGGCGTTTCGGCCTCCAAGGCCTAGCGCGGCTATGGGGACCGGGTTAACTTTAAATGCGTTGTAAAATAATAATTCCGGTTGTTAATCACGCATAATTGACGGAAATGATTATGCTGGAAACGGCACAATATCCGATATAGAACGATATATGCCCACCCAATTCCTCTTCGAACTCGTCTCCCCATAAAGCGTCCGTCAAATCGACAGAAAAACAGGTGATTTGACTAAATGTGTATATTATGATAATATACAAATGATCGATTTAGACAAGATCGCGGGTTTTGACTGGAATGACGGCAATCTGCTCAAGAACCTGGTCAAGCACGGCGTGGAGCCAAGGGAAGCCGAGCAGGTATTCGAGGATGAGTTTGTTATGTTTTTGAAAGACGTAAAACATAGCGAACGGGAAGACCGCTTTCACGCTTTGGGCAAAACGCATGAAGGGCGTCATTTGTTTGTGACCTTCACGATGCGAAGCGAAGAAACGCTTATTCGTGTAATATCGGCGCGTGATATGAGCAAGAAGGAGCTGGCATGCTATGACTAAAAAACTGAAAAAAATCCCCCATTTCGGAAATGAGGATGCCGAACGGCGCTTCTGGGAAACACATGATTCAACCGACTACGTCGATTGGAGCAAGGCCGAGCGCGGGGTGCGATTTCCTAATCTCAAATTTTCAACGGAATCCATTTCCTTGCGTCTGCCACTTGATTTGCTCGATCGTATCAAGATGGCTGCCAACCGCCGCGATGTGCCCTATCAGTCCTTGATCAAAATATGGCTGGCGGAAATGATACGGAACGAAACATCCGGCCGCGCCAAGAGAGTATAAAGCAATGCCCAACCAATTCCTCTTCGAACTCATTTCCCCAGAAATTTTTGGCATACAGCAAGTATAGAATACTCTCTTTATTCGTTCATTCTGTAATGCAGATATGAAATCAATATATATTGCTTGTATAGTCTGGAATACTT
>Ga0207050_1139_pt1 | contig 11950 bp, 12 predicted proteins | sample Alteio_BWMinCont_64_FD_153291 | JGI IMG/M metagenome (GOLD analysis project Ga0207050, IMG submission 153291) | Enriched cells from forest soil in Barre Woods Harvard Forest LTER site, Petersham, Massachusetts, United States -... | ecosystem: Environmental > Terrestrial > Soil > Temperate forest >...
CGCGATTGTTGTCGTGGCCGACGTACTCCTGGTAGAGCCAGGGCATAGGGCTGACTTCGAATTGCGTGCCGAGGTTGCGGCGATACCAGGAGGCGACAATGTTCTGGCCGTCGGGGTTGATGGTGGGCCAGAGGACGAGGATGACGTTGTTGAGGATTGCGTCAATCTGCGGGTCGCCCTGCGAGGAGACGAGCTTATAGGCAAGTTGGATGGAGTGCTGCCCCCCGGCGACCTCGTCGGAGTGGAGTCCGCCGTCGATGTGGACGATGACCTTGGAGGTGCGGGCTATCTCGCGGGCCTGGACGTCGGTGAGGCTGCGCGAATCGGCCAACTTGCGGGCGATGGCTTTGTATTCGTCGAGGCGGGCGAGGTTTTCTGGCGAGGAGATTACGGCGATCTCGTAGTCTTCGCCGCGGGTGGACTTGCCGACTTTGAACATCTTGATGCGATCGGAACTCGCGGCGAGCGCGTGGAAGTACTTGATGGCGTCGTCGTAGTCGGCGAGATAGAAGTCCTCTCCGGGGTTGTGGCCGAGGATGGAGATGGGTGTGGGAATCTGCGCAGTAGCGGTTACGAATAGCGGGGCGGCGAGCAGGAGAAGTCCGAAAAGGCTAAACGGAGAACGGCAGCGCATTTATTCCTCTGAGTGGTGTGTAGGACGAGATTGCACCATGGTCGCATGATCGAGGCGGATGAAAAAGAGATTTCTCCTGCTCAGAGCGTTGAAGTTAGTGGTATTGGGCGGGGCCTTTGCAGGATCAGGCTGAAACTGGATCGTGCTAACCCTGTGCGTAGGGCTGAGACCATCGCACACGTTGCAGTGCTACATGGGTGGGAGACGAGGATATAGTTGTTATGTTTCTGGAGAGGGCAAAACAAGACGATGTGGAAGCTGGGCGCTGTCGCATACCCACGTGTGTTGACAGCGGTTTGCCTCCCGGCCTGGAAATCAGGATAGCACGGATTGAAGGCGTGGAGGCGACGGTAACTCTCGAAGCCGGGGCGGACACGACGCGCCTGTTGCAACCGAGCGGTGAGGACGGATTCACGTGGAGGAACCGCAAACCTGACGCGTTGATCGATCTTGTTGAAGCGAGTGGGCATCACCAGCCGGTTCGCTGGAGATTGACCCTGGCCGCCAGCCAGATTGGTCCCGCGAGGGTCGAGTACGTTTACGATTCGAAGTGTCCGCATCGCTCGCCAAGAACCTTACGCTGCATGAGAATCTGCGCCTGCAACTGATCGTTCAGGCGTTCAACGCCGTGAATCACGTGAACCTTGCCAATCCGGATACCTGCATTGACTGTCAGGATCTGAACAGCGTTGGTGTTCAGAACGCAGGGACCATCCAGGGAACCTATTCTGAACAGGACGGCACTTCGTTGCGGCGCCTGCAGTTCGGGGCATGGTTCCAGTTCTAGAATTTACCCACGAGGCATGGTGGACTTCGCGTTCGCCATGCCTGTACCTTTCGTGGTGCGCGAGCGGATGCGACGTTGCCCTGCTCTTATATGGCTTGAGGCGAGCAGTGCCGCGGGTAGCAATTAACGGAAGAATGAAGGGCGACGGCCAGGTGGCATGAATCAATGCAACAGCAAAGCAGCGTTTCGAATGCGCCGAGCGCCCCCCGCATTGCGGGTCGGCATCTATTTGATCTCGTTTCTACTATCTGGTCCTTCGGCGATCTCGTGTCTGGCGCAACAAGGCAACTCAGCGCAGCAATCGATGAGCGATCAGTTTGCGCTCAGCACCGATTCGGTAGGACCCAGGCGATTTGTTGCCGTTCACGGCCGACGATCGATCATCATGGGATACCCGGAAACAGGAATGGAGGTCTGGGCGTATCCGTTACAGATACTGAGCGACTACCGGATCGGCTTTCGGTCCCAGGGGGCAACGAGCGAGACCGACGGACGGCGGTTGCTGAGACGCATTATTTATCGGCCGGATTCGGTGGCACGCGTTTATATCGGGCCGGATTACATCGTTCGCGAAACACTCTTCACCCCGCGTGAGGAAGCTGGCGCTATTCTCCGGTACGAAGTGGAGGGGAAGCCGGTTGATATTGAAGTTCACTTCACGCCGGTTCTCAACCTTATGTGGCCGGGAGCGATTGGCGGGCAATTTGCCGAGTGGAATCCGGAACTGCCGGGCTACATCTTATCCGAACCAACGCATCAATTTTCCGCAATCATTGCGTCTTCTGAAATCATCACTCACGATACGACAGTCAATAGCGCGTTGCGGACTTCTGGAGAGCTCGCGTTTTCTGTCCGACCGCATTTGAATGGGGCTGAATCTCAATCGGTTGCGACAATCTATGTCGCTTCGGAGCCTGAAAACTCCAGAGACCCCAGCGCGGCGATTCGGGGTCTGTCTGCTCATCGCGTCGACATGGAGGCTCAGGCAGCGAAGCATTATGCTGAGCTGACCAAGAGCGCGCTGCGGATTCGCACTCCAGACGAAGACGTGAATCGCGCGCTGGAGTGGGCAGAGATTGCGCTCGATCAGGCCTGGGTATGCAATCCGCAGCTAGGATGCGGGATGGTGGCGGGCTATGGTCCATCACGAGATGCGCGGCGGCCACAGTACGACTGGTTTTTCGCGGGCGATGGCCTGGTTGCCACCAACGCGCTGGTTTCGGCAGGTGAATACCCCCGGGCCCGCAAAGAGCTGGAATTCATTATGAAATATCAGGACGCGAAGACGGGGATGATCTGGCATGAGCTTTCGCAAAGCGCCGGGCTGATTGACTGGAAGAAGTATCCCTACATGTATGTTCATGTGGATATCAGCTTCGACTATCTGAATACAGTGGCGCGATATGTTGAGGTCAGCGGCGACACGACATTTGCGACCGACCATTGGTCATCCATTGCGGCGGCCTATCAGTATTGTCAATCTGTCATTCGCGCATCCGATCATCTACCCCATATTCCAGCAGACAAAGAGGGAGGCGACGAGCAGGACAGGCCCGACGACGACTTGAGCCTGTCATCGAGTTGGGTTGTGGCAACGGATAGCTTTGCTGAACTGGCCGCACTCACTGGGCACCACCGGCTTGTCGACGCAGCTCGGAACGCAAGTGAGTTGGCTAAAGTGGCGATTGCCAGCCGCTACTGGGACGCGGAGCATCACTTCTGGTTTGAGGGTCACACGCAATCCGGACGACCGCTTTTCGGCTGGAGACTGGGTCCAGGGCAGGCGATCGTACAGAAGATCTTTTCGATACAGCAGAATGACGAACTTCTGAATGAGATTGCATCGTCTGATTTTCAGGCAGATTGGGGAACACGCGCAGTAGCGGCACGTTCTGCGATTTACGATCCGGATTCTTACGGAAAGGGAAGCGTGTGGGCTCTGGGCACGTCAAGTACGGCCGCAACATTCTGGCAGGAACACCGGCCGACCATAGCGTTTGCGATATGGAGCGCAATGCGGCGATGGAATACCCTCGACTCGCTAAGGCATATCCATGAGGTGTTGCGGGAAATTATTTTCACGAACAAACCGAGTCTGTGCCTGAACAGACGTGGTCGTCGGCTGGTCTACTTGATGCAGCGGTGGTGGGGATGTTGGGACTCAATTTGCAGGCAACTCAAAATACGGTCGCCCCGCATCTCCCAGCAGACTGGGGCCATACATCCGTTGAGAATATCCGCCTGCCGCACTCGACCCTCGCGTTTGAGCTCAGTCAGGATATAGACGGGGTGGATCTCGAGGTCAAAAACGATGGCGCGCCGACCAAGGTTGTTTTCGATCCGCAGATTCCTGCGGGGGCCGAACAAATCGAAGCAAGGTGTGACAATCGCGCGGTGGCCGCACATCCCGAGAAGTTTACCGAGGACGAGCATGTGAAGGTGGAGATCGAAGCCGCGTCAGGCGCCACCCATTGTCATATACGGTTGGCTGGAGGGGTGTTCGTTTTCACAAGGCAACCGGCGCCGCAGACCGGGGATGACAGCACTGCAATTAAGATCACTCAGCTCCACCTGCAGAATCACGACTTGCAGATAGATGCTGACGTGAATGCGTCCGGAAGCTCCACATTTTTCATTCAGAGTGCGTGGAAGATAGTCGCGTTCTCGGGGGCCACCGTTCTGCCTTTGTCCGACCACCGTTATCAGGTTACGGTGCAAGCATCTTCTGCACGCGCCAACTCGCTCGGGTTTGCTCCAACGCATGTGGAGATCGGCTTCAGCGATAAATAGCTATTAGACGGACCGGGGGGAGATGGTCAGATTCCCAGTCGTACTCGGCTGGTCGTTCATGCCACATGCGTCGGGTACCCCCTCTCCCTCGACTTCATTACTCATAGATTCCATGGGGGTTAGGGCGTAGGTTAGTTGTTGTTCCTTTATGAAGAATCGCTTACAGTTACTTCGTACAAAACAAACGACTTACAAAAGGTCGATTCCCATTTTGGGAATCACGTGGCCCACACATAAAAGGCCAGATTGAGGACGGCGGGACTTCTTCGTCGCTAATTCTCTCTACTTCAATTGTAGCGGTCCGCGGGAAATTCTCGGCCAGCAATTAAGCCCAGTTCTTCAGGTCCGGGTATCGAGCGTAAATGAGGCGCTGGTCTTCGGGTGTGAGATCGCGCAGGCGGCGGGGTTTGTCCTGAGGCCGGGTGCCTTTCTGATTCAGGACATTCATCAGGCTCCATTCGCGCTGCAAGCCCTGGGGCTCGTGCGCGGGGAGATCATACCGGGTAAGGTCGATCGCCATGTGCGGACTGCTGGTGACCCAGTTATTCAGCAGGGCAAGGCGAAATTCCTGGTTCATATACCAGTGGATTTCCAGTTCTTTTTCTGATCCGGGCGTGCCGGTGCCTTTGGCATCGAAGCGGTAGTTGAGCTTTGAATTATCGGGATTATGCTTTCTCCACCCCAGGCCGAACTCTCCTTCGGTTATCACCTGGGTATCTGGCCATCGGTCGCGTATGGCCTGAAGCCACCAGGTCAGATCCTCGTCGTGACCGATCGATGTCTCCCAGATGGCCGTAACCCAGCCAAAGTTGTTCACTGCATAACCGGTGTCAAAGTGCACCGCGGTGGTATCGAGCATCTCCTTGCGGCCGGCGACCTTTCCGAGGTTGCCCACGCTTTCAATCGGGCCTACGCCCAACCGGCTGTTGAAGCCGCCTTGAAAGCCTTCGCGTCGCGCTGTCAGAAAGTCGCATGTCCAGCCGTCGAGGCATACGCAGTCGATGAAATCTGCCGGACCCTGGGCCGGTTTCAGATAGTGTTCGCGGCTGGGGTAGTAGGGATAGCAGATGCCGCCGTCGCCATCTCCGTGGTCGATGCCGTGCTGGCTCCAGATCTGGCCCTGGCACACGTGAATGCCTTCATCCGCGGCGAGGAGGCGTTGATTCTCCGCGTCCATAAAGCCCGCGACTAGACATTGGGGGCGGTATCCGCCGCCGACCATTGCCGAAATTTGCGCCAGTGCCTTGTGAATCGTCTGCCGGTTTTGCTCGCGCGTGTTGTACATCGGCGCGAAATAGCCGCCGGGAATGAAAGTGATCTCGTCGTCGTAGCGGTCGTGATACGAGGCCAGCAATCGCCGAGCCTCCTGGTACTGCTTACGATTGTCCTGCAGGGCCAGCCAACTGATCGCCCAGGTCATTTTGCCGTTCGGGCAGCCGGCTGCAAAGGCATCTCGACGCGAGCGGATGCGTTCCGGGCGATTATCGCTGGCTTCGTCTTCGCCGATTGAGTGAGTAGGGGTCACCTCAATTTGATTTACCCGTACAACTGAAACGTGGGTGAGGAATCGGCCGCGCAGAGGCGAAGGCGCAACCGCCCCGGCTCGGAGATTCCCCGCAGTTCCCGCAAATGCCAAGGCGGTCGCCGCTCGGCCAACAAACTCCCGTCTTGTCCAGTTCCTGCGCATGGGCCTCCTCTTTATTCTCAGGTCCTGCTCCAATGGATTACCGTATACGATTCTTCTTCTCACCGGAATGGGACAACCGGCGGGTGCGCCTGCGTCTGTGGCCGGATTCGGGAAAAATGAGCTGCCGAAGATAGAGCAAAAACATCGAAGGGATTAGCTACTATGCAGGCTTCATGGCCTGGTGTTAACCCATTAGGAAGGAAGCTAATAAATGAAGACCACTGTTTCGGTCAGCTTCATCGGCCTGAGGACCAGCGCATCGGCAATCCTTCCGCGGACGCCTTTGAAGACTGTTCATTGGCTGCGAGCCTCCACGGTGCTCATGGCATTTCTCCTTTCCCTGCCATGGATGGCATTGGCGGACCAAAATTATTCGCAGCAGGTCTTCTTTGAAAACAGCTTGTCGCTTAACTCGTACTTCTACAGTTCGGGAACGATATCGGCACCCAGCAAGCTCGAGTTGGTAGATGGGAAGCTGCCCATCGAAACGGCACAGTACATCAGTGGCCCCAACGCCCTGAGATTGCAGTGGGCATCGATGCCGAATGGAGGATGGGACGCGGAGATCGATCTCTATGCGTGGCGGAACCGCATCATCGATTTTCCTGGAGACAGCCTCTTCCTCTGGCTCTATGCAAAGGATGGCCTTCGCGCCGCAGACTCGCCCAGGATCGCGTTACGATCCATAGGCGGCGGTTTCACAGCGCAGCTGCCCATAGGATCATTCTCCCATGACCTTCCACCAAGGACCTGGACTAGAGTAAGAATTCCCCTTGCACAGTTTGTGAGTACCTCCGTGCGTCCCTTCGAGCCGCGACGTCTTGGAGCAATCATATTTGCGCAAGGCGCAGCAGATGGAAAAGAGCACACGCTCTATGTCGATGACATTCGTATCGAAAATGGGACACACACAAGCCACATACCCGCCGCGCCCAAGCTCATTGAGGCAAAGGGCTACGAACGCCACGTCGATCTGAAATGGGAGGCTGCGCCCGATCCTGCCGTTGCACAATATGTGATCTACCGGTCTATGAATGGCGAGGCGTTTCGCCCCATCGGCGTGCAGCGTTACGGCGTCAGCCGGTTTTCAGACTTTCTCGGCGACCCGCATGCCGTCGCTTCCTACAAGGTCTCCGCGCGCACTTCTTCGCTCGAAGAGTCTCCGCTTTCCGGTGTAGTGACGACATCTACTCATCCCATGACAGACGACGAGCTGCTCACGATGGTGCAAGAAGCCTCGTTCCGATACTACTGGGAGGCTGCAGAACCTCATTCGGGCATGGCTAGAGAAAACACTCCGGGAGATGACGATATCATCGCGGTCGGTGCGAGCGGCTTCGGCATTATGGCGATGGTTGTAGCGGCGGATCGCGGTTTTGCTCCTCGCGATCAGGTAGTGAACCGTCTGCTTCAGATCACGGGCTTTCTGGCTCGCGCCGACCGCTACCACGGCGCGTGGCCGCACTTCCTGAGTGGAAGCAACGGACACGGTCTGGCTGTCTTCGGCGTGTATGACGATGGCGCTGACCTGGTGGAAACCTCATTCCTGATGGAGGGACTACTTACTGCGCGGCAGTACTTTCACGAGGACACCGAAAAGGAACGACTGCTGCGAGCCAACATCACCAAGCTCTGGCAGAGCGTTGATTGGGACTGGTTTCGCGCGACACCGAAGAAAGATGCCCTCTACTGGCACTGGTCTCCCGACTATGCCTTTCACATCGCCAACCGCCTGCAAGGATGGAATGAGGTGATGATCACCTATCTGCTGGCGATCGCGTCCCCCACACATCCCGTCCCTGCCAGTCTCTACTACACGGGATATTGCGCGGAAGGCACCAATCACAAATACGGCGAGCGGCATACCTACTTCGGCATTCAAATCGACATGAATTATGTCTCCGGTTCGCCGGGGCCGCTCTTCTTTACGCAGTATTCCTGCATGGGCTACGACCCGCGCGGCTGGCGCGATAAGTATGCCGATTATTTTGTAAACAATCGCAATGAAGCCCTGGTGAGCCAAGCTTACAGTATTGCGAATCCTCAGCATTGGAAAGGCTACGGCGCAGATTCCTGGGGACTGACCGCCGTAGACGGGCCGAAGGGCTATCGGGAGTATAAGCCGTTTGCGGAAGATGACGGGACGATTGCACCTACGGGGGCAATCAGCTCTTACTCATACACGCCACAGCAGACGATGTTGGCGTTGAAGCATTTCTATCGCGATCTGGGCGCGCAGCTCTGGGACATTTATGGTTTTCGCGACGCGTTCAATCAACAGCAGCACTGGTACTCCGGAATCACAATGGGATTGAATCAAGCTCCCATGACAGTGATGATCGAAGACGGCCGCACCGGGCTTGTCTGGTGGAATTTTATGTCGAATGGAGAGATGACTCATATCCAGGAGAAGATTGGATTACAGCCAGATGAGAACAAGTAGATCGTCGACTGGGTCGACGAAGTGACTGGCTGCGCGACGTTTGGAAAGAATCATGGCGGAGAGAGTGGGATTCTATACCGCATTGATTCTAAAAGGCGTTGTAACTTACAAAGTGCTTACAAAGCTGTCAAAGTTCGATTTTTGGCCCTTACCGAAAACGTAACGGCACACAGGGTTATCTAAACCACACAGTTACCCATGGACCGCACGCGGACGCCTCCTGCGTCATCCTGTGGCGTCGCCGTAGTCCAAAGGCACACGCTCTTGAGCGATTCGATTCTATAGAGATTCACTGGATCGCAGATGTGGGCTGCTTCGTGTGCACAAAGGAGTTCCTCATCCCGAACAGAGGCTATGGTCACAAAACATGCTGTACAGATCGAATCGTAGCTGCCATCGCTGTTGTGTCTGTGCGGGAACTTCACCTGAGACAACATCATGACCCTCTTTCCGCTGCTCGGACGGCAGTAGGGTACGGAAGAAATCCTGAAGAGGTCTGTTCAATTTTGCTCACACCCGAAGACTTTTCTCTGAATGTGTTCAATATTGCTCAGACCAAGGGCGTTGGATCAGAGATGATCTTCGTTAGTTATCTCCGTTATAAGGAGAGACAACCGTATTGGGGGGTGCTTTGGCACCTCCCTTTTTTGTGCTGTTCTCAGCAGTACCCCGCTCTGCGGTGGCTACGCAATAGGCCCTCTCGCTTCTCTACCTCGGTGGCAACCTCTACCTCCCCGAATGAACCTAACCAAGAGCGGGAGCAAACACCCCGTGGAGGTTTCACAATGGTTATGAGACAAGGTCAGGACCCGCAGCAGGAACAGGATACGGCCAAGCAGAGTGGCGGCCAGCAGCAGCAACAGAATGACCCCAAACGGCCCGGTCAGCAGGGCGGCGGCGTTGCACAGCCCCACAAGGGAGAACCGGGCGGCGGCGGGCAATCCGGACACGATAAGGGACAGAAATAGAGCATTCGAAGAGTACGAGTCCAAGGAAGGGGATGCGTGCCTTTTGGCGCATCCCTCTTTTTTGGTTTCAACCCTGCCATCCCGCGATGTTAACGGCCCTGCGTTGCAGAGCGGGAACTTCTTGCCGAATTAGCTCGCAAGCCCGGCTTCATCCGGTCTATTTATCAGTTCCCCCAGTCGCGCGAGAATGTCGCTTGGCGGGATAGGTTTGGCGAGAATTTCGAAATCGTGGCCGCGACCACTTGCCTCGTCGAGTAGATCGGCTGTTGAGCTTTGTCCCGACAAGAGCAGAACCTTGCAGTTAGGCAAGATTTTACGGATTTCTATTGCTGCGTCGATTCCGTTCAGGCCGAACATGACGACGTCGCTGATGAGCACATCGGGCTGAAAAGTCTTCGCGGTCTCTATGGCTTCCTCACCGGAATAGACAGCGGTGGCTTCAAATCCGTTTTGTTTGAGGATGAGGGCCAGAGTGTCGGCAATCACGCGTTCGTCGTCGGCAACCAACACTTTGGTCTTCATTGACTTTCCCACACCGACGAGAGTTGCCGTCTTAAAGGGGTCAGATGCACGAAACTGGTTACCGAGATCGCGATAGGCCACTGTCCTCCAGTAATCTTGTTTACCAAAATGCAAACGCCTAACCTGACGGCCAGATCGATTCCCCACCCCGCCAGCGATCTCAAGGTAAAGCGAACCTTCTCTGCATTATTCAATTTCCGAGCGCATCAGTTAGACGCGCTCCGGCCTGCCATGAACTCGACTGTCGCCAGACTGTCGACGATGTACTGTAGCTGTCTTCCCGTGTCATTCCAGTTCATTTGTCGGAACTTGGGCCTGAAGCCAAATGTGAAGCCACTCAGTTGTAGCCTCCGAGGTTGACAGATTCTCGACACAGAACACAGCTTTCCTCGCCAAGGTGCAGCCAGTGAGTGCCATCTTAATCCCGAAATAATCTGAGTCCATACGTTGTCAGCCGCTGCAATTCCATCTTCATTTGAAATTACCCGGCTGAGTTCCGAACCGCAACTTACTGTCACCTTCGACAGTAGGCATGGTTTTCTTCACATGAAAAAATGCTCATGGGTCTCGCGCTCAAGAAAGCTGGATATTGTGGGCAAGGTTCGCATATTGCTTGCCGATGATCATCATGCAGTTCTGCAACGGCTATGCGAACTGCTCGACGAGGACTTCGAAATCGTCGGCACGGCGAATAATGGGCGGGACGCGGTGGTGGCGACCCTTCGTCTGAATCCTGATGTACTCGTGATCGATATATCGATGCCAGTTCTTAACGGGTTGCAAGCAGCGCTACAGCTTCGCTCCGCAAAGCAGCCGACCAAAATCGTAGTTCTGACGATGCATACCGACCGGGACTTCGTCTCCGCTGCTCTTTCCGCTGGCGCGTTGGGGTACGTAACCAAGTCAGATGTTGCCACCGATCTGGTTCCTGCCATTCATGAGGCTCTTGCAGGACGGACTTACATCTCCAAATCGATAGGACAATAGCACCCATCGCACGCTAGCCAAGAGGAGCGCAGATTGGCAAAGATGATTTTGAAACGGCCTGATAACCTGAGAAAAGGGGCTTGAATGCCTATCAACTATCCTAACTTGATCACCGCAATTGACGCCGAGATATCCCGGCTACAGCAAGCCCGTAAACTGATCGCTGGAAGCAGAGGGACACGCGTGAGCAAGCCGGCACTATGAGCGCCGCGGGGAAAGCGCGGATCAGCGCTGCCATGAAGAAGAGATGGGCGCGGCGGAAGAGAGCGGCTAAATGATCTATGAATTTCAAGCAAACTAAAAAGTTGCTGCACGCTGCGCGAAAAGAGATCGATACCGCTGCTTTGAAGCAGGCCCTTAAAGACAACCATGAAAGAAAGGTTGGGCAGCAAGGGTCACCGCATTCTCTGAATTGGAAATACTTTTTTCGTGTCACCGCGTGGATGATTGGCACACTTACTGCCTTGGCAACAATTACTGGGCTAATATCCTTCGCTGCCGATTTTAGTAAGTGTGTATCGGTCGAGGCTGTCACTGAGCTCGAACCGCGTTTACCGGCCAATTCGCCCCTGCTAGAAAAAGTGAGCGGTGACATCCCATCAGTGACCTTTTCTGTCAAGAATCTGAAGAACTATACGTAGAGAGACGTAACCGCGTCATGTATGAATACAAGCACGACCTACGATAACATCGGTACGGAGCGAGCCACGCAGCGCGATGGGCAAGAAGCTGACCCTGCAAAGGTTACAAGTGGCGACTCTCAAGAATTCCCCTCCTTGTTGCCGGGAGAGCCCATTCAATTCCAATGCACAACCCAAGTTCTCGTCGACAACGGACACCCCGAATTACCGGATAACCTTCCCGACTCAGCAGAAATCAAGATTGCCGTGGACTATAAGCTATTTTGGATTTTTCGTGGTCGAGACCGATTCGCTTTCAAAATGCGCAAGTCTCCGAACGGACAGAGGAAATTCATGCAAGTTCCACTTGTCGCGCCAACTGGGGACGCATGACCAGATACAAGCGGTACGCGCCCACGTTTTCGCATGAGCACGCCCGTTTACTCGGTCACTTTGGAGAGAGCCCGAATCCATAATCCTGCAAAGCTGGTCGCTCTTCTTCGGCGGCTTCG
>Ga0207050_1143_pt1 | contig 11592 bp, 10 predicted proteins | sample Alteio_BWMinCont_64_FD_153291 | JGI IMG/M metagenome (GOLD analysis project Ga0207050, IMG submission 153291) | Enriched cells from forest soil in Barre Woods Harvard Forest LTER site, Petersham, Massachusetts, United States -... | ecosystem: Environmental > Terrestrial > Soil > Temperate forest >...
AGTTCCAGCAGCTGTTCAACGGCCTGTTCCTTTTCGCCAGCCGCGTAATGCGCCAGCGCGAGATCGAAGCGCGTTTGATGATCGGCGGGATTTTGCGCGAGCTTTTCTTCCAGTTCTTTCTTTGGTCCCGTTTTGCCGGATTGCTCGGCAAGTTCGAGCGCGGCGCGGACAGGATCAAGCGCCTTATCTTTCGCAATGTCGGGAGGGGCTTGTTCCAGCATTTGTTTCGCGCGATCAGTATCGCCAAGTGCAATCAGGCAGCGCAGCAATCCGGCGTAAGCGGCGGCGTTGGTGGGCTCCTGATCCAGAATATCGGCGTAGATCGATTGGGCAGTGGGCGCATCGCCTTGCGCCAGATATTCAGCTGCTTGCACCAAAGCGATTTCGAGGCCGCCGCTTTCCTCGCCTTGCGCGCCGGTGGTTTTAATCAGGCGATCGAGCCAGGTTTTGATTTGCGCCTCGGGCACCGCGCCCATAAATCCATCCACCGGCTGGCCGTTGAAAAAGGCGAAGACGGCGGGAACGGATTGAATGCGGAGTTGCGTTGCTATCTCGGGATTTTTTTCGACCTCGCAACGCACGAGGCGCGCGGCGCCCTTGGCGCCACGAATGGTTTTTTCGAGCAGGGGGCTGAACTGCTTCGATTGCGGGCTGCGCGCGCTCCAGAAATCGACGATCACGATGCGCTCGCGCGAGCCTTCGATGACCTCCGCCACGAAGCTGTTAAGATCGACTTCGGGCATAGCACCAGCATCGGCCGGGGCATCGGGTTTGTGTGTCATCGAGGAAAGCAGGGACATCGAAGTTTTCCATTTATTCAGCTGCTATAAATCTAGGCGCAGTGTAGCAAACGGCAAGGGGCGATGAAAGAAAGCCCTAAAATCGCATATAAATGCAGCAAATCCGGGCCTTCTGTGCCGCGCCGAAAGACTTGCAAAGCCGCCTTGGCGCTGTATTATCCGCTACCTCCGGCGTGAAATCCGGGGTTCGGCGGTCACGTTCCCGCCGGGTTTGTGCAGACGGATGCGGGTGTAGCTCAGCGGTAGAGCACGACCTTGCCAAGGTCGGGGTCGCGAGTTCGATCCTCGTCGCCCGCTCCAGTTTTTTCAAAGAGTTAGAGCCTTCGGGCAAACGGCCAAAAGTGGTTTGTGTCAGTATTGGTGTCAGTTAAATAGTTAATTTTTGTAACTCATAGTTTATGCGCTTTTCGTTTTCTAATTTAAGAAATTGAATCTCTTATAGAATGTCGGTTGACTTCGCTAAATACTAACAGAACTAAAAGGCATCCGTAAATGGAAGCGGCGAGTAACGCGATAAAATTGCTCATAGATAGCTGGAAATCCCTTCGGGAATCCCGTCCTGACGAGAAAGATTTTAGCCAGTTTGATTATGCCGGGCTTCATGCCGTCAGTTTCGATGAGATGTTCTCTCAATGGGGGGAGACTTTCGCAAGAGCAACTTCCAAAACGAAATCGCGCGTTGATCCCGAAGACAAAGTTATGGAAGCGCGCCTCGCAAAAGTTTTGATGGATGCCCGAACGGCGGTGGATTCGTCGAAGGCAAACGAAAATCCCTATAAAGCATTATTTACTGGCGCGACATTCTACCAATCTCTGACCGAGGCAGGACTTTTATTGGCGACAATAAATGGTGAGCGGCTAGCCATTCGCAAGGAATTGATCAAGGTTTGAACTGCTGTGACCAAGATATTTCGCGATAACCCATAAAGGTAACCCTCCATCACAAGTAGTCATTTCAGATTTTCTTGCAGATTTTGTAATTGAGTCTGGCCGACATGCCGAAAAGCATCTGAAGCAGGCGATCAGGGCAATTGGTCGTGAGTTAATTATTGACAGAAAACGTCCGCTACTTAGCGCAAAGCGAATTGTACTTGATCAAAAAGCAAAAAATGTTTGGATAAAATTAAACGAAATTCCCTTTGAAGAATTTATCGGTCACTTTAATGGGGTTATAATTCCCTTCGAGAAACTCTGGGTCGAAGAAACTATTGATCCAGAAAATCAAAATCAGCCAGGGCGTGAACAGCGTAAGGGATTTTTATTTAAAAAAGGCCCGACTGAAGTGAAGGCAAGGTGGGCAACAGAGTTTACGCTGCAAAATTCATCCAAAATGCCGCTTTCTCAAGCATATGCAGTGGTACACCAATTGGGATCGTACATACGCGATAATCGATACATTCAGGCGGATGATTTAGAAATTGTAATGAATGAAAAAGGTCTTTCGGTTGATTACAGGAATAGTATTTATTCCAAACTTGGGGATGATGTTCCGAAGGAAATGGATCGAATAAAAGCCAACAATATTAAATGTGCAGAAGATATTTTTCGTCTGCTGATTATTGCCTGCAATGGGAATATCAAAAATGATCCGGTTGTGAACTCGACAGGCTTACCTTATGAAAAGGCAATCCTCGATGGCCTATTGCCCAGTCAAATCAATATATCAGCCCCCCTTGAGCAGGCTATACTTGAGGGTGATCGAGCAAAGGTTTGGGAGTTATTAGGTTGGACAGGTGAGGCAGGTAATATTCGAACTTATGGTTCTCCTCCTCGGCCTATGCCTACGGAGCAGCCAGTTGCCTCGGCATCCCCGTTGCCAAGGTCGGGGTCGCGAGTTCGATCCTCGTCGCCCGCTCCAGTTTTTTCAAAGGGTTAGCTGTAGCCGTTGATGGAGAAAATAGCTTTGTGTTAGTTATCGTGTGAGTAAAATCAAAGCCTTAAAAAATCCTTCTCATTCCAGGTTGGGTTCACGAGTTTCAAATATTATTTTAATAATAGGCAGTTCCGCCGGACGTGCTTGTATCTTCGTCAAAATCGCAGCGCCAACTTATGTATGAACGCCCTGTTCGTTCAGAACCCGCTGTACGATTGCTGGAGCATGTTCGATGATCGTGAGCAGGATACGGGCGGTTGTTTCGGGCTTGCGGCTGCCCTGTTCCCAGTTACGCAGAGTCGAGGCGGAAAAACCGAAACTGTTGGCGAATTCGATCTGACTCATGCCCAAACGGGTGCGGATCGCCTTCACGTCAAGCTCGGCTGGCACCGTAACTTGGTACGCCTTGACGCTCGGGACCTTTTCGCCGCTAGACCAACGCACAGCTTCGTTGAGGCTCTTAAGAATGCTGGCTTCGGTTTTGTTGAAACGCTTCTTGGTCATTTTTTGCCTCTCGATTTATACTGTTGCACCAACACCGGGATAAGCTTTCTGTAGGCATTCCGAGCGGCCTGACTGATGTTCTCCATTTCATTTTTAGCGAAGCCCGTTAACAACAGCAACGGCATGTCTGCGTCATGGTAGTAATAAATTACGCGAACGCCGCCACTTTTTCCCTTGCCTTTGGCTGCCCAGCGTAATTTTCGTATCCCGCCGGTGCCTGAAATGACGGCCCCTGCTTCCGGATTCTCGGCGAGAAAATACGTCAAATCCTCATATTCTCCCGTTCGCAAGTTTTTACTGGCAAAGCGAGTGAAATCCTCAAACTCCACCAGCGTTATCCCGACGTTGTCACTATACTTCATTGGAGTACCTTTGACAAGAGGTTTATACTTCATTGAAGTATATAACTTTTTTCGATACTGCTCCTTTTTGCGGTTGGCAGCGTGATCGCTTACACTCAACTCCCATCCGCTTCAGGAGCATTGCGTATGCATGCTCTTAAAGTCTACCGGAGAATCAGCTATAAAATCCAGCGGCAGAAAAACCAGGATTTCTTTTTCCTGCAAGGCGTTCACACATGCGACCGGCCATCAACAAATTGCTTCGTTTTATGGAGCAACTGGAATGCCAACATTATTTCAAGCTGGCATGCCAAAGCTTTTATCACGAATTTTGCGCCACGCACCGTCTGAAAGCATTCTCCGATATCGAAAAAACCGTTGGCGAGGCGTCTTTTTCGCAGGTCTATCCATGCTGCCTTGAATTCTTTTTCTCAAATGATTACCGGAAGGACGGCGAGCGCTGGAACATCATCGACCTGTTTCTGAAAAGCCGTGGCGCACTGCTCGATATCAAGGACAAGCAATATTTACGCTCACTGCGGCAATCCCATATGAGCATTTACGAAATCGTCGATGTAGAGCCGGAACGGTTGATCGTCTTGCGTGACGTAATCGAGAGCGGCAAGCCAATGCGCGTTTACGAAAAATCCATGACCCGCTATGTAGCGCAATGGGACATGATCGGCGCACGCGTTTGCAGTGAAGGAGATCGCCTCGTCATGGGCGGCGGCTGCCTTCCTCTCGAACGTGAAACAGCAACTGCACTGGCAGAAACGATCCGAACTCTACAAGAGGCATGCCTCGAATTGGAGCGGAACAAGGGCGCGGACGATGCAAGCGGCTATACGCCGGAAGAATCCGAGCGTCTGATGAAGGTGATGTGGGCCAAGGAAATCGCTCTTGGTTATCTGGAAGATAGGTTTACCAAGATAAATCGCAAAATTGTCCTGCAAAACAGCGACGGTCATAAGCTTCAGTTTCATACCCTGACATTTTCTCTGAAAACCGACTGGAAACAAATTGCCAAGATTTTGAAAAAAGTGCCGGATTACCATATGGACGAAGACAGCCCCCGCCGCAAATTCTGGAACTGGATACAGATTTCCGATGAGATATCCGCTCAAGACCATCACACCAGACATATGGGGAATGTCGAGGCTCAGACTATCGAAACGACGCTTGAAGGCGAGGATTTCGACGCGCCGGTTCGCGTTCTCGGCACTATTGAGTTGCTCGAAGACAAGCTTGTCGCGCAAGCCAATTCCCATGAACGGGCCAAGGTGCTCGAAGACAGGCTAAAGAATCTTCTTGACGCTCAAATTGGTAAAGCCGCATGGAAAAAAGAAAAGACGCCCACGCTTGATCGCAAGGGCAATCAACACTTATCCTCGGAATCTGAAGATGACATCGAAGAGACAGGTATATCAGCCGAAGATCAAACCGAAATGCTCCATGCCATGTTGACGAAACATTACCGGGAATGGCTTGATACTCCACTACCGGCACTGAACAGAAAAACACCAAGGCAGCTTCGATTAACGCGGGCAGATCAAGCCAAATTGGTTGATTTGCTCAAAGGCGTGGAAAATTCTGTACGCCATCTTGAACGTAAATCCGGTTTGACGAGCTCGCTCGATTTACGTTGGATGTGGGAAGAATTGGGATTAGATCGCGATGCCGCATGAAAGTCGGCAAGTTGCCCCAATTTTTTGTGTCAGTCATGTGTCAGCATAAGCCTACACAAAACGACATTTGACGACTCTTGACGCACGATAACCACTTGATTTACATACATTGCGCAATGAGGTATGCCGTTGCCAAGGTCGGGGTCGCGAGTTCGATCCTCGTCGCCCGCTCCAACTTCTTCAATAACTTAGTCAAAGTATGTTTCTCGGAAATCTCCAAACTCCATTACAACTGTAATATGGGCTTTGGTGGTATCCTTGAAAATTCTCAAACTTTTTCGACGTGTCTAAATATCCAATGTATTGATTATAGTATGGGCGCCAACCCGGTTTAGGTTGGGGGCGCAAGTTCGTTCTTATATCCTTGAATGAGACCGCAATCGCGAAATCACATACATGATCAACTTTTTCCATGTCAACGCCTCCAAACCGAGACTGGGCTTTGCCAAAAAAGTTGCTTTGCCCGAATAAGCATTTGAGAAGAAATCGATTTCTATTATCTTTAAAAGCGCTGTGTCAGATAAACGTTTATAAATTGCATACCAATTTATGATATCTTTATTTCATGCAAAAATTACCCCAGCACCAATGCCTGATTTATAAAGGCTCTCCTTCGAAAAATTTGCCGGCGCTGACGGCGACGATCGGGCAAAGATTAAGCAAGGATTTTCGCTGCTTTTACCTTAACAATCCTGCCATGATTTCTGCGATAAAATATTCTCTCTCGAAGTCTGGTGTGCATGTTGAGGAACAGATTGAGCAAAATCATTTGGTATTATCGTCAGATCAGAAACACCTGGTAGCGGGAAGTTTCGATATCGACCGAATGCTCGAGATGCTCGACGATGCCTTGAATCAAGCTTTAAGAGATGGATATAAGGGATTATGGGCGAGTGGCGACATGACATGGGAATTCGGCGCCGAAAGAAACTTTGATAAATTGCTTGAGTACGAGTGGCGGCTTGAAGAATATTTTCGGAGTCATCCTGCTCTGGCAGGCATATGTCAATATCACGCGGATACATTACCCCCGGAAATAATTCGGCAAGGCGTAGTTGCGCACCCGGCCATTTTTTTAAATGACACTCTCTCACGTATAAATCCTCAATTTCTTGAACCAAAATCATACACCAAACAAACTGCTGATAGCTCTGCGTTAAACAATACAGTTGAATGTCTTTGCGGCGCTGCGCCCAATTAGTGATGGGTCCATTTTTGCAGCATGTCTTCGATTTGTGCCGGCTTAAACGGCTTATTCAGGTAGTCATCCATCCCTGAATTGAGACATTTTTCACGGTCGCCTGTCATAGCGTCGGCTGTCAGGGCAATAATCGGTGTGTGTTTGTTTTTCGATGCTTCCGCTTTTCGGATTTTTTGTGTCGTTTGATAGCCATCCATATCGGGCATCTGGCAATCCATGAAAACCATAGCGTAATCGGAGCGGCGCATTTTATCGACAGCTTCAGGCCCACTTGTAACGCCATCAACATTGCATCCGAATTTTTCCAGGACCTTGAGCATCAGGGTAAGATTCACATCCATATCCTCGACCACAAGCACTCGTTGTCCCTTGAGCGAAACGTGTTTCTCTTTTTTCGTCGTCGTGTCCGTGTCGAGTAATCCGGCAAGCGTGTAACGCGTGACCAACGGCAGATGTTGTTTGGCCAATTTGGCATGCATAAGTATTTTTAGCGCCGCTTCCAGTTGTTGAGGATAGATCGGCTTGACCAAAAAAGCAGAAACCCCCTTGGTGGCAATTATTTCCGACGATGTCGCTGGGCCTGTCGCCATAAGAAGGATAACAGGAGATTCATGGCTGGACTGAATTTCTTTGCAAAATTCAAGGCTGTTTTCGCTACCCGTCTTGTAATCAAGAAGTATGAACTTGTATGGATTGTTCTTTTTGTGCGCCTCTTTAATCATGCGACGTGCTTTCGCGATGGTTGCTGCGCTATCGCAGTGTATTTTTAGCTGCTCCAAATAGGGCTGGAGAATTTTAAGATTAACCGGATAATGATCGACAATTAATGCACGCATTTCTGCCAGACGGCAGGAGGGGAGTTTAGGAGTTTTTAGCTGCGTGCCGCAGGGTAACGTAATATCGAACGAGAAAATCGAACCTTTGCCAACTACACTTTCAACATGCATTTTCCCATTCATCATTTTTACCAGCTTGTTGCAAATTGTTAGTCCTAAGCCGGTGCCGCCGAATTTGCGGGTGGTGGTTTCTTCCGCCTGTGAAAACTTTTCAAAAATATAGTCTAGCTTTTCTTTCGGTATGCCAATGCCTGTATCTTCTACAGCTATATGAAGACTGACAACATTTTTTGTTGCATGATTGGAGCCGACTTTTATCAACACGTGCCCGGTTGAAGTAAACTTAATGGCGTTGCCGACTAAATTGAGCAGAATCTGTTTGAAGCGTACAGGATCACCTATGACACAGGGCGGCGGTTCGGGCGAATAATGCACGAGAAGTTCGATTCCCTTTTCCTGTGTCTTAAGTACTAAAGTATCAGTAATTTCCATCAGAATATCATGTGGGCTAAAGTTCAGGGCCTCGAGCGTCAATCTTCCAGCCTCGATTTTAGAAATATCGAGAATATCGTTAATGATTTGAAGGAGATTTTCTCCCGATTTTCGAATTATTTCCGCCCATCCTCGCTGCTCTGTATTCAGTTTCGTGTCTAGAAGCAGATTGGTCATCCCCAGCACGCTGTTCATGGGGGTGCGAATTTCATGGCTCATATTGGCAAGGAAATCACTTTTGGCTGTATTCGCTTTTTCTGCTGTTGCTTGGGCTCTTAAGGCAGCCGCGCGAGATGATTTAACTGTATCGATGTATTTTTGGAGCTGGTGTTCCATACGATCTTTTTCGCTATGCCAGCGGCGGATACTGCGTAATGCGAAAGACCAGGCAACAAGCAAAGTAACAATGCCGAACAGAACCATATATACGGTATATGAGAGGTTACTCGTTAGGCTGATTAGACGCCGATGCGAAATATCACGGATTATTTCGGAAAATTTCCGTATGCTCTCGGAATAAATCAGTTTATTTTGCATATAGGCCTTATCGTCCAGCACGTCCTTGGCTTCAGTAAGTTTGCCATTGTGAACAAGCGCAAAAGCACGTCCTTCTATTTCCGTGAGATTTTTGAATGCCGTGTCGGTCTTCTGCGCCGCATCCCGCATCTCTTGATTGTTAAAAGCCTTCAGAGTTTGCTGGATGTCGGCGTTCAGAAGGCTTACATGGTCTTTGTAATCCTGCTCCCATTTAAGATCACCGGTATAGGCCGCCATACGTACGGCCTGAGTAAGAACATTGCTCAAGTAAATAATTTCATCACTCAAGCCTCCGGTTTCCAGTTCTTCATGAATTTTGCCTGCCATAAGCTGGTGGATATAAAAACTATTTCCACCGGCCCAAGTGACAATAAGGATTGTCAGGCACATCGCCAGAGCCAGTAATTTCTTCGGAAAGGAAGAAATCGTTTTTTCCGTAAAGGCAGTTTGCTCTTCATGATAAATGGCGAAGGCGAGCGCAATACCAAAGATAATGCTGGTAGTGATTGCGAGCGCCAGCGCCAGCATGTCGAAACTTTGATGAATATCATGACGGCAAATAGGAAAAGGCACAAAAACGGAAGCCAACATGCCGGTGTAATGCATGCCACAAATAGCGGCACCCATAATGAGAGCGGCAATCATGCGCCATATGTATTTAAACTTGCTTTTGTGGCGCTCCAAAGAGAAGACCATCCACAATGCTGCGCCTGAGGCAGAGATGGCAATAATCACCGAGAGAAGAAAAAGCCCCGGCGTATAACGTAAATCGGCGTCCATGATCATCGCGGCCATGCCGGTGTAATGCATGGCGCATATGCTAAGACCAAGTAGAACCGCTCCGCCAACGAGCTTGGTTCCGGATAAAACCGATGAATTTGTGATGTGTAAAACACCATAGGCGATAGCCACGGCGATCAGCATCGATAAAAATGTTAGAAATGGGTCGTAAGATACCGCCATGTTCATTTTATAAGCCAGCATGCCGATAAAATGCATCGACCAGATACCGCTGCCCAGCGCAAATGCGCCGCATATATGCATCAGATTTTTAGATCTTCTTTCTTTTGCACTAAACATATATGTCGCGAGAGTGAGCCCTGTGTAGGAGCCGAATGTCGCAACAACATAAGAGGCCAACACCAGAAGGGGCGTATAGGTACCGCTTTCGGTTCTAGCCGGGACCGCGCCTAAAAGAAAGAAATTGTCGAACATCGATGTAACACGGGTAAAAGAAAATTTAATCTTATAGAAATCGATTTTTAGCAATTACACGTTCAAATCTTATACCCGGAAAACTTGAAGAAAGATTTGAGACAAGAATTTAATAACAATCGCATTATATTTGAATCGAAACTCAAAATAAATTTTACTCTTAAACAATCTTCAATCGATACAAATGACAGGTTCTATTGTTTCGTTTGTTCCGATTTAGGCCTTTACTTGCCGGATTTTTTACCAGCTTTTCTTATAATAGGGACGCATATGTATGGCGCCTATACCCGTCCTGGAAAGTCTCATCGGTAGAGAGACAAAAGGCAAAAAATACGGGGGGCACGAGTAAGGGATTGGCTTCATGCTAATCGGGACCGTCGAGCACAACGCTAAAGCCGCATTGCTATCTCTAGTTGAGGAAATCAATAATCAACATTCTGCGGCATGGGGTCTGGTTGCGATCCGCCGGTTCTGTCTCAAGAAGATGACTAATGATGAGATTGTTCTGGCAATCAAGCCAGCTTTACAAGAAGTCGCGAAGCAAAAAATTTTCTTCATGGGAGAAGAAACCATATATGTGACATGGTTTGGCATGCCGCGGCAAACCTATCAAAAACTTTCCGCGATTTGCCAATTGCTAACCAAGCCGGGAATAGTTGAACCCTTGACTCCGATTGTAAGATACCTGGATCCGTTGGCCATGGGCGACGAACTTAGCGTTCTGCTTAAAGATCGAAAAACCAAAACTGACAGCGAGCAAAATATTCCGTTGTCGGATTTGGCGCGTGAAATCTGGCATGAAGAGCACGATTTCACAATGACTGCGAAGCAAGTTGACCAGCACAAAAAAATGCTCAGCCAGAAGGCTGTACGATCACGGCTGAATATTCTCATCGTCGAAGATCAATATTTTCTTCGAAGCCTGTTGTCGGAAGTGCTGAATACCGGATTCGATGTTGATGGAGTGGAGGATATTAAAGAAGGCTGGTATTATTATCTCCAAAAAGCACCGGACATTGTCTTTCTGGATATTCAGCTTCCCGACGGCAGCGGGCATGCGCTTGCAAAAAAAATCAAGGAACTCGATCCTTCATCCTATATTGTTATGGTCACCGCCAGCAATCAACTCAATGACGTTGAAATGGCGAAGCAGAACCATGTTGACGGTTTCATCGTAAAGCCATTTAACAAGAAAAGGATTTCCGATTGCATCGATCACTATCTGGCTACTCATAATCCTTCTTCAAGGAAGAAAAATTTAATATGAAAAAATCAGTCAACCTTGCCGTTTTACATGAAATGACCGATGGTGATCTATCTCTGGAACGAAAGATGTTTAAGGCCTTTTTGTACTCGGCATCCGGATGTCTTGCTGCCCTGGAAAATAGCCGGGCAGAGGGTATGGATCAGGCTTGGCGGCAAGGGGCTCATGCATTTAAGGGCATATGCCTTAATCTCGGCGCCGAACGGCTCAGTCAATTATGCAAAGACGCACAAGATCAATGCGCCGCTCCACAGCAGAAGAAAAAGGAACTGCTCAAAGTCATCCAGCATGAACTTGAAAGTGTGAGACAGTATCTTGAGGCCTATAACGGCCACTGAATGGCACTATTTTTAAAGGGCCTATTTGTTTTTTGTTTGCACAAAAATACAAAAAATACGTCTCGTCAAATTTGAACTATTGCAAGCCTTCGCGCCAAATTAAATCTCAATTATTACACTGTAATAAAATCTATAGGAAACCGTGGAAAATATGGGGAATTTGCAATAAGCCATAATATCCAATACGTTGGTTGTGTTGATCGGATAGGCCTTGCCAAGGTCGGGGCCGCGAGTTCGATCCTCGTCGCCCGCTCCAGTTTTTTCGTCAAGTCGAGGTTCATATGGTGATGCAGCTCGAAGAGCGGTTAAACGGTATAGAAGTCCGCCTCCAGAAAATTGAATCTCATCTTAATATTAAATCTTTACCAGTGGCTTCTTCTAATCCGGTATCTTTTTCCGATCCCGATTTTGATGAGCCGGAGGTAGTCCGCCCAAAACCAAGCGTTGCACCAGCCAAGTCTGGAAATTGGCTCGGCATTATTGCGGCAATCTGTTTCGTGCTGGCT
>Ga0207050_1144_pt1 | contig 11480 bp, 8 predicted proteins | sample Alteio_BWMinCont_64_FD_153291 | JGI IMG/M metagenome (GOLD analysis project Ga0207050, IMG submission 153291) | Enriched cells from forest soil in Barre Woods Harvard Forest LTER site, Petersham, Massachusetts, United States -... | ecosystem: Environmental > Terrestrial > Soil > Temperate forest >...
GAAATAAACCGAGGTTGTGGAGACATGGATAAAACGACGGACATTTTGTTTAAGGCATGCAGCAATGAGATTTTCAGTTGCGACCACATTCGCCTGAATAAAATCTTCCGATTTTCCCCATGCAGATGATAAAGCGGCGCAGTGAATGACGGTTTCGCAATCTTTGACCAATCCGTTTATGGATTCGGCTTGCAAAAGATCGCCCGCTCGGAAATCGATACCTTCATTCTGCAAACTGTCGCCAATCGCCGCGTTTCTTCCTGTGCCCAGAACTGAATATCCATGCGCCTGCAAGTGCTGGCACAAGTTCCGCCCCAAACATCCCGTTGCCCCGGTGATAAGGACACGCATCAGACTCTCACGATCATGCCGCCGAAAGTAATTCCGGCGGCGGTGCCCGCCAGCAACACCGTCGTGCCTTCCTTCAAACGGCCGGACACACGGGCATGATGCAGGGCTGTCGGGATGGAAGCGGCAATCTGATTTCCATGATCGGCATATATATCGACAACTTTGTCAGCCGGAATATCCAATCGCGAGACCAGATGATCCATGGCCAGCTGGCTGGCTTGATGAGGAATGACCAGGTCAATATCAGCGAGAGAGACATCGGCTCGGGCCAGCAATTTAGAAAGGAAAGCCGGAAAAAGTTTTGCCGTCAGTTTGTAAGCTGCGGCTCCGTCCATCTCATATTTTTCACCACTGGTGTAGGCTTCAAGTCCATCTTGCTCCAAACGAAGCGCCGTACCACCGGCACGCAACTGGCAGTAGGCAGCGCCTCCCGGAAAGGTTTCGAACATTGAGGCAACGATACCAAACTGGCTGTTCGCAGGCTCGCAACACAGGATTGCCGCTGCTGCGCCGTCACCGAAAAGAACGGAACTGGCGGGGTCTTCCCAATTTAAGCCGCGCGAGGGGATTTCACTGGAAACTATCAGAACGGTTTTATACCGGCCTACGGCTATGGCATCGGAAGCCGTATCAACGGCAGCCAGAAAGCTTAGGCAGGTGGCGTTAACATCATAGGCTGGAACACCTGTGAATCCTAAGCGGCGGCTGACAAGGACGGCCTGCGTGGGGATTGGTTGCTCTGCCACGCCACTGGCTGAGATGATTAGATTGACGTCTTTAGTTTTTATACCGGCCTGTTCGAGCGCGGCAGAACATGCCTGCGCCGCCATTTCAGACGAGGTTTCCGCATCGACAAAATATCGTTTTTTCGGCCCCGATAGTCTGAGCGAAAAACCTTCGGGTTTTCCTAACTGACGATCAACGTCAGAGGATGAAACGCATTTGGGCGGCAGATAAACACCGGTTCCAATTATGGAAAGTGGACGTGCAATAATGTTCATGAGGTAATCTCCTTCGTTATATGGGACGTGAAATATTTTTCGAGCAGATTATCAATAATTTGATGCGGTTCTTCGATCCCTACCATTCGTAGCCGCCCGTCGAGCGTCAGCACCGTAATTCCATGTAGCGTCGCCCAAAGAAGACGCGCCGAGCGGTGAGCCTCGGCAACGAGAAGGCCCAAACAGTCGCGCAGCACATCTTCGATAAGCTGAAACAGCGCAAAAATTCTTTGCTGATATGGTTTTGGCAGGCGGCTCGATTTTGTGCTTATACGTGTGCCGCTAAATAACGTTTCCCAGGCATGGGTGTGTGCATGACTAAAATCGACGTAGGCGTATGCAAGCGCGCGTACTCTTGAGAAGTCATGTGGCAGCTTTTCGATACGTTCACGGCAAGCCTGTTCCAGCTCCCCTAGGGTATTGTAGTTCACCTCCCCGACCAAGGCGTCCATATCGCGGTAGAAGTTGTAAATAGTGCCCGGCGTATAGCCGATTGCTTTGGCCAGATTACGGGCCGTCAGGGCATTTAACCCTTTGGTAGAAATGATCTTTTGTGCCGCCTGACGTATCAGCACCTTGAGCACTTCTGGTGGATGATCCTTGCGTCTGGCCATCGGCTTTACCTATTATTAAACAACGTTCATTATTATATTGAACATTGTTCAATAATATGCTATAAGAGAGTTATTGTCAAGCTAAAAAGGGAGATGATTTATGAGCCAGTTACTATCGAGCCGACGCTTCCTGCCCTTGTTCGTCACGCAGTTCCTCGGCGCGTTTAACGATAATTTGTTTAAGAATGCGCTTGTCATTCTAGTGACGTATAAAATCGCGGCCAATGACAGCGCCTATTCAGCGCAGTTAGTCAATTTGGCCTTCGGCCTTTTCACACTGCCGTCGTTTCTATTTTCCTATTTGTCGGGCCAGTTATCCGACAAAATCGACCGTGCGCAGATGGCGCGATGGGTAAAGGGCGCTGAAATCATTCTCGCTTTAATCGGAAGTGTTGCGCTTTATTTCGGCAACATACCGCTACTGCTTCTCACCCTATTCGGTTTTGGGACTCATTCGGCATTTTTTGGGCCGGTTAAATACGCCATCCTGCCGCAACACTTGCGCGAAGAAGAATTGATCGCCGGTAACGGTTACGTCGAGGCCGGAACATTTCTAGCGATACTGACGGGCACAATACTGGGTGGTGTTCTTGTCTTGGCTAATGGCGGCACTGTCATGATAGGTGCCGTCATGGTTGCTCTGGCAGTCTTTGGATATTATTCCAGCCGGAAAATCCCTGTCGCGCCCGCCCCGGTGCCTGCCATGAAACTGGCCCTTAATCCGTGGCGCGAGACGATAAACATGATCCGTTTCAGCAGCCACCGGCATGATGAATTTTTGTGCATTCTCGGCATTTCTTGGTTCTGGTTTGTTGGCGCAATTTTCCTCGCCCAATTTTCGCCTTTCGTCAAAGACGTGCTGCATGCCGGAAACGAGGTTGTGACCTTGTTTCTTGTAGTTTTTTCGATTGGCATCGCCGCAGGATCTATTTTCTGCGCACAATTAATGAAAGGTCTTGTCCGGGCAACCCATGTACCATTGGGCGCGCTTGGCATAAGCCTTTTTGCGTTCGATCTTTATTTCACAAGCCGCCATGCACTACCCTTCGCCGATGGAGCTTTGACAACGGTATGGAATTTTTTACAGCAAGCAATCGATCTTCGCATTCTTTTCGACTTGTTCGCGATGGCGGTATGCGGCGGCATTTTTATCGTGCCGCTATACGCACTGTTACAGGTGCGTGCCGACAAGGAACATGGAGCACGCGCGATTGCCAGCAACAACATTATGAATTCCATTTTCATGGTTGCCGCGGCGGGTCTGGCAATGGGTCTTATAAAATTGGGTCTTAGCATTCCACAGATTTTTCTTGTGGCGGCTGTCATAAATTTGGGTGTGGCAATTTACATCTGCAAACTTCTACCATTTTCGTTGATTGGGGCATTCCTCAAGCTGGTCTATCGCATTGAGGTTAAGGGACTGGAAAACTGGGCCAAAGCCGGTGATCGTGTCCTCGTTGTCGCAAACCACACCGCTTTTCTGGATGCCGCCGTTATCGCCGCCTTTCTGCCCGAGCGCGTTTGCTTCGCGGTCAATACCTTCACGGCAAAACAGTGGTGGCTGAAGCCTCTACTGAAATTGGTCGATGCTTATCCACTCGATCCTACAAATCCGATGGCGGCCAAGTCGCTCATTGAAAAGCTCAAGCAAAACCGCAAATGCATGATTTTTCCCGAAGGCCGTCTCACCATGACCGGCTCCTTGATGAAAATTTATGAAGGGCCGGGAATGATCGCCGACAAATCCGGCGCGATGATTTTGCCGGTACGCATAGACGGCGCTCAATATTCGCCTTTCTCGCATTTAAAGGGCAAAGTGCGCATTCGCTGGTTTCCCAAAGTCACACTCACTTTTCTGCCGCCGCGTAAATTTAATCTGCCAGAAGAAATCAAGGGTCGCCGTCGTCGTCAGTTGGCCAGCGCGCAGCTTTACGATCTGATGTCGCAGATGATCTTCGACAGCAGTCCGGTCACTTCGACCTTGATGCGTAGTCTATTGGACGCGCGATATATCCACGGAAGCAAACACGTCATTCTGGAAGATCAACGACGCGAACCCGTAAATTATAAATCCTTCATTCTTAAAAGCTTCGTTCTGTCGCGTCTTATCAAGCGCGCCACGGCTAAGGATGAAAAACGCATCGGTGTGATGCTGCCGAACATGATCGGCACGGCTGTCACTTTCTTTGCCGTGCAGGCGTTGGGGCATGTGGTTGCGATGATTAACTTCACTTCGGGCGCTGGCCAAATTCTCAGCGCATGCAAAGCGGCGGAATTAAAAACTATTATCACCTCCGAACGTTTTGTGCAGGCAGCCAAGCTGACTCCGGTGATCGAAACCCTGCAAACGGCGGGCGTTCGAATTGTCTATCTTGAAGATTTGCATGCCAAAATCGGCATGTTCGACAAGCTGTTTGGATTGGCGGCAAAATACGTGCCTTTCCTCGTTCTAGCTCTCACGAACAAAGCCAAACCCGATGATGCCGCCGTGATGCTGTTCACGTCCGGTTCCGAAGGCACACCGAAGGGCGTTTTGCTCAGCCACAAGAATATTCTGGCTAACCGATATCAGCTCGCCAGCCGCATCGATTTCGGGCCGCAGGATGTCGTGTTTAACTGCTTGCCAATGTTCCATGCTTTCGGTCTTACGGGTGGAACCTTACTGCCGCTGCTGTCGGGAATTCGAATCTTCCTCTACCCATCGCCGCTTCATTACCGCGTTGTGCCGGAACTTATTTACGATAGCAACGCGACCATCCTGTTCGGCACCGATACTTTTCTTTCCGGCTATGCCCGCTTTGCCAATCCTTACGATTTTTATGCCTTGCGTTACGTTTTTGCCGGTGCCGAACGCCTTAAGGAAGAAACGCGCCGCATCTGGATGGATAAATTTGGCGTACGCATCTTCGAAGGCTACGGAGCAACAGAAACAGCGCCGGTTATCAGCGTCAACACGGCTATGCATTATCGCGCCGGAACCGTAGGCCGGTTCATGCCGGGAATTTCCGTCCGGCTCGAACCTGTTCCCGGAATCGATAAAGGCCAAAAACTTTCGGTGAAAGGCCCGAATGTGATGATGGGCTATATGAAAGAGGACACTCCCGGCGTTTTGCAGCCCGTGCAGGATGGCTGGTACGACACCGGCGATATCGTTTCGGTCGATGAAGATGGTTATATTTCCATACAAGGCCGCACTAAACGATTTGCCAAAATTGGCGGCGAGATGATTTCACTGACAGCGGTTGAAACGGTCGTCAACAAAATCTGGCCGAACGCCAATCACGCCGTCGTCAGTATCCCTGATCCACGAAAGGGCGAGATGCTGGTTCTCCTGACGGAGTATGAGGCGGCAGAGCTCGACCTTTTGCCCGGTCTCTTCCGTCAGAATGGTCTGACCGAACTGTCCATTCCCCGCCGTCTCGTCAAACTAAAACAACTGCCGCTGTTGGGTACGGGCAAGACTGACTATATCAAGGCCCGGTTGCTCGTCATCGAACAAATAGGGGCATTGGAAAATAAAATTTGACGATCTAGCCCCGATTTGTCGATTGTTCACAAAGACGGCGTATTGCGTCCCCATTTCCGAAAGTATTGTACCCAAGTGATCTTGCCTTCGCAGGCTGCCATATAGTCGGCACGTTGCTCGGCGCACATGCCAGATGCAGCGACGCTGGAAACGAATATGAGTGGTCGTGTCGGCGCTTTTGGGGTTTTTGATTTAAGCGCCGATTGTTGTTGCGTGACATGAAAAGCGGGATGTGCGTTTGGCGATATTCTGAAAATTGAAGCTGGCCGTTTAGGGAGTGCCGTGCGCTGGCGATAATTTGAAGTTTTTGCTCCTGTGCGCTTTCTTGCTTGCTGCATAGGTACTTTTCGTCTTGAAACCGGCTTCTTAAGCCCTAGCTCAACTTCCATCTCCCGTGCGGCAATTTTGGATTGTTTCTTGTGCATATAGGGATAATGCGGTTTCCCCATTTGGGGGCATATGTCAATAGATCGCGTTGGAAGGTAATCGACGCTAAAATGACATAATGTGTTGTTTTTATTATATAATTTATACGTTATTGGACTTCTTCAGAAACTAACGTGGTGCGGCCAAGAAGACTCGAACTTCCAAGAGGTTACCCCCACTAGCACCTCAAGCTAGCGCGTCTACCAATTCCGCCATGGCCGCATGACCAAGGAAATAGCAGAAAAATCGGTTTGCAATCAATAGTTCCTCTCCCCTGGAGGGAGAGGACGCAAAAACTTGGCTTTACGCAGTAAAGCCTTAGTTTTTGCTGGTGAGGGGTCACTTACTTAAGAGCGAAAACCGCATCTACCTCAACCGCGGCATTGCGCGGCAAGGCTGAGACGCCGACGGCGAAGCGGCTGTGGCATCCGGCTTCGCCAAACACTTCCTGCATAAGCTCGGAAGCACCGTTCACCACTTTCGGCTGGTCGTAAAAGCCGGGCGCCGAGGCAACAAAGCCGCCCAACTTGACGCAAGCCTTCACTTTATCCAGGTCTCCGCCGCAAGCATTTTTGAGATGCGAAAGCAGATTAAGCCCGCAAATCCGCGCGGCTTTTTGCGCGGCTTCCAGATCAACATCCTTGCCGACAGTGCCTTCCACTGCCACTTTGCCGTTTTCCAAAGGCAATTGCCCGGAGATGAACACCATCTTATCGACGACGACATAAGGCACATAAGATGCCACCGGCGTGGATGGCGTAGGCAATTCGATATTCAGCTGGCTGAGTTTTTTGGCAATTGCAGACATGAGATACTCCTTTGTAAGTTAGTCAATCGTCTCGCGATAACGTTTCATGGCGACGAAACCGATAAATACCGTAAACACCAGCATCGGCCAGGTATCGACCCAGATATCCCCGGCAGTAATGCCTTTCAGCACAACGCCGCGAATAATACGCAGCGCATGCGTCATAGGGAATACGTTACCGACAATCTGCGCCCATTGCGGCATGCCGCGGAACGGAAACAGAAAGCCGGACAGCAACAGCGACGGCATGAAATAAAAGAACGTCATCTGCATCGCCTGCAGCTGATTGGTTGCAAAAGTCGAAATCGTAAAGCCGATGCCGAGATTGGCGGTGATGTAAACGCCCATCGCCAACGACAACTCGAACAAACTGCCCTCAATCGGCACATTGAACAACAGCCATGACATGCCGAGAATAACGAAGGTTTGCAGATAGGCGATGATGATAAAGGGCGCGATCTTGCCCATCATCACTTCAAGTGGGCGTGCCGGCGTCGCCAGCAGATTTTCCAGCGTGCCGCGTTCACGCTCTCGCGTGATTGCAACTGCCGTCATCGATATCAGCGTCATATTCAGCAACAGCGCGATCAGCCCCGGCACGATGTTATAGGCCGTCAGCTGCTCCGGGTTATAGCGGTTATGAACCGTGATATCGAACGGCGGCGCACGAGGCTGAAGTTGATTAAGTTCATTGGGGAAATCGCGCGACAGTGCCGTCTGATTGACCCGTCCAATGGACCCTAGCGCGCTGCCAACAGCAACCGGATCGCTGGCATCTGCCACGATTAGAACTTGCGGATGCTCGCCGCGCAAAAGTTGACGCGAAAACTGCTGCGGTATTTCTATGATGAACTGGATTTTGCCCTTGGCCATCAAATCGTCGGCCTCGGCCTCGGTTTTCGGCTGGTAATCGATTTTGAAATAGGCAGTGTTTTGCAGCGCCGATACGATATCGCGCACATAAACCGAATTATCGAAACTCACCAGCGCCGTCGGCAGCCAGCGCGGGTTGGTATTGATCGCATAGCCATACAGCAACAATTGAATGATCGGCATCATGAAAATCATGCCGAAGGTTGAACGGTCGCGCAGGATCTGGATGAATTCCTTGATGATCATCGCTTTCAGGCGGCGGAAGGAGAATGACTGGTTCATTGCTCCGCCTCCACATGCGCCTGCGTCATGGTGTGGATGAATACATCCTCCAGCGACGGCGGCATCGGTTCCGCATAGGCCCGGTACTGTGCCGCGGCTTCAGAAACGCTAGCCTTGAGTTTTTCCGCTTCAGTTCCGGCAACATGAAGCTGCATGCCGAAGCTGGTAATCATTTCCACGCCCGGCTTGCCCTCTAATGCTTGTTTAACGGCTGCAGTATCTTCACTCGTAATTTTCCAGGTGGATAGATGCGCGGCAGCGATCACTTCTTCCACGCGGCCATGCACCAGCAACCGGCCATTGAGCAGATAGCCGATAAGATGGCACCGCTCCGCCTCGTCCATATAATGTGTGCTCACCAGCACCGTAACACCCTGCGCGGCGAAGGCATGAATTTCATCCCAAAATTCCCGCCGCGCTTTTGGATCGACGCCGGCTGTGGGTTCATCCAGTAATAATAATTTCGGCGTATGCAGAATGCAGGCTGCGAGAGCCAAACGCTGCTTCCATCCACCCGATAATTGTCCTGCAAGTTGGTTCTGCCGATGTTCGAGACCGAGCCGATGCAGCGCATCGCTGGCGACTTTGTGTGCGTTATCCATGCCGTAAAGCCGCGCAATAAATTCCAGGTTTTCGCGGATCGTAAGATCTTCATACAATCCGAATTTCTGCGGCATATAGCCAGTCTGCCGTTTGATCAGCGCGGATTGCGTTAGAATGTTATAGCCGAGGCATGTCCCCTCCCCACCATCCGGCGTCAGCAATCCGCACATCATGCGGATGGTTGTCGTCTTGCCGGTGCCGTTGGGGCCGAGAAATCCGTAAATCGCGCCATAAGGCACATCGATCGAGCAGCCATGCACGACTTCGCGGCCGCCAAAGCTTTTTCTTAAATCATGCACAGAGATCGCGAGCTCACCGCGATGCCCGTTCGCTGTCGCGTGCTGCGCCATCATTCGTCTTCGCGTGCGGTGATTGTCACATCGACCGGCTGACCGGGATGTAGCAGTTCCGGCTTTTCATCCGGCGTCGCTTCGAGCAGATAAAGCAGCCGGTCGCGGTTTTCGCGATTGAAAAGTTCAGGCGGGCTATATTCAGCCTGCGGCGAAACATATGTCACATGCGCTTGGATTAACTGCCGACAACCATCACAATGAATGGTGACTTTCGTTCCCGCAGGCGCTTTCGCCAATTGCGGCTCCGGCACAAAAAACCGAGCACGGATATTGGGCGCGGGCAGTAGTGATACAACCGGTTTTCCGGAATCAATAAATTCACCGGGCCTATATAACGTATCGAACACAAACGCATCCGACGGCGCCGCTAGCGTTTTCTGATCCAACCGCCATTGCGCGCTGGCAACCGCAGCGGCATCAGCTGCAACATCTGCTTCCGCAGCTTTAATCGCATCGTCGCGTCCGGTGCTTAGTTTGCCGGTCGCGATATCGGCTTCGGTTTCAGCCAGATGCGCCTTTGCCTGATCCAGCGTGGCCTTGTCGGCATCCAGCACCGCCTGGCTGATAGCCTTGATTTTTATCTGCTGCTGATCGCGGGTGTAATTGATCGTGGCGATATCGAGCGCGGCGCTGGCCTGATCGCGTTGCGCCACCAGCGTATCGATTTCTGTCGGCCTTTTACCTTTCAGTAAATCCGCAAGCGTGGATTCCGCATGATCCGCATTCGCCTTAGCCTGATTTAACGCCGCAGTTTCATCGGCATGTTCTAACGTAAAAAGCAGATCGCCTTTATGCACCGATTGCCCGCGCTCGACATTCAGCGTTTCGAGCGTGCCCGCTATCTGGGGCGCCACCATCACATACTCACCCTCCCCATAGCCCTGAAAGGTCATGGCGTTTGGCTGCGCGAGGCCGAGCATCACGAGCAAGGCGGTGAATGCGGAATGGATTTTATCTAACACTTAATTACTCGGCTTTGACGGAACGGAAAAAGGCTACGACGCAGGCGACGCCTTCCTTGGCAAGACTGATGCTTTTCTCACGCTCGATGGCGTTGGTGATAAGGCCAGACATCAGCGCCTGCAACGCACGCGCTGCCAGCGCAGGTGGCCAATGCGAAGCAAGTTGACCCAGCTTTTTCGCGCGCTCGAACAGGATTTTCGAGCGGCTCAGCATGCGGTCCTTGCATTGCCAGCGCCGTTTCATGATCACGGTCATTTCTTCCACATATTCGCAGCGATGATTGAGGATGGCGGTCACGCGCTGGCGGCGGCGGTCTTTCGCTATTAAGGTTAATGCGTCACAGCACGCTTTTTTGAGATCAGACAGTGGTGTGTTGCTATCGCTGGTTGCGAGTCGCTCAAGAATGTCTTCCTGCGGCAGAAAGACTCGTTGCAACATTGCCTCACATAGCGCGATTTTATCCTTAAAATGCCAGTAAACTGCGCCACGTGTAACGTTCGCCGCGCGTGCAATCTCCTCGAGCGACGTGCGTGTGACTCCATGCTCGTTAAATACTTGTTCTGCCGCGTCCAGAATCGCGTTACGAGTCTGTTCGGCTTCGTCTTTGGTTCGCCTCGCCATGGTTAATTGCCGTGGGCATTTCCTTTTCGCTATTTACATACAGTCATGTATGAATGTATAAGAAGGCATCTTATTTGTAAACCTGTATCGTTCGATTCGCCTTATGTACCTGCGTTCTTCCCTTGGCGCGATAACTGCCGCCACTGCAGCCCTGCTCTTTTCCGCATGCGCGGTAGGGCCTGATTTCGAACGCCCGCCCGCTCCCAATGTCACGTCTTATGAATCCAAACCGCAGGCCGATAAAACTGTTTCGACAAAAATAGCTGGCGGCGAACAGCAAACCTTCGTTCCAGGCAGCGAGGTTTCCGCCGAATGGTGGAAACTGTTTCGCTCGCAGCCGCTTAACGAGCTGATCGAGCTTTCACTCAAAAATAATCCCGATCTCGCCGCCGCCGAAGCGGCGCAACGTGTGGCACACGAAAATACCGAAGCCGGTACCGGCGCTCTCCTGCCACAGATCAATGCAGGGTTTAACGGCACGCGTGAAAAGATTTCCAGCGCAGGTTTTGGGGGCACAAACCCCATCCCGCCATTCACACTATATAACGCCTCGGTCAGCGTATCATGGGGCATCGACATATTCGGCGGAACGCGGCGCCAGATCGAGGTGCTTAGCTCCGAAGAAGAATATCAACGCTTCCAGCTTGAAGCCGCCCGCCTCAGCCTGACCTCGAACGTTGTTACAACGGCAGTTCTTGAAGCATCTCTGCGGGGCCAGATAGATGTGACGCAAAAACTACTTCAAGAAGAGCAGAAACAGCTTGATGTGCTGCAGCAGCAATTCAATCTCGGCGGCGTTGCAAAGCAGGCTGTTCTGGCGCAGGCGACAACATTGGCGCAAACGCGCGCAACTCTGCCGCCACTGGATAAGCAATTATCTCAAACGCGACATGAATTATCTGCGTTGGCCGGGCAATTCCCGAGCCAGGAACCGCACGCGCAGTTCGAGCTGAAATCACTCAAACTGCCGGAAAAACTGCCCGTCACCTGGCCGCAAACGGCGACTGTCTATAATACTTACGGCAACACGGTTTATCTCGTGCAAAAAAGCAACGAGGA
>Ga0207050_1145_pt1 | contig 11467 bp, 11 predicted proteins | sample Alteio_BWMinCont_64_FD_153291 | JGI IMG/M metagenome (GOLD analysis project Ga0207050, IMG submission 153291) | Enriched cells from forest soil in Barre Woods Harvard Forest LTER site, Petersham, Massachusetts, United States -... | ecosystem: Environmental > Terrestrial > Soil > Temperate forest >...
GTTTACCCTGTATACCCATCCCAGCTCTGCAAATGGGCGTAAAGTACTCGCTATTACCGTGCATTTAGATCTTAAACCAAAAATTATTATGATCAATGTCTACGCAGGCGAGGGACAAACGCCAGAGTACTTGGCAGTAAATCCAAATGGAAAAATACCAACATTAGTCGATAATGATTTTGTTCTTTGGGAATCTAATGCAATTATCCACTATATTTCTGATGTATTTGGAAATTTTCTATTATCATCAATCGATCCGAAGAAAAGAGCAGATATAGAACGTTGGCTTTTTTGGGAATCCTCGCATTGGCAACCCTCTATATCAGGCGTTCTAGCTGAAATAGTAGGACACCGTCTTATACCTCATTTAGTTCCTAAACCAAAACATGAAGCTAATTGGCTTGATCCAAATTTTGATAGAAATGTGAAATTTTTAGACAATCATCTGAAGGATAAGCAATACCTGACAGGACCAAAGTTGAGTGTTGCCGATTTCTCAGTCGCTGCAATGATGACGTATTTTCGTGTTTCAAAATTTCCTTTTATTCATTTTCAGAACCTAAACAGATGGTATACAGACATTGAATCTTTGGATGCTTGGAAAGAGAGTGCTTCAGATATTTGGAATTAGAGTGGGCTATGGAAAATGACCTATTTTTGTGAAAATAGAGTATTTTGAAATTTGAGTAAAATAAATATGCAAACAATTCATAATGCGGGACATTTTTCATGGATTAATGCCTTTCCAAAAATAAATAGTTTGTTCCTGAATTTTTCTGTTCAACATTTAACGAGACAATAAGCTCTTTCATTTTTAAGAAAGTATTTGATTAGATAGTTTTTGATGACAAATTACGTACCTATGCGTCATAGGTTGGCGCGGAAGCTAAGATTCAAAAAATCTATGGACTATAGAAGTCAAAAAATTTACTTTGATAATCGTTCATATAGCTTTATATGAAAGCCAGAAAACTGGATAATTTAGTTTCGCATAACATTCGTTTAAAGATTGGTTGTAGTCAACTGTAAAAGACGCTGGAGAAAGGCAGTACAGCTCCTGAATGTGATTTAGAATTAACGGATGTGTTGTAAGTTTTCTTTCTAATGATAGCGCTTGCAGAAGTCGTCGAAAATTCATTTATTTAACATTTAGTAATAGCCTTAAATCCATATGGTAGTTTCTGCTATTTTAGACAACAGCTATCTTAAAAATATACTGTAACAATAGTGAGGATAAATGATTGTGCCGCATATTCTTGGTATTAGTGGGAAAACAGGAGCAGGGAAGTCAACACTGGCTAAGATCTTGGCCTCGCAGTTCAAAGGGACACTTATTTCTTGGGATGAATTTGATGAGATTTCTGAAGAACCTGAGAACTATATTTTTTGGTTTCATAACGGTCAGGATTATAGTGAATTTCAAAGAAAATCTTTAGCAGAAGTTTTGACGCAGTTAAAAAATGGACAAGCCATCCTGCATCCAGCCTCGAAAGAAAAGTTGGTGCCGACTAATCTGATTATTTTTGATGCACCATTAGGGCGGTTACATCAAGAAACAGGACGTTATATCGATATCATGGTTCACATCGAAGTGCCTCTTGATATCTTACTCTGTCGCAGAATTCTTCGCGATTTAAAGGAAACAGCGACTAAAAATGATATCATTAAGGAAGTGGAATTTTATTTAAATCATTCTAGACCGCTTTATATTGATGATGATCTTAAAGAAAGTGCTGATCTCATAATAGATGGCACAGTTTCCATTACAGAAGAGTGCCAACTCATTATGAGTTATTTAGACAAGAAAGGCATTAAGGCGAGATAATGAAATTTAAGAATAGCCCAAATATAAAAAAACGCGAAGCACCTCTTTTTCAGAGGCCATTTTTTCCCAGATTTTAAAGTGCACCAAGGAAATACACCAATTTTATCTAAATGTTCTATCTCATATTCATATTCGGGAATGGTTAATATTTTTGATACTAGAGCTTTCCTATAAATGAGATCGTCTTGAATTTGTTTTTGATTTGAGGCCATGGGGTTTCTCATAGGGTTGTAGAGTCATGTGTAAAATACATATGATAAGGAGTTCTACATAATCATAAAATAATTTGGGCAGGCTCAACTTGACTCCTTCCTTAATTGCTTATTGAAAAAATGGACAGCCTCTTGTTCAATTTGTTTATGAACCTTATGTCTATTAACAGAAGGATGATCAGTAATTAATTCCGGCAAAAGAACTGCTCCCCCTCGCTCCGTCGGTTCGTTCAAAAAAACAAAATGTCCTGCCTTTGGCAGGATGGTAAGCTGATGTCTATTAATATATTTTGCAAAATGTAAAATATTTAATTGAATAGGGACTACCTTATCCTCGTCTCCTGAGATTAAATAGATAGGTTTCTCAATCTTACTCAAGCCTTTTGCATCAAAAACAAAACCATAATCAGGTGCCATTAAAAAGAAAGCTTTAATTAAAGGATCGTTATAATTTTTCCGTCCGACAGAATAATGAATACCATCAATCATCGCCTCATCAATAGGCAGGTTGGGGTCTATCATGGCTTTATTATCGAGGGTTGGCTTTGGATAAATATTTGCTTCCCCACCAGCAAGCCATATACCCGTTAAACCGCCCTGGGACAAACCTGCAAAGCCAATAGCCTCAGGATTAATGTGATCTTTAAACGCAGGATGATTTAAAAGTGCCCTTAAAGCGAAGGAAATATCTTTTGCTCTTAACCAAGGTTGTAATGTGATTTTAGGTAGAGTTAAATTCCAAGTATCTCCATAATGATCCACTGAGGCAACCATATATCCTGCTTTGACCAAAGCATACATAAACCAAACGCTATCCAAGCGGGATCCTAAAGACCCGTGAGAAAACAAAATTAATGGGTATTTTCGCTTTAATTTGGAAAACTCTGCATCCCGAGCTTCGGGTTCTCGCTTCCAAACATCCCTTGGAATAAAAGCTTTAACCTTAGGATCTGCAGGGTAAAATATTTCAGTTATGATAGGCGTCTCTCGTTCTGAATCAAAAAAAGTAATCGTCTGAACTCCAATATTAACTTTGTCATCGTGAATGGAGTTATTGGGTTCGGCCCATATCCCGAATGAAATCATCATTAAAATTAAACATTGCAAATGGCGTAATCTTCTTAGCATCTGGACTCCAAATTACTATTGTAATAAATGAAAAATTTCTATAACCTGCCACATCTCGTTTATGAATGGAGGTTGGGCTGGGTATAGAAATTATACCCAGCTAAATCTAAAAATTATACTGTCCATTAGTCCAGTCACCATTTACTCAAACCCCCAATTTATTTTGATTATCAATCGATCACCTCAACAGGCGTGCCTATAGGTAAATTGTAAATCCATTTTGCATCTTCCTTCCTTAATCTAATGCATCCCAAGCTCGAAGGTTTCCTTTCAGAAAAAAGCTTTTTTCCTTCATCAACTAATGGATGATTGCCTTCAATCATACTGTGGAATGCATTAGGATCGTTAAACACTGTTATATAATAGTAGCTAATTTCTTCTTCAGTGCCATCATGCTTTTCAATCCAAGTACTCTTCGGTTTCCTAAAAGAGATTGCAAATTTTCCAGGCTTAGTTAAGCCAGGTTTAATTCCTGTTGAACAAGGTATTGTTTTAAGTAATATTCCATTTTGAAATACATCTACATTTTGAGTTTGAAGATATATTTTAATAGCGAAATTACTGTTATGATCAGAATAAGCAAACAAATTTGAAGAACAAATAATTGTTGCGACAAAACAAATTAAGTTAATGAAATTTTTATACCTAGTCAAGTTTGCAGTTACCGAGACGCTCATTATGTTTCTCCTAAAATTAAATGTCATTGTGTAAAACTGGGATTAAATTTTGTCCATTATCTTGTGCTTTTGATTTGTGCTGGCATTTTTTTAAACACCCCCATGTTATCTTTGTGTAAAAAAGGGATAAGAAGTTTATTAATATTCCCGTTTGTAGAAGAGCTTAAAAAACGAAGAGTATCTTGTCCTTCTGCAAGCATGGGGGTGGGCAAGCCATTCGGATTAGGCCAATTAATTTTAAAGACTTCATTGTTGCAGGGAATCAATTGCCATTTCGTATTATTGGGCCCAATAGAAAGAACAAGGTGGTCTCCTTCGACCACAATGGTTACATTTTCATATACAGGATTATAATAGATCCCGGCATATTTTTCTAACTTTTGATTTTTAGTTTTTTTACAGGCCTGAATTTCCCGATGCTTTTCTGAAGTTTTATTATTTTTTTCCCGTTCTTCTAGATAAACTTGGTTCCAATCTTTCATTGGACATTTATTTAAATACAAATCAAAAAACCGCTTATATAAAATCTCAGGTGCTTTATTAGGTTGTTGATTAGTTAATATAACAATCCCAATTTTCTTATCAGGAATATAAGCCATAATAGAATGAACGCCTAAATTATTGCCTGGATGAAACACCAAAGTGTAGGGTCGAAATTCTGATTTATCTATAAACCAACCTTCCCCATAAGCTTCTAAGATCTCCCCCTGCGCGCCTTTCCTAATGATGGTTTGAGGTTCATGAATAAAGTCCATATTCTTTTTGCTAACAATTTGTACGTCACCCTTTCTGCCTGAATTCATGTTAAATATTAACCATCTCCCCAGATCTTTAACGCTGGAATTCAGCCCACCGCTAGCAGCATACCAGTTTTCAACCTCTTGTTGATTTTTTTCGGGAGAGGATGACTCAGCGATAATATAAGGATAATTACTCCCTTGAAAATAAACATTGGGTTGAGCCACATTTTCGAGCATTCCTAACTGAGGATAAGATAAAACATTAGAGTGTGTCATTTCTAAAGGTGAAAAAATCTTTTCTTGCAACTGGGCCGCATAGTTTTTGCCGCCCCCTTTTTCAATAATTTTTTGAGCAAGTAACAGGAATAGATTTTGATAGGCAAAAGAATTTCGGAATGGAGCAATCGGCTTGACGTAACGTAATGCATAGATCATATGATTTATAGGGTATCCAAAATTGAATAGTTCATTCAAAGTGGTTTCAGGCAATCCACTACGATGCGAAATCAAATCTGAGATTTCAAATTGGTTGGTTATTTTTGGGGTATATAATTTAAAATCTGGATAAAGATCGAGCACCCTAGTAACCCATTGATATTTCCTTTCATCTATCTGCATGGCCAACAATGTTGCAGTGAATGATTTCGTCAAGGAAGCCACATTAAAAATGGTATCGGAAGTAACAGGTTCATGTTTTATATTCCGTTCTCCTAAACTCTCGGTATAAACGATGTTATTCCCTTGAACAATAGCGATAGCCATTCCTGGAATTTTCCACTCTTCCTTCACTTTCTTCACATAAGAAGAAAATTCGTCTAGTATTGTGGTTAAATTGGTTTCAATATTCGTTTCAAGCGGTATTTTATTATTATTTGTATTGGTTTTATCTTCTTCCCTTATTGTAGAAAAAGAGACGGGTAGCAAGGTAAAATAAAAAATTACTCCTAACAAAAATTTGATAACACACCTGTTAAACAATCGACTAAAATTCATTTTTTGACTCTGTGCAATTTTATAAAGACTCCTGATTTTACTAAAAAAATAACCCTATAGCAAATTTTTATTTAAAAATTCCTTAGTAAATATTAATTAGAGATCATTTGTTACATATGTAACATAATGTAATCAAAAAATCATGTCCTCAGATTCATACCAGTGGATTAATTGCTTTATTTATGTCGTTCCCACATCAGCAATTGTTAGTAAGCCGACATCGATTGCTCAGGACGTTCTTTAACAATCGGCGTTAGAGTTAAAAATAATATTAATAGGGTTGATAGACTGCTTGGTTAGTTATGAATTGCTAAAAATTAAAGCCATATTTTTAATACTAACCTGCTCCTATAATGGCAATTGCGGTTCTTAAAGGCCACGCAAAAATAACTTTTTCAACTTTCTAAAATTATGATATTATGCGCACATAGTAGGATATAGTTTTATAGTTTCAGGAAGGAATATCGGATTAATTTAGAAAGAAATCGAGTTTTATAAATGTATATTAAAATAATTATTTGCGCCTTTTTTACTTACGGATTACTTACCTCTGTTGCCCATCTTGTTTCGGACCACATTTTATTTCAACCTCCTACTGCTTCTTTGCATAATGGACAAATAGAGCAAGAAGTACTTAAAATCAAAACCAAAGAGGGTAAAAAAATCTCTGCGATATATTTACCTAACCCTAAGGCAACCTATACCTTGTTAATTAGCCAGGGCAATGATACCAATTTAGATTTGATTATGTCAGGCTTAGAAATATTTCAACAACAAGGCTATTCTATCTTTGCTTATGATTATCAAGGCTACGGTTTCAGTGAAGGGACGGCTTCTGAAAGAAATACTTATAGTGACATTGAAGCTGCATATAACTATTTAATACAGGTATTAAATATTTCACCTTCTAAAATTATTATTCACGGTCGTTCCTTAGGGACCGGTCCTTCTGTAGATTTGGCTAGTCGAAAACCATCAGCAGGGATTATAATTGAAAGTGGGTTTCTCTCGGCGTTTAGAGTCTATACTGGCATCCCTCTTTTCCCCCTCGACAAATATACTAACTACCTTAAAATTAAAAAAATAAAAGTTCCAGTATTAATTGTTCATGGTACAGCGGATCAAGTCATCCCATTATGGCACGCCAAAAAATTATATCAATTGGCCAACCACCCCAAAAAATATCATTTTGTAGATGGAGGGTTACATAATTTTCATGCCCACATGTCAGAAATAGAAAAAAATAAATATTTTAACACTATTAATGAATTTATCCACTCTATTAAAATAGACATAGGGGGTAAGGTACCCATATAATAGTTTTTCATTTATTCAAGCTGATTAGGATATCAATATGTATTTTTATGATATTTGTGATAATTAACCAGCCCAAGTATCATTTCATTGTTTAGATATCATGGTCCTTCCACCAATTTGACAAAAAATATTCGTCTAGATCCTTATCATTGAAATCAAATTGCTCCCATTCAAATAATGGGTGTGTACCTCCAATTGTAATGTTGATTAAGTCTTGGTAGATTTTTGGACCATTTACACTATTTGTCATTATTATAATACCCAATTCTTGTTTTGGATAGGCAACTGTGAGGCATCGAAAGCTACCATTATCCCCCGAGTGCCAAAAGGCATCTCCATTTGGCGTTTTCTTTATTCCCCATCCTAAACTCCAGAAAATTTTTTCACTGATGCAAAAATTTATTTCTAAGAGACTTAAATCATTCTCTATTTTTTCTTTTTTTGATTGTTTAATGTTGGCGATAATAAACTTTGCATAATCAATTGCAGTAGTATGTAAGCTACAGAATCCAATAGGAATTTTTGGTTTCCATTTTTTCTAAGACTCTTTCTTTATGGTCATGTGGAAAAGCAGTTTGTAAGTTAAAATCTTCTTTCCAAATAAAACTACTATCTTTCATTTTTAAAGGACGAAAAATACTTTCTTGTAAAACGTTTCAAGCGAAGCACCATAAAGATGTTCTATAACTTTCCCTAGGTAGCGAAAACTTTCTCCGGAATAATTAAAATGACTACCCGGAGGAAAGGCCAATGTTAAGGATTCGCCCTTTTTTAGGTTGACATTTGGAAATCCGGAAGTATGGGATAGTACATGACGTAAAGTCACCTCTGATAAATAGGCTGGATCTCCCATATATGGTGTATTAAGATAATCCCGTAATGGTTTATCAATATCAAAAATTTCATTCTTTACTAATATTAGAGCTCCATAAGCCACAACTGGCTTACTAAGGGAGGCAGCCTCAAATACAGTATTAGAAAGCACAGGCTCTGGATAGTTTGAATTTTTCACACCAAATTCAAGATGTGAGCCAATTTTACCGTTTTTTATTATGGCCAACGATAACCCAGGGATGTTATATTTTTTGATTAGTTCTTGAACGATTTTTTGTAATTTATTAGACGATGGCTTCAATGCAGTTCTCCATTTAATCCTAGTGAGCCTGCCCAAATTATTTAATGTGTTGCATCCAATTTAAATCACATTATTTGATGGTTCTAGAATAAACCCCCCAAAGTGCTTGACAAAAAGCTCTTCGGGGAGTTCCTTTTTAGTTCACCACAAACTTTAAGGGGAATGGATAATGTCTCATAAAATATTCTTTAATGCTAGCTTCTTCCATGGTTATTAAACTCAATTGATCGAGACATGGCTGAGCAAGTTCAAAAAAGGGCTACTTAGATTGCAGTGGGCCCTTGCATCAATCTGATTACCCCTACAGCCCCATTGCCATCCCAGCTTCTTTACGAGCGTATTACGATGAACGTCTAAGCCATTGCTATGGGGCTTGAAACTTTAAAAAACTTGCCTGAGGATCAACTTTATCAACGACAATAGCGCATTGCCTCATGTAAAATCGAACTACTTATCAACTGACACATAAGGAAGTCTAACATGACTAAGAAAATAAGTTTGAAACCTAGAATATAATTAAAAAAATATTTTAAGAGTGAGTTCGATCTTCTATTTTGGCCACACTCCAGGATAAATGAGGGAGTCTCTTCAGCTACGCACCGAGCAAGGTATTGAGCAATAGCAACCCCCCCTCATGCGGCTTGTTTCCGAGGATGGCTGGAAAAGCCTAAAATTTTCCGCTAACCTTTCGCGGCCATCCTCGGCTTCAGCTAAGACACAAATAAACAAATAGGGGAAGAGGTAAAACTTGAATGATTGACTGATGATTAATGGAGTATTTTTATGAATTTGACCTATTGATAAACGGAGCTAATTTAAAGACTCAAGTAGGGCCATTCCGGGATAAAACTCAAAAAGTTAGTTATTTACTCAATAGTTCGTTTTTTATTTGAGGCAATACGGCAGGGAATTCTAATCGTCGCTAATCACTAGGCTTGAACTTTCAGGATTGAATATTGGAGAACCAAAGGTTCGAAATGAGGGGAAATATCTTTATATTGAAATCCATTGCCCAACGGTATTTCCTTCTAATGCAGGATTGCGACCACATATTTTGTTAGAGTTTACGGTGAATGATGTACACCTGGCAATTGAAAATTTATTTGTCCGAACATTAATTGAAGAAACTTTGGGCCATGAAATTTTCTTTTCTAATTTTAATACGCAATGTATTTCCATAGAAGAAACAGCCATCACGTCACTACTCTCCTTTCCTTTTCTTACCTTTCTTAGAGGTAACACCGTTATCTGTGGTGCCACTATCGCTCATTGTTATATCGACTCTTGTTGCTGCTGAGGAAGCAGAAGATGATGATGAGGTTAAAGAAGCAACAGAAGACGTAGAAGATGCAGCGGGTAAAAATGGTAATGAAGACGAAGAAGAGGAGGGAGATGACGAAGATGAAATTGCGCTTTCTGCTGCAGAGTATGACGTTGCACTTGGCAAAACTCTACCAAAAAACCGATCCATATCCGCTGGGGACGTCTTTCTGAATCCTGCCAATGCTTGAATATAATTTACCAATGAGAAAACAGAACCTGTGAGTGGATGAAGTTTTCGAGGAGTCTGTTCTGGAAAACCCTGCCTGGATGAAACAGAGGAGGAGGAAGATGACGAAGAGGATGATGATGATGAGAAAGAGGAGGAAGCATGCTCTAATTTGGTTTGAGCCCCTGTCTCTTGTGCTTTCTTGACACTACTATTCTCATGATCATCTTTATCACTCAGTTCTTTTATGCCTAAGTGAGGGCTTTTTATCAAATGGGGATTGTGAGCTCGAACAAAGCTAGTTAATATTGCGACACCAGACCAATTTAATTTTCTTTGCTCGAAACGTCTTCTATTCCGCTCGAGTTTTTCTTCAATCAAATCTTCAAGCAATTTGTTGATACCGTTGATATCTTCGCTTAGATGCAGTCCACGATGCAGCATTTGAAAACTGTTAACGACGCTGACAAGCTGTAAAAAGCGCCCGTGTTCTTCATGGTTAACGGGCTGTCCGTATCCGTTGCCAAACCTCAAGGTTCGTAAACTGGTATTGGTGTCTAGCATGGATGCGAGACACATGTGACCTTCAACACCAATGTTATTACAACTCACACTCAGAGTGTGCAAGCCGGTATTGGTCCTGAGCGCTGCTGCAAGATATTGAGCCCCTGCATTTCCACTAATGCCAACAGGGGTATTGTTATCATAACTACCATAACCATAGTTTTGATGCAGCCCTAGTTCTTGCAAACTTTGATTAGTTTTCAACGCTTCTGCAAGATACTTGAATCCCCGGTCACCAATCCCATTCCAATCTAAACTTAATACATGTAAATATTTATTTACTTTGAGAGCATCTGCAAGATATTGAGCTCCTTCGTCACTAATGTGATTATTATCTAAACATAACTCCTGTAAATGTTCATTTATTTTGAGGGCATCTCTAAGATGCTTGACTCCAGCGTCACCAATCTCATTCCCCTTTAAACTTAATAAATGTAAATGTTTATTTTTTTTGAGAGCACTTGCAAGATGTTGAGCTCCTTCTTCTCCAATTTCATTATGGCTCAGAGATAGATTTCGTAGACTCGTATTAGTTTCCAGAGCATCTGCAAGATACTTGATTCCTTCATCGTCGATTTGATTCTCCTCTAATGTTAGAGAATGCAAACTAGTATTGAGATTTGTTTTCAGAACGGATGCAAAATGCTTAATGCCTTCAATGCCAATCTTATCACTCGTACTAGACAAGCTATCGTCATGAATCTTAAACGTCAAGGATCTCAAAGCGGTATTGGTTCTGAGTGCATCTGCAAGATATTGAGCTTCCTCACACGCTATCTTGACTCTATCAGATTCCTCATGCATCACAACAAGAATGAATAAATTAGTCAAACTGGAATTAGTTTTTAAGGTATCTGCAAAATGTTTGAGGTCTGTAGTGCCGCTCGCATAAAAGCTAAGCTTCAAATAACTCAAATGGGTATTGTTTTGGAGGGCATCTGTAATACAATTTAGGCCTTCCACACCAATTTTATTATAATAAAGATCTAGCATTTCCAGAGAGGTAGTTTTGAGAATATCTGCAATATGCTTAACTCCTTCATCGTTAATCGGACAGCTGTCCACGCCCTCCTCAAGAATTAACTGTTTTAAGCCGGTTCTGGAATTAGCTTTCAGAGTTAATGCAAGATGTTTAAGATCATCGTTTTCTAAACAGTCAATACCTAAAGTGTGTAGACTAGTATTGGTTTTTAGAGCCTCTATTAGTAGTTTTTTTTGTTGTGGGGTTAGTGTTATGGAACCTTCATCTAGATCACTGCATGTCTCTTCTGTCTCATCGCGCGACTTCATCGTAACAAAAGTGGCTCTTGTATTATCTAACAATTGTTTAATAATTTCGTCAAATTCTTTTGGATCCATATGGAGTCGCCCTCATTTATAAAAAAAA
>Ga0207050_1061_pt1 | contig 11439 bp, 8 predicted proteins | sample Alteio_BWMinCont_64_FD_153291 | JGI IMG/M metagenome (GOLD analysis project Ga0207050, IMG submission 153291) | Enriched cells from forest soil in Barre Woods Harvard Forest LTER site, Petersham, Massachusetts, United States -... | ecosystem: Environmental > Terrestrial > Soil > Temperate forest >...
ATGAGGTGATGCCTGCGGCTACGAGCGTGGTCGTGATCGGGGGCGGCATTGTCGGAACATTCGCCGCTCTGACCCTCGCCGGCCGCGGGATCCCGGTGGTGCTGTGCGAAAAGGCGTACATCGCCTGCGAGCAATCGAGCCGCAACTGGGGCTGGTGTCGACAGGCAGGCCGTGATGCGCGCGAAATGCCGCTGATCGTGCAGAGTTTGGCGCTCTGGCGCGACATGAGCCGGCTGACGGAATCCGACACGGGGTTTCGCGAGTGCGGTGTTTTGTATGTGGGGGAGAGCGAATCCGACGAGGCAGGCTTCAGCGCGTGGGCAGAGATGGCGAAGCCCTATGACATCGGTACCCGCATCGTACGGGGCGCCGAACTCGGCGCGCTCATGCCGGGAGCGAGCCGCGCCTATGCGTGCGGATTGCATGTACCCACCGACGGCTGTGCGGAACCGCAGCGGGCGGCGCCCGCCATCGCGCGTGCTGCGCAGCGCAAGGGGGCGATCATTCTCGCTCATTGTGCAGTGCGCGGCATCGAACGCTCGGGTGGCCGTGCGGCCGCGGTCGTTACGGAACGAGGGCGCATCAAGTGCGACGCCGTTGTCCTCGCCGCCGGTGCCTGGTCCAGCCTCTTCTGCGGGAGTCTTGGCATTCGCCTGCCGCAATTGAAAGTGCTGTCCTCGGTGATGCGCACGGCGCCCGTCGCGGAGGGTCCGGACACGTGCACGTATCTGGACGAGGTCGCCTACCGCAAGCGCCGTGACGGCGGCTATACGATTGCCAAAGGCGCAGGTTATGTGGCGCCCTTCGTGCCCGATTCTCTGCGGTATCTGCGCGAATTCCTGCCAACCATTCGCAAGGAGGGCGACTCGTTGCGCCTGCGCGTGAATGCACAGTCGCTGCGAGAATTTCGCGCGCCGCGAATCTGGCCCCTGGATCGACCGAGTCCGTTCGAAAGGACACGGGTACTGGACCCCCCGCCGAATGGAGCTCTGAATCGAGACGCTCTAGGAGCGATGATCAGGCTTCATTCGCGGTTTCGCGACGTGCACATCGTGCAGCAGTGGGCGGGATACATCGATGTCACACCGGATGTCATCCCCTACATCAGCCCGGTGGGGACGCTGCCCGGGCTGACGGTTGCGGCCGGATTTTCAGGACACGGGTTCGGAATTGGCCCCGCGGCCGGACGTCTGGCGGCCGAGCTCGCGATCGGCACAACTCCGTCGGTCGACCCGACGCCGTTCCGCGCCTCCCGTTTCAGCGACGGCTCGCCGATCGTGATCGGCCCCGAAATTTGATTCTTGGCGCGCTACTGCGGCTTGCGAAACTTGAGCACGTAGTTATCGGCTTCGCCGATTGCGGCGTACTTGGCGCGGTCTTTCTCTCCTTGCGAGAGCGTCGGCGGCAGAGTCCAGACGCCGTCAACCCAGTCCTTCGTGTCGCGGGGGTTGGCATTGACCTCCGACGAACCGACGAATTCAAACCCTGCCTTCTTCGCCAAGGCAATCGTATAGTCTTGGCGCACGTAGCCATTCTTGGCTTTCGGGTCCTGCGGTTGATCGGTCCGGCCGCGATGTTCTTCGATTCCCAGAATGCCGCCGGGTTTGAGTGCTTTGAGGCACGCCGCCAGGGCTGCGTCCGCATAGCCGCCGTCCATCCAATTGTGCAGATTCCGAAAGGTCAGCACGAGGTCGGCGGAGCCGGCCGGGGCGATATCAAAGTGGCCGGCGCCCAGGGTGGTTTCATGAAGTGTACCGAGCCGACCCTTCTGTGCGGCCATTCGCTCGTGAAAGCGCTTCACGCCGGTATCTTCCTCGGCATTTCCCGCCGCGGGCAGCGCAACGTAGTAGTGGCCGCTCGCAGCGAGATAAGGACCCAGGATCTCGGTCCAGTAGCCGCCGCCCGGCCACAGTTCAACCACCGTCATCGTGGGCGCAAGCCCAAAGAAGGTCAGCTCTTCAACGGGGTGCCGAGCCGCGTCCCTGGCGGCGGCAGCGGCGTTGCGCGCAGGACTCGCGACCGCGCTCGCGAGCGCTGGATCCGCCTGGCTGGCAGCCGAGGCTGTCACAGACCCGACGAAGCTGAGCAGGCACACAGCGAACAGTCTACGGATGGGTGGAGTATGCATGGCAATTCCTCTTTCGATGCGATTATGAAGGCGCAGTATCACAAATCCACGAAGGCAGTGTGCGCTATCGTCGCGCACGGCCGTCAAGTGGGCGGAGTCTCCCCGCTAAAGGTTATCGGGGTTGCACCTGTCACGGTGCCGATGGTCGCCTTGTCGCAAAAAAAAATCTTTGACGCTTGCCGCTAAAGCGGCCGCTTTAGCGCCCGTTTAAACGGCGCCGCAAAACGCCGCGGCGAAAAAAAAACAATATACTTACGCCCACCGCCCAACGGCTTCGCAAAACAGAACATGGATCACCCCATTCCTCATATCGATATCGGGCCACTATTCGGCGCACCATCGGGAGAGCGTGACTTGACCGACCAGTCAATCATGGCGGCCGCGGCCGCGTCGGGTTTCCTGGTGGCCAGAGGATTTCCGCCTGACGTGCCGGCCGGCCGCTCGGCCAGAGCATCTCTGTTGCGCCTATTTGAGCTGCCGGACCATGAGACCCGCAAACTCTGGCGCCAGAAGTTCGATCCTTCGCACCCAAACGTGTATCGCGGATGGTTTCCCTTGCAGACGGGTTTTCTGACTGCCAAGGAAGGCATCGATATGGGCCCCGACGTGGTGCACGGCACCTCAGTGGTCCGCAGCGGCGACCCACTGCGCGAACTCACACCGCTGCCGTCCGAGGAGTCGCTGCCTGGCTGGCGCGAAGCGGTGGCTGCCTACTATCGCGGCATGGAGAAGGTGAGCCAGGCATTGATGCGGGCGATCGCACGCGGGCTGACGCTGGAGGAGCATTTCTTCGATTCGGCCTTCGACAGGGGCCTCTCGACATTGCGCTTGCTGCGCTACCCAATCCGAACCGACGCGGATCGGACGGCGCAGTCGGATCCCAGCGTCTGGGTGACCCATCACGGCAATCGGTTCTACTTGAACGGCGCGCCGCATGTCGATTCGGGATTCTTGACACTGCTGGCGCAGGACGGAGTGCCGGGCCTGCAGGCTCGCCACCGCGACGGGACCTGGCTCGACGTGCCGCCGACCGACGACGGCCTCGCAGTCAATTTCGGCAAGGTGCTCGAGCGTTGGTGCGGCGGCCGAATCAAGGCAACCGAACATCGCGTGATCGGAATCGGTCGGGAACGCATGTCCATCCCATTTTTCTATGAAGCGCGCGCCGATGCCGAGATCCGCCCGATGCCGATGGACGGCGCGTCGTCATTCGAACCCTTTTTGTACGGCGACTATCTGTGGGCAACGACCACCCAATTCGTCGAGTTCAAGGGAATGGAATCATTGCGCAAGCCAATCCGCTGGCAGCCACAATCCGCCACCTTCACGTGACTGAAACGCGGCAAATCGTCAATATGCCGCTGCATCGCGGTGTTCGCCGATATAATCCGGCAATCGCCCATGCTTTTGTCACCGGCACGTAACGGCGTGCCGCCAGGAAGTCCTTCCTACGATGTCACAGCGAGACTTGATTACCTATCGAAAAAGGGGATTGCTATTTTGGCGATCGCGGGATCGTGTCCTGGCGGGTGGTGAATCCACGGCCCTCGTCAGATCGAGGCCCTCCAAGCATTCAATCTCCCGACCGACGCGCACGCAGGAATACTTCGTCGAATGGAACGCCGAGCGGCTCGGCATCACTGTCGCGGAAAGCCGCGCTCGATACGTCCAATCATGGAACTCCATCCCCAAGGGTCACAGCGGAAGAGCTTTCGAGCATTTTCATGGCCGCTGCTACGACGTCTTCAAGGTATTTGCCGACGACAGTCCGCGGGAGGTGATGGATGCCTACAAGCTGCACGGGCACGTGCACTTCCTGAATATGCTTACTTATCCCGAGCCGCAGTGGTTCGAGGAAGATGCCGTCGTCAAACGGCTCCGGGGTAAATCGTCGGCGACCATTCTGGATTTTGGCTGTGGACTTGCCCAGCAATCGAGAACGCTTGCCGAATATCTGCGCGACGAGGGATTGCAGGTGCGTATCGTGCTGGCGGACATCCCCACAGTCCGCAAGGATTTCTTGTTGTGGTGGGGAAAGAATACCGGAATCCCGCTGACCTTTCTCGAATGCAGCCCTGAACGCCCCATTCCAGACCTGCCGCCGATTGATATTTGCTTTGCGCTCGAGTTTTTTGAACACGTATACGACCCGCTGGCTTACTTCGCCCGCATCGATCAGGCGCTGACCGGCGGCGGCATGCTGGTCACGAATATGTCGGACCACCACAAGGACTTCATGCACGTTTCGCCGAAGCTGGGCCCGCTACGTCAAGCCGTCGCAGCGAGCCGATACGCAGAGATCTTCGCCAATTTCATTTACCAAAAGCCGAATCCGGCTTAAGGCTCGAACTCACCGTCAACAACAAGGGCACGCACACCGAAACGTACGACGATACGCTGGTCTTCGACAACCAATGAGGCCGAGTAGACGGTGGCGGGGCGCGAGCGAGACTCGCGCTCCGTTGCGGGTTACCAGAGCAGCGGTATCAGGCGAAACCGCACTTTGTGTTGGTACTCCGCGTAGCCGGGGAGGTTCCTGGCCAGGAATTTCTCCTCGTCAAATAATCTCCATATGAGCGCAGGCATCATCGAGGTGAGGACGAGCAATCCCCACCACGAACCGAGCGCAATCGGTATGCCAAGAAGCAGAACAAGGGCTCCGGCGTACATCGGGTGCCGCACGATCGCGTAGGGGCCAGTTGATATCACCTTTTGGTCGGGGGCCAATTCGATGGTGGCAGAGGAAAACGTATTTTCTTTGAGCACGAAAAAGATGGCAAGAAAGCCGAGCGACACCAGCACGTCACCGGCCAGAGCCATGTGCGGCGGCATTCGAGACCAGACAAACCGATGATCGAGTGCGGGGAAAATCACTAGGCCGATAAATCCCAGCGATGCGAAAGACATGATGATCTTTTGAGCCGCCTCCTTCTCGGCCGTCGGGCCGCCTCTCATCCGTCGCTGCAGGAGCTTTGGGTCCCTGGCCATCAGGTAGAGGGTGATCGCGAGAGACCATCCGAAATAGACGGCCAAGAACGTCCACGCCTGCCAATAATCGAGTGTCCACGCGGATATGAACAGCAGCGCCGCCATGACCAAAAACAAACCCAATAACCCGACGAACGCCTTGATATTTAGGATGCTCATCTCGTGGTACTCACACAATCCCGGCGCGTCGCGGTCAAGCCGATGCACAGCACCTGCGGTGAGTGCCCTCGGTAGCGATCGCATCCAATTCGGCGGCCACGTTAGAATCGCCGCCCGCGGTCCAAATCCTCGAGCGCCGTCGGCAGGATCTTGACCTTCACTCAGCGCGTTTTCGCAGTTCGCGTTTTGCGGCGTCCCAGTCGTCGCTCATAGGTACAGGATATCGCTCCGGGCTCTGCCCATCAAAGTGAGCTTGCCTGCAGCGGTTCGTTGCGGCAGATCTCCCAGTCTCGACCCGGCGCGCGGTCCTGCATGCCGCCCTAACCGACGATTCGAGCGGCAGGTAATGCGGTCATTTACACAGTCTAGTCACATTCTTCTTCAGTGCTCCAACCACCGCTTCATCCACGCCTCTACGGTCGCGTACCACTGCACTGAATTTTGCGGTTTTAACACCCAATGATTCTCATCGGGAAAATACAACAGTTGACTTGGGACGTGCCGGAGTTGAGCGGCCTCGAACGCGCCCATGCCTTGATCTAGCGGTACTCGATCATCTCGCCCGCCATGAACGACCAACATAGGAACCGTCCAATCTGCGACGTGATCGATCGGATTGAAGCGCTCCACGGCCGCTGAATCGGCCCAGGTCGCCGCGGTATTTTGAGCCTGCTGAAAGCCCGGAATATCCGTCGAGTACGACATCAGACGAATATCGAATACACCGTCGTGGTTGATGAGGCATTTCCACGGCTTCGGCCAATTCCCCGCGATCCATGCCACCATGTAGCCTCCATACGATCCCCCGAGGGCGCAAGCGTGCTCCCCGTCGAGGAACTGGTATTTGGAGAGCGCAAAGGACCATCCGTTTTGTAAGTCCACGAGCGGCCGATCGCCCCAGTGACCGACGATAGATTTCGCGAATGCCTCACCGAAGCCTGTCGAGCCATGAAAATCGATCATGACGACGGCATATCCCATTCCCGACCACACCTGCGGGTTCCAACGGTAACTCCACGCATTACCGAACGATCCATGGGGTCCCCCGTGAATCAAAAAAGCCACCGGATATTTGCGTCCCGCTTGGAAATAGGTTGGCTTAACGACGTAGCCTTGTACCGTCTCGTTGTTCCAACCGGCAAACGTGAACGGCTCGTAGGGCGACATCGGGGTCTGCGACAGCGCGTCCTCGCCCACGTGAGTCAGCGCATGCTCTTGGTTCTTACCACCAATTTCAACGATCTGCGCCGGGCTGCCAAGTGAGTCGCGTGCGACGACCAAGGCGCGCCGCGCCGAATCGATAGCACCGACATGGCCGTCCCCCGTCAACGCCTGGAGTCTCCCCGTCTTTACATCCACCGCGAACAATCGCCTTTGCCCCGCGTCCTGGGCGAGCGCATAAAGCACCGTCGAGTCGACCGACCAAGCGAGGCTCTCCGCCGAGAGCACCCAATCGGGTGCGAGTTCGTGAGTTGTTCCGGCGCGCAGATCGCGAATCATCAGATGCGATCGGGGCGCGGTGAAAACAGAACCAGAATGCGACAAGTACGCTAGCCAGGAACCGTCCTGCGATAGGGCTGGGGTATCGTCAGACGTTGCGGCGGCCGCGTCGATCCGCACCGGCGCTGCGCTGCCGTCGAGCGGGACGCTGTACAGACTCCGCGGCTCGCCCATACCCTGTTCGGAGCCGCTAGGCCGGGCGGAGAAAATCACCGACTTCCCGTTCAGGCTGACGACGAACGCCGAGTCGTCGTCTTCCGGACTCTCGACGATGTCTGCCCGGTAGTTCGGCGTGAGCGTTACGCCGTCGCTCGCCGGATGATCTGCATCGACGGGCACTGCGAACAGTCCGACGAAGTGCCCGTCGAGATAGTTATCCCAAAACCGCGCCCCGATGGCGTCGTAGACCATGCCCGTGGCCTTCTCCTTTCCCTTAGCGTCATCTCGAGTCTTGCTGCAAGCCATCGTCATACATTCGGGATAGGCGCTCGCCGCGACAACCAAATGGCGGCCATCTGGGCTGACGCGATAAAAGGACACGTCGAGCGGTAGGCTGGTCACCTGGTGGCTCTCAGGACTGTTCGGTGAGGTCCTCCACACTTGCTTGACGCCGGTGCGCGCGGAGAGAAAATATAGCCACTGCCCATCTGCGGACCAACGCGGTTGCGTCGCCGCCTTCTCTTGGTCGCGAACCAGGCGCGGCACGCCATTCGGAGCTCTGCGATCCAGGATCCAGAGCGAGTTCACGCCCCGATTCGCTTCCCAGTCCGTGGATCGCACGTTGTACGCAACGAAGCGACCATCCGGGGAGATGCGCGGATCCGATACTCGCTCCTGCGACGCGAGATCTTTGGCGGTAAACGGCCTCGCCTGCAATGAACCCGCAGCGAGCAATCCCAATCCGACGAAACACCCAAGCACTTTAAGCACGTCAGCACCTCCTTGGATCGGACTCGACATCTTTTCTTTTTAGTACGACGGACCGCTCGGATTATTCCATAGCCCCGACTAAAGGAGACCATCGAATTCGATGCGGCACCAGCATTGCCGCTTGCCTTTATTCTGACTCAAGTACCCCAGTTGACCTGACACCCTGTTTAGTCCGATCCGGCGGTTTAGTCTTGAGATTCGCCATGAGCACGCTCTCGAAGCGCCCCACAGACGCGTAGCATTGCCTCCAGACCGTTGCGCCCAGGGCTCGTTACTAGTTGTAGTTTGGCAGTCGGGAAATGCCGAGTGACTCAAGTCTCAGAATCGATTCGCAAAGAAGTGGCGGAGAGGGTGGGATTCGAACCCACGTGCCGGAATTACCCGACCATCCGATTTCGAGTCGGCGCCGTTATGACCACTTCGGTACCTCTCCGGTTAACTTAAAATTTACGGTATTTACTTAAGTTTTTACGGCGTTAACTTAAGGTTTCCTGCATTGTGACGCGTTAGTCAGCGACGATAGAAACGCATTTGTCAAGAGCCCATAAGCAGAAATAATGGATTATTCTAGCGCATCGGCAACGGGCCTGTCTTATTAACAGAACTCGCCCAGCCTCACGGAACTCCAATAGATCACGACCGTGCGTAACTTGAGACTTCTTATCAATTGGCAGCGCTGGACGAAAGTCATCATTTCAGTGTCGGCCGTCACTTTGCTGGGCACATGCACCCCGCTGCCGAGTTTGATCGATCAGATCAAGACTCTCGGTGAGCTGCGCGTGGTTACGCGCAACGGTCCTCTCGCCTATTATCGCGGCCCCGACGATATGCCGGAGGGCCCCGAGTATGAATTGGCGCGCCGCTTCGCCGATGAGCTGGGAGTGAAGCTCAAAATCACGCCGATGCGCAGTTACGCTGAGATCTATGCGGCTCTCACCTCCGGGCAAGCACACCTGGCGGCGGCGGGATTGAAGGTTCCTTCGCAGAACATCCCCGGCATCGAATTCGGCCCCGCGTACCAGCGGGTTCGCGAACATTTGATCTACCGGCGCGGCGCGGTACGGCCAGGGTCGCTCGCTGAAATCGGCGGCGGAGATCTGGAAATAGCGACCGGCAGTTCGCACGCGAAGACCCTGTATTGGGCCCGTGATTTGCTGCCCGATCTGGTGTGGGTGGAGAATGCCAGCACGGATACCCAGGCGCTGCTCGACGGCGTGGCGGACGGGACCATCGACTACACCATTGCCGATTCCACCGAATTCGCATTGGCGCACGATGCCCATCCGGAGCTGCGCATAGCCTTCGATTTCGCCGGGAGCCAGTCGCTCGCCTGGGCTGCAAGTACCCGCGATCGGGGTTTTTTGCACGACATGAGCAACTATTTCGCGCGGCTCAGCGTCAACGGCGAACTCGGCGCCATCGTCAAGCGCTACTACGGCCGCTCCGAGGATCTGCAGTTCGTCGGGGCACGCGGCTTCATGCGCCATTTGCAGAGCCGCCTGCCGCTCTACAAGAAATGGTTCGAAGAAGCGGCTGAGCAAAGCAGTCAGGATTGGCGCTTGTTGGCTGCCATCGGGTATCAGGAATCGAAATGGAATCCGAGCGCCGCCTCGGCATCCGGCGCCAAGGGTCTGATGCAGTTGACCGTCGATTCGGCGACCGAGGCCAAAGTAACCAATCCCTCCGACGCCCGGCAGAGCATCTTCGGCGGCGCGCGGTACTTCCGGCAGGTGTACGAAAAGATTCCAGCCCATGTGTCCGAGCCGGATCGAACCTGGTTTGCGCTCGCCGCCTATAACATCGGCTACGGCCATTTGGAGGACGCGCGAGTGCTGACGCAAAAGGCCGGCCGCGATCCGGATTCGTGGCAGGACGTGCGTGAGTTTCTGCCGCTTCTGGAGCAGGAACGCTGGTACACGCAGACCGAAAACGGCTATGCGCGCGGCTGGGAGCCGGTGCGCTACGTGGACAACGTGCGCGGCTATCGCGATCTGCTGGAATGGGCCTGGGGAGCCGGCACCCCCTCCCTGAACTAGCGCCTGGTCTCGAAAAAACGCCGCAGCAAGGCTGCGCTTTCGTCGCTGCATACGCCGCCAAATACGTCGATGCGGTGCGGCAACTTTGGCTGGCGAGACAGATCGATGAGGCTGCCGCAGGCGCCGGCTTTCTGATCCCATGCGCCGAACACGATCCGCGCCACGCGTGCATTGAGCGCGGCGCCCATGCACATCGCGCACGGCTCGAGAGTCGCGTACAGCGTGGTCCGCTCGAGCCGATAGTTTCTCAGCCGCTGCGCGCCGGCGCGCAGCGCCGCGATTTCTGCGTGCGCTGTTGGGTCGTGGCTCGCGATCGGACGGTTCCATCCCTCGCCAATCACTTCCTCTTCCAGCACCAATACGGCGCCGACGGGCACTTCGTCGTCCAGTTCCGCGCGCCGCGCCAGTACGAGGGCGCGCTGCATAAACTCAACATCCCTGGAAGAACTCATTTTTCTGTCACACGCCCCGCCGCCGATGGAAGTATCGCATCACGAATGTCACCGCATAGAGAACGAGCAACGCGGCGGCGCTGTAGCTTAGCGAATTATGGATGCCGACGGCCGAGCCCAGCAGACCGACGCTCAAGCCGCTGAAAGTTCGCAACCCCAGCGCCGACATCGAGAACACGCCGATCACCCGGCCACGCATGTCGTGGGGGGCGTTCAGTTGCACCAAGGTTTGAGCCATGGAGTTGAATCCCAGCTCGACGAATCCGGCAATGAACAGAAGAGTGATCGACACTGCGTAGGTATTCGATCGGGCGAAACCGATGAGTGCGCAACACCAAATCATCGCCAATATGAATGCCGTGCGCACCTTCGGCGGCAGCATTCCGCGGCTCTCCAGTATCAGCCCGGCGAACAATCCACCGGCTGCGTCGGCGGCGAGGATCACGCTATACGTGAAATCCCCTCGGCTGTGACCCAGATCGACCGCGAATCCCGGCATTTGCGCCTGGTAGGCATTGCCCACGAAAAAGGCGGCGGCGCCGACCATCACCGTCATGGACGCCAGCACGGGATTCCGGGCCACCACCTTCATGGTCGACCAGATGTCGGCGAAGCCGTTGACCTCTTGAGCCCTTGAGTGTGCGTCCGACGCCCGCGAACCATAGGGTGCCTTGAGCAACCAGACGAACATGGGGACGTAGATCAGCGCGTTGATGAAAATGCCGTAGACAGGGCCAAATGCCATCAGCAGGCCGGCACCGACGACGGGACCCACCAAAAAAGCCAAATAGCGGCCGGTCGCGGTGAGGCGTACCGCGCTCGGCAATTGTTCTATCGTGACGATTTTGTGGATCAACACCTGGGAGGCGGGGATCCAAATGACGCCCGCCAATCCGTGGATGACCAGCAGCGCCATGGCCTTCCACATTGCCGCCGAATCGGTCAGGAACATGATGCCCCAGCTCATCGATACGCCGATGAACAGGAGCATGCCGGTTTGAATCAGCCGCCGGATGTCGAAGCGATCGGCCAATCTGCCGGTATACCCGGCCAGTACCAGGTACGGCACCCAGTGCGAGATCACCGCAAATCCGCCCAGCGCGGGTGAATGAAATTTCTGGAAAATCACCCAGTAGCTGATAACGTGCTCGATGTTGTCGGCCATCATCGCGGCGGAGGCGGCGAAGAAGAAGATCCGAAAATCACCGTTGGAAAACGAAGTAAAGGCGCGATGCTTGGGCAAGGG
>Ga0207050_1146_pt1 | contig 11419 bp, 12 predicted proteins | sample Alteio_BWMinCont_64_FD_153291 | JGI IMG/M metagenome (GOLD analysis project Ga0207050, IMG submission 153291) | Enriched cells from forest soil in Barre Woods Harvard Forest LTER site, Petersham, Massachusetts, United States -... | ecosystem: Environmental > Terrestrial > Soil > Temperate forest >...
TGATAAAATTAATTGCACCTGGAGTTATTCTCAATTTATCGGGATTTATAACGCCACCCGGCAAAAGTAATGCATCGTAATTATTAGGATCAGCGTTTCCTAAATTAACATCAACTGTAAAATCTTTTGACCAATTATTATCTTTCCAACTTTTTACACTATTTTTTTCAGGTGAAACAATTTCTACTTTTGCACCTTCATTTTCTAAAGCTTCTTTAGGTTCCTCTAATTCTGAAAGTTCAAAACCATTTGCAACCAAAATTGCTATTTTTAAACCCAACAATCCATTCGCCATTATTTCTCCTATCAAAATTGTTTTAAAATTGGCTTATCTAATTTTCTTATCAGATTCAGTTAACTCTTTATGGGAAGACTTACCATCTTCTCTATTTGCGTCTGACTTCTTTAAATGATTATTTTGAGCGCTTGAAGTTTTTGATTCATCATATTCGGCTTGACTGCCTTCTTTAGCTGTTTCAGATTTTTTTTTATTTTTAGTTTTTGGAGGTGTAGAAACGTTTCCTCTTAAAAAATTAACTAAACTTGACTCTGATTTCTTCTTATTCTTACTCATTATATCTCCTTAATTAAAAACCATATATATATTTCTAATTGTAACACACCAATCAAATGACAAGCAAGAATTTAATAAATAAATTTATCAATTTAATACAGATGGTTGATTTATATTCATAAAAGTATTTATATTTAAATAAAAAAGGAGATTATTATGCCGTATAAAGTCGGAAAAAAGACAAAAACAAAAGGTTGGCAAATCTTAGAAAATAAAAAAGGGAAATGGAAAGTAATTGCGCATTCAAATACAAGTGCAAAAGCGCAAGCAAGTATTAGAGCGCGTTATTGGGGTGAGCATAAAAAAAAATAATAAAGTAATTTAACGCCGTCAGGACGAACGACTTTTATATATACGGAAAAGATGTGGGTAATGTATAGCTGGGACGAACGGTTTCTTAATATTTTTTATATATCGTTCACGTCAATTTATTAAATGCAACATCAAGGCCGAGCAATTCAATAGTTACTCTGCCGTTCCAGTGATTTTCACTAACTTGCGCTGCAATATCAAAAGGTTCTTCAGCCTGATTCAACAACTTCTCATATAAAGCAGGTCTATTGAAAAATACTATAGGTTTAATAACACCATCGGCAAATATTTGGCATTTTACATGCGCATCTTTCATTAACATTGGTTTTTGAACCATAACAACATTTTTAATATAAAATGCAGGCTTATCATTTTGATGCCCAAATGGCTCCAAGAATTCTAAATCCGAAACAAATTTTGCACCTAAGTCTACCAATTTAACTTCAGCATCTAATGAAAGTTTCTTTTTTAAATCATATTCAGTAACTTTAGATACAATAAGTTCTTCAAGCTTACTTTTTAATGCCGGTAAATTTTCTATATTAAGCGAAAGTCCCGCGGCTTGTGAATGTCCACCAAATTTATCAAGCAAATGCCGTGATTCATGTAAAGCATCAAACATATTAAATGCAGAAATTGAACGGCATGAACCTTTTGCCATACCACTTTTTGTTAAATGAAACAACAAAGCAGGTTTACCAAATTCAGAAACTAATCTGGAGGCAACCAAACCGATAACCCCTGGCGGCCATTTATTACTGGCAGCAAAAATGATATTCTCTTTTTCAAGGTTAATTCTTTTTGCTTTAATTTCTGATTCAATTTCCAAAAAAATAGATCGTTCAATCTCTCTGCGCGCTTGATTCAATTCATATAAAATATTACCAATAGATTCAACTTCGCCAGCATCTGCGCCAATTAAAAATTTTACTCCTTGGCGCGGATCTTCTAATCTACCCAATGCATTAATTTGAGGGGTCATACCAAAACCAATATCAGTTGCTGATATTTTTAGCTTTGTAATTTTGCCATTTTGTTTTAAAAATTTGAAAGATAAACTTTCATTTTTATTTATATAAGTCAGCCCGTGTCTGACCCAAAAACGGTTCTCACCTGTTAATGGAACCACATCTGCAATTGTGCCAAGCAATAATAATTCATAAACCTTTGCAGGTAATTTTTCACCTTTTTTTTCAAACAATAAAGATAAAAACTTAAATGTAACTCCAACGCCAGCTAAATATTTAAATGGATAAGAACAATCATCTTGATTAGGATCAATTACTGCATATGCTTCAGGTATATGATCATGTGGTCTATGATGATCGGTTATAATTAAATCAATTCCCAATTCTTTGGCTTTTTGTGCCGGCTCAAAAGCTGTAATTCCATTATCAACCGTAATGATCACTTTATAACCGTTACGCGCGGCCCGCTCTACAACATCGACTGATAAACCGTAACCGTCTTTAACTCTATGGGGCAGAAAAAAATTTACATTTGCACCAAGCGAAGGTAAACATAACATCATCATTGCAGATGAGGTGATACCATCAACATCATAATCACCAAAGATTAAAATTTTTTCTTTATTATTAATTGCATCAATCACCCGCTCAACAGCTTTTATCATATCTTTCATTAATGCAGGATGCGCAACATCACGCTCATAAGAACTGAATAAAAATGCATTTATTTGTTCTTTGCTTAAAATTCCACGTGAAAATAATGTCTGACAAATTGGGAAAGATAAATTATAATTTTTTGCCGTATCCAAAACAAATTGATTATTTTCATTAGGAAGCAGCCAAAGATATTTGTCGCCCTGCAAGGTGTTCATCAAGTCTCTTTAATTAAATTTAACTCAACCGTTCGTCCTGAGTATTTTTGCGATAGCAAAAATGTATCGAAGGATACGAACATAAAATTTTTTCTTTTAATTACGCATAAGAAATATAACAAACATTTACAAAATCGTCATTTAAAACTTTATATTTATTTATTTTTTCATATAATTATACAAAATTATCTGATGAAATTAAAAACAAGCAGGAAAAATAAAAAATGAAATTAAAATTAAAAATTGGTTTAATTTGTATCTTGTTTTCATTTCAATCTACCTATTCAATGAATTTTCTTAGAAGATTAAATCCTTTCAAACGCTTATTTGAAACAGGAATAAAAAAACCAAATCTAACTTTGCCTACACAAAAAAAACCTCAAACACATGTTCAACCTGCAAATCCACAACCAATCCAAAATAGATCTTCTGGTACAAGTTCAGATTGGGTAATACCAGCTGTAGCTGTTGGAACTGCTTTACATTTACAAAATGCGGCACATCAAAGACAAATGCAAGCAGAACATGATGAAGAATTGGCAAGACAAAAAAGAGAACATGAAGAACAATTGGCCCAAGAACATCATAGACATGAGCAAGAATTGCGACAAGAAAAAGATTCACATGCAAATTCAAATACTCATTCAAGTTTTGATAATTCAAGTCCTGATAATGAATCTAGCATCGATATCGACAGCGGATCAGGCGGTGACGGAGGCTCAAGCTATGATGGATCAAGCGGTGGAAGTGATTAGCAAATTAAAAGAATCATTATGAAACAAAAAATCCTTGTTATATTTTTATTATTTAATCTGAAAATATATTCATCACAAAAATTAGAAGCGGTAAAAAAACAAAAATCTATATTATTAGATAATACGGTTGAACAAATGATTAAAGATTTTAACGAATATGAAGATAATTCAGAAACATTAAAATCTAAATTAAGAGAAAAATTATTATCTTTTGGTGATCAATATACCAGATTACAAGATATTTATGATTCTTGTTTTCCAGGCATTATTTAGAGCCTATCCGAAAACTCATTTTGACTTCAAGAAAATTTATTAAAACCCGTTCGTGGTGAGTGATTTCGAAAGAATTGAGAAATCGTATCGCACCATACGAACGCGAACGGGCTATAAGCTCTTAATTAAAAAATTTCAATAAGGCTTTTCAATCGTAAGTTTATATAAGCCCCTCAAAATAGCTTCACCAAACTCTTGCGCAGCATGAGGTCCGGTTGCTGTGATTAAATTTCTATCAATAACAACATCTTCATTTACGTAAGTAGCGCCAGCATCATTCAAAATATCTTTCAATTTTTTATCTTGATCCCATCCGGTCACGCGTCTGTCATCAAGAACTCCTGCATTTGCCAAAATTCTTGGTGATATACAAATTGCGCCATAGATTTTATTAATTTCTCTGTCAATTTCATGAATAATGCGATAAGCACGATCATTATCAAGATGTTCCATTGCGCCTGGCCCACCAATAATAAAAATGCCATCGAAATCTTTAACATTGATATCTTCAAGTAAAAGATCAACTTTGGCAGGCGAACCATCAGAAGAAATTGCATTGCCTAATTTATCTTTGCTGTCACTTACGGTTAAAACTTTTACATTTTCATCTTCCAATATTTGTCTTGGAACTCCATATTCAATTGGCTGAAAACCTTTACTGGCAATCATTAATAAAACTTTTTTCATAAATTTTTCCTAATACAAAACTCAGATTACTTACTCTTTTCCTCTGCAATCAATCTTGCAACAATTAAATAAATATGCCTTATTCTCACTTTTGTTTTTAATTTTGTTATTTTTCTATTTCTAGAATATTCCACCATTAAATTTTTACCAATTTCGACTTGTTTAGAATAAGCATTATCTTTATTTTGAATATAATATTGCCCGGGCATACTATCAATTTTTTTTGCATATTCTTCATTTAAATCTTTAATTGCCCCCACAGATTTTGCATTATCTAATCGAACATAATAATTAGGTTCTGGATCACCTTCAATTTGCGGATCCAAAACAGCTTCAATTCTTTCAGCAAATGCAAACACAGGATCTTTGGGTACATTATGATGCACTTCACTTTCATCTTTTAATTGTTCATGCTTGGGTTCTTTATCTTTTGAAAACCAAGGCCCGGAAACTAAATTAAAACAATAAAAAATATTCATGAATAAAAGTAAAATTATCTTTTTCATTTTGAACTCCTGTTTGTAATGAAAATTAATAATTCAAATTTATTGTAAGTTTTATTTTAATTGCTTAATTATTTTGTTCTCATTTAGTCTTTCAGCTTTAAAAATAAAATCAATAAATCTATTCAAATATATTAAACAAATTCAGCTTGAGTTATTTGATTTTTAAAATCAAAAATATTATTTAGAAACATATTGCTTTCTGATTAAAAAATTGATTTAATCAATATAGTCTTATAATAAAAATATTTAATTAAAGAATAATTATGAATAATATTAAAAAACTTTTTATTTTAATTTTTCTAAATTCAATTAATTTTTCTTATTCAAAACAGAATCAACCATTACCAAAAATCGCATATCTTTTTACACACGGTGTTGGCGTTAACAAAGATCAAAAAAATTATTATGAAAAAAACAATATTATTCCCAAACAATACAAATGTTTTGCTTATGATGGCCCTGAGATAGTTGAAGATAAATTTAATAGTGAATATGTAGTCTTTGCACAACAACAAGATATAGATATTGTCACCAGAGGAATAAAATTTGATATCCAAAAGAAAAATTTTCAAGCTTGTATTGGTGTTGGCGTTTCCAAAGGCGCTGCTTTATTAATTAATATGCCTAAGTTTAATAGTCTAAAGGCTCTTGTATTGGAATCGCCTTTTGCAGATGCAAATGATGTGATTTTAAACTATGCAAAAAATATTGGATTGGGCTGGTTACCTTCAAGTTGGAATTTATCACTGGCAAATAAAATATTTTATAAAGATTATGACCCAAAAGGAATTCAACCGATTGATTCAATAAAAAAAATACCTGAAAATGTTGCAATCATATTTATTCATTCAAAAGAAGATAAATTAATTCATATCAATCATTCACGAAACCTATATAGAGAATTAATTACACAAGCTAGAAAAAATGTTTATTTAGTAGAAACTGAAAATGGGGACCATGCACAACTTTTGAATAATTGCAGTTCCCATAATCATCGTATAACTTACATCAAAGCCGTTCATGCTTTTTATAAAAAATATAGTCTGCCTTATGATGAAAATTTAGCTAAAGATGTCGATCTAAAAATATATCAACCATCACTTGAAGAAATTAATAATCGAATAGAGCAAAAAAAATCAAAGTAAATAATTTCAAGACGAACGGATTTTAATAATTTTTTTAAGAACTGTTGAATGAGTACGAATAGATTCTAACTTGAAAAACCACTAAATAAATCAATTTAATTAATTTCAATTTCAATTTGTTAATTTTTACAGAAACTCATTAGTTATTAACCCATAGGCGTTTGTAATCTAACAAAATGCTGTTAGAATTTATATATATAACAAAAATTATTTTATAAATCTCAATTTTCCAGATATTTAAATGGAGTTAAAAATGAAAATTAAATCACTTAGATTTTTTGCACTATTATTATTTATTGGTTCTCCTCAATTATATCATTCAAACATAAAAGCATCAGAAAGAAATGACGCAAAAGGATTAATGGCAATCGGCCTTCTTGCAGGCGCTGCCAGATATGCATGGTTAGAATATAAAAAACCGGGTGAAGAAAAATTAACACAGTTTTATAAAAATAGAGATGAAAAAAATATTCTTAAATACACAGGCGCTGCAATTTTAGGTTTTTATATAGCAAAAAAAATTGCACAGAATCCTCAAGAATTTTTAAACTTTTTTAAAAATCCTGAAAATTTAAAAAACTTAGCACGTATTGCTTATGGTGGTTTTATTATTTATAATGTTTGGCCTCAAATTAAATTGTATATGAGCGGCAATCAGATGGCCAGGATATTCTATGCAAAAGACATTAAAGAAAGATTTAGTAGTGTTGCCGGTGCGCATGCTGCAAAAAGTGAATTACAAGAAACAATTGATTTTTTAAAAAATCCTGAAAAATATGAAAAGCTAGGAACCAAAATCCGTCGAGGAATTTTATTAACCGGGGCACCAGGAAATGGTAAAACATTATTGGCAAAAGCAACAGCCGGTGAAGCCAATTGTGCATTTTTAACTATGAGTGGATCTGAATTTGTTCAAATGTTTGTTGGTGTAGGTGCCTCCAGAGTTAGAGACTTATTTGAAAAAGCAAAAGCGTTAGCGCCATGTATCATTTTTATTGATGAAATTGATTCACTTGGCGGCAAAAGAGTAGCAGACGCTGGTTTTGGTGGAACAACCGAACACAATCAAACACTTAATGAATTATTAGCGCAAATGGATGGATTTGAAAAATCAAATGCTCCAATAATAGTAATAGGCGCAACAAATATTCCACAAATGTTAGACCCTGCGTTACTCAGGCCGGGGCGTTTTGATAGTACTATAGAAGTGGAAGCTCCGGATATTGCAAGCCGCGAAGCAATTTTAAAAGTTCATGCAAAAGGATATAAAATTGATCCTTCCGTTAAATTTGATGAACTTGCAAGACTTACTATGGGATTTTCAGGAGCTGATCTTGCAAATTATATAAATGAAGCTTCACATATGGCAGCAGGTAAAAATCAAAAAACTATAACTATGGATAATTTCACTGAAGCTTATGATAAAGTAGCTTTAGGAAAAGAAAGTAAAACAAAAGTTTCACAAAAAGAACGAGAAATAACTGCTTATCATGAGGCCGGACATGCTTTAGTGCAATTTCTGTTGCCTAATTCAAAAAATAAATTAGATAAAGTTACTATAGTGCCAAGAGGACACGCTGGCGGATTCACAAGATCTGTGCCAAAAGAGGAAACTCATTTCTTTACAAAAGAAGACTTAATGAATCAAGTCAAATTTTGTTTAGGTGGCAAAGCTGCAGAGGAAATAATCTTCAAACAACCAACCGGAGGCGCATGCAGTGATCTTGAACAGTCTACCAATATAATCAGGCAAATGGTTTGTAAATATGGAATGTCAGAAAAACTTGGGCCGGTTGTTTATAAAAAAGAATCAAATGGTGTAGCAAATTATTCACCATTGACTGATCACATCATTGATGAAGAAATATTGAAAATTGTGCGCCAATGTGAAAAAGAAGTGCATGAATTGCTTACAAAGAATAAAAATAAACTAATAATGCTTGCACAAGAATTATTGAAGCATGAAACTTTAAGCGGTATTCAAATAGAAAAGTTGCTTGGCGAAGAAGTAGATATGAAACGGGATCATGAAAAACCAGTTGGAGCAGAACCAGATTTACAATAAAATCTATATAAAAGGCTTCCAATAATTAATCAAATAAAAAACCATTGACTCTCAATATCCAATATATTTATATTTGTAATTAATATATATTGTGAAAAAAGGAGAGTCTAATGAATTTCAAATTAGTTGCCCTATTATTAAGTTTATCAATTATTAATCTAAATTTTGCATCCAATAATGGAAACGATGCAGATTCAGATCAAGAAAAAGCTACTACGCAACCAGTCAAGGCAGAGCCAATTCCATTAAAACCTATCGCTAACAAAAAGAAAGCCGTAGTTGTAGAACAAATAAAAAAAGAAGCACCGGCCCCAATTGATATAAATGCTTTACTTAAAGATTTATCAAAAACCCTAGAAGCTGACCAAAAAGACGCGATAATGCTATCATTAACATTAGTTGTTGATTTATTAAAGGTCTTAGGCGAAGTTTTTGAAGCCAAAAAAGTAACACCTGCACTTAAAAAACGCTTAGAAGATCTTTTAACAAAAGGAAAAGATTTTGCTATAGATCCAAAGCATCAAAAATTAATTAATTTCAAGCCAACACCTGAGCAAACACAAATAGTCCAAAAAATATTTGAATATATTAAAAATGAATCTGGTCAACGTGCAATGCCGGAAGTTATGAACTTAATGGTACAAGCTCAAGGTTTAACTAAGGAAAAATTACAAGAATCAATAACTCCGGAAAAAACCGCAAATCTATTGGCAGCTATTTTAGATATAATCGCACCATTAATTCAACTGCAACCTATATTTAATCAAGTTTCTAATTTAATTGGTGAAATTAACACTAAATTAAAAGAAGTCAAAGTTGAAAAAAAAGCAATAGAAGCTCCGGTAAAAAAAGAAGAAGTTAAAGAAGAGGTAATAGCACAAGAAGAAACTCCTATAGAAGAAGAAGCTACTGAAGAACAAATTGAAGAAGATGTAGATGAAGAAAATGATAATCAAGATGATGAAACTGAGATATAAAATGAAAAAAATAATTTTATTAATAATATTGAGCATATCTGTTAATACAAACTCTAAAATAACAATAAAAAATGATCGTGTTCATTCTTATTATATACGTATAATTAATGCGCCATGCCATAATGTATTGTTACATATTAAGCCTTTTGAAATCAAACAAATTGATTTAAAAAACTTTGAAAATATATATAGAGTTAAAAGCAAATTAATAAAAGAAAAATGTGATTTATCAAAAGCAAGCATTTTAATAAAGCATAAAGGTGACAAAAAAATAATTCCTATTAAAGATGGTGCAACATACTCAATTATAGGTGAAAAGTACACAACCATTATTGAAGAATAAAACTATTTTTTCTTGAGTGTAGGAAATAAAATAACATCTTTAATTGATGTAGTATTTGTCAACAACATCACAAATCTATCAATTCCAATTCCTACGCCGGCAGTCGGCGGCAAGCCATATTCAAGAGCTTGGATATAATCAGCATCATAATGATGAGCTTCTTGATCACCTTCTTCACGTGCAGTAACTTGACTCTTGAATCTTTCTGCCTGGTCAAATGGATCATTTAACTCATTAAAACCATTGCTGATTTCCATTCCACCAATATAAAGTTCAAAACGCGCTGCAATATTTGGGTTGTCTGCATCTCGTTTTGCTAGTGGAGAAATTTCTATAGGAAAATCTGTAACAAATGTTGGTTGAATTAGTTTCGATTCAACAAAATGTTCAAAAAGAGCATAAATTTTTTCTGCAATTGAAGCATTTTTTTTATCAAACTTAACCTTATTTGAGCTTAACGTTTTATCTATATTTTGTTCAGAAATATCTGATTCTTTTAACATTCCAAATTCCAATACAGAGTTTCTAATGCTGATTCTTCTGAATTTCGAAAAATCAATCGTATGGGACCCGAATGGAACCTGCAAAGTGCCAGCCGCTATATTTGCAACATATTTAAGTAATAATTCCACAAAATCCATAGCAAAATGATAATCTTTATGCGCCATGTAAAACTCAAGCATTGTAAATTCAGGGTTATGGCGCGTGGATATTCCTTCATTTCTGAAATTTCTATTTATTTCAAAAACACGTTCAAAACCACCAACTACCAATCTTTTTAGATACAATTCAGGAGCAATACGCAAATAAAGTTCCATATCTAAAGCATTATGATGTGTAATAAACGGTTTGGCTGCAGCACCACCGGGAATTGGTTGCAACATTGGCGTTTCTACTTCAGTAAAATGATTATCTTCCAAAAATTTTCTTGTCTGCCAAATAATTTCTGAACGTTTTTTAAATCTTTGACGAGTTTGCTCATTAACCATTAAATCAAGATAACGTTGGCGGTAACGCACCTCAACGTTTTCTAACCCATGAAATTTGTCAGGCAATGGATGTAAATCTTTGCTCAACAGCACATAATCATTAACTTTTAAAGTTATTTCACCGGCTTTTGTTTTAAAAGAATTGCCATGAACCCAGATAATATCGCCAATATCAACCAAATGTTTTAAGAATTCAAATTTTTGATCACCAAGAATATCCTGTTTAAAATAAAGTTGAACTTTACCACTTTCATCCTGAATCGTGACAAATGCTGCTTTACCGTGCCAACGCGAACTCATTATGCGTCCGGCAAGTGTATATTCTTTATTTTGTTCATCTGAAACATATTCTTTAAGAACTTGCTCAGCACTATTTTTAACCTCTCTTGCTTGTGGCCAGGGCTCAATACCAAGCTTACGAATCTCATCAACTTTTTTTACACGAATCTCATGTTCTTCAGATGGCGTAAAATTTTGCGGATGAATTTTTGAATTATTGTCTTCCATTTTTTACCTTAAAATATAGTTATTTTAAGATTATTATAACTTGCAAAATAGAAATTGTCTTTTTATTTCTTGGCATCAGCTACATTGGCTGGTGCAACACAAGTTTCTTTATGTTTTTCCCAATGATTTTGTTGACAAGCAGCAGTGCAGTAATAAACCTTTTTACATTTACCACATCTTTTTAATTTAAGACTAGGTGACTCTTCTTTTGCACAAACCTGACATTTTTTTAAAATTCGTGGTTGAACTGCCAAATTCGATTCTGCTTTATTATTTAAATTTTTATCAACCAATTTTTTTTGTTCCATCTCAAATTCAATATTAGCTCTTTCTTCGTCATTTGCCAAATGCTGACCTAGATGAATTATTGTTTCAAGACTTAACGATTTTCTATAGATATTTTGAGTAATTATGTATATGAATTGTTCAAAAAATTCGGTAAAAAT
>Ga0207050_1148_pt1 | contig 11390 bp, 8 predicted proteins | sample Alteio_BWMinCont_64_FD_153291 | JGI IMG/M metagenome (GOLD analysis project Ga0207050, IMG submission 153291) | Enriched cells from forest soil in Barre Woods Harvard Forest LTER site, Petersham, Massachusetts, United States -... | ecosystem: Environmental > Terrestrial > Soil > Temperate forest >...
TTGCAGCCGGTAGTGCCATTGGTGTTGGTAACGGTGAGATCGAAGCCGCCTTCAAAGAAGCCCCAGGTGATTCCCGCTGCATTCAGAAGGTCGCCAATGTTCTTGCCGCTCATCTGAAACTTTTCGCCGGTAGCGGTCGAGCAGACGTCGCCCAGCGGATCGGCATCGCTGATATCGGTAAGCGATCCGTTTCCACCTTCGATCAGCACGCCGGTGCCGTTGACGTTGTTAATCACGCCGTTGGTCTGGCCGGAGATAAGGTTCAGGGCCCCTGGGGTCGAAGGACCAAAGGTTGTGTCCCAGGAGTTGTCGCTCATGGCGAAGTGCTGCGCATAGTTCCACAGGGCGGTCACGGTGTTGCCGTCATAGTAGCCCATGGTCAAGCCGGTCGTGTCGACCACAGCCGGCGGCGCGGTTGGCGGCGGCCCTGGCGTTCCCACCGAACTCGGAAACAGGTCCATGAGTCCAGCGTGAAAGGCCTGCTGTTCGGGCGTGTAATCGTGGTCCTGGTCATTCGTTGCCGCTTGCGAACGGTCCAAGCGGAACGGATTGCTGGCCCCGGCGCCATTGGCGGGGTTCAAATTGGGGTTCTTGGTCAAGAAGCCGGCCAGTCCATTGACCCGAGGTGTATTGCGGGCCGCGTGAAACCGGGGTTCTCCTGCCGGGTTTTGCGCGTTGGGATACGTGCCAAAATAATGGTCGAACGAGACGTTTTCCTGGAAGATGATCACCAGATGCTTGATGGGGGTTGCCGTCCGCGAGTCATCGGAATCCGAACGGGCATATACGGGTGTGGACATCGTTCCCAGGACAGTCGTCAAGGTTACGAGCATGGCAAGAGCTTTCCTAGGCGACACGGCTAATCTTTGCAACATTTTTTCATTTCCTCCGTCGTTTCAGGACAGTTCGAGGCTTCAAAAAACCCCTCTGACTACAAGACCAGAGAGTTTAGAAGGCCCCTGTTTCACAATTGTTATGAAAGTGTTAAATCTGCGTGAAATAGACAAGCAGGCATCACGCCAATTGAACAGATTGTGGTGCAAATGTCCCAAAGAGCAAAATGCTTGTCCCCTCTTTCTTTGCTCTATACACTGGGAAAGCGGAGGTCTCGTCTATGCCGGACAAGGCGCCAGAGAATCCCGAAATCACCTCGCGGTTGAAGAAAACGGGTGAAGATCTGAAGCAGTTGCAGAGCTCAGTCAAGACCGGGATGGTCAATGTCAAGATCCTCATGGAATTCCGCCAGGCTATTGAACATGCGCGGCTGACGACCTCCGCAATGCAGCGGTGGCTGGAAGAGCAGGAAAAGGCCGGGGGGGATCCCTACCAATTGCTCCCCAAGGTAATGTCCGAGCGGCTGAAAATCACCACCCAGCTTCTGCGCGACGTGACCCATGATGTGGAAAGCGGCGACATCGATTTTGACACGCCCGGCCTCGTCGAGCTGCACAGCACGTTGAAGACCCTGATGGAGCGCATGGCCCGCTTTTTCCGCGAATAGCTCAGACTTATGGAGATATCTCTGCGGCCATACTGTCCCGAAGACCGGGACATACTCTTCGCCATCTATGCCAGCACGCGGCGGGTTTGCCCAAAGCTTCAAAAGCTCTTTGCGCCGAAAGGCTCATCCTGGGGTCGAAAGACGCGGGAGATCACATTCCATGCCGCGGAAAGTGATCCAGTCCACTGCTCTCATGGCCTCGTCGCCAAACTGATCCTCTAAATCTGCAGCTTCTTGCCGGCGCACGGCCGCATCGTACAGTCGGGACGGGTCCTTGGAATGCGCATGCACGGAGGGATGGGCGAGGACTTGTCGTAGCTCATCTTCCGTTAGCGATATGCCGCAAGCGCTCAACAGCGATGGCATCGTTTCCCGAGGAAAATCTGATAACTGCTCGCCGTTGATTAGTGAGACGCGCGGCTGGAATGGGCCACGCAGCAGATCCTCACACAGAAAGCGAGTTGCCATCCACCAGTAGACTGCTGCTTGTGCGTCGTTCAATTGGTTTGACTCCAGATCTGCCAGGGCGGGGCACTTGGCCGCGATCTCTCGGATGCCTCGATTCCAGATTCTCACTCGCTTGCGTCGCATGTCCGACTTTAGAACTGCCAGTACGAAGCTTTTGAGCGGCGTCATCAAAAATGTAATGCTGGCCTGATCATTGTGTTCAAGCAGTCGCGAGCCAAGAACATTGCAAGGAACATGGGTCTTAATGACGGTAAACTGGTTTGGATCAAACGTCCGGCTGAGTAATTTCACTGACAAATCAAATGCCTCAAGCCACCTATGGGGTGAGAGGTTCGTGCTAACGGCAACTTGGGCCAGCAGAGGTGGTTCTCTCAGCACAAAACAGGACGGTACCAGCTCAAAGTAGCGACTCATGAGTGTTGAACAACAGTACGCCGTATGGAGGATATAGTGCGCCCGTTTGACGGTCGGCCCAGCGCTGGCGGCAGCAAGAAGAACATCATCAAGCCGGATTTCGCACGCGTCGGCCCCAAAACGCTGCACTCCTCGAAAGCTCGCAAATAGGCACGACCGATAGGCGTTGCGTGACATGCGAACAAAGGTAACAAGCCGCTTCGAGAAATCTATCTTCAGCGGATATAATTCCGGCGTGATGAATAACTCGTCTAGAATGCCCACGATCCTTCTCTCGCCGTTCGCGTGAATGAACTACCCCGAGCTCCCGAAGAGCCCGCTAATTCAAATCCCCGGACAGCTCACACTCCATTCCCCGCGATGCGGCCCATTGCATGGCGCCATCTGCGTCAGCACCGAACCGGCACTCTAGTTCAGCCATTTCCTCATGGCGTTGAACCGCGCCGTAACGCCGTGAGACGTCCTTTGAATACCTGCTAACCAGCGGGTTCTCGATCATCATTTTCAATCGAGGTTCGTCTAATGCTAAGCTGCACTTGGACATGACGGCCCGCAACGTTGCTGCTGGCGAATCTGCTAGGTGGTTTCCATTCAGCCCATGAACACGAGCGCGATGCTTACCGCTGCGTAGCTGTTCATAGAGAAACCTATTTACCAGCCACAAACACGCGGCTGCCTCTGCATCACTCAGGTCTCCTGGGTTGATGTGCATGAGCGGGGGACATTGAGCGGCAATTGCAGCGAACGGGACGCGGGTGCGGACCCAATCGCGTCGGTACTTTGATTTCAGCACCGCGAGTACAAACTGCCTCAAGGGGCCGATCACGAACGTAATTGTGGCACGGTCATCGCAATCAAGCAACCTGCTGGCCAAAGCGTTACAAGGTTCATGCACCTTGATGACTGCAAGATCATCGGGACTGTAGGTTCTTGTCAAGAGCCGGACTGACATGAGAAAAAGCTGGTCCCAGTCGCGAACGGTTGCCTGCGGAACAAGGGCCATCTGTGTAAGCAGCATGGGCTCCTTGAGGACAATACATGATGGAACAAGTTCGAAATACCGCGCCAGGAGCGTAGAGCAGCTGAATGTTGGGTGAAGTATGTAGTGGACCCGCTTGGCGACCGGAGAGACACAGGCATCGCGGAGGAGAATATCATCCACCCGAGACTCATAAACCTCCTTTCCCAAATATTGTGTGCGGGTATCCAGGAAGACGGAATTCCGGTAGGTCTCTTGGGACATGCGGACAAAGGAAATCATCCGCTTTTGGAAATCAATTCTCAGGGGATACAATTCCGGGGAATCAAAGATGGCGATCAGGCGGCCCGCCGGCAAGGATCGCCCCTCGCTCGCGTCGCTCGTTGGATATGCCGCAATAGTTGCAAGTGGCAGTGACATCGCAAAAAAATCCAGTGCTGCAAAGATTTTTGCCAGTGTCAGCCTGGCATCAATTACGAAAATGAAACACGTCCGGTCTTAACTCCGCCGCCTTGATCAACGATCAACTGGACGCGCCCTCGATCGATTTTCGGAGCGCCAGCGGAACTTGCGAACCCGGGTTTCGCGAACGCTGGGTTTCGCAATTCCCGGCGGAGAATGCGATCAAACTTGCATGCTGATAGCCATCCAGTCCGAGATGCTGTCTTGCGGCTCCCGGCACAACGCCCGCGACGATACAGCCCACCAATCCCATTCCCATAGCGGCGGCCCAGAGCCGGTTGGAAGCGGCGCCCGCGCGCAGGAGCAATTGGCGGTGCCCGAACGCGCCATGACGGGCGCAGGCCGCGGCAAGATTGCCGGCAATCCACATGACGACAGGTGCTGAGGAGAACTCAGGCTGCACAAAAAGTTCGACCATCTTGTCAACAGCAAGCGCGGGCCGCAACAGGCCAAGAGCATGCTGCCCGGGAGTATAGGCATATACGCCTGGGCTAAGCTCTTGGACGCGCGATGCGAGGACTAGGAAGGACAGCGCTTGCCCTTCTGCGTGTTCTTGTGGCCAATCAGCTAAGTCCCCGACATGGGCACAGTAAAGCATTGAACCAATCTGGTCCAAAGATACGCGGTTGCTAGCATAATGGCGAACCGAGGTCCTTTCCGTGAGGATTTCTGTCACCGAGCGTCCACCTTGGCCCGGTGGAGGCAAAGGTTTGACTAATAATCGCTGCTCATGGACATTGCGAAGTTCCCGAGGGATCTCAAATGGGGGAACGCACAGAGCGTGTTCCTGAATGCGGCTCTCGCGAAAAAGCATTTCGAAAACGTTTTGCACTGAACGGTCGCAGAACTGCCGTATGGGAATTGTTGAAGATGGCGACCCGGTGCGCAAGGGCCCTTGGGCAGAAGAGGAGTCCGCTGGAGGGCAGTGCCTACCCCACAGCGCGACGATCGCCGTGAGTTGCTGGCGTATCGGCGACAGGTTCAATTGTTCCTCGACCAGATCATCCGCCCAGCGTGTTACGGTCCGGGAGTAAATGTTCAAGCTTCCGGCAAGCAAGTGCAATTGACTGGCGGCAACACCCGCATCCAAGTGAAGAAGCCGATACCCGAAGTGCGAATATTTTCGGGCCACGCGGTGAAAGGCCCCGGTAAACAACACCAGCAGATCGGGTAACGCTTCTGCCGCTGGAAAGGCCACGCGACGCATAAGATCAGTTATGTCCAACGCCTTTTGATTCAACTGAAACCAAGCAAGCGAATGATCGCCGGGCTGATAGAAATAGATGCCTGGCGGCAACCCGGATACTTGGCGGACGGCCAAGAAAAGCTCAACCGATCCTAGGTTTCCCGCTGTCGCACACCATCTCTGCAACTTACCGTGACCGGTTTGCAGATTGCGGATCCCTCCGGTCATCATCAGAATTGTTGCCAGATCGTCAATCGTCAGCGTTCGAGATCCGTAACTTTCACGCTGGCAAAGCGCATCCAGAGTGCCCATGGCCCGGTTAGACATTGAGCGATTCAGGGCCAACTGCGAGCAATTCGCGAGCCGGGTCGTCTGCCGGCTCAGTTCCGCAATAATCTCGGAAGACACCTGCTCCGCTCCTTGAGGTGATCGCGGGCGAATTGGCAACCCGACATAGTCTTCGAAGACCACAGAAGCATCAATCGGGGTTTGTGAGGGGTCCGCAGATTGTGCGGCGGCCGGTGCGGCACATGGACGGCAGCGGGAACACCCAGGTACGCGCGCGCAGCGCAGATTGCGTGACTCCCATTCCGGAAGCTGGTATCGCTGAAAGTCTCTCCAGCGCAGCGTGGGTCCCAGATCGCTGAACCAATAGATGATACTAACTGCAAGCAGGCTGATCAGAAACCGGGCGTTCGTATCAGTATCTGTACCGCTGGCGCTGAACTGTTTAGGAAAACTCGAGGAGCAGTGGAGCGCCTCAAAGCAACGATAACAGGCACTTGCCTGATTGAAGAGCGGGCCAATATCTGCCTGACTCCGGGTTTCGTCCAGAACAGCCCGCAGCCATGACCTGCCATTAACATGACACCAGTCGTCCAGGTGCGCGAGCTGTTGGTAATTCTCTTTATCGAAGCATACGGAGACGATAAGAGACCGCGGCGTAGCGCCTTCGTTAGTCTCCTGGTGCGCGGGCAGCGACTCCGATCTTAGCGTCATGACACTGCCGATGCCGCTTTGCAGCAGGAGCGATTTCAAGATATCGATTTGCTGGCAGCCCGGGCCGGCGCCTACCAACATTACTTCCGACGCCCGCAACGCTTCATAAGCTTCCCGGCCGTTTCGGTGGATTCCCCCAACGCCAACATATCTGCGGAGGAATCCCACAGACTCACGGTTGTCGGTCTCGCGATTCGTTCCGCCCGCTGCATCGTCTTCGATCAATCCCCAACTGAACAACAAAGATACCGTGGAATGGATGTCCGCCGCCCGCACGTTCGGCAACTGTCGCCGCAGCTCGTCCATGGTACGGGTTCCATCCATCAGGGGGACCAACGTCGGGAGCAGAATCCGGGCTGCGTCACCTTCTAAGACGCAGGGTTGGTTGGTCCCTTCAATGACCACTCCGTCTTCTAGTGGAATCACTACCAGTTCGTGCAAGAAACGAGGTCGCAGGGGCAGGCGGCTGCGCGACCCTGGACTGGCAAGGCTGCTATGTGCGGTGCTTACGAGGGATCTCATAACGGGTGTTCTATCTCCTGTCTTGCATCGTCTTCCCATAGATAAGCCAAGTCGCGCCGCATTTCGGTGAAACTCCGTGCGAGTCCGGAGCGGTGCAGGCCGCACTGCGGACAATCATGTAGGCCGGCCACCACACCCGTTGTTATTTGGCGCGTGAGCATATTTATCTGCCAGATGTAGCCTGGGACCGCGGTTGACGAATCGAGTGCGTCGATTGTCTGTTTAATCCGTATGGCCCCCATCATCGCGAATGGCTCAAGATATCCTTCCGGACCGGAGTTAGGATGTGCCGAGTAGTACTGGCGAATCATGTCTTGTTCTTTGGGCCAGGGCGCATGTTGGCTCGAACGCTTCATCCAACAGCTCCAGCAGCCTCCGCTGCCCGGCACAACCACGGGACCCAGGCGTAGCGCGGTCGCGTCCAGAATCAGAGGTAGGAATGGCCGCCGCGATTCATGACTGCTCTTGTCCAAGAACTCACAAAGATCGGGAACGGACCGCCACGCGGCAACAGCGTTAATGCGTGCCCTTAAACACTGTTCGAGTAAGGGCATCTTTCCTGGGACGGCCTCATTCTCAATCGTGTCAGGAATCAAGCCTTTGAGATATCCGGAGACGGCCCGCCCAAAGGGTCCGACCCATACTATGTGAACGGTCGCAGGGTGCGGATCCGGAGCGCTCATTGTTTCAGTGGTCCTTTCCGCGTGCCCGTGCGTCAAGCGAAAGGCTGGGGCCAGTGATTCAATTGTATCTCCGGTAGCACTGGATATCCCATCTTCGCCGGCGCATCATAGAGACGCGGATTCCCCAGGTATCGTGCGCGATAGTGAAATCCCAGGGGTTGCAGCGCCGGGATAAGAACGCGCACCACTCGCACACCGGATCGCACCGCCTCATCTGTCGTCAGGTCAATAGCGTATACATCAAGCCCGTTGCGCCGAAGAAGTTCCAGAATCCAACGCAACTCCGATCGGTCATCCCCGGCCGGCAGGGCAGAAATCTCGCTCAATCGCCTGTACGGTCTCGGCTGCATTAAGAAATGAAAGGCTTCGACGCGTTCAGGAGTGGCCATATAGATTGCTCCGTGAAACACTTTGTCAAAATCCTCAAAGCTTTTGGGCACAGGCCGTTGGCCGTGAAACCCGGCCCTGAGAGCGGCCATATCTCGTATCACCTTGGCGACCGCAACTGCCGGATCCGTCGCGGTGCTGCAGGCAACCATGGTACTCAGGCTCGTTCCTGGCGCCACCTGTAACCCGTAAACTGTCGGAATCCCCAGGTCCGTGGTAGCGTCAAAAAAGGTGATTTTCAGGTTTCTCGAACTTCTTTCGTATCGCTCCCAAAAAGTCGCCAGCGATAGTGGCACAGCATCGATTTCAATCTGGCTCAAGGACAGCTTCTGCAGCCACACCAGACTGATTGCGTCGCGTTCGATGACTTCAAAAATCCCGTTCAAAAGGGCTCTCTCATAGGATGTGTGGCTGGCACATCCCGTGGAAATCGGAATGCATATCCGCTCTGCGCGGCTAGCAAATCCAGCAGACAGAAAAACCATGACCGCCGGTACGTACACCGAGCGGCCGTCAAGAAGAGAAATTGCCTGAATCCAGCGCAGGGGCGCTTTTTTGTCCGGGGCAACAAGGGGGCATCGCGGATGAGAAAGCTCCGTCTTACTGCAGCTTGGAATCGTGTCCAGATCCAAAGCATTATTCCCGAGTTCCTCCGCTGTTGCCCAAATAAATTGGTCGTCCGTGTATATGCATGCACAATAACGCTCAATCGCCTCTGCGAGCGCGGTAACCACGCAGTCCTCGTCCCTGGCGCCGGTGCCTGTGCCGGACATTCTCAGTGGAGAACCGCTCTTGCGATTGTTTTTTAGATGGGGCCAAAGCTTAGCGAGATCGCCGGACTGCACGACCGCAACCGGAATTTGGGATAGGTCGCACTCGGTTTGGAGAAGGCGGCATTCCTGGAACAATCCGCCCAGCGGCTGAAGAAGACCGCGAACAGTGTTATGCTCCGATTCCCGGGCCACGGATCCACCTATTCTGGAAGGCTTTAAGATTGTCTGAGTATATGAAAGAGGAGGGCCTGACGGCAATACTCCGCGGTGTAAAGAATCATTTCCCGGCCTTCGCGAGATTGGTCGCGAGCAAGGAAACCCTCCGCCTTTCACGGTAATCCTCAAGACCTTCCCACGATTCTTGCTTCCCATTGTGCCAGTCATAAAAAGAGAACCCGAATCCGGCATATCGGAGCATCTGTTCCAAGGCGGCCTTACTAGGAACTCCGACCAGAGCGTCTTCTCTCCCGGGCGCAAACGCATTGGCCTCATTTTCCGCTTTTTCATGGCGAAGGCGAATGGCTGCAACGGCGCTCTTGGTGATCGCGGTGTCAATAAGCACATGACAAGCGCACAGTCGCGCGAGCAAATGAAGCAAGCGCATGTGATGCAGAGTGTGATAAAAAAAACCAAGACAAAGAACGGTATCAATTTCGCCGGGTTCGAACGCAGAGAGGACATCGTATATGTCGCCTTGGACGATAGTCACTTGATCTTCCAACAGGCAGTACTCCCGTAAATTGGCTCGCGCAGCATGAACCAGCCTCTCTCTCGCCTCGATGCCTATGACGTGCCGGGCACCCGCCTTGTATGCTGCGAAGCTCCAGCGGCCATCGTGGCAAGCCAGGTCGAGGACCGCTTTGCCGCGGATAACCGGAAGATGCTCCTCGATGAGAACCCGGTAACGGCCGTTTAACCGGTTAGGCGAGGAACCGACGGAACTTGTGCGATAGAATGCGTGAAAAGTATCAAAAAATCCCTTTGCCATCGGCCCTTCTCCGCTTGCAATGCCTTTCGATAGTCTGGCAAGATTCCGACCATCTGCAAGTGTTCATTCTCGCATAGTTAGAGTAGCTATTTTCCTTGGTGGAGACTATATCCGCGGAGAAAGGATCGTGCGGACCGGCAGATAGCGCGCTCACAATAGCCAAGGGCCGGAGCCAGAACCGCAATCGCCGCAGAAAAAGGCAGAACAGGCTGGTTCGTTTCACGATATAATCAGATTACTCTTTATCTGGACGAAGCCATTCTCAAGAGCAATTGATGAACTACAGCCATGAGCGCGCAACTCCCATCCCCGAGGACCTGTTTGTGGTGCATGGGGATAGCTCACATATATTAATTGCATCATGTCTAGGCGAGTCAACGGGTGGAGGTTTAGTTTCATATGACGGTAAGACGGCAGACGTCATTGATGCGATCAGCAGTACGGGACTTGCTGTTGCCGATGGCCGCTTGTTGCGGCTTCTGTGGTGCAAGGATGACTTTGCAGCTCCCGGGGAATTGCTCGTCTATGATGCAACGGGCATCGAGCGATACTATCGAATTGATGCTCTAAGCTCTCCGCACGACATAACGTGGGACGGAACTCATTACGTCGTGGTTTCCACTGGCGAGAACAGCATTTTGTGGATCGGACTCAATGGTGCGGTAGAAAGGAAATCGAATTTCGCTGGCCAGCCGGATTCCTGGCATCTCAATAGCCTGTTCTTGCATGATGGTGAGTTGTTTATTGCGGCGTTTGGCCGCTTCAGCGGCTATCGGGAATGGATACAGCACGCGGGAAAACCCTACGGAATCGTTTTCAGCTATGCGACCGGAAAAGACGTCGCCACCGGCTTGGATCGACCCCACCATCCCAGGATGATTGACGGCCATTGGGTCGTATGTAATTCAGGCGCGCGAGAATTGCTGCGATTGGATTGCAAAACCGGGGCTCTGACCGGCAAAGTCCAGCTGGATAAGTGGACGAGGGGGCTAACATTTTCAGATCGCTACATTTTCGTGGGTGAGAGCGCCCGCCGTCATCGTCCCAACGGAGATGGGGGGGATGAGTTAGCCAGCATCGCCATACTCGATAGAGCTACATGGCGACTGATAGGCCGAGTTCATCTTCCGTTTGAAGAAGTCTACGACCTTGTTTTGATTCCACGTTCTCTGCTACACGGAGTACGCCAGGGATTCAAGACTAATCCACAGAGAATGTCGGAACAGGTGCAGCATTCTCTATTCATGCAAATTGGCGTCAAACCCCAGCTGTTGTGGGCTAGCGGCGACTTGTTGCCAAGAGAAGCGTGCCGGGCCACAGTTTCCGTCGAGATTGAATCGTTTCTTCCACCGGACTTTGTCGTCCAGCCGCAATGCGTTGTAGAGAATCGTGGCTCGTGCATATTTGTCTCAGCCAAACCCCATCCGGTCGTCCTTACATATAGGTGGCAGCACAAAGAGACCGGACGCTATGTCCAAACCTTATCGCTGGCCACCCGGCTGCCTTCCTCCGTGTTGCCCGGAAATTCCGTTTCCTGCAGGTTAAATTTGCGCACTCCTTCTACGGAAGGACTCTATGAGCTCCAGGTCTCATTGTTTCAAAGAGGGCGCGGTTTCTTCACTAAAATCGATCCCGCAAACGCCTTCCGGATGGACATCTGGATTCATCGCACTGGAGCCAGAACACAATGACGATCTAATGATGCTGCGCCAAGCGTCCGTAATCCGTCCGTAAGGACGGGAAGGCGAGGAAAGGCCAGGGGGTGGATGCTTGAGGATGCTACCGCGAGAGGGTATCGGAGCAAGGAGCGTGTTGCTTTGGATGCGGGATGACATGGAAGACGGAGCGGGACAGAGATGCCCAGCATTTAAGCATTAAGGTGGTGACGAGGTCTCGGATTAGGTAGGGGTGGTCTGGCATCAGCCCGTAGGCAGGGGCAGCAAGCCAAAAGCGTGTGACCAGTTTCCAAACCGGTTGCAACTGTGCACCAATCGCAGCAGCGTGCGGCGGGCATGATGCACCAGCTTT
>Ga0207050_1149_pt1 | contig 11385 bp, 12 predicted proteins | sample Alteio_BWMinCont_64_FD_153291 | JGI IMG/M metagenome (GOLD analysis project Ga0207050, IMG submission 153291) | Enriched cells from forest soil in Barre Woods Harvard Forest LTER site, Petersham, Massachusetts, United States -... | ecosystem: Environmental > Terrestrial > Soil > Temperate forest >...
AATTCATCGACCAAAACACAAAAAACGCCTTTCTTTATGCCATAGAATCTGGGAAGCAGGATATCATTAACGCGTTTATGTTCTCAAATCAATCACAAGAAAGAACAACAACATACTGCCAGCTTGTGTTATCCTTGACAAAGAAAAGTTCAAAAGAAAAAATTGATATCATACAAGGATTATTATCTGGCCAAGAAAAAATAAAAACAGAAGTCTTAAAAAATCTGGCTTTTGATTGCTGTCGTCAGAGTGATTTAGAAATTCTCTCTTATTGTCTTAAAGAAGGTGTTGATTTAAAAGCTACTAAAAACGACAGAATGCTAGGAAATACTGCCCTATTATTGTCCATCAGACGTGGCAGCCCAGAGCTTACCCAGGCATTATTAAAAGCAAATGCAAATGTTAACCAGGTAGATTCAAATGGAGATACCGCCCTATTATTATCCATCCAATATGGCCCTCCAGAGATTACTCAGGCAATATTAGCATTGTTAAAAACAGAAGCGGATATCAATAGGGCTAATGCTCAAGGTATTTCCCCTTTATTATCGGCGGTAGATAAACAAAATAACGAACTTGTTAAAGATTTGATTAAGAGAGAAGCAGATATTAATTACGTCGATATGTGGGGTTCGACGCCTATTAGACGCGCTCAATCTTTATTCAATCAAGGTCTTGTAAAGCTATTAATGAGTTATAAACAATCAGCCAAAAAAAACATCGAGGTCGATCCAAAGATAGAACGGTTTAAAAATAAGGTTCACTTCGTTAACGCTATCGGGCATGTTTTAGGGGTTAATAATTCTATCAATTCCATTGTCATTACCAGTCCAATGAATAAGCCTGTCACAATTGAATTTGAAGGCGCGCCAACCCTACGCTCCACTGCATTATTGTTAGACAACTTAAAATACTATACCGCCTCCAAAAGCTGTTACAATAAAAATTTCTTTTCAGAAATTTGTAAATCCTTAGAAAACACCAAAAAATATCTAGAATATGATGGAACTTTAAATTCGGAAAAGGTCGCCAGTAGCCGATCAGACAAGCCCTACTTTGAATTAGACCGGGCTTATCTGATGCTGAAATCTATTGATAAAACTGACATTATTAAACCTATCATTAAAAGACTTGAAGATTCTGGAGTTTCTTTATTGCTTTCTGCGGTTAGGAATCAAAACAAAGTTTTAGTTTCCTTGCTGTTAAAAAATGAAGCTTCGATTAAACTGGCTATCGACATAGCAAATAAAAATGCAGAATTAGATCTTGCCAAAAACTTAATGATCCTTCAAGATAAATCCCAAAAATCTCAAGAAGAATTTGAAAAAACAGCTATTAAAAAACAACCCTCTTTGTTACTGAGCACAGAGGTAAAAAAGATAATGGATCCTCCCAAAAAAGATCTTAACGCAGAAATGAATAAAAATAAAACAGATCCTAAAAAATTCCGATAATCTACCTCTATACTCCTTGCATGTGCAATCCTTGTTTTTAAGAGCGTCATGATAAGATTTAGATCCGTATCTGAATTTCGTAGTCCCATTGTCTGCGCCTCCCGCAACCTTCGTACCCATTAAAGTAAATGAGGATTGCGAGCAGGCGCAAGGAACAACACCTAACCTTCATTCGCGAAGAGTATAGAAGATGAGAAGCAGATTGGACAGAATGGCTGGAATGTTAGATGATGATCTTCAAGATTGTTTTTATGAATATGAAATGGGATTATTGGATTATTTGATCTAACCTAAGAGAGAAATCCATGAAAGGAGAGGGAAATTTATGAAAAAGGTTATTATTTACTCAAAAGACTATTGTCCCTATTGTGATAGGGCTAAAAATTATTTTAAAAGTAAAGAAATTCCTTTTCAAGAAATTGATGTGACTCAGGATGAAGCTCTTTTTGATGAAATGCTAAAAAAATCCAATGGTCGTAGAACTGTCCCAGAAATTTTTATTGGTGATTATCATGTCGGTGGTTGGGATGATCTGTACGCGCTTATTCAAGAAGACAGATTAAATAAGCTTCTGGAATAATATCTAATACTATCAACCTCCTCCGCTAAATATAGACTGCCCTCTGCCTCCATTTCAAAATATCCTGCATGAAAATGAGAATGCCATAATGACAGGCAATGCCATGCAATGCGGCAATCAAAACAAGTTGATTTTTAAAAAATTACACACTAATATGTAATAATGAGGATAGAAAGACCAAATGGGGGTTAGAAGTACTTCTTAGACAAGAGGGTTATATTAAGAGATCGGGTGGTAAATACGATATTTGGATAAAAGGAGGATATCCACCCATCCAGTACCCAGACACAAAGGAGATATACCCATAGGCACAATCAAAAATATATTTAAACAAGCAGGGCTAGTGAAAATATGAATAAAATAAAATGTTATTATGCTTTATTCAAAACAACCGCTGACGCCATAGAAGTGGAATTTCCAGATTTACCCTCCTGTGTAACCTTTGGTGCTGACTGGGATGAAGCATTCAAAAATGCAACTGATGCTCTCGCCGGTTGGCTGGCGAATGCTGAACCGCAATTTATCCGCAGGCCTTCGACGCATAAAGAGCTAATAGAGATCAAGACAGTAAAACTAGAGGGAGCGCCACTAGAAACACTGGTTCCAATTCCTGTTGATGACGAAATTCTTGCAAGCTATCAAGAGTTAAAAAGATTTAATGTTATCTTTCCTTCCAGCATATTACGACGTATTGATCTCTATAGAAAAAAACTTAGATTAAAAAGATCCACTTTTTTGCAGATCGCTTGTGAAGAATACTTAGAGCACCATCAAAATATGTGAGAGGGTTTACCCCCAAAAATGTTACTATCATACAGAATAACGTTTTTCGTTATTCTATATAATAGTTCTCAAATCTACATGAGCATTGCGAGAGGGGGGTGAGCAACAACTCCTACTCCACTGTATCAGGTAAAAACCCAGCCACTTGCATACTCCAGAGTAAGGCATAATGCCCTTGTAAAGCTAAAAGACTACTATGATTTCCATCTTCAACGATTTCACCTTCTTTAAAGACTAAAATTCTATCCATATCTGACAAGGTGGACAGCCGATGAGCAACCACGATGGTAGTGCGATGGGCTGTCAATTTTTTTAGAGCTTCCTGGATATATTTTTCTGTCATGGAATCTAAAGAACTCGTCGCTTCATCCAAAATTAAAATAGGGGCATTCTTTAAAATAGCGCGAGCAATAGCAATACGCTGTCTTTGTCCACCAGATAATTTAATGCCCCGTTCCCCGACTAAAGTTTCATAACCTTGTTCTAAATGTTGGATAAATTCATGGCAATGGGCTTGCTTCGAGGCCTCGATAACCTCTTGATCACTTGCATCCAATCTGCCATAACGAATATTACCCATTAAACTGCGGTGAAACAAGGATGGATCTTGAGGGATTAAAGCAATTTGATTCCGTAATGAGCTCTGCGTGACTTCTGCAATATTTTGTCCATCGATGAGAATTTTTCCACTAGCCGGATCAAATGATCGCATAATTAAACTGACAAAAGTTGTTTTTCCTGAACCTGAAAAAACCTACTAATCCAACTTTTTCCCCTGCCTTCAATATCACGGATTTGTTTTTAAAGAGCTTACGTCCAGCTGCATAATTAAAGGTAACCTTATCAAAAATAATCTGGCCTTTCTCTATCTTTAAGGGTTTCGCCTCCGCTGCATCCGTAATTTCATAAGGTTCTTTTATCAACATCATGGCTTCGCGGGCTCGTCCAATTTCCTTAAAGAAATAAATAAAATTCATCCCCATATACCAAGCTAACCCAATTAGGTTTAATGAGCTAAATACTAAAGCCAATTCACCCAAACTAATCCAATTTTGTTGAAAGGCCCAAACTCCTAGATATATCATTCCCGCAAAAAATAGGATGGAAAGAATGCCTAAACAGAGCTGCATTAAGGCATTATACTGTAACAATTCATAATGTTTTTGAATTTCTTGAGTCTGAAATTTCGCATTATAGCGCATTTCATAGGGTTTATGACTAAACAATCGCACCGTCATGATATTACTAATGGTATCGACAATTTTCCCATTCAAGGCTGTTAAAGACTCTGAATGCTTTTCGGAATACATACCACATTTGCGCGTAAATAGATAACTCAATAAAAAATGCAATAAAAACCAAGAAAAACTAATAATGCCAAAAATGGGTTTTGCCCGATATAAAATAATGGCATTGATGCAAAACGCTAGGACCACAGGGAAAAAGATGGTAAACGATATAATAATAATCTGTGTCATGGCCTCTGGCATGCGAGAGATTCGACTGGCGATGGTTCCAGCAAATTGATCGGCAAAATAATGATGTGAATGCCCTAGGGTGTATTCCGTAAAAGACATTCTAATGGCCGCTTGAAACCTTGGTATCACGCGAGCGGCGACGAAATCATAAGTCCGAAAACCAATATCAATGATGACCCAAATACCGACTAATGCAAATAGAATAAATCCAAGACCTTCCATGACTTTATCTCGGTTACTTGCAAAATCGGCTGATTTATCAATCACTAATTGGATAAATAAGGGGAATAAGGAAGATTGGAATCCCCAACCCAAGGCTCCAATCAGCATCAATAAAAAACCTTTCCAGTGGGGCTTAATGAAATGCCAGAAAATGCCAGGAAGGGTTTTGGGGAGTACCTTTGGGAGTTCTTTTGGGAGTTCCATTTTCTGCTCGAGAGTTGAAATCATATTATCACCTATCACCTATTTAACGAAGATTATTAGCTAGGGTATTAGCCCAACTCGTAATTGTTCAGGTATAACGTCTGAATTTGCGAAAACGTTGAAGTTTGTGTGTATAGTCTCATACTCTCATCATAATATCACATCAAATTTGGAATAATTTGAATAATGGGGGTTGTAAATGATGCCGCCGTTGTATTATAATTACTACAAGCAGGGCAAAGAATGAAGGTGCGCAGATGAAATTTGGAGATTATTTTAAAGAATTGAGATTACGGTCAAAAATGACGCTAAGACATTTTTGCGAGAAAAATCAATTTGATCCTGGGAACATTTCCAAGTTAGAAAGAAATATCTTGCCAGCACCTTCCGCTGAAGAAAAACTTAATAATTATGCGCGAGCATTGGGAATTAAAGCAGGGGATGATGAGTATTTAACCTTCTTTGATTTAGCTAGGGCGTCAAGATTAATTGGTACAGACATACATAATATAACAGACGCTGAGTTGTTAAATATGCTTCCAGTATTATTCCGTACACTAGATAATAAGGAAATTACAGCTGAAAAACTAGAAAGAATAATCAATATCATTAAAGATGAAGTTAAGAAATAAAGAAAATGAGAAAATGAGAAAAACGAATCATAATATAGAATATGCGGCTGAACAGTTTTTAAAAGAACATAATCCCACAAATCAAATTCCCGTTCCTATTGAAGAGATAATAGAATTCAACCTAAAAATTCAAATAGTCCCTATAAAAGGTCTGTTTAATAGAGAGAGTATAGATGGCTTCGTTTCTCATGACTGTACTCAGCTTTATATCGACGAAGATAATTATATGCAACAAAATAATAGAGCCCGGTTTACACTTGCGCACGAGGTTGGGCATATTATTATGCATCGAAAAATAATTCGAGGGATTCACACAATGGAAGAATGGAGGAAATTTGTACTTGGCGCTGGAACAGGTAGAGCAATATATGAAACAGAGGCCAATATATTTGCAGGTTGCGTACTCATGCCTCAAGACGAAACATTAAGAGCATTCGAGGCAGCTAAAGAAAAAATTTCCAAGGTATTTGCTGAACAAAAGATACCTATACCAAAAGAGAGAAAAATTATAGCTTATGTAGCTGTTGAAATAGCAAAAATTTTTGATGTGTCTGAGCAATCCGCCAATATCAGGTTAGACAACATCGTAAAGTAATGTCCTTGGATTATTCTGTGCTATATCCAAGAAAAAATTTAACAAGTATGGTATACTTTTACTGTTAGTTATTTACTTCATTACGTTGCTATATTTCAATAGATCGCTTGAGAGCCCTATTTATTTTTATTCGGTTCTACCTCCTGCGCAAGCAAGAAATATCTAGCTTAGGAAAAATTGATGAAAAAAAAATCCCCACCCCCAAAAAACAAAAAAAATCCTTTTAAATTGGTTAAAAACTCTGAAGTTCAGGTTTTAAATCTAATCGAAAAGCTTGAAAAAAGTACTGAAAAACGGCTTTCAAGTTTTGTACAGGAGCTCGTTAAATTAAAGAAAAACCAAGCCAAACTTCAGGAAAAATTAACCAAAGCCAACAAAGCCAAAGAGAAAGAAACAACTAGAAAAGCCAAATCTATGGCCGCCAATCTTAGCTCTAAAAAATCAAAGAAGATTCTTAAAAAGAAAAAACCAAACCCATTTACCTTAGTTGACAATAACCCGGATTAATCCTGGGACTGTAATGCTGGGACCGGTTCGCAGCTGGGATCGTCCCGAGCGTTGGACCGATTCCCAAGATGCTCGAACACTGTAGGAGCAGGTCCAACGATCCCAGGATTAATCTGGGAACTACTCCCAACTTTTTCTGGATTTTACTGATAAAATAAACAGTTTTGATTATATTTACCGTGTGATACCTTTATGGTAACTTATATTAGTCTATTTAAATAAAAAACATAGGAGTCGATTATGAAAGATAGAACTCAGCAAGCAATAACCATTCTTCCTCATATTGTTCATAGTGATCTACATCTTCCCCCTCAGGTGTTGCAAACAGTTATGAAGTATCTCCATTCAAGCAATAAGAATCGGGCTGCAAGAACCTTGGACTTTGATCCTCTACTTAATTACTCTGATTCGTTGGAAAAATTAAAGTCATTGGCCACGAGAACCTTGGATAATTCTCCTCAACAGAAGACTATAACTATAACTTTTAACACATTGAGTTCCCAACCACCGATAGACAAGACTTCTGTTGAAAAAGAAAGACTCAAGCCACCCGCAAAAATGGCGCCAGGGGTGTGTGGTTACCACAAAGCGGTTTAGTTCAATGAGCAATTTTTGTTAAATTTTTAATGCGATTTTGCCAAAATATGGGCGTTCAAGGATAGTACGTGAACAGTTGCGGGGCTTTAAATGCTAGGACCGGCCCCCAAGACGTTCAAACACTGTAAGACCCGTCTTAATTCTGTGGGAACCGGTCCCAATTTTTCGGTCCCAAGTTTATTCCACTCCAAATAAGCTTCTTAACCCTTGAAAGATAGCCGGTTCTCTATCGGACCTTTGCCTTTGTCTTTGAGCCTCTGAGTTTCTGGCTCTACTCGTCCGTGGGTTACTTTGACCAGTTGCTCTGGTATTTTGCTGTCTTGACATATTAGGACTATTCGGATTATTGCTGTCTGAACGGAATGTAGGACTTTGCTGTCCTTGCATATTGGCATTGGGGTTGTTGCTGTCTGAGCGAAACGTAGGGCTTTGTTGCCTTTGCATATTACCATTACCGTTGCCATTACCGTTGCCATTATTAGGGTTATTGGGACTATTGTAATGATTGGAATTGCTGGGATGATTGGGGTTGTTGGGATTATTTGGATTCCTGGGATCTAATCTAACTGAAGGTTGTCTAAAATTCTCTTCTTTAATCGCGGTAGATTTAGAGTTAGATTTCGCAGCGTTAGGATTGCCAACAGGTGTTTTGGGTATCACTGCAGCCACATCGTCATCCTCATCGCCAGCAGAGAAACCGCTTTTTCTTTCTTTAGAAAATCGTCCTTCATCATTAAACTTTATGACAGTATTCTCCAACAGAGCTTGATTCGTATATCGTTTCAATCCATTTGGGGTTTCACTAAATTTAAACATTTTCTGTGCCCCATTCTCCACTATTTCACTGGGATGCAACCAGAATTCTGTAAAGGTATAGGGAATACCATTGCCTGCAAAGTAGGCAGGTCTATCAACAATATGAAAATGTAGGTGAGGTAATGTTGAGTCTCCACTGTTTCCAATTTGTGCCAGCATTTGACCTTCTCCTACCTTTTCCCCCATTTTTACCTTGATGCTTCCAGGTCGTAAATGAGCATAAAAAGCATATAAACCTTTTCCTAACTCCAATACTACATAATTACCCGCTACGTTTTCAGCGCTGCTTTTAATCCCTTTAGTACCAGCAACCGAAGTACCGGCAACCGATAATTGAGGTTTGTTATCCTGAACACCATCCTTGAGGGCGACGACTGTTCCACGGGCAACCGAAAAAACATCCTTACCGTAAGCATAATAACTGTCATTCTCATGCTCATTACCTTGATATTGTTTTCCATCCAAATCAGTTTGCATAAAATCAATCGCATAGCGTTGCGCAAAATAATTTTGCCCATTCATGACCCAATGAGCAGTACGATGAGGAGACATAGCTGCCAAGCCGTTTACTGCGACCCAATAATCTCCTCTCACGGGAGGTCTCACCATTACTGTCATTGCCTTATTGAGCTTTAAGGGTAGTGTTTTTAATTCGGCTTGAGAACCATCATTCTTTTTAGTAATAAAAATCCGTTGAAACATTTCTTTTGGCACATCATTTGGCGAATTAAAGGGCAATAAAAGATAAACCAATTTCATACCACCTGCTGGAATAAGTAATTCATCGCAAGGTGTATTGTCAAGACAGGTTTTGCGAACCATTTTTCGAAGCGCATTTTTATCAAAACCAAGCAAGGGGGTTTCGGTATCTTTATCATGTACCTGTATTGCATCTAAAGTAATATCGGTATTATAAAAATTGGTTAAATAGAGTTCATAAGCCATATACATTTTATCTAGTGCTTCAAAAGGAACCGGAGGATCGTAAATATCGACCATCACTTGAGCCGGTTGAGATTCTTCGATTGCAGCAAATACTGAAGATTGGCTAAACAGGCATCCATAGAGCATTAGGGTTGTCTGTAGAAAACATAAACCCAGTTTTTTCATTCTCATTCTTAACTCTCCTTTGGTGGTTCGTCTTGGTGCCGATATACTCAAAGCGAATGATTTCGCAAGCTATACTCTTCGCGAAGAGTATATTCAGTTTAATATCCAGTCTTCTATCCAGTCATAGCCAGTCTATTAAAAGTATACATGCGTCAATCTCGAGAACTGTGATAATAACGACAACGACAAGGTTACTAGCTTAGTATTGATTATGAACCACTCTTTCCGAATATCAACTTTAAACTTAAGATAAAGATAAGATAAGATAAAGCAAAAACAAATCGGGCAACCTAACTATACTATATTATATTCATGCGCCTTATCATTGTGCCTCAGTATTACGCCTGAAACTGCGGCTTGAAATTATACTGTAAAAATAGAAACAAATAGAAATGGAAACAGACACAGACACGGACACAGACACAGACACGGACACGGACACGGACACAGACACGGACACGGAAGATGAAAATGGAAATGGAAATGAAAAAAAAGAAAAAACCACTTAAAAATATAGTATTTCAAGCTGTTATAAAAGCTATACTCCCTTATTTTTATTTATTGTTACTGATAGGTCTTATAATGATTAATCCTATTGTCACGCTTATTCCCATGGTTTTTGCTCAAGATGCCGAAGGCGGAAGCAGAACACAAGCCCCGCAACCGATACTACTCTCGATCCAATATGGTCAAGGGGGAGCTGTACAAGATTATCCTATCAATAGTGGTGAGGCCGTATTTGTACAATCAAGCCCCGCATCTAATCCAAGTATGAGAGTCAATCCCCAGGAAGTAAAAGAAACAGATGCTTACAAAGATCAGGTTGGGATCCTCTCACAACAAGTTGCCCAGAATATTTCTAAAATCCGTCACAAACAACATGAAGTAGAAACAGAAGTTTATACGGTCTATAAAACACCATTAGTCATTGAAAAAACCAATCTTGAGAATGACTTACAGGTATTAGAAAAACGTAGAGAACAATTGACCTCACAACGAACCGCGAAAGAATCTTTAAAACCAACACAAGCGCCTGTTCCTCCGCCAAAAGTTGCCACTGGACTCACCGTTAAAGCAATCATTAGTGGTACAAAAGCAACTCTAATTATTCAAACTCAAGGACAAGGAGCAACGCAAACAACTATTCAAGCAGCTCTGGGTACCTGGGTACAGATATTTTCAGCCGAAAACGGACCCAGTCAGGATATTTGGGCTAAGGTAACTCCAAGGCTCGCGAGGTAAATCCTTGACTCATGGCTTTAATATACGGTTTTTATTTTACCTTAAGGTTTTTATTTTACCTTAAGGTTTTTATTTTACCTTAAGGTTTTTATTTTACCTTAAGGTTTTTATTTTACCTTAAGGTTTTTATTTCACTTTTTTGTAAGTACCCATTAGTTGAGCCTCAGCCATAATCTTTCCCATCATGGCTTTTTCTAAGGCTGCTTTATTAGGATAATTCAGATCAGGCAATACACTATCCAAAGCATATAGTTTAAAAAAATAACGATGTTCCCCTATAGGAGGACAGGGTCCACCATAACCTGTCTTATTCCAGTCATTTTTTCCTTCTTTAGTCCCTAAAGGAAGATCTTGAGAAGCCACCGCTTCCATTAAACCATTGCTAGTCGTTGGAATATTATAAAGAAGCCAATGAACATATGTCATTTTTGGCGCCTTAGGATCAGGAGCGTCAGGATCATCCACGATTAATACCAGGCTTTTGCTTCCCTCTGGTAAAGCAAACCATTCCAAATGTGGCGATAAATCTTCGCCCTCACAAGTATATTTTTTTGGTATATTCGCATGATGATCAAATGCAGAAGAACGAATGGTGAACGTCATGGTTATCTCCCTATGATACTCAAAGCCAATAATTTCGTAGGCTATAGACGCCAAGCCTCTCGCAACCTTCGTATCCATTAAAGTAAATGAGGATTGCGAGAGACTGCAGACAACAACGCCTAAAATCCATTCGGGAAGAGTATAGACCACCAGTTACCTGTTATCACTTACCAATTACCACTTACTAATTACTAATTACTGATTACTGATTACCAGTTATTTTAAGATAGACCACCGGTTTTAGTAGGTGGCGTATCATCTACATGTTCATCAGCCTTCAAGAAAGCCAATGCAGATTGAATCTCATCTAAAATATCGGGATTAGAAGAATGCATATTTTCTTCTTCAGCGACTTCTTGTAATTGAATATCATATTTCCATTGTCTGAACAATCTAATTTTATCCAACCTATTTAAAGAACTATTCTGAATGACTGCTGAAGGTCTATCAAAATATTCAGGATAATGATTAATTGCATGTTCAATATTTTTAATTTCTTTCTTGAGACCATCCTTGAGATCATTTTTAGAACCATTCTTAGGACCATTCTTTGGATCACTTT
>Ga0207050_1150_pt1 | contig 11178 bp, 10 predicted proteins | sample Alteio_BWMinCont_64_FD_153291 | JGI IMG/M metagenome (GOLD analysis project Ga0207050, IMG submission 153291) | Enriched cells from forest soil in Barre Woods Harvard Forest LTER site, Petersham, Massachusetts, United States -... | ecosystem: Environmental > Terrestrial > Soil > Temperate forest >...
ATTTAATCTTGCAGGACTTAAAAGTACACATAATTATAATGCTTATCATGATCCTTCTTTGCCATTTGAGTGGACAATGGCAATAAAAATTAACTGTGAAAAACTTGGTTTTAATAGTAATAATCTTAATCTTGGCACAATGCATGTTGAAAAAGTGATTGCTCACACTAAAATGTCTACACCTGGTATATTTTTGCATAACGGCGCAAAAACATATTTGCCCGTAGAAATAAATTTAAACTTAAATAGTAAGTTAATAGCTAATCAAAGTGTTTATGGTCTTGATATTTGCTCTCTTAATCATTGTGCTATGCATGAATTACTGCATGTTGCAGGGGGGCATGGTATAGAAGAAATTAAAATTTTATCCGCTGTATTGGATCCAGAAAAGGTGCGATATAATAAAATAAATCGTTTAAAAGATATAAGTAGTCAACAAGAGCATATTCGTAATTCTACGGCTGCAATCGATGATAGTGATTGTCTAACGGGCAACTTTAATGAGGCTCGAATGCAACTTGAAAAATTAGATATAGAGCGGGAGATTTTGGCAACAGATCTTGCTTTATTATTTGCATTGCATAATAAATCTTTAGATGAGTTTGAAAAACCACCCGTATTTAAACAGTATGATGCTTCTTTGGAAAAAACTGCGGATACGCTTGCGGCATGTACAAATGCGCAAGATGCACGGAATGCTTATTGTGCCACTAAAACTACAGGTTATTGTGATAATCATAATGATATGAAGGTGATTTATGCAAATTGGCGGTTAGCGCAGGCAATTGTAATGAGAAGAGTCATGTATCAAGCATTTGTTAAAAAAGGACAAGAATTACGCAGTTCATTCAGGAAATTCATGTCCTTCTAGATTTTTTCAGCGCTTAATCCTTCAACAAGTTCAGGATGAGCGCGGTGGTATTTGTAATGAAACTAACTCTTCATTAATCCACTTGCACCGGAGATGCTGCCAAGAACGTATTTGACGTCATCATCGCCAAATCGCATACCAACACCCACAAATACATTTGCATTCTGTTTACTGATAAAGTCATCAGCACCGAAGGTTAAGTAGATATTGCGCATTAAGAACATTCTGTTGAGCCATTTAAAATGCGGACGTTTGTCTTGGTGGAATTTATCAGGACCTCTACGATTAAAACCACGGAAATCAAATCCTTCAAATGTTGTTACCCAACGGAATTTATCATTTCTAAAGGGGAAATCATAATCAGCACCCATACCAGCAAATCCATCAAACATACCTACGCGCAGTGCCACATCGCCAAATATTTTACCAAATTGAACGCCAAGTTTTAGGCTATTACGATCAAAGTGTAACCGTTCTTTTCTGTATTGTGTTTTTAATTGATCATCAAATGGTAGTGCATTTTCGTAATAGTTGTTTGAACGCAGTACGGGAGGAGTAGTTGCTTGTGGAATATACTGTTTTTCTACATTAATATAATCAAGTTGATCATTAGTATAGGTTAATTCTTCTTCATCGCGTATTGCAAATCCTCTTTCTGAGCTCGCTATTTGTACTACATAAAAATGTTCTTCATTGGGATGAATACGAATGTCAAAATATCCTTTTGAGTCTTCATAGCGATAATTTTCTGCTGAGTGATGCATTGATTCAAAGTGTGTGTCAAACAATATTTGTAAGCGATCGAGTTTGCTGACATAGTTTTTAAAGCCAGAGACGGCAACTTTAAGATCTCTGTATGTTTCATCTTCATTAACTAATTTACCAAGAAGGCCTTTTCCTTCATCTATTTTTTCAGCTACTGAGCTGACGCTGCGCAAACCATCGCGTGCTTGTGCAGTTGCTTCTTCAAGTGTCTCTGTGGTGATTTCAACACGACGTGCTATACGACCAAAGTCACGATCAAATACCGTTGATATTTTTTCTATGCTGCTTTGGAATGTAGGAAATACGTCATTTTCTAATCGATTTGATAATGTGCGTACATTTTGACCAATCTCTAGGAATGCATCAATATTATCTTCGTTACGGGTAAATGATCGTTCTATAATAGTAGTTGCGGTAGAAAATTTATCAGCAGCATTTTCTAAATTATTAATAAAACTTTTGAACTGATTCATTCCATCGGGCCCTGCAATTGCCTCTTTGAATGATTCACTTACTTGACGTACATTTCCTGCAATCTCTTTAAATTCACGAAAAAGATCATCCACATCGATTGCATCAAGATTTGATTTTTGTAATGCATCGCCGTGATTGAGTTGACGTAATAATGGATCTCCGGGGATAACATCAACATATTTTGGCCCGAGAAATCCATCTTGTCGTACAATAGCACAAGCATCTTGGTAAAGGGGAAAGTCAGCAGAAATCATAGCAATTGCTTCAGCTTTTGCATCAGTTCCTGGTAAAAGTTTTACTTCTTCCACCCACCCAACTTTGACACCGGCAATTTTAATAGAAGCTTTTCGAGATAATCCAGAAATATCACGAAAATATAATATATATTGTGTATATTGTGAACGATCAAAACGAAATGCTCCAATTTTAAAGCCCATATAACCAAAACCAGCAAGGGCCATTAAAACAAAGATTCCAACACGTGTCTCTATTTTACCTTGCAAATCTATTCCTTTTTATTCCTGTGCTACTGTTATAGCCAATATAATTTTATTATTTTAATATCATACTCAACGGTATTGCCTTGTGAATGTTTGGTGCGTTCTACAATTGCATATACTCGTTGCGTTACATCGTCAACTTTTCCATCAACAAGAATTGAAAAATATTGTGGTGCAAAAGTTGGTTTTAATACTGAGTCTATATTTTTAGGTAAAGTCCGCAACTCTTTCCCATATACTGGCATTAATAATGTTTGCCAATCTTGTTGCCAATTTGCTCGTATTTTAAAATTTTTTATCCATGCTTCTATCTGGTCTTTTCTTTTCTTTATATCATCAACTTCAACACGTGGCAAGCCAAATAGGCCATTTATTGAATCTGAAAAAAGCCATGGCTCAAGTTTATCTGAACGTGACCATATCGTAAAGATGTCGGTTAAATAGAGAGAGGTCTGCTTATCTGATGTTGGTGGGCGGTAAAAAAGTGTATCATTAAACTGTTGAAACTCTTTATGGGTAATTAACTCAGTTGCATCATTAAATGGATATTTCATTTCTTTTATTATTTTTTCAAAAGCTACAAATAGGTCAGTGCCTTTGTGCGTTTGATTAATTAATTTACAGATTTCTTGCATTATTGCTTTCCATCCACTTTTATCATCACCGCGAAAAGCACCTTTTTCAAAATCGATAATGCGATTTAAATTAATTTTTCCATCTTCGCACATGATGCAGATGCTTATCTGAGCATCGATACCATCTATCTCTTCTTTTAAATCAAAATGTTGCCAGCGATTAAGTACTGGCAGTATACGTTTTAGAAAATCTTTTTCTGGTGTATTTGATTCTTGTTTGTCCGATGCATCTTTTTTGTTCTCTTTATTTTCTTCCGGTTTTACTGTTTTTGCAAGCTGTGCCATCCCAACCTGGATACCGCCGAGTGCAATCTCTTTAGCTTTTTCACGCGCAAGACTCATGCTAGAAAATGGTACATAAAAAGAGCCGCGGTGGCCGACATAGGTGACTACGGTCATTGCTGCTGCAATAATGAGAAGGGTGAAGATCATGATGTACCCACTATGCGCGCTAACATAATTTTTTTTAATCTGTTTCATGCTTTTACATCTGCTGAGTTAATAATTGTGCCAAATTTTCTATTATCTGAGCTACTGCTTCAATATTTTCAATATCTGCGGTCACTGGTTTCCTGCTACGGCTATTAAATGCAATACGTTGATCTGATTGAGAGACTATTGTTATAGCATTTGTGTTGGGCTGTTCTTCTGGTTTTGGCGGTGTTGGTTGATCGATTTTTTTCTGAGGAGCGGGTTTTTTAGGTGATACTGAATCAATGGGAATTTCATAGCATAAAGTATATTCATTTTCTTGTTGTTGTTTGTTATCCCATAAAATAAGTTTAATTTCTATGCTATGAGGAATGCGTGGAAATTCTTGTTCCTGTTCTTTATCACCCTCTTTTTTGCGTTCACTGACCCAATCTTTTGATGTTTTATATTCATAAGAAATTTTTGGTTTTTCTTGCGATTGTGCGTCAGCAGATTTTTGTTTCTCCTGCTGTTTTTCGATGCGTGCAGTGTACGTGATTGATAAGCTTTTAATGCCGCTAATTACTTCATATGATCGAACATTTTTATACTGAGCAAGATCTAATTCATTGCTCTCTTGACGATATAATGCATATGATTGCTCGTTGTCACTTTCTGGTTTAAGGGAATAAGTAACGCGTGCAATTTTTGGTTTTACTACACCAACATCTTTACCAACAAACACTACCAAAGGGTTATTAGTGATAAAAGTGAGTGTATCAAAATGGCCATCTTTATTGGTGGCATAAAATATTTTTTCGAGCGGCTTTGGTTTTTCTTTTTTTTGATCTTTTTTATCAGATGATGCATTTTCAGATTTCTTACTAGGGTTTTTTTTATCATCAGCTACTACTGGTGTCTCTTCATCATCCTCTTCTTGAGTTGCGTTTTTATCGGACAGCTCTGCTTGGCGTGGTACGAATGCACCCATTAAATCTTTTTCTAACTGATTGGTAGCAATACCGATGCGCAGTGATGAGCTGATAACATTATCAACTGCTGCTTGGAACCGTGTGCCTTGTGCAAGGGCGGTGAGCAAAATACCTGCAACCATTGATGCGACTAATGTTGCTATAATCAGTTCAATAAGCATAAATCCGTGTTTCATGATTTTTTTTGCTCTGGTTTTTTATAGATGAATGTTATTAGTCGTTCCTGTTTTTTTTCTTCTTGCTCTGTCCAATTAATAGTGATTGTCTCTTTATGAAGTCCTGGCAGGGATGCAAGTGAGGATTTTTGATCTATGCTTTTATCAAGTGAATAGGTGCATGATGCGTGCAGGTAAGGGATCTGTTTATCAAGGGTAAACTCTTGCGCATCAGGATCTTGCTTTTGGCGAGCTTCTATTAATAATTCTTTGCAATAGAGAATTGTATCAAATGCGTTTGCTCCACGATTAACGCGCTGAAATATCATACCATGCATAATAAAAATTGGAGTGAGCACAAGCGCGGTTATGGCGAGTGATATGATTACTTCAACAAGGGTGAAGCCGCCATTATGATTATTTGTTTTGCTAAATGCTTTCCTGCGCTCGTCCTGAGCCTGTCGAAGGATGTCCTCGAGCGCTCGAAGAGACCCTTCAACAAGTTCAGGGCGAGCGCAGCGAGAGTTTTTATATGTGTTATGGTTTTTGAAATGCATCATATTCTTTAAATTGTGCAGTAAATGGGTTAAGCACTAATCCTATCTGTAGAGGCTTATTATCTTGCATATCTTCGGTATCAGTAAAATTAAGCACTACATCTTGTGTCATACCTTCAGGAATAATATAAAACCAAACTGATGCAGCTTTATTGCGTGAAAATTTAGTCATCATATCAAATCCTTCAATAAAAAATTGCTTGATATGAAACTGACCAGATATGGGGCATGTTGTATCCTGCACCGGATCAGTGATTGGTTTAAAAGTAGCTTGGCCTGACTGATCTTTGTCATCAGATTCGCTCAACAGAGTTATCATTTTTTTTGCAACATCAACGGTAATCTGTTGTGTTTTATGAGTCATTAAAGCGTGTTGCCATCCATATTGCAATAATGTATTAAGCCGCGCTATAAACGCCTCTCGTTCATAGCGCGGTGTTGATCGTTGTATGTTTGGCATAAGGACTGAACCTAATAAGCCAATGATAGCTATTACTATAAGAAGTTCTAAAAGAGAAAAACCACTTCTTTTATTCATCCCAAACACTAATCCATTCGTCTTTTGGTGAGCCTTTTTCATTAGGACCCCACGAATGTAGTTCATAAGGATGTTTGCCGCCTGGTGTTACTTTGTAACTGAATTTGTTGCCCCATGCATCTTCTGGTGCTTCGGTATCACCTTCTTTACCAATGTATGGTCCTTGCCATTTTTTTGTTACCCGCTCATCTGAACTTTTTGGTCTTCTAACAAGATCTTTTAACACCGTTGGATATTGATTTGTATGCATTTTATACATACTGATACCATCTTTGAATCCTTTTACGTCCTGTCTGGTTTTGTTGATTTGCTGGTTTTTGTATACATTAAATAGCGCGGGACCGATCATTGCACCAAGAAGACCAATAATCATTACCGCAATTAAAATTTCCATCAAAGTAAACCCTGCACGAGTGTACTGTAGACAGGTGTTATTGTCTGTGCTTGTTGTCATAAAAGACTCCTTTGTTAATAAATATATTATTTACATTTTACCCATATTTTGCATCTGTTCCATCATTGGCATTGCAATAGCAAGAACAATAAAGCCAACAACGCCTCCCATGCCAAAAAGCATAACTGGTCCAATTAAGCCAGTCATTTTATCAATTAGTTCAATATAATCTTTTTCATAATTACTTGCGACTGTTAACAGCATAGTATCGAGTTGTCCCGTTTGTTCACCTGTTTTTATTAAGTAAATTGCAATTGGTGGAAACATTTTTGTCTGTTGTAAATATTCTGCAATTTTACCCTCTTTAACAATATTATCACGCGCTTTGCGCAATGCATCTGCTAATACACGATTGTCTATGATACTGACTACAATATCAAGTGCTTCAGAGATATGGACACCGCCTTCAAGAAGCAAACCCAATGTGTAGCTGAACTGTACGACGGCATTTGTTTTTGAGAGATATTTGATTAATGGTAGTTTTAGTTTTATTTCATCAAGTTGACGACTACCAGTTGCAGATGCGCTCCATAATTTAAATGTAACAATAGTTGCTATAGCGCCAATAATAATGATTAAAAAATAGTCGATCATAAAATGAGAAAGTGATAAAAGAAACTGCGTTGGCCATGGTAAAGCTGCTTTTTTTGAGGCAAAATTTTCTGCCATTTGTGGCACAACTTTCATCACTAAAACAGAAACAACGCCGACTGCAACAACAAGTTGTATAATGGGTTGTTGCATGGCGCCGCTCACTTTTTTGCTGATTTCCTCTCTGCGTTCAAGAAAGGCAGTTAGTCGTTCAAGAATTGTTTCTAATTTACCGGTTGCTTCACCAGCACGCACCAGTTGAATATAAATTTTTTCAAATACTTTGGGATATTTACTTAATGCATCGGCAAGTGATGTTCCCTCTTTAATGTCATCTTTTATGCGTACCAACATATTTTTAACGCTGCCTTCAAACTGTTCAGTAAGAAGTTCAATTGCTTGTAAAATAGGAATGCCCGATTTGAGTAAAATGGCGAGCTGTTTTGAGAAAAGAATTTTATCTTTAGTGGTTACTTTTGCTTCAAACAATCGTTTAAAAAAACCTGCAGTTGAAACGCCACCAGTTGCTTCAATTTTAGTAGGAAACATTCCTTGACGTGCAAGCTGTTCTCGTAAAGCACCGGCTGATGGTGCGTCAACTACACCATGTACTTTTTTGCCATCTTTTGAAAACGCTTCATATGAATATAATGCCATTAAAGTACCTTTAAGAACAATTTTTATTTCTTGTTTACTTTTATTGCTCAGCTAATCATTTCTGTGATACGATGTACAACTGATTAAGATGTTTTATTACTGTATACGGAGGCTCATTATGATTCATTATATTATTGTACTGTTTATTATACATGTTCTTTCTATTCATAGTATAAATGCTGATAGTTTTCAAGCAAAAAATATGTCGCTCGCGCATCAAGATGATTTTATAACATTATTACAACAACAATTAAGAATGCCACATTATAAAAAAGAGGTGCTGCCTAATGATTTTTCATATGTGTCTCAGCTTATCACATTTGGTACAACAAGTAATCAACCACCTATCTATTTACGCTCGGTAATAAAAATGTTTTCTAATATGTTGAAAAGTTCCCATTATGTGAATGCATATGCCTTGTCATCATTATTAGAGCAGTTGCCGACAATAGTAAACCCCTACTTTTCCTATCCTCTTACCACACGTTTTATTACTAACTCAGCACTGTATGATTCATCATTTACGGATAGATTTGCAGCAACGGTGCATTCTGCTTTATACATAAAATTTAGTACTGAATATGAATCATTTCGACAAAATCCTGATCTGTTTTTACACAATATAAGTGCTGATATTGTTTCACTTGCGCATGAAGAGATGGAATATGTACAAATTCGTAATGACCTTATTAGGTTCTGCGATATTGCTTTGAGTAAATTAATTTGGAATCCCCATGATCAGGAAAAAACATGGGAAATAACTAAGAAGATTGCCGTGCAGTTGGCACGACTTGTTGAGCATAACATTCTTGATGATTCAAATGATTTAGATGATCTGTATTGGACATTGCTCAATCGCTACTGTTATTTTTTAGAAATTGCCGCACTTGATATGCCTGAATCATTTTATAAAGCACTGAAATTTGATATGAGTTCCAACAGTAGTGTACTTTTTGCACTACCAGAACAGGACTTTATAATTGAATCTAAGTTATCATATATGCAGCGTATTATTATGGAATCTGAAGTGCGAGTGTATGGATTTCAACATGGGCTGCTACGATAGCCCCAATTTATACCCCAATTACGTATGCACTTCATTGGGGACCCCGGTCAAGATGTTAAACGGTAAATAGTGCTGAATTCACATCTGTTTATGTGTATAGTTTTTTGTAGAGAGCATAAATAACAACACCAGTGCCTAAGCCAATTAAGCAATATGTTGCTGTATGAGAAGAGTCAGATGGGTGAGGGGTAATGGATTCTTTTGGGGTCTGTGCGCTTGGTTTTTTTTGAGGTTCTCTTGAATTTTGAAAATATTGACAGGGTATGACTCCTATCGCTCTCCAGTAAGGTTCGTTGTCAGATAATATATTGCTTGCCATTATTAGTTGAACTGGATATTGTTTTTGATTGTGTAGAGTTATAGTGGATGTTGCAATTATTGTATTTTGCTTTTTAAAGCGTCCATTTACGATAATATAACTCAGTGGAATTGCTTTAATATTTGTAAGGCTATCAAGTATTTCTTGTTTATCTAGGTCATTGCTTTTCATGTTTGTCTTTTTATCAAGAAGAGGAATAAAGTGTTCATCTTCTTCGCTTGGCATGCCAAATTTTTGACATAGTCTTTTGTTTTCAGGATTAGGGCATTTAAGATTAGGGCGTTCAAAGGGATATTTGTACGGTGAATTGGTAAATTCAACGGATATAGTCATTGTTTTGATAGGCTTCTCGCTGGCACAAACTTGATGAGTGAAGCTTAATAAAGTCAAAATTATTACTAACAGGTGAAACATAAAAGTTCTCATTTTTTTATGCGTATAGTCTTTTGTATAGAGTATATATAGCAATCAAACCACCTAAACCAAGGAGGTAGTAGAGTGGTTTGTAGGAAGAAGAAAATATATTTTTTTGTTTTTGTTGCTTAAGCACTTCGAGAGCTGGAGGATATCCATTTTCTGCATGGCTAAAATTCTTATCAAGAAGTTTTCTTTCTATTAGTTCGTTTTGATCTCCTACATCACAACCGGGTGTTTTTATGAAGGCTTGAAGGGAAGATTCATGATTTTCCGTGGATAGATAATCATTATTTAGTAATAATGTGACTAACAATTGTGCTTCATTATCTAGAGTTATAGGGACTGTTAGAATTGCATTGTTCTGTGTTTTAAATGTATTATTTTGAGTTAAAAAATAATGAAATGGAAGAGCATTAATGTCTTTTAATTTTTTGTATATTTTTGCGTATGTTTGCTCATCAAATAGTTTTATGTTGTCCTTAGGTTCACATGGCTCAGTAAATATTGTTTCGTAAGTACTTAGTGCTCGTTTTTCATTATTCACCATGCAGGTAATTGGTGCTGCACTAATTGTCTGAAGGGCAATGCAAGGATCATGCTCTTGAACTTTGATATTTAAGGATTGTAACAGCTTTACATTTTTTAAATTTGAATATTTATACAAGCAATTACCGGGTTTGCAAACATTGATTTTCATATTCACTTTTCCCATAGATTGTTCACTGGCAGAAGTTTGATGAGCCAAGCTTAATAAAGTAAAAATTATTAATAACATATGAAACATAAATTTTCTCATTTTTAATGATTAATCAACACAAAAAGATAATTTTATTGTATAACACATTGCGTAAAAAACCAATGATAATAATACACTTACAAAATATCTATTTTTTTGTATAGTTAAATCATGTTTATACGCGTTAGATTACTTAATGGATTACCTGACCCGCTGTGGTACTCAGTACCAAAACACCTCAATTGTGGCTCTTTAAATGGCCTTATTGTACAGGTTCCTGTGCGCAATCGTATTATTCCTGCATTGGTGGTTGAGGAGTATGCAACAAAGCCGTATAATCTTGCATTTGATATTAAAGATATTCATGGTCTTGAGTCGTTACCTGCTGATGAACATTATCTTTTATTTTTAAAAAAACTTGGTGATTATTATCAGGTTGATCCACTTCATTTTATTAAAAGAATTCATCATTTTTTGATTAATAAAAAAGAGGACACAATTTTTGCTGATGAAAAAATAGCAAAGCATACAACAGACAGTGCGGTTATACTCACCAACGAGCAAAGCGCTGTCTGTGATTTTATTACTCCATTAATTGGCAAAGATATCTATCAGCCAACAGTATTGCATGGAGTAACTGGATCAGGAAAAACAGAAGTGTACAAACATATTTTTCTCCATGCGCTAAGTCAAAACAAAACAAGCTTGTTGTTGCTGCCAGAAGTTACACTTGCTATTGCATTTGAAAATCGTCTTAAGCAAGAGTTGCCTGATATGCCAATTTATGGATTTCATTCAGGTAAAACACCTAAAGAAAAAACTGCGGTGTGGAATAATCTTACCAATAAAACGGCAATGATTTTAATCGGTGTTCATCTGCCAGTTTTGTTACCCATTGCCAATCTTGGGGTGATTGTTGTTGATGAAGAGCATGAGGTTGGGTATCAAGAAAAAAAACATCCCAAGATTAATAGCAAAGAGGCGGCAATTATGCGAGCACAGATAGTGCGTGTGCCAATTATGCTTGGGTCAGCAACACC
>Ga0207050_1151_pt1 | contig 11152 bp, 9 predicted proteins | sample Alteio_BWMinCont_64_FD_153291 | JGI IMG/M metagenome (GOLD analysis project Ga0207050, IMG submission 153291) | Enriched cells from forest soil in Barre Woods Harvard Forest LTER site, Petersham, Massachusetts, United States -... | ecosystem: Environmental > Terrestrial > Soil > Temperate forest >...
TTGGGCTTTAGGTTACTTGAAGGCCGTCGGAACCCCCCAATTATCTGGAACTCGTTATAAGTATAAACTTAAAATCCCTAATCATGAAGTAGAACGAAGTTATGAAGATGTTTTTCATGGAAAAGAATTTATTCGTGAACGCACTAAAGAAAAAAATGATGAAGTAGTATGATATTCTCATTCTTAATAGTTCGCGGTTTTTTAGCGATAAATTAAGGTTAAAATTAGCAAAATGATTTAGGAGAATGATTCTGAAATAAGATTATATTCATTCAATGACAATTGGCTCCCATATGAAATAATTAAATCCTTATTCGAACGGCAGTCTAGTAATTTTCTGATCCTTGCTAAATAATGTTCCACTGTTCTAAATGATAGACGCATAGCAATCCCAATTTCTTTTGCAGACTTTCCTTGCATTAGAAACCATAGACATAGACTCTGTTGTTTGGATAAATGAATCGGAATACTATTTTCTCTGTGAAAAATTTTTACTCCGCTTTCGCAAATGGGGTTTTCAAATTTATCTGAAGACTCAGTAAAAAAAGGCAAGGTAAATCTATTTTTGTTCTGTTTTGCATCATGAATGATATCTTTAGCAAGTATTTTGTAATGTTCAATTAAGTTTTTTATCGAGGTTATATTATTAATTAGCCAGTGGGAATAATCAGCACCGTTATACTCAGGGCATAAGGAGTAAGAGTGCTGGCAATCCCTTTCATTTTCGATAATAAATATTAATTTTTTGGTGATGGGATTAAATTTTGAAACATATGGAGGGAAAGCAACTGCACAATCTTTATAATTTTTCACGAGTATTTCATCTGTATAGATGCCTGGCTTTATTGTTCTGCCGTTATTATCAGTGCAAATTGCTGGAATTCTTTTTTGATAATATAGTTTAAAAATTTCAGGTTCTGTAGTAAGCATGGAGATTTCACCCTTGCCAAAAGTAATATCATGGTGAAAAATATTTATTCCAACAGCTTTAAGCGGGTTGCAAATGGATTTTATAGAATCCAGACCCTTTATAGTCACGAAATTATCAAAACTTTTTGCCATTCGAATTCCCATTGATTTAGCATTTTTTCTATGAAAAATTTTTAAAAGACTGTCAAGTATCCATAGTTTTTATTATTTCATACATGCGCGAGTGTGTCAACTGCATTTATCTTTTTTGCTCGGTTTTATTCCTATGTTTTTGTTATTATTCTACAATATCTAACTATTAATATATAAAATTGCTAATCAACACGGTTTTTATAAAAATGCGAAAACCAATATTATTTGAAAAGAATAGCATAAATTTGAATAAAATTTTACAAATAGGGTATTTATACCCTATCTATAGCATATAATTATTTCGTTTATTAATTTTTTCCTAATAACTCCTTGCAAATCATAAATAATTTTAGGTGAATATTCACTTAAACAGAGACTAAAAAGGGAGCTAAAAGCTCTTAAAAAAAGCATAATGCCTTTATAGGCACTCTTTACGTCATGCAACTTGATATTTCGTTTCCCACTTGGGGTATATATGCCTGATATATTACTGCAAACATTTTAATATTATCCATGAAAGTAGGTCTACTAATAATATCAATCACAATTCTGTAAAACAATACGGTATTAATACCTTATTCTTTGTTAAAGTCTGATTAAATTGTGATAAAATTGTAGATAATTTATAGAAAAAAATGAGATTGTCTAAATAATTCTTAAATAAGTTTAGATTTGGTGGTTTGGATTAATTTATAAAAATTAATTGCTTATTTTAACTGAATCTAGTGAAACTGTATAAGTTTTTCCTTGAGCAGACTTGAGGAAAATTTTTTCATGGTCCCAGTCGACCAGTTCATCAGAGACATGATGCTTGGGTTCTACTATCTTATAAGATAATTTAGAGTTGCTGTTTTTAAGCTTTATTAACTGATTGTATTTTGCCTGCAAGAAATGGCTTTTATTTGCGAGATGTACAAATGAGCTATCGTTTGAATCAATTTCAACTAAACCAAAGGTTTTAATATTATACAGGCTGGCAATTGACAATATTGACGATTTGCTCAGGGTAGGGGTTAACCATACTTTAACATCATCTGTATTCAAAACTTCAATATTTTTCACATATCCATCCTTCATAGTAATTTTTTCAAGGATACTGATTGTTGGATTTTGGGTATTATTTAGGCTTTCTAAATTTTGTTTTACTAAAATTTCGCTTATTTGGTTATTTAACCAATGATGAGCATCCGAAAAAATATGCATTATTTCCGGTTTTCCGGGCAATGGGTCCCAAAATTGACTATTCCATTTATCTTTTGTTGTTTGCAAGTATACCTCAGAATTTAAATAGGGTTTAAGATACGCGGGATCATATTGTAATCCTCTTTCATGCAGCATTTCAAATAACAAAATAATAACCGCTTGGGCCAACTCTGGATTGCTTGTTTGTAATGCTTTTAATTTTGACAATAAAATATTCTTAGTTTTATTCCATTTAAGGAGAGCATTTTCAACTGAAAGCTCTTCATCAAGCATTTTCAGATCCAATCTATAATCTGTTCTGGCATGTTCTGCATCATGGTGAGAAAATCCGCCAATTTCTGTTTCAAAACCATCTACTTTTACTTTGGATTTCTGAGGATTTTGAAAAGAAGGATACTCCAGTAGACCAATAATATATATTGGGGCAGATCGAGTTTTTACAAAAAATTCTATATCAATTGGTCGAAAGGAGAAAAAAATAAACGCGTTAGATGCCGAATGCAAATTGGAAAATTCATTTTCTGTTAACAATTTTGCAATTGATTTTGGCAGCTGTGGATCTAATCGTTTAAATATCGCATCCATAAATTCCAAATAACTATAGACTACTTTGATAGTTTGTTTGTAAGGCACATGATTGTCGAGCAATATTTTAAATTGTTGTGAATAAAAGGAAAGTTTTTTTCTTTCAACATTATTGAGGGCTTGATATTCATTGGGCTCCGACAATCTGAAATTAATGTCAGACCTTATTTTATCGATTGTTATTGACATTTCTGGCATTTCAAATTCTAATTTATTCTGAGAAGCTACTTTTTTACGTTCGCTTAATGTAAAGTAAAGATCGGCTGGTGATTTTTCCCATGCTTCGAAAAATTGATTTTCGTAAGTTTCATATTTAGATTGGGCTAGATTTGATTGTATAAAGTTTTTACCTATTTGAATACCGTTTGAAAAATTTTTTAAAAGACTAATTTCTACGATGTAGGTAAATACAAAGACCAAGAACAGAAAAATTAGAGCTTGTTTAGTAGGTTTGCAGTATTTCATTGTATATAATTTCATGACTCACTCCGGATTAATAGTCTAAAAAACAACAGAAGCTAAAGCCTGAAAATTTCGATAAATTCGCCCTGAGGTTGTTAATTTTTCTAATAGGAAAAAATGGCTTTAAAGCATATTGCTATGTATAAATGTATCATGGGAAACCTGGGTATACAATAGGGTAATGATACCGTATTGCAAGCTGATTTTTTTCTTGGTAGAGTTCTCTTATTGTAATAAGCATCTTCCAATTGTAGAAGATTCTGTATATCAAAATAAACTTGATAATCTTTCGAAATCTTATGATTTCAAGTAATTTTAAGTCTCTTAAATTTATTGATCAAAATTGTTTTTCCAACACAACAGGAGCTAAAAATGAGTAACTTAATTGAAGTTTTTAGAGAGTTGGGCTACGCCTCAGAAACTCAACACCTAGCTATCGTTAAATTAATGACTTTTGACAATGTATTCAGCGAGCCCACAAGCAAGGAATCTTCTGAATCTCGATTGATTTCAGATGATGCCGCTAAAAAAATATTAGCTAGCCTCAACTTTAATTCATTAGAAGCAGCGATGAATTTTTTTATTGAATCTACAGATAAAGTATGGCTACGTTCAACTCATCAGAAAGAGGGGACGAATGTACAAAATCAAGCATCAAATACTGTTAGGTGGACAGAGGAGGAACCTGAAAAATATAAGAAATATAAGGAAGAATTGATTAAACTTTTAACATCATTAAATATGGTCAACCAGTCCCCCACTTGGCCAAAAAATGTTAATTATAATCATGTTATTGTTCATGGTGCGCTTGAAATTCCTCAGATGAAAGAACGACTGGAGGCTTTAGAACCCTTTGAAGGAATATTATATTATTTAACTAGTCCCAGGGGATGCTTCAATGATGAGCCTTCTGTTGCAGAAATCATTGCAGATTGGTTAGGAAAACCCGAGAAGGTGAACCTAATACGTAAAGTTCTGTTAGAACATAAAGATAGTTCCAATTGGTTGAATAATCTCACTGCCGTTAAAAAAGCGATTCTTGAAGTAACTGATACTAGCAATTGGCCAACAGGAAAGGGATTCTATTACCTTGATCCCTCTATTTATCAAGAAAATGGTAAAGACAAAGAAGGCAAATTAGTGAAAGATCTAAAAGATTGGCCTGTGGCAGCAGATATTGTGGCCCATAGGCTAAAGAAAATGCAAGTCAGTCACCCTGGACAGTTTGATAAGGTTAAACTAGTAGCCCTCCCTACATTAGGTAAAATGGGTAAAGGTTCTGATGGTAAACCTGATCGGAAAATAGCAAATACAGATGATAATGTGGAATTGTGGTTTAAAGATTATGGTCAAAAATTATTGTTAGATAAACAAAATCAAAAATCCACGCAAGATCAGAAAATTAAAATTCTATTTATATCAAGTGAAGCTCAACGAGAATTTCAACACCAAATAGCTTGTAAATATTTATCACCAGCCCATTTTGAGGTGTTGACTATTTGTAAAAAGGCGCCGGAAATAAAAGTTAATTTTGTTCTGGATTCTCTAACTAGATTATTTTATGTAAAACGTGAAGCTTGGTTAAAGAAAAAGGCTGGCTCTGGTATTGCACAACCAATTCTAACTCAAAGTACTATTGCGACAACTAATTCTAATTCAAGCATTTCAGCTAAAGAAAGTATGGCTAAAATAGCTAGCTCTAGTTTTGTCCCTAGTTTTGTCTCTAGTTCTACCCCTAGCTCTGCTATCAGTCCTAACCAAACAGATAATGTTAGTATTGCTACAATTGAAGCTCAACCAGGGATATCCACGAAGGCTCCACTCAAAAAGTAAAATTAATTAAAAATAACATTAATTTTTAATCGCATCCTCCAAGGGTCATTTCTTTAGATTTTGCCTTTTCAGGAGGAGCAGTGGATTCTGATCCCTTCCTGAAGTGGAGGCTGGGTAGAAAAAATTTTACCATGTTAAATTATACAGGGTGTATTTTAAATTTCAGAAGATATTATACTAGCACAATTGGAGATATTATATGATAACGATTACAGCAGTCAAAAAGGCAATACATGATGGAAATCTGAATGTAGTAAAGGAATATTTTGAAAAAATTGAGCAGTCTGAAGCCCCTGCCCCCCACTATCTTTACAAGGTCAAGGCTGAATTTCTATTTGAATCTGTGCAAGCAAATAATTTAGAAGCTGCTCGTTATTTACGTAGTTTAGATGCCTCATTTACTACATTAATGATGCGCTTCGATAAAGAAAGTGAAAAATTTGTTGAAACCAAATCTGCTCTACATTTGGCAGCAGAGTTAAATAATGTTTCCATGTTACATCTATTCTTAGGAACAGAATCCGGAGAAAGCAATATTCAATTTGAAAAACTTCAGTATCCTTTGAATAGGGAAGATGCACAGGGAAATACCCCTTTGCATTATGCTTGTAAGGGGGCTGTATTTTCTGCCGCTAAATTATTAGTTGAATTGGGCGCCAATCCCGAAGTGGAAAATTCTAATAATCATTCAGCTGCTTCTATGGCTCCGGATTATTGGCAAATACGGAAGCTATTCCAGAAAAAAATAGAAAAAATCGTGCTATTTGGCGATCTTTCAGATCTAGATCCTTTACGCTTGACACAAGCCCAAATTAATTACGCCCTAAATATTGCTTATAAAGGATGGTTTCTCTATAAACACGATAATATAGGGGATATCGTTAAACTTTCAAAAATAGTAAGAGACCCACATTTCCGTCCTTTAGAAGATCCCTATGGGTATTCTCTGTTGTATATAGCACTCCTTACCAAGAATCAGGATTTATTTTCTGAACAGCTAAATAGAGCTAAATTTTTAGAATCGAAGGATTATTTAACAAGCATTAGAGAATTATATTTAGGAGCTTGTGAGAGTGATAATTTATCCGCGCTTTTATTGTTGTTCGAAATTGAACCTGTCAGAAACTTGAAACGTAGAAATGAGGATGATTATTTAGTTATTGATATGCTTCGTCGCGCTTCCTTAGGTTGTATAGCAACACCTTCTTCAAAAATGATAAAAGAGATTTTATCGAGAATTGAACTTTCCTCACAAGAAATTTTGAAATTAAATGATATTGAAAAGTCATTGAAGAAGTCGATAGAATCATACGGTAACGTGTATTCCAAGGAAGTGCTCGCTGAAAAAGAAAATATTCTTGATATTCTGCATGCATATAAGCAAAAAGTCTTTATGAAAAAAGTTGCCTATGGAATTTTAGCAGTAGGTGGCAGCGCTTTAGTGGCGAAATGGAGTTACAATCAGTATTGTTCTAGAAAAAACTCAAAGGATAATGCGGATTATAATACAAGTTCTAGTCAGGACTCAAGTGCAGACTCAAATCATAGAAAAGAACTGTTTCCACAACCCAAACGTAATCGTAGTCAGCCAACAATGTTTCCTAATGGTTCAACAACCCCCAAAGAACAAAAAGCGGCCTTTCACAGCCATGCCAGTTGGTTTTCTTTAGGTAAATCCAAGGGTATAGGATCAAACTCAGTTTCTCCGAATTTATCTTGCTCCATGCCTTTATTTGGTTTCGGAAATCATTTTGCTTCTCATAATACCCTTCATCCTAATGGTATGGGTTTTAAATATGGAGTAAGGGTTCAACATCAAAATACAAGGTGTTTATCAAAATTATTTTTGAGACGATAAAATAATTGAAATATCTCGACATGTTTGATGTAATTTGAAACTAGTGATGAGGATCCGGGGCAAAGTTTGGATGCGAGCAGATGATTTATTGATGAAATATGGCGAGCTGAGTAATATTCTTTAGGGAGAATAAAATGCTTACAGGGTTTAGAAATTGTGCAACACAGCAAAAAGTTAAGGAAGAACAAAAGAAAAAAAATGAAAAACAGATCTTTATGCGAAAGTTGTTAAGCGAGGCTTTACATGAAGCAGTCGTAGAAGATAATTTCCGGGTACATATTGAAGGAGAACCTTTTCGTGTTGAGTTTAAATTTCCAGAAAACTACAACCTCCCTATTTTGAAAAAAGAACTGGAAGCAAATAGATTGGTTGCCTTTGAAAGTAAAATATTAGCATCGGAGATATTAGTGCATACATTTAAAATTGCACCATTGCTTAACGAAATAGTTGAAGTGTTGTATAGACCTATTTCAAGACCCAGAATGTAAGTTGACCGTTCATTTTACAGACAAATTGAAGGCAGCATGTAATTCTTATTGTAGCTTTTTTTCTTTTTAAGACCTCCTAAATGGAAATGAAACATCAGGTTGGTGAGACTTTACATGAAGTGATCAGCATAAGATTTACACTAAAGGTTCTTAGGTTTAATAGGTTCGGGAGGCCTAATGTTGCATCGACATTCTCTAAATAGGCTGTACCCTTCTGGGGTTACATATTCATCAATAGGGGATTCGAGATCTGCAATATGTTTTCTAAATAGTAAGAAATTCTGGGTTTTTAGCTTATTTGGTTCCCAAGTATGTTTGTAGACTGATAGTAAATCCAAATCATTTTTTGAGTTGATTAATTGATTTAAATTTAAATTAAATTTTTTACTTTTTTCTTCAAGACCACTTAAGGAAAGGAAGTTTCCTTGATTCTTATCTTGGTTCTTATCACTGGCATTATTATTGGCACTAGATGCCTGCATTTCTTCATTAGATTTACTCATATGGAGTTCCTTACTGTTTATAAAAGAATATTTTCCATTTGATTGCGAAATTCTGAAATGTGATGCGATAAAGCTGCCTTTACTGCCGCCACATAGTTATGAACTTCTATTCTAAACATGGACAACCTGAATAATACTAAGTAAATTGCGACTAATAAATAGGGTAATGCTACCCTATTGCAGTCTTTTGGATTTTCTTATAATATATTTATTAAATTAGGAGTCTAAGCATGTCGACCTTAAACCATGGATGCCTGCGCTAGAAGATATATATAATTGCTTAAACTTGGTAATGGAAATAATTGCATATAATGATTATATAAGAAAAATTGAACTATTTTAATTTTAATCCTATGTGGCCAAGATAATAGTGGAGAAAGGGCAAAAGTTAAAATAATTATGATGATGAGGGGGCATGCTGCGAAAAAATAGGGACTAAACCGAATAAGTTCCTATTATTAAAAGTTTCAATATATTTTCAGTTTTTACAGGGGAAAGAATTTATGCTTAGTTTAAGCTATTTAAGAGCAAAGCGGTTAGATAAAAAAGTATCGAAAGAAGAAAATGAGACAACACTCATGAAGATGCCGTTAGAAACTCACTCCTTACAGCCAGATGGGTTTTTAGATCACTTGGATTGTATAGGATGATGATCGAGAAAATAAAGCGTCCTAAATCAACTAAATCAAAATCATATGATAGGCGTGTTAGACTAATTAGTTCAGATGCAAATTATTCTAGACAAATAGAGCGAGAATTACTTAAGGCTGCCGAAGATGAAAATTTTAAAACAATGGATGAATTATTAAAAAAGGGATCCAATCCTGCTTTGTATGGCTATAGAGGAACTCCTATTATCTATAGTTTGTGTGGGGAAGGATCGTTAAAGTCTGCGGTCTATTTAATTAACAATAAACCAGACTGTGTAAATGCTAGAACTGATCATGGACATAGTCTCTTAATTATATTGATTTCTAGAGGAATTTTTCAAAGACAATCAGCACTAGTCAATCAATCCGAAATAGATGAAGTAATTGAATTGGTTTTGAAAAAGGGTATCGATGTAGATTATGAAAGAATGACCCCAAATGGTTCATTAGGGTCAGTTTTACATACGAATATGCCATTGAGTTCACTAGAAATCATTTTAAAGTATAACCCGAACCCATTTATTTTGGATTGTTGGGGTCATACGCCTGCTCAGTGTTTAAAAAACCAACATGCTTTTAATAATGACGAGAAGATCACACTTTTAAAAAAAATTCAAATGATGCAGGCATATGAAAAGCAATACCGATTGCATAATAGTAAAGGCTATCTCTGCAATCTCTCCAGAATTTCTATTTTAACCGCTTTTATGAGAGCTAACCAAGAATCATCTATAAAAAAATCGATATTACCCATTATCCCCTTTGTTACAACCATTGCAGATATGACGCCACAAAGTACAGTAGACACTAAAACGATTCTCGATGTGGAGTCCAGCAAGTTTAAAATAAGTTTAGAGGCTACTGCTCAAACAAAGGAAGATGCACAAGATAGTTCCGCAAAAATAAAAGTTGGATGCTGACATTCCGGAGGTGTTTAGCCAAAAACCAGTAATTTTGTTATCACAAGCAAACGCTCACCTGATGTTCTGGTATTTGTATTCGCTAAGCGAATATAGGCTGGTAGGAGTGATCGTTTTAATCGTGTGTTTCCGATTGGAGTCTCGTCTACGGACTTTGTGGAAGACACCCGTCTCGCCATCTACACCAAAAGGCAAATATTGAAAATCAAAAGGTGAAGATTTAACTTTTTAAGAATTTTTGTTATCGCCAAGCTTCATAAATCACTATCGCCACTGCATTGGAGATTTAAACTCCATGCAGTGGTTTGCATAGGGATTAAGAGTTTTTGTTGGAAATTGATCTAAGATTTTTGGGGAAGCATATTTGTCTGGTTGGCACCATAAGATTAGGTCTGCTGCATAAAACTTAGGGTATTTATACCCTATTGTCATATCTCAACGTCCTCCTTATTATTCTATTTTATATTTTTGAATCATAATTCCAATGATTTAAATTGATTAAAAAAATTATATTTATCTATTAGATAAATAATGTAAATAATAAATGGGGATTGTAATGCAGAATATTCGTGAAATTGAAGCTAATTTAAACGCCGAAAAGGAATTGAGTGCTAAGAAAAAATTGAATCAGGGTATATCTCAGCAACCCGTACAGAGCTCTAGCTCTAGTTCCGGATCCAGTTCTAGCACTGTAGATGATAACACTCTAAAATATACAAAGGCTATGGGACGAGGTCTTTGGAATGCAGGGCAAGAGACAATAGAAGCTCTTTATAGCCCATTAGATAAAATTGTTTATCCAAATGCTGTTCTATTATATGATCTCCATGTTGAAATGGCAGGGGCTGTTAATCATTTCCCAAACCCCTTTATCCCTCTGATACAATGTGTGATTGCAAAAAATCCCAAAATATATCTTGAAACCGAAAAACGTAATAAGGGTCGTATAGATAATTTGTATTCTACATATCAGGGCTTTGTTCAGGGTTCAGGACCTGCAAGAACAGAAATGCTCACCACAATCGCTGCCACGGCTTATATTCCAGGAGCCCTGACAAAAGCGGTTATGATGGCCAAGAATTATAAAACCTTTGGTAGTGTCAATCATCCGCCCATATATTATAACGATAATGCGGATATAATTGTACCAAACCCAATGGTAAAGTATGTGACAGGGGAAGAAATCAGAAAACAAGCAAATGCTGAATATATGTACGTGATTGATCAAAATGGAAAACTAATCATTGCGGACCAAGATCTCAGAGAACCCATGATCGTAGATGGGGAGCAATGCTATACGACAACACATTCAGATATCATCGGAAATGCTCCAGTTTCTAGTGCTGGCTATGTTCATATAAAAAATGGTTGGATTGATGCCATTGAAATACATGAATTCACTAATCATTATTTGATTGAACAAATACCTAATAAAAATTTCGTTGAAACCATATTTTCAAAGCATGGGTATCCGGATGCAAAAGGAAAATTCATCATTGATAAGCATAATAAGGTTGAAATTCCTAATATTGAGCATCTCTTGAAATTGGATCAGTATTATGGTCATGATGAAATGATCCCTGGCGTT
>Ga0207050_1152_pt1 | contig 11126 bp, 12 predicted proteins | sample Alteio_BWMinCont_64_FD_153291 | JGI IMG/M metagenome (GOLD analysis project Ga0207050, IMG submission 153291) | Enriched cells from forest soil in Barre Woods Harvard Forest LTER site, Petersham, Massachusetts, United States -... | ecosystem: Environmental > Terrestrial > Soil > Temperate forest >...
TGCTGTTCCCGCTCACGCTATGCGTGTACCACTGCAATGTGTGTACCACTGCAATGTGTGTTTGATATCACTGTGCCGAAGCAAGGTCTGGACCGTTTTTGGATCCGTGCCGATGTGCACCAAGAATGAAGCCAGGCTGTGCCGAAAGTTGTGAAAACCAAATCGCCGTGGATCATCTTCTACCAATTGGCCTTTCTCGTTGAAGTGAAAGGAGAGAAGCCCAGCCTTCGCCGCCGCTGGCCGGAGATAATCTTCCACCAACATGTTGGCCACCCGCGGCTTCCTGCCTTTCAGCCGAGATGACGGAAACACCCAGTCGCTCAGCTTCGAATATGGCGTCTGTTGCTTCCAAGATTGTAGAAATGCAGCCAACAGAGGATGCATGGGAACCGCTGCTCTTGAGGCTTTGGTTTTTGGCTGGCCCATTTGCCCATCAGTCCATTTGCGGCGCACTTGGATAAGTCCTTCAGCAAAGCTTACATCTTGCCACTGCAGCCCCAAGCACTCTGAGATACGCAGGCCTGTGGCGGCGGCCAACAGCGCCAAGGTATGCTCCGGATCTTCCAGATTCTCCAAGACCATATAGGATTGCTCTGGAGTGACGATGATTGCTTCGTACTCGCTCGTGGTCGCGCACCGGACAAAAGGCATCGGATTCGACTCTTGGGTTCGAGGAATCAGGCCATAACGTTGACTGTGCTTGTAGACGCGAGACATGACGCCGCGCATCTTGTCGAGTGTCGGATTGGCCAGCTTCTCGTCACGCTTCAACGCTTCCAACCATGCCTCGACCTCGAGTGGCTCGATGCCCAACGCAATCCGGCTACCCCATTGGGGCAACAGTCGATTGCGGATAACCCGCTTGTAGCCTCCCAGGGTTGTGTGCGCTTTTCCTTTGATGGATCCCGGGCTTCCACCTAGCTCATGTTCCATGTAATGGTGTGCCAGATCGGCAAATGTTACTTTTCCATGCCAATCCGCCGGATTGATATGGAGATGGAGTCTTTCTGCCTCCGCCCGAGCCCAATCTTTGCTGGGAAAGTCTTTGACTAGTCCAATTCGAATCTTGTTCTCAACACGCTTACCGTCTGACTTTCGGACGGCCCGAAAGTACAACATCCATGTGCTCCCTTCTTTGCGTTTTTCCTGCTTCAGCCAACCTTTCTGAGTTCTGAGTGGCATGCGTTGATCCCTCCTTGAAGAGAAGTCAAACGGGGATCGACAAAAATCGATGGCCCCGCGGTAGAGAATAGAATGTTAGATCCAATGAAAAACGACGATGTCGAAAGTAAGGCAGGTCCAAAAAGACAAACCCTGTCACCGCGGTTTCCGGCCTGGTCTGCGCACCCGCGATTGCGGTATCTCAAACAAATTGGAGCTGATGAGCTGCGGCAATTCCGCGCGAATTGGGATCCCGTCCCATGGACAGCGCGTGGCATGCATGAGCAGCTTCGAAAGGAACTTACTAGGGGACTAATCTTGACTTATTATCCCTGCTGTCCGGTTAATACTCAAACAGAATCAATTGGTTAGAGTTATCGAGCAGCTCAGAACGGGAGTCGAAGGCTGGCGAAGAGCGACGACTTCCAGCGCGACTTTATAGCGTGGCAGAAAGAAAGTACGCAGGTAGTCAACCAACCGCATGGCCAAGGGTAGCGATCATGTAACCTTAGTTGAACCGCACCCGCAGAATGGTACCCGTCCAACCGCTTGATTCTGTTCCGCAACAGCATTTTGATGACCCACAACCGCGTGAAATTCAAAATACCGGTTTTGATGGATTTTGCGATAGGGACAGGTCGCCACGCCACCCGCACAAAATAGTACCTTTGATGCTTGTTCAGCATGATTCTAAAGGCGATTTGCGCCAGGCCATCCCGGAAGGACGCAGATTGTTCTTGCAAAAGGTTCGAGAATTAGTATATATTCCGATATACCGGAAGGATTAATAAGGGGCCATGACAACAGCAACAATGGGAACATTGACTCCCACGGAGGCCGCTGTGGTAGCGTGCGTGTCTGTTCGGGATGTGAACCGGACTGTCGATGAGAAGATCCTTCCGGAGGATCTTTACGCAATAGGGACTGATCGAACCCGTAGATTCTATATCGATGCTTGTACATTCATAGCGTTCTATTTTAAGGCTGCTGATCGGCTCACCTCAGAGGAGCGCCTGCGCACGATCACCCAGGCGAGCGCGCACTTGCGAAAGTATTTCAAGAACGGGCGGGTAAAGGAATGGATCGTGAGCGACGATTTTCTGAGAATCGACTTGGCTCCGTTTTTGAAAGGTGTACACGAGAGATTAGCCAAACTGGAGAAAGCTCGTGCGCTCGTAGTAGAAGATCCGCAGATCTTGGATGGAACTCCAGTGATCGAGGGGACGCGCATCCCTGTCTACGATATCGCGTCATCCGTTGAAGCGGGAGTGCCCGTTGAGCGCATACTTGGAGCCTATCCCGGACTCAGCGCCGAAAGGATCTCGCTAGCGGCGCTGTATGCCCAGGCTAATCCGCTGCGAGGCAGACCCCCGCGGTCACCGTCACCGCCGCGCGGAGCCATTATCGTTTCCAGCCGACGCATACCCCGCCGAAAACAAGCATCATGAAGTTATTGATCGATGAATGTCTGAGCGAGGAATTAACGAAACTGGCTCAGAGACGCGGTCATGTCGAAGCATCGCATATTCGCTGGATTGGAAAGTGCGGCTGGAAAGACTGGGAACTGAAGAGCGTTATTCTTGATGGCGATTGGACATTTGTTACCAAAAATAATATTGACTTTCGTGGCCCCGATGACGCTCCCGGATCTAAAGGACAATATGCGGATGTGACCATCCATGCTGGTCTGGTATGCCTCAACGGCCCCGGAGGGATGGATCTGAATCTTCAGGTGGAGTTGTTTGGAACAGCGCTAGATGAACTCGATCGTGATAGCGATCTTGTGAATCAGGTACTAGAAATCACTCTTACAGACTTGGGAAAGGAGATTGTGGTGTTGCGATACAAACTGCCTGCGGAATCGTAGAAGAAACGGCAAAGGCAAAAAGGAGCCGACATTTTTGTCCCGAGCGGGGAGGTGCGCACGTAACCCCGCAGCTGTCCGACCATAGAGTCTACGAAAAGGGTCACAAGTCGATGCCGTAGGGTGACAAATTTCAAACGTATTGAAAAGCTTAAGTTTAGCGCAAGAGCAGGGAGTTGAGGCCGGGACTTTTCGTAACCGTCAGGGCAACAAGAGGCAAATGCCACTCGAATTGGGGCCTTGACGTTACAGTCCTTGGGCCTGCTGACGATCAGAACTCCAGAACACGCATGTTAGAGGAAAGAAAAAATCACCCAAGGTCTCCACCCAAGATGGGCCTGTCTTCCACGTACTTCCAAGTAGTTGGGCAGCCCTTATATACCTTGTAAGTGTTTGAAACTACTTGAAAGAATCGCTGAAAAGGCTGGCGTCGGCGGTTCGATTCCGTCCCTGGCCACCACAAAATCAACAACTTACACCTTGTTCCGTCAACACCTCCAGTCCGCTCTTGGTCCGCGCTGGTCCGCAATGCCTCAGAATCGCACCCAAGATCGCCCCTTCCGCAGCCATGCTGTTCCCGCTCACGCTATGCGTGTACCACCGGACAGACTTTTTGCCCGTCATCGATGGAGGAAAAACCTGTTTGGGATTGCACGCTCTGCGAACTTCAGAATTTGAGAGCGCTCTCAAAGAAATGGCCGCGTTCAGCCGCCGCGCTGAAGCTCAGCCAGCAGTCTCCCAAGGCCGGTGCGCTTAACTTTGCGGAGGACGGAGTCTGCCCGGCGCTTGTCGTGGAGAAGGACTCTTAGAAGTGAACTATGGATATACAGCTCGCCTTTGCCATAGTCAACGAAGCCTAATTTTCTGAACCGAGTCATGAAAAAACTGACCCGCGACCTGGTGGTGCCTATCATCTCAGCAAGGGTCTCCTGACTGATTTTGGGGATGACAGTCTCTTTCGCATCTTCCTTGCCGAACGGAGCAAGCAATAGCAGAGTGCGAGCGAGTCTCTTTTCGCTGGAATTGAAGAGCTGGTCAACCAAACTCTCTTGGTATCGGATTTTTCTTTTCAGCAGATACGCTACGAACATGTCTGAGAACGCTTGGTCCCCGTGCAGAGCAACCATCATCGCCTTCTTGTCGATTCGTATGAGTTCGCAATCTCTCATGGCGGTTGCCGATCCCATGCGTACCCGCTGCCCTGTCAGGCTGTATTCTCCGAAAAAGTCTCCCCTATTCAAGATGGCCAGGGTTGCTTCCTTGCCGCTCTTGGACAGGACCGTGAATTTGACTTTGCCGGACAGGATGTAGAAGACTGAGTCAGACGCGTCCCCTTGCGTAAAGACGGTGCGTTTGTCGGGAAAGGCCACAACTTTCCTGGCTTCGCCGATTGTGGCAAGGAGTTTGCTTGGGTTCCTTTTTACTCCTCTCGGCCAGAGATGTTCTTCCAGCAGTTGGGAACCGTCGGTACGGCTGGCGGGCTCATACGCGCGTTTCAGATGGATCATGACCATCTCCTTTCATGCCGACTTCGATAACTCTGCTGCGCCCGCCGTCGGCGCCACAGGTCTTTCAGGGCGCAAGCGCCGCAGTAATTATTATATCGTGGTGCGATAATATGTCTCAAGATAAAGATCGCGCAGGCGTTGAATCATAAAACAAGGTAATCAATAGGAGAGCATACAGACCGATGAAGAAGGACTTCAAAGTTGGAGATCATGTCGGGTGGAACTCGGAAGCTGGTCACGTCCGGGGAACGATCAAGAAAAAGATCACCTCGGCCATCGCGTTTAAGGGCTACACGGTCCGAGCGTCGAAGGAGGAGCCGCAGTATCTGATCAAAAAACGACACGACAGACCATCTGGCCATGCACAAGGGATCAGCGCTCAAGAGACTCAAAAGCAAAGTATGAACGCGCTAAGAACAAGAACTGTCGATTGCGTGAAAAAACGGAGAAAGGAAGAATCTTCACTGCTGGTGATGACGATTGGACATTCCACGCACACGCTCGGGGAATTCATCGGCCTGCTTCAGGCACACGAGGCAACTTGCGTTGTAGATGTGGCCCGCTATTTCCACCTGGATGATGGCGACCTCCAGCGGCTTGCCAGCAAGCGCGGCGCGCACAATCGATTGGGCTTCGCTGTTCAGTTAACCACCGTTCGTTATCTCGGGCGATTTCTCGATGACATGACCCAGGCTCCGCGCAGTGTCTTGAGTACGTTGTCCAGCCAGCTTGACATTCCCGATGCGAATTGCCTTTTGGATTACCGAGACCAACGTCAACGACTGCGACACATCGAAGAAATTTGCTGGGAATACGGCTATCGAGAAATTACTTCGCCTTTTGCCGGACTCCGATTGGCGCGCTGGCCCTACGCAGCACAATGCTGGACGGGAACCGACCGCCCCATTGTATTGTTTGAGTGGGCTACTTCCTGGCTGCTGGCGCATAAGGTTCTGTTGCCCGGCGCGAGCACGATGGAACGCTTCGTGACCAAGCTACGGCAACGTGTGGAACAGCGTCTCAGGCTCCTGCTCGGACAAAGCATTTCCAAAGACGGCCAACTTAAACTGGAGGCCTTGCTGTTGGCGCTGGAAGGCAATCGCCGGTCGTGTTTTGACCAACTGTGGACGGGTCCAACGAATATCAGCGGTCCTTCGCTGGTACGAGCGCTGGAGCGGCTTGACAAGATTAGCAACCAAGGCATTACGTTGCCGGTGGCGTGGACCATTCCGGCCAGCCGCATCGCCGCTTTGGCACGCTTTGCGATCCGCGCTAAGGCAAAGCGATCAGCAGGCTCCCAAAATCCCGGCGCTTGGCTACGTTGGTGGCGTTCACGCGGACGCTCGAAGGCTCAGCCCAGGACGATGCTTTGGATATTCTGGAGGCTTACTACATGAGATATTTGGTGCTGCGGAAAAAGCTGACCGAAGATCCTGCCTGCGTAGCCTTCGCGATCTGGATGCGGCAACCATCACATTGGCTGATGTATGCACTCTCGTGCTAGATATCGCATTAACTGACAAGCAAGTGCGCCCTAAAATCTTTGCTCGCTTTCCACGTGAGCGCCTGGAACAAACATTGAAAGATGCTTATGCCTTTGTGCGCTCGCCCGACAAATGTGTTTTACCGTGAGCTACAGGGTCGCTACCGGCGTGTCCGGCTGTTCCTGCCCATGCTGCTTCAGCATATTCGTTTTGCCGCTACGCCGGCAGGCGAAAGCACGGTTACGGCGCTGACTTGTCTCCGGCATCACCACCACCAGCGGCAATTCGATGACACTGCTGCTCGAAGTGGTCAATAACGCCTGGCGACGGTACGTGATGCCGGCCCCGGAAAAAGAAGCCGTTGATCCACGCGCCTACGTATTTTGCGTACTGGATCAGCTGCGCGCTGCCTTGAAGCGACACGACGTGTTTGTGACACCAAGCTGGCGCTATGCCGACCCGCGTAGCGGGCTACTCTCGGGGATGGAATGGGAAACGGCTCGGCCCATGATTTGCCGCACACTGGGTCTTAGCGGAGACCCCAAGCTCATTCTGGAGGAATTGGCGCGCGAACTGGATCAGACTTATTGAGCGGTACTGGCTCGATTGCCAAGCAATCCGGCTGTGCGCTTTGAAGGTGTATCGGGCAAAGAACAATTGATTCTCAGCCCGCTCGGCGCTGCCTGATCTTGCGGTCGAAATTGAAGACGTACAAAACCAGCAGGCCATTAATCACAAAGACGACGGCAGATCCAAGCGCGGGGTGCAGCGGAGTTCCGCCGTCATGGCGAAAGAGCGCATCGACAGAAGCAGCCAGCAGCCTGCGCGGGCGCGAAGTGAAATTGCTTTTTGAGCACCGGCATCATGGCAGAAGCATAGTAGCCGCCAGCAACACATCCACGCGCTTTTTCTGTGGCGGGCCGAGAGCACACCACTGCAAGATGCAGCCATCTCCTATTTGGTGGGCAGGTTACGCGTCATGTCGGAACCTTTGACTTGCACGAGCAACATCATAACGGGCGCTTTGGCGGAAATGCCGTGAAGAAGCATGGGCGGCATATAGACAAAAGATCCTGCCTTCGCGCGAACCGTCTCATCGCCCAATCGCACGTCAGCCTCTCCCTGGAGGAAGTACAGGAGAGCTGGTGTCGGTGCCGAATGGGTCGACAATTCTTGCCCTGGAGAGAATCCAAACAGTGTAATATTCAGCTTCTCATCTTTGTGCAGCACGCGGCTCAGGATGCCATCCTTTGGCAAGTCAAACGTCGCCGCCAGATCTTGAATGAATTTGTAGTCCATGTCTCTCTCCTAGCTTTCTACTCACATGTCCGGGATCACTTCGTCAGCGCTCACGGTTGTGGCATGTTAAGGGTTTACCCTTGTTTTAAGAGGTGTGCTCTTTGCGACGGGCCGTGGCCGGGAGCGTTTGGCCGGCGGCCTCTTTTGCTTGCTCTTTGAAGTCTCGGTCGGATATGTGATCGCAGTCCCCCGCACTTTGGCAAAGGGCCTGAGAGTATGAACCTGACGGCGAGTTAGGCTCATGATGTCCTCGGTGCGAATTCCATGAACCACCAGGGCATCTGCGATGAGCGAGCGATGACAGCGCCAGGGCACGGCTTCAGCGCACATCAGGACGATTCGTTCTTGATTCGCCAAGTGGATCAATTCTTCGAGGCTCTGCGCAAACTCGGGCATTTGCATGTAATCGGCATAACCTCGAAAGGAGGCATTTCGCCAGCCCGAGTTGGGCGAATCATGCTTCGCGTGACGCAGGCCACCGAGTCCCGCCATGTGAACATATCCCAAACCGGCTTTTTTTAACGATCGGGGCAAGGAAGTCTTGTTGAACTGCGGATTATGCCGGGAACGCGGGATCGTGCGCACATCTACAACGCAGGTTGCTCCGTGTGCCTGAAGCAGGCCGATGAATTCCTCGAGCGTGTGCGTGGAATGGCCAATCGTCATCACCAGCGGTGAAGGTTCTTTCTTTGTCACGTCTTTTTCACGCAATCGACAGTTTTGTTTTTAGTCGCGCTCATTGTTTGTTTTTGAGCTTCTTAAGCGCCGATCCTTTGTGCATGGCCAGATGGTCTGTCGTGTCGCTTTTGATCAGATACTGTGGCTCCTCCTTCGACGCTCGGACCGTGTAGCCCTTAAACGCGATGGCCGAGGTGATCTTTTTCTTGATCGTTCCCCGGACGTGGCCGGCTTCCGAGTTCCACCTCACATGGTTTCCAACTTTAAAGTCCTTCTTCATCGGTGATTTCCTATTGTCGCTTTGTTTTATTGTTCCGCTTTCATTGTGTAGGCCGAGGCCCGGGATTCGCATATGCAATCAGATGTTCGGAAGCTCATCGAAATACTCATCGTCTTCATTCGTCCCGCCCTCACCTTCGCCAACTTGCTTCGCGGATTCAATGAACTCGATTCGGTCGATCCACTTGACCATCTTGTATCCCAGTTGGTTTTCGACGCGCAGCCGAAGCGGAGCGCCATACTCTTCTGTCAATGGCTCACCGTTCATCTCAGAAGCAAGCAAGCATTCTGGCTTGAGAACGTTTTCCAGGCTCTGCGTGTCATAGTACGTGCCACCATACAGGCCTTCGCCAAAGGAAAAGAAAGCGACTGTCTTGGCTGACGGCTTCGGTTTGACCAGCTCGACGAGCGTCTTCATCGGCACGCCGCCCCACTGCGCAATACCTGACCAACCCTGGATGCAGTGATGCATGGTGATGTGCTCTTCTTTGCCCAATGCCTGGATATCCAATAACGAGAGTTCCACCGGTCTTTCCACGAGCCCGCCAACCCTGAGTTTAAAGTCACGGAACTTGCCCGCGGACAGTTGTTTCCAATCGTCACGTTCTGGCATCTTGCCATTCGGCCAGAAGTATGGAGAGATCTGCTCCTTTGTATATCGCTGGCTTGGAGCGAATCGATTCAGAGTAGCGAGCCGAATCGGCTGAGAAATCTCTTTTTGGATGTGTTGGAGCAGGCGTGGAAACTTCCACGAAGCATAGTGAGCGATGACCCAGGTGGCAATCACCACTGCGATACCGGCAAAGCCAAAAATCATCCCGAGCGGACGAGCGTTGTCCGTTCCAAGAACGATGTGGTTCATATTCCGCTCAAATCCGGTCAACGCCACCAGCGTCACGTGGACGATCAAATACGCGACCCAGCAGAGCATCATCAAGAAATGGATGGAACGAGCCCCCTGTCTTCCGCCAAACAGTCGAGCAAACAACGGAAAGCGATTCACCATCGCAGGAGACATTGCGGCACCAGCGAGAATCGATAATGGTGCGAATAAAAAGATCGCTGCAAAATAGACCAAATGCTGCAACGCGTTGTATCCGTAAAAGCCATTGGGTTCAGGCGGGAAATGAAAGTTCGCATAGTGGACGAACGTGTTCCAGGCCTGAGGCAACATCGTCCACGATGTCGGCACCACCCGTTTCCATTGCCCGGTGACGAAAAGCAGTGGAATAAAAATCAAGCCGGTGATAATGAACCCGTAAACATCGATGAAGTGCCAGGAGCGGGCCACTCCTACGGTATGGCGATATCCTGGCAGCGCAAACATGGGCGAGATGTAACGCCCATCGTCCTTCGCCGTCCATACCCGGTCTTTCGGGACTCTTAAGGGCGTGAATCGAATCCACTCTGTGCCGGGTGTGCAATCGTCATTAAAATACAGCCGCGGATGATCCATGAGAATTGAAAGGCCACTGCGGACCAGCATCATCAAGAAGAGAAAAGTAAAGAAATGTGCATAGCAGATCCACAACGGAAAGCCGTGCGGTCCAGTCGTAGTTTCGCTTGGCTGAGGTATGGGAAGAATATAGGGTAGCCCGAAAATGGCAGCCTGCCCCCAGGCAAACACGAGAGGCACGAATATCAATACCGCTACTCCTGCGACAAATGAAGGCCTGATCCAGACCCGAAAGCGCCGGTCTGGAGGATAATGAACAGCTCGGTGGGCTGCGTCGAACGAGATCATGTGTACTCCTGAACTCAAATGTCTATCGATACAAAAAGCTTTAAGATATGGTCACATTTTGCAGGAAGCGAACAAAACAGGACGGACTCGTTGATTGTTCTGACCGCAGCTTCAGTCGCGCGAAGGTTGCCCAGCGCTGGTTGAGTGGTCGGCCGTGGCTCCTTCGCCATGTGCTTTTCGTTACACTTTCTCCTTTTCATCAAATGCATCAGTATTTTGTTACGTTTGAGAGCCTTTCTACGAGTACGCGGTTTTCAATTCCCGTCCTACTACTGTTGTACTAGCTGTGAAATCCTGGCTGATGACACACTCGTCATCATGAGAATCGAGCCATCCAGCCTTCTTTATGCGAGCCAACAAGAGATGGAAATAGACGAGACCCGCATACGGTTGCCAGCCGGCAACCGCCTTGCGCACCCCTTCATAGTCCAACGGTTTTCTCTTGCCCAAGAAATGGGCCAATTTCTTGCGGGCACCAACGTCATCTCCTGGGAAGATGTCCAATCGCCCGAGCCCCCGGAGTAGAACGTATTCTGCAGTCCATCGACCCACTCCCTTCAGTCTTACCAGTTGTTCAAGCGCGACCTGGTTGTCGAGTTCAACCAACGACTCCAGGTTTAGGCGCCGTTCGCGAATCGCGGAACTGACATCGATCAAAGCCTGCGATTTGTTGGCGCTGAATCCCAGAGATTTTAAAGATGACACCGTCACTCCGGAAAAATCTGTTGGATCGGGGAAGGCGTGCGGTGCGTCCGTCGAGTTAGCCGATAGGATGCCGATTTTATGTGCCAAGCGGCTAAGCAGAAGAATTCCCACCAGCAGCGAGAGTTGTTGGCATGCGATGCCATTGGCAACTGCCTCGAACACCGTGGGAAATTGGGGTGGTTTGAGTCCGCGGAATTCGTCGACTAACATTTTCAATCGTGGATCGCGCGCAGCCAGCTTGTAAAAGGGTGTCAAGTCTGTTCGGACTCCGAGCATGCGCTCGAGCAATGCTCTCGCGAACTCTTCCTGCCGCTTAGTGAGACGAGCACTGGTCATATCTACATTCAGTTGTGACGCCTCTGGGCCGCCACTCTGGTGCACAGCCACTTCTATCGCGTGACTGT
>Ga0207050_1153_pt1 | contig 11118 bp, 11 predicted proteins | sample Alteio_BWMinCont_64_FD_153291 | JGI IMG/M metagenome (GOLD analysis project Ga0207050, IMG submission 153291) | Enriched cells from forest soil in Barre Woods Harvard Forest LTER site, Petersham, Massachusetts, United States -... | ecosystem: Environmental > Terrestrial > Soil > Temperate forest >...
CAATAGTCGTCGAATATCTTCCAGCAATTCTTTAGGTTTTTGCATGGGGAGGGAATAATGCATCATTACAAACCCATGAGGGTCAATTAGCAGAAGAGAGTGCTTTTCTAAGGGATCCTTGAAAGTTTCTTCAGTGATTTCTGCCGTTAGGTTGCTAGTCATATTGTGATGAAGATTGTGATTGTGTTTATATTTGAGATTGGCAATGAAATTGACAGGAAGATCTAAAGTAGGGGAAGACAAATGAACTCGATTTTGATCTTTTCCCAAGGAGAGATGGATTCGTTTTAAAAGGTCATATTGAACTGCACATTCCTTTCGATGATTTGCTTGGCAGAAAAATACTAATTGCCATTTGCCCTTTGCTTCTTTTATCGGTAGCAAGCCAAGCGATTCAGCGAGTATGGGTGGCGTGAGTAATTGCCCATGGGGGATAATCTTGAAAGAGATCGCTTCTCGAAAATGATATAGCCATGAAGCTGTGAATAATGGGACAGTAAATAATAGGATCAACCATAAGAGAGGCCATGGAAAAGTCTTCCCGTTTATAGTGCTTGTATGGTTTGTATGGTTTTTCATCCTTCACCTGCGTTTTATGTTGACAACCAAATAGTAAATTAAAATTGCTAGTGCCATGGTAAACCATTGGATAGCATATCCCAAGTGTCGTGATGGGGTTAAACCCAGCGAGGGGGGCATGCTTTGGAAGGTATAAGGGCTATTGTGAGGGAGTTGCAAGAGGACAGGGTAGAGTGTTTGCCTGAGTTTCGTTGACAATTTTGTATAATCGAGAGATTGGATTTGCAAAGGCCAAAGTTCCTGAGCAAGTATTGCTTCTTCTTTAAGCAAAAAGCCTTGGCTAAGGTGAGTCAGCATGCCCGTAATACGAATCACTTCTGTGATTTCTGGAATTAAGGGTAACTTACTTCTATTCTCCCCCCAAGGGATAAATCCCCGATCCACGAGGATCAGAATATTGTGTTCATTGGCTTGGAAGGGAGTGAGGATTCGATAGCCTGGTTGGCCATTTAAGACTTGGTTATCTAACAGAATATTTTTATTCTGTAAAAAAGTTCCTACTAAGGAGAGATGCCGATAGCGAAATAACTCGATAATATCTGTTGGGAACATTTGATCTGGTGCTTGCAAGGTTTTCGGGGTTTTTAAGCTTTTTGAAGTTTTAGAAACTCCAGAAGAGTCCAAAAGTTTCGAGGACTTTCGATTCTGAAGCGCATTTTGCCATTCCTGAATCGTCATGGGTTCTTGTTGTATGGCAAGTTTTCTTTGGGCTTCTAAGTTCTGTTTGAATTCCATGCGTTGTAACTGCCAAAAGCCTAGGTAGACGAACAGGGGGAAGAGGAGTACAGTAGCCAGACTAGACCAAAAGTTTGGTAAGAATTGCCATTGATTGATCTTTAACTTCTTTGAGTTTAAGCATGCAGACCTCATTCTTATTTACCCTACTTGTGCTGTTGTTGTTATTTTTAATCTTATCAAGCTTAGCCCTTAGTTTGTATTATTTAATTAAAGATGAAGGAAAAACGAAACGCACGGTAAAAGCGCTCACGGTAAGAATTATTCTATCATTAATATTATTTTTAGCCCTACTAATGGCTTTTGCATTAGGTTGGATTACTCCCCATGGGGTCCAAGGGGTCACCCACCTAACATTCTTTCTACCTAAGGGAAGTGATAGTCGCGATCTTGCCTATGATAAAATTTCCTTTTAAGAACTTAAGCGTAGCAAGAAGGAGGCCTGGAATGACATTTTTTCCTCGCGCAAGGAATGTATTAATCGTTCTTTTAGGATCCTGCCTATTAAGCCAAGCGGCGAAGGCAGACTATACCTATAACATGACAGCTGGCGTGACAGCAATAAGTCGTGGCATTCATTCTCTTCATATGACCATTTTTTGGATCTGTGTGGTTGTTGGTGTGATTGTTTTTTCTGTCATGTTTTATGCCATTCTTTATCATCGTAAATCAAGAGGGGTAGAAGTCGCTCATTTTCATGAAAGTACCTTAGTGGAAATCATTTGGACCCTCATTCCCTTTGCTATTCTCATTGGAATGGCCATTCCGGCTACCCGCATGCTAATTAAAATGAATGATACCAAGACTGATTCTGAAATTACGATTAAAATTACCGGTTATCAATGGTATTGGAATTATGAATATCTAGGAGAAGGGGTTCAAGTGACGAGTCGTTTGAGTACTTCTCAAGATCAAATTCGGAATCGGGATGTTAAGAGTCCATATTATTTATTAGAGGTTGATAAACATTTGGTCGTACCCATTGGTAAAAAAATTCGGTTTCTCACTACCGCAAATGATGTTATCCATTCTTGGTGGGTTCCGGCTTTGGGCATCAAGAAAGATGCTATTCCTGGTTTTATTAATGAAGCCTGGACAAGAATTGAAACGCCAGGTCTTTATCGGGGACAGTGCGCAGAATTATGCGGGGTGAATCATGGTTATATGCCTATTGTGGTTGAGGCAACAACAAAAGAAAGTTATGAAAATTGGCTTTCAGAACAAAAATCAGGGATTAAAACCCCGTAAGAGTATACTCGAAGCAGATGGATTTTAGGCTAGGCGCTAAGCCTCTCGCAACCTTCGTACCTATTAAAATAAATGAGGATTGCGAGAGGGCGCAGGCGATAACGCCTAAAATTCATCTGCGAAAAGTATATACCCAAAGCATTTCAAGTTGCGACGAGGCGTTGGCGAAGATGAGCAGCGGAGCATACAAATTAGTATGTGAGCAGCGAATCAAGCCGACAACAAAGTCGCAGCTTGAAAGGCGAAGGGTATATTCGAGAATAAGCAGGCATGATCCTGCGTTGGGAGAATAGGGATGAAAATAGTGAATAGCAGTTCTGCAATGGCGCTGGAAGATGAAAGAGATTTAGCGGGAGCACAAGAACATTCTCATGGTCCTGCCAAGGGCTTGAGTCGCTGGATATTGACGACCAATCATAAAGATATTGGAACACTCTACCTTTGGTTTAGCTTTACCATGTTTCTTTTAGGCGGCTCGATGGCAATGATGATCCGCGCTGAATTATTTAAGCCTGGTCTGCAGTTAATGGAACCGAACTTTTTTAATCAATTAACCACCATGCATGGCCTTATTATGGTATTTGGTGCTGTTATGCCAGCCTTTGTGGGACTCGCAAATTGGATGATCCCTCTTATGATTGGGGCACCGGATATGGCTCTGCCTCGAATGAATAATTGGTCTTTTTGGATTTTACCCTTTGCTTTTTCAATTCTTCTGAGCACCTTGTTCATGCCGGGATCTGCCCCCAATTTTGGTTGGACTTTTTATGCACCATTATCGACCACTTATGGACCGAAAAGTACCGATTTTTTTATTGTTGCAATCCACTTGATGGGTATCTCTTCCATCATGGGAGCCATTAATATTATTGCGACCATTCTAAATTTACGCGCACCAGGCATGACATTAATGAAAATGCCTATTTTTGCCTGGACCTGGATAATAACCGCCTTTTTGTTAGTGGCCGTTATGCCAGTTTTAGCCGGCGCAGTAACCATGATGCTAATGGATCGCAACTTTGGAACTAGTTTTTTTTCTGCTGCAGGGGGCGGAGATCCGGTACTGTTTCAACATATTTTTTGGTTTTTTGGTCATCCCGAAGTGTATATTATGATTTTGCCGAGTTTTGGGATTATGTCTGAAATTATCCCAACGTTTAGTCGAAAAAAATTATTCGGTTACACCTCAATGGTGTATGCGACTGCATCTATTGGTGTGCTTTCTTTTGCGGTTTGGGCACATCATATGTTTACCACAGGCATGCCCATTTGGGGTGAATTATATTTTATGTTTGCCACCATGTTGATTGCGGTACCCACCGGGGTAAAAGTTTTTAATTGGGTAGCAACTATGTTTAAGGGGGCATTAACATTCGAAACGCCAATGCTTTTTGCGGTAGCTTTTTTAGTGCTGTTTACGATGGGTGGCTTTTCAGGTCTGATGCTTTCTATTGTGCCTGCAGATTTTCAGTACCATGATACTTATTTTGTTGTAGCACATTTTCATTATGTTCTGGTTCCCGGTGCTATTTTTGGCATTATGGCTGCAGTTTATTATTGGCTCCCTAAATGGACGGGGCATTACTATAGTGAAACATTGGGCAATATTCATTTTTGGCTTTCTGCTATTGGCGTAAACTTAACTTTTTTCCCTATGCATTTTTTAGGTCTTGCGGGTATGCCAAGACGGATCCCAGATTATGCCTTGCAATTTGCAGATTTTAATCGAATTGCGAGCATTGGTGCTTTTATGTTTGGAGCCTCACAACTACTTTTCTTATATATCGTAATCAAAACCATTCGTGGAGGAGCAAAAGCGCCAGCTTGTGTTTGGGAAGGGGCTAAAGGTTTAGAGTGGACACTATCCTCCCCTCCGCCCTATCATAGTTTTACAACCCCACCCAGGATTGAATAATCAGTGAATAAAACGCGTCAATTGGTGATCAAACTTGTTCTGGTAGTCCTATTCATGTTTGGTTTTTCTTTTGCTTTAGTGCCACTTTATAATGTGTTTTGTAAAGTGACAGGTTTAAATGGCAAGGTTGATACTAGCCATCCTGGGGTTTACAGTCGCTACAAAACGAATGCTAACAACGAGGACTCTCAAGTCACTCGTTTAATTACAGTGGAGTTTGATGTGAATCGTAACCAAAAAGTAGCTTGCGAAATCATCCCACAGCATCTCGCATTACAGGTAAGACCTGGAGAATTAAATTCAACTTCTTATTATGTTAAAAATTTAACCGATAAAAAAATGGTGATTCAAGCTATTCCCAGTATTAGTCCAGGGATAGTGGCAAAATACTTAAAAAAATTAGAATGTTTTTGTTTTACGGCTCAGGCGCTAAAGCCCTATGAATCTCAACAACTGACATTACGTTTTTGGTTGGAACCGGAAATTCCCGACAATGTGCATAGATTGACGTTATCTTATACATTATTTGATGTAACAGCATTGGTATACTCAAAGCGAATGATTTTTAGGCTAGGCGCCAAGCCTCTCGCAACCTTCGTATCCATTAAAGTAAATGAGGATTGCGAGAAGGCGCAGGCAACAACGCCTAAAATTCATTCGCGAAGAGTATAAAGGAGACAAAGCATGGCACATAAACCTCCTCATTATTATGTTCCAGCACAAAGTCATTGGCCAATTATTGGATCTATTGGTCTTTGTTTATTGGTGTTGGGTATCATTAATATTATTCATCAAAACTCAATTGGCTATTATCTTCTCTTAGGCGGAGGCTTGACTCTTATTGTGATGATGGTCGGTTGGTTCTCTGCTGTGATTCGAGAAAGTCAACAAGGGTTATATTCTGAACAATTGGATCGCTCTTTTCGTTGGGGAATGGTTTGGTTTATTTTTTCAGAGGTGATGTTTTTTGCAGCCTTTTTCGGCGCATTATTTTATGCCAGAATGCTTGCAGTTCCCTGGTTGGGAGGTATCGGAGATAAGGCTTCGACCCATATGCTTTGGGAAAATTTTCACGCTACCTGGCCCCTATTAAATAATCCCGACCCGAGCAAATTTCCGAGCACGCTGCATGCTATGTCTGCCTGGGGAATACCCACATTGAATACCTTAATATTATTAAGTTCGGGAGTGACCGTCACCTGGGCTCATCATGCACTGAAAAATAATCATCGTCTGCAACTGATTATTGGGTTAGCCATCACTATCTTATTGGGGATAACATTCTTATCATTTCAGGTATACGAATATAGAGAGGCGTATACAGAATTAAACCTTAAATTAAGCACTGGAATTTATGGCAGTACATTTTTTATGTTAACTGGTTTTCATGGAGCACACGTAGCGGTTGGTGCGTTGATGCTGACGGTTATGTTACTACGTTGTTTAGTTGGACATTTTACTCCAGAAAAACATTTTGGTTTTGAGGCTGCTGCTTGGTATTGGCATTTTGTAGATGTTGTTTGGCTAATGCTCTTTATTTTTGTTTACTGGTTATAACATTGATTGGTGATAATATTGCTATTCCATTAGAATTCCCGTATATTAGTTCCCGTATATTAAGCAGAAATTTTCTTGTAGAGATGTTGCCAAAGGAGAGGGGGTTCAAGGGCTACATTTTTTAAAAAGAAAGTTAAGGATTGAGGCCTTAGGAAAAAGGAGGTAGGGAACGATGAACGTTATTAATATGCCTAACCTTGGCATACGCAATAGAAAGATGGTTTTAGATTTACAACCAATAGATCTACAAAACAATAAAGCGCTAAAAAAACATTCAGTCTGTATTCATGTGAAAAAGATTTTGATGCTGAAAAATAATTTACAGTAAATAGGGTTTGCGGGAAGGCGCAGGTAACAACGTCTAAAATTCATGCGCGAAGAGTCGTAACTGTTCAGTGTATAACGTTTGAATTTTCGAAAACTGGACGTTCATGGATGGATGATGAACGGTTCCTCTCTTCCATGGAACTAAATTAATAGGGAGAGTAAGATATGCAGGGAAATACTCAACATCAATCAGAAAAGCCTATCCCAATTAGGGTGGTGAACGACAAACAGGATGATTATGCCTGTCCTACTGCTCTTTCGGCCTATAAGATCTTATCTGATTTATCTCTTGAATATAAACATACGACTGCTAATAACCAGGTTAGTATTACACATCGAGCTTTGGCTAAATGTATCGATCGGTCACCAGAAAAATCTATTTGTGCTTTAAATTGTCTTGAAAGAATGGGCTACATAAAAATTATCAGTTTAGAAAATGTAGAAAAGAATTGTTTAACTAATAAAATTGAATTACTTTATCCAAGCCAATCCTTGAAAAAAACGGCATAAAATTGAAAATCGAATTACGTGAAGGGTTACGATGAGCAGCTGACTATAAACCTTGCGCCATCTTCTAGTCGTAGTGCAGTTAAATCATTGCCCCAAACACAGCCGGTATCGAGAGCCAGTATATCTCGGACAGGACAATGACCCTTAAGCGAGGCCCAATGACCAAAAAGGATCTTCAATGTAGGGTTGTTCTCATTCTTTTTTTCTTTTTGGTTATATGGTTGAACCGTCTGGTTTTGTCGATTTTCGTTATTCCATAATTCAAACCAAGGAAAATAACCTTCAGGAGGATTTTCGAGAGAATCTTTTGTCGTTAAATCCAATTGACCATCGAGGCTACAAAAACGCATACGGGTAAAGGCATTGACAATAAAACGTAGCCTTGCAAAGCCTTGTAGATTTTCTTCCCAGACGGCTGGGCTATTGCCATAAAGGTGTTGATAGAAAAAAATTTTTTCCTCGCTTTGTAAGGTAGTCTCCACTTCTCGGGCCAGTGTTAAAGCTAAGTTTAAATCCCACCAGGGATAAAGCCCAGCATGCACCAATAAATATCCTAATGTAGCATCGTAATGCAGCAAAGGTTGTTGTTCTAGCCAATATAATAAATCTTCTTTATCTTTTGCTGCTAAGATATCGCCAAAAGTATGACTGTTTGAATCAAAAATTTCTGCACCTCTCGCGATTGCGAGCATGCCGAGATCATGATTTCCCAATACTGTGATCGCATTAGCAGCTAATCCTTTGACAAAACGCAGAGTGTCTAGGGATTTAGGACCGCGATTAATTAAATCACCTGTAAACCATAATTGATCGTTGCTAGGATTGAAAGATATTTTCTCTAATAGTTGCATTAAAGGGTCGAAACATCCTTGCACATCGCCAATAGCATAAGTTGCCATTTTTTATTCCTTAAATAGGCTGATTCATCATACAAGATTGGATCTCCATTATTCTGGAGAAAGCTTAAGCTTATCTTCTATAAAATTAGCGATGCGAACGAATTCAGAGACAGTTAATTGTTCTGGACGAATGCGCGGATCTATCACTAAAGTTATAAAATCTGCTTGATTGAGATAATTTTTTAAAGAATTTGCCAAGGTTTTTCTGCGCTGATTAAATGCAGCTCCTGTTACTTCTCTTAAACGTTCGATATTATTGGAAGGGTAGGCTGGAGACGCATGGGGTACCAAGCGAATAATAGCGGAACGCACTTTGGGAGCGGGGTAAAAAGCCTGCGGCTCAACGATAAATAGCGTGGTTGCTTGACAGAAATATTGCAGCATCACACTGAGTTTTCCATAACTTTTATGATTGGGCTTAGATGAAATACGTTCCACCAGTTCATACTGCAGCATAAAATGCATATCTTGGATAATGGGGCAATAATTTAATAAATGAAAAATCAGCGGCGTTGAAATATTATAAGGGAGATTGCCGATGATCCTTAATTTTTCATCATGATTTCTTTCCAATTGTGAATAATCAAACTTTAAGGCGTCGGCTTGATGGATGATTAATTTTTTTGTTAAATCTTGAGCATTGCTAAAGTCTTTTAGTTTTGTAACAAGGTTTCTATCCAATTCAATCACTTCGAGTTTAATCACGTGTTCCAGTAAAGGTTTCGTTAATGCCCCGAGGCCTGGGCCAATTTCGATGACTCTATCATTAGGTTTTGGATTTATAGCCGCAATAATATTCTGAATGACATGGTTGTCTTTGAGAAAGTTTTGTCCAAAACGTTTTCTTGGTTGGTGCTGGTGATTTTTCATGCTTCATTTAAATATATTTGAACTTCTGCCTCGTCACGTACACGTTTTAACCAAGTCACCATACGTTGTTCGACTTTACGTTGAAAAAGAATATCTTGGGCTTTGTTACGTGTGGCCTGAGAAGTTACTTGAGTTTGTCGAGCCTCTAATACTTGCACTAAATGCCAACCAGAATTTGTTTTAAAGGGTTGGCTAATATCTCCCGGAGGTAATTGACTGATAGATTGATAGAATTCAGGTTCAACCGAATTAGGCACTATCCAGCCCAAGTCCCCTCCTTTGGAGACAGAAGATGGTTCTTCAGAATGTTTTAGAGCCAATTTAGCAAAATCGTTGCCCGTCAGACATTGCTCTCTGATTTTATTTAATAAAGCTTGGGCTTCGATGTCGGAAGTTTTTTCAGAGGTTTGAATGAGAATATGACGCGCATGGATTTTTTTGAGTGTTTTGTTTGCGACGACACCATCAATTCGTTTTTCAAGAAGTTTTATGAGATGCAACCCGCTGTCATTACGAATAGGACCATGGACTTCCCCTACTTTTAAAGCGGGCACGATTTTAACAAAAAGAGTGGGTAATTCAGCGGTTTTTCGAAAACCCAGATCGCCTCCAGGCAGGGAGGAATTATTAGAATAAACGACAGCTAATTTTGAAAAATCGGCACCTTTTTTTAACTGTTGCAAGATAGTGTCCACCTGAGCTTTGGCTCGATTTTCGCTGCGTGAACTTTTATCGGTTATAGGGATCAGGATATGGTTGAGTCGATATTCTGCACCAGTTTGGTCTTGTCCTTGAGAAGAATTTAAAAATTGATCAATTTCTTCTGGGGAAATATGGATGTTTTGTCCCAACTCACGTTGTTGGAGCCTTGAAATGATTAATTGATTTTTAACGATATCTCGAAACTGAGCAAAGGGAACCCCTCGTTCTTCTTGGGCACTTTGTAATGCTTTTAAGGTGAGATTATTACGGCTTGCAATATCCTCCATGGCACGGTTAAGTTCGCCTTCTTCAATTTGAATACCAGTTTCTTTAGCTTTTTGTAACTGAAGCTTTTCCATAACAATTTTATCTAAAAGTTGTTTTTTTAATTTAGCTGGAGCGGGAGCTTGTGTCGCTTCATTTTGATTATGACGTAATTCCGATAATAGAATTTGTAATTGTTGATTAAGCTCGGATTCTGGGATAGCTTCATTATTCACGACAGCAACGACTCGATCTAGGGTGGCGCAATAGCCCGTAGGTTGGCAAAAAGTCGTCCCTAATAGTAATGGAGTTAATAGACTTAAGATCATCCTATAATGGGAGATAAAAAAATGGGAAATGGTCTTCTGGGAAATTGTCTTCATGGAATAAGCTCTCTAACTAAAAATAACAGATTATGGTAAGTTATTTTATCTTAGAATTTATCCCCGCGCCACTCATAGCCTGGAATAGATTTAGACAGTGTCGCGCCTATTCCGCCATGTCCTACAGGAGCAAGGCCTTTAAAGACAAATTGGAAGAAGATCCCCGTATTATATTCCCGGAATCCCGCATTGGGTTGTAAGAAGGTAACCCAAGAGAGCCGAAAAGCCGTGCAGCAACCTTGATGTTCTAGTCCTAACAATACCTCATTGCTGCGTCTATTTTGGATATCATAATTCCAATGCCCTAGCACTCGAAATTCATTGGTTAGTTCCAAAGCAGCAGAGGCATCCACTTGTCTCACCTGTTGTGATAGTAAATTGCTTGGGTAATTAATGACAGGATTCCGACGCAAATATTGATATCCTAAATTGAAAACAGTTAATTCTGTCGGGCGATACTGCATCCAAAAAGCAGTTTTATGAAGGTTTCGTCGATAGGGACTCCATTCTAAGGAAGCCATAGCAAACCATTGTTCATCTAATTTTAAACGCCCCATTCCTACTAAAGGTGATAAATGTTTAGTTCTGTCCGGTAATTCCTGTTCAAATATCTGAGGGTTTAGACCTGGATTTCCCAACGTGACTCTAGGGCTTTTAAAATAATAAATTTGTCCTAAGGTTAAACTTAATTGTTCCAATCCACAGTCGGCTGTCAGAAAGCGGGTGGTGGCTGAAAGGGTGAGTTGATTTGCATCCCCTAAGCGATCAAAGCCATTAAAACGATTATCACGATATAATAAATTATAATCAAAACCAGGATAAGAACTATCAAAATTGGGAAAAGCATTTTGATTTTGGTAAGGGACATATAAGTAATAGGCCCGTGGTTCGAGAGTTTGTATGTAGTGGAGATCACAGGCTGTCAGGTCTCGTTCAAAAAATAAACCACTATCGATATCTAGGATTGGTAAAGTCCGTTTAGGATTTCTCGCTTGTTGATGACGACTATCTACGGGGCTTAATGCCAGAGAATAGGTTAGCATATCCAATTGTAGTCGGGGTTTGAAAAATCCCCAGGGACGTACATAGGAATACCCAAAACCAGGTCTTAAAAAATAACGGCCCCCAG